>Ga0335081_10007110_pt1 | contig 17872 bp, 16 predicted proteins | sample Lox_Sample_35_FD_206713 | JGI IMG/M metagenome (GOLD analysis project Ga0335081, IMG submission 206713) | Soil microbial communities from Loxahatchee National Wildlife Refuge, Florida, United States - Lox_Sample_3.5 | ecosystem: Environmental > Terrestrial > Soil > Wetlands | place: USA... | reverse complement strand
TGGAATCCCAGACGTGCGCGCACGTCTGGGGCACCCGGCCCAGCCAGTCCCTCCGCGTGTGGGCTTTTTGCAGAATTAGTTGTTCAGGTACGGACTGATTAAATTGTTGAATTCTTGGACAGTCTTACACTGCGTGCCCGTTACCTCACAGGTGATGACCTCATCTCCGCTACGAAAATCCGGCTTGGCAACTATAGTGTGATTCTCTGAGAAATCTCCATACTTAGAATTTTCGTACACGTCCCAAAGCGACATGTCGTTCATCCACGAAAGCCCCTCGCCGAACTTGTAGTGATACTCGACCAAAATGAAGCATTTGTTCAGCTTCTTGTCGTAATGATTCCTGTAGTCCAGTAAGAGCACATCCTTGCCGCCACTCCCCCAGCCCTCGCGGAAAAATGCCTTCGCATCCTTCGAGCACTTCGCCTGCAAATCGTAGTCGGCCGTCGCGGTTTCCCGACGTACCTCTTCTTGCAATTCCTTGTTTTGTTTTTCCAGCCGACTCACCCTCTCCGACGTGTCGCACCCTGTTGCGATCAGTAAAAGCGAGGCGGTCACCGGCAACAACCACATGCCCACGACATGCCCTCCGGGCCGACTATACACGGCTTTTTCTTCTCCAGACGGGCGGCCCATCCGAGCACCTTCCCCTTGTCGTCTCCCTTGAGGGTGCCCCACGCCCTGAGCGAAGTCGAAGGGGCTTGTTTTGCTCGGGTGGGGTTTTTGTCAACTGCCCCGCCCTAGCAGAAGCGGCTAGGACGGGGCACCCTCGGGTGTCTAGCCGGATCGGAGACTCTTCGGCGAGCCACCCGGCAACCTCTGCAAGCTTTGCCAGCTGTAGAATGTAAGTTGATGCTAGGGAATTTACAAGTCGTCACCTTTGATACGAGTGCCCATAACCGGCTACCAGAAAAAGGTGCTGTTTCACAGTCAGTTTTCGAAGCTCTAAGGCTTGGGTATCACTTCCGCTTTGCAGGGTTGAGCGTAGAGGAGATGATGGCGACGCCGGGTCGAGCGAGACGCCTCGAACTTTTCACAAGTTGTGGAAGGCTGCGAAACGGCAGTAGTGATTGCCTACCTCCGCATTACGAATTGCTACGACGGTTGATTTTGGCCCACAAGCAAAATCCGGTAGCATTCGACTGGAAGTCTGTTGGTGTCCGAGCTTGGGACTTTGAAAATGAAATAGCGCGCCCGGATGCTGCTTGGGATGACGCGCTGGCAGAAGAGCAACGCGCTAGGCAGCTCAAAGACCTGAACGAATACGAGCAGCTCTTTAGGCGCCGCCGTACAGAGTTCGCCGGAATCTTCCAAAAATATGGGGAGCCACTTCCCGTGCGATTCCGCGACGTGCTTTCTCGCTTAAAGAAAGAGAACAGCAACATGATTTGGGCAAGGGGCAAGACCCTCTATGACAAGGCTGCCGGAACGGACGTGTCAGAAGCGACTATACGAGAATTCATTGACCTGTGCCCGCCGTTCCGTGCGCTGCTGTACGCGACCATGATGTCGTGGTATGACCTCGCCATCAGGCACTTGCATTTGGCTGAAAAATTCCAGTCAGGTCGCAACGACCTCTTCATGTCCGTCTACTTGCCATATTGCGACAAGTTCGTAACTGCGGAGAAGAGAGGTGAACAGGAAAAATGTCTGCGGGAGATCTCTGAATTGGCGGGTATCAAGACAGAGGTGATTTCATATGATCACTTCTGCGACAGCTTCCTCGTGAAGGTTTAGAAGCAGGTCGGACTGCGCAGACTGACCAGGTTGCATCTCGGTAGGGGGGCCCAGTTGATCGGAGGAAATATATGGATTTGAAATCGAACGTCCTGTACGTTCTTGCGATCATTGGCGGCATCGCCACCCTGTTCGGGAATATCAAAACAATTCGAGACGCTATCCCATTTTTTAGACGATATCCATGGCAAATCATAAGCGTCGCGCTGTTCGTTGCCGGAGTCAGCATCGGCGTACTTTCCGAAAAGCGAATTGCTGATCGTAGGCAGATATGGCTTAGTACGTGCCAGAATAGTTTCGGGAACCTTCAACAGAAATATGAGTCGTTGCCGGGTGCCCCAGGTTCGCGCCCCGGTGTTGGGCGCTAACCTGGGCGAAGGAATACCCGCTTAGGCCCTCCCAAAGCTTTCCATTCACGATCGCGAGCGTCCACTCCGGCTCGCGAAACCACGGCGCATTTCTTCCGGGCACTCAGGAAACACGTCGAATGCTTCGACGGCTTCAAAGTAAGGCTGGCGGCGGTAACAACTCTATCAACGATGCCATCGGTTGAACAACACGCCCAACAATAGAATCAACAGTCCGAGGATGGCGATTACTGTTCTTTCAGCCCGGCTGGAAGTGTTTTTCTTTCCATCTTGTCGCTGCCGGCCGAAAAAGATGTAGTTCATAACCACGAATATGCCAATGCACATTCCCACCCACAACCAAAGCGGGGTATTCCGTGGGGCAGTAAAGATGGAGATAAACATTCCCATCATCAGTGCGACGTTAACCAAGGCCACCTCTTTCCATCGCCTCATAAGAAATTACTCCTGATTAGCTGATTGAGTTGGCAGCCGCGCAAACTGGGGCCTGCGTGGCATGCGGCAAAATCCTGATTTTCTTCATTCGGTTCTGCGGCAAGGCCAGAACATCCGCGCCGTTACGGCTTGGCTGATGCCTTCGCGGGCTTGACCAACCTCGCTAATAAGGTGAATTCCGAATCTGGAATCAGCTCCAGTTCCTGGCTCCACTCGGCGTGACCTTTAAGTAAGGCCCGGAATTGGTGCTTGCCGGCGGGCAATGTCAGGAGGGCGGGAGCATTGCCGACGAATTTGCCATCGGCGAAGATTTCGGCGTCGTGTGGTATCGACCGGATCATCACCTTGGCAGCCTGGGCAGGAGGGTCAGCCGTCAGTTCGGGCCGCGGAGGAGCCGTTGTGGGAGCCGCGAGCAGCGGATGGCCGGCTGGCTTGGTGATGTGCACCAGCGCCGTCTCCCATTGGAAGAGGCAGCGCCCCTGACCGTCCACTTGCCTGCCCTGGCGCTCCCACTGCCAGAAGGCCTCCCAGAAAAGGCTGCGCCCCCCGGGCTGGTCCGCCAGCGCCTTGCCGTGCTTGCCGAGCACAAACGGACCGCCGTGCTCGTGCAGCTCGAAGCGGAAGGTGTGACCTGGCACCTCTAGCGCGAAGGGTCCGCGGCTCACCATAGGAACCCTCAGTGGTTGTCGTAGCACCAGTGGCACACGGAGCATCCGCCATGAGCTGCTCTGTTATCAGTGATCCAGCTCACACCTTTGTGCCAGATCTGTCGCGGCCGGCATTTCTTCCATTGCGCCGAGTTTTCTTGACAGCGCGCGATTATTGTGCTATCTTATCAAACAACTGAATAGCTTAATGAAATAGAGCGGATCTTGTGTGGGGCCGGGCGCAGGCCGCTTCCACGGCTGTATTACCTGGAAAGTTAACTTGGGCGAATCAGCGCCCGTTGGCGGTCCAGCCCGGGCGAGGCTGAAAAAGGCCGGAAATCGCACCTAAGTCCTTTGAGGAACTGTATTTGCGCGTAAGTCCTTTGTTTCGCCTGTTCGGTGACTGTTCGCGACTGTTAACATGGCGTAAGTCGTTGATTCTAATAACAGGCGGGGAGGGGGGGGTGGGAGTAGCTTCGGAGTTACCGCGTTAGAAGAGGCGCCGTCTACCCCCGTTAGGGCTCCGGCTGCGGCGCCGGCTGCTCTTCTTCTTCCCCGTGCATGAGGCCGAACTTCTTCATCTTGTAGCGCAGGGCGTCGCGGCTGATGTCGAGCAGCTTGGCGGCGTGGGTCTGGTTGCCGTTGGCCTGGCGCAAGGCCATCTCCACCAGCGCGCGCTCGACTTCTTCCAGCGAGGTGCCGCCCTCGGGGATGGAGAGCCGCGGCAGGCTGCGGCCGTTGGGCAAGGCGCTCGTGGGAGCGGTGCTGGGCGACATGTGCTCGAAGGCGGTCACGTTGGCGTATTGCTGCGCCACGGAGAAGGGCAAGTACAGCGGACGCAAGACGGCCTCTTCCTCCAGGATCATGGCCCGCTCGATGGAGTTTTTCAGCTCGCGCACGTTTCCCGGCCAGTCGTGGGTGAGCAGCAGACGGCGGGTGTCGTCGCCGATTCCGCGAATCGATTTGCGGAACTTGCGGTTGTAGTGCTCGATGAAGAATTCCACCAGGGGGAGAATGTCCTCCTTGCGCTCCCGCAAGGGCGGAATGTAGATGCTGATGATGGCCAGCCGGTAAAACAGGTCCTGGCGGAAGTGGCCTTCCTGCACGGCGCGCTCCAGGTCGCGGTTGGAGGCGGCGATGACGCGCACGTCGGCCTGCATGTCCTTGACGCCGCCGACGCGGCGGATCACCTGGTCTTCCAGCACGCGCAGCAGCTTGGCTTGCAGGAAGGGCGAGAGCTCGCCGATCTCGTCGAGAAACAAAGTGCCGCGATCGGCGATCTCGAACAGGCCCTTCTTCATCGCCTTGGCGTCGGTGAAGGCGCCCTTTTCGTGGCCGAACAACTCGGCTTCCATCAGGGTCTCGGGGATGGCCGAGCAGTTGATGGCGACGAAGGCCTTCTCCTGGCGCGAGCTCTGGTAGTGGATGGCTTTGGCGATCAGGTCTTTGCCGGTGCCGCTTTCGCCCTGGATCAGGATGGTGGAAGCCTCGCTGGCCGCCACCTTGCGCACAAAGGCCATCAGCTCGGACATTTTCTTGGAGACCGCGACCACGTCGCGATAGCCGACGCGCCGCTGCATCTCGCTGCGCAGCGACTCGACTTCGCCGCGCAGCCGCGTGGTTTCCAGCGCGTTCTGCGTGGTCACGTGCAGTTCGTCGAAGTCGATGGGCTTGCCGATGAAGTCGAAGGCGCCCAGCTTGATGGCGGCCTTGACGTCGTCCAGTTGCGGGTCGGCGGTGATCATGATCACCGCGCGGGCGTTGCCCGTCTCCTTCAGCCGCTCCAGCAGCTCCAGGCCGCTGCAGTCGGGAAGGCGGACGTCGAGCAGGATGAGGTCGGGACTGCCGCTCTGCGCCAGGCGCAGCCCGGCCGCCCCGTTCTCCGCTTCCAGAACGGTGAAGCCCCATTCCTCGTATTTCTGGCGCAGCGACCAGCGCACCAGCTTTTCGTCGTCAACGACGAGGATGGTTTCGTCCACCATAGGCCTACTCTAAACCAGGATGCCCTGTGCCGGGTCTCCAGCCGACCCTGATTTTGGCGCGCTGGGGTGGGACGCGTCGGCGTGGCGGAAAGGCAGCCACAGCATGAATTGGCTTCCCTCGCCCGGAGTGCTCGCGACCTCGACACGCCCGCCATGCGCCTCGACGATGCGCGACACCAGCGACAGCCCCAGTCCGGTGCCTTTTTTCTTGGTGGTGAAAAACGGACGGAAGATGTTGGCCAGGTGCTCAGGCGGGATGCCGCGCCCGGTATCGGAAATCGCCACCGTGGCGAAGCCATCTTCGGAGCCGAGACGCACGCGAATGTTGCCGGCGTCATCGATCGCCTGGAGAGCATTCAGCAGCAGGTTCAACAGAACTTGCTGGATCTGGCCGGCATCATGTTCCACCGGCGCCAGCTCGTGCGACTTCGACAGCTTGATCTCGATCGGCCGCGAGCGAGCCTGCTGCCGCGCCAGCGAGACCGCGTGTTCCGCCGTCGAGTTCAGGTCGGCGGGGCGGAAGTCAGGCGGCTTGGGACGCGCCGTCTCCAGCAGGTCGGATAAGATGCGCTTGATCTGCAGGATTTCCTCCTGCACTTCGCTGAGCACCTCGCGCGCCGGGCTGGACTCGGGCAGGTCGCGGCCGACAATTTCCATCACCCCCGCAATTCCTGCCAGCGGATTGCGGATTTCATGGGCCAAGCCTGTGGCCAGCTCCCCCAGAGTCGCCAGGTGCTCGGCGCGCGACATCTGCGTGCGATACAAACGCTGGATCTCTTCCCGGCTCTCGCGGAGCTGCCGGACCATGTCGTTGAAATCGCGGCCCAGATCGCCGATCTCGTCGTTGCGCCCGGCGAAGCTCACTGAGACGTTGAGGTCGCCCTGGCGCACGCGCGCAATCTTGTCATGCAATTCGTGGAGCGGGTGCTGCAGCAGCAGGGATATCATCCCGATGACCGCGGCAACTATGATTACCGCCCCCGCCACGGCCACTAGCCGCACCTGGTACCGGGCGTGTTCTTCCAACGACAGCGTTACCAGCACGAACACCAGCAGCCCGTTCCCCAGCACTACGAGAACAGGCAGAATGGCCTTCAGCCGCCAGTTGACGCGCCATCGCACGAGTCAGCACACCCCTGATTACGTTCCATTATCGGCGCGGCAAGCGAGCGGCGGTGTGACCGCAGTCACACCCAGCCGTGATCGCAAGCACAGGCCGGCCGCGGGGGGAAAAGAAGGGGCCGGCGGTCAGCCGGCCCCGCAGTGCGCCACTAGGCGTAAGCGTGCAACCCTGGCAGGAGGTAAGTCACACCGAAGAACGTGAACATGACAACGGCAAAGCCCAGTACCGCGAAGTAGGCGGCGCGGCGTCCGCGCCAGCCGCGAGCAATACGCATGTGCAGATAGCCGGCATACACCAGCCAGGTCACCAGCGCCGCGGTCTCTTTCGGATCCCAGCTCCAGTACGATCCCCAGGTCTGATTGGCCCAGTAGGCGCCAGCAGCGATCATCAGGGTCAACAGCGGGAAGGCGACGCCGATAGTCTTGTAGGTGAGGCGGTCCAGCGTCTCCGCCGAGGGCAGCATTTGCTGCAAGCCTTCGCGGCGCCAGCTCAGCATCAAGTAGAGCGCGGAAGCCAGCAGCCCGCTGAGCAAGCCCGCCAGGATGAAGGGACTGTTACGCAACGCCGTCTGGAAGGCGCCATCGGCCATAGGCGAGGCATACTGCCCGCTACGTACCCGCAGGACGAAAGTCGCAGCCGCCAACAGCTGGAGGATCAAGGCCACGACGAAAGCGCGGTTCGCCCAGGCGTAGCCGCGATCGTCATGCTTCCAGGTTGCCCAGGCGTAGCAAGCCAGGGGGACCAGCAGGGCGGCAAGCACGATTGTGAACAGCCACCCCAGGTCCGGGATGACCACCATCAGCGGCATGCCGCGCTGGATCATCAGATCCCCGCCGGTCTCGGGATTCTGCGCCACCACTTTCAACCCGCCTCCCGCGAACCGGCTCAAGGCGCCGGCATAGACCAGCGCGATCAGAACACTGGTGTTGGCCAGGAAGCTCTCGGTGCGCATCCGATCCTGAATCAGGAACATCATGGCAAGGGCAAAGCTGACAGCACAGGCGGCGTAGGAGAGCATGGCCAGGGTCACGTGGACGTGGAGCCAGGTGGATTGCAGAGCCGGCACCAGCGGGTGCACGTCCGAAGGCAGCAACTGCATCAGCACCACGCCCACCACCGCCACCGGCATGGTGATGGTGCCGATCACCTTCACACCGTATTTGCGCTGCACGAACAGCGTCAGTCCAGCCACCGCCCAGATGAACGCCAGCAGCATCTCGTAGACGCTGGAAAACGGCGCATGCCCGGCGATGTACCAGCGGTCCGCTCCCGCCAGGGTGTTGCTGATGAAGCCGGCCCAGGTCGCGAACCAGGCAAAGCGCACGAAGCGCTCCGTGCCGGTCACGGCAAATCCGATGTAGAGCACCGTGGAAGCCGCGTAAAAGGTAAGCGCCGCGAACAGCAGGTTAGCCTCATTGAACAAGACCCCCGTCTTGATGGTCCCCAGAAGTCCCATCAGCAGCATAAAGACGGTGCCCAGCGCGACCAGTCCCAGCAGCAGGTTGCCGCTGGGGGTTGCCTGCGCCGCCGGGCGCTGTTCCATCACTCGCACTCGTGCCATTGCTTTCCTCCCCTTCCTACTTGACGACCATTAAGTCAGCCCGCCGCTGTTTTGCGGCTGCGGCTGGCGATTTAAGATCTTGCTCGACTGCGTCTGCCAGAGTGCGGAATCGCCGCTCGAAATCCTCACGGTTCTTGCTTGCGGAGGCCCCCAGCCAGAGCACCTGCCGTCCCCGGCCGTCGTCCAAGGGTAGGGCCCACAGGCGCACGTGCACGAAATAGAACACCAGCGCCAGCGCCACTCCCATCAGCAGCACCCCTGCCCACACCGCCCACTGCCCCGGTTCGTGCGAAACTTCCAGGCCAGTGAAATAGCCCATCTGCAAATCTTCGACCTGAAAGTCAAAACCCGTGCCGTTGCTGTGGGTGAATTCCGGAAACTTGGGGAAGAGCCAGAGTTTGTTTTCCGCTGCCTGCCCGGATTGCACGCTGATCTGCAGGGCAGGATTGACCGGTTGGTCGGAGCGGCTCTCAATGCGATTATCAACCACCACGAAATCAGGAATGAATTGGGTGATGCGGATGGTCGCATCGTTTCCCAGGGGCGCGGCTTGGTCGAGCTTCAGCCAGAACTCCTGTTTCGCCCCGCCGTTCTTGGGCGTGGCCAGCAGCTTCACGCCGGCAACGTCGCCGGTGGAACCATAGCTGGCCTGGTAGAAACGCAGCCCGCGATAGGTTAGCGGACTATTGACGACAATTTCCTTATGCTGGACCTCGCGGCCGTTATCCAGCACCGTCAGGTGCGACCACCAGCGCTTGGGGGTGCCGTCCGCGTAGTTCTCCTGGCCGGCGCCGTCACAACGGATGGCAAAGGGCAGGGTCTTGTGGGTGCCATCTCCCAATTCGAGCTGGTTGGTGCTCTCGTTTTGTCCCAGCGAGATGAAGCCCTTGTATCCCCAGACCGAATCGATGATCCCGCCCGCCAGGATCAGCAGCAGGCTGGCGTGCACCACGAACGGCGCCATGCGCGCGAAGCGGAAGCGCTCGGCAAACAGGGAGACCGAACCACGGTCGTCGCTGACGTATTCTGGTTTCCAGCCGGCGCGGCGAAAGGCCAGCTCCACCCTTTCCATGTCCACCTGCGAGGTCCGCAGGGGGATCGCCTGCTTCATTGCCAGGGAGGCAAAAAAGTGGGGCTCGGCCCGGCGCAACGGACGCGAGAAATAACGCCAGGCCGCCGGAAACCGCTCTATCGACGCTACCACAATGTTGGCGCTCAGCAAGGACAACAGGAGGGCGAACCACCAGCTGTGGAACACGTCGGTGAGCCGCAGCGTGTCGAGCACGCGTAGGGTCTCCGGCGAGTAGGCCTGATGCAGCTTGGCGGGTTCGGTGATGGGCCGTTGCAGGATCAGCGTCCCTGCCAGTACAGCCAGACCGGAAAGTATCAATAGGATGATGCCGGTGCGGACGGAACCCAGGGCCTGCCAAAGCTGTTGCCGGGTTGAACGAGCCTGTCCAGCCATAGAACCTCCCGTGGGGGGTATTGCAGTTGGATATCCAGAGCGCCCCCAGGGCAACGCTTTGAGGTTACAAAGGCTTGTGGGGAGAGGATGTGACGGCCGTCACTCCAGGATGTGTTTTATCACACAGTTCTGGGGGCAGTTCCACACTCGTGGTTTTGATCGGCTGGGGGCGGATCTGCCGCGCGCTGATGCGGTGGAGCAGCGGTGCCACCACTGGCTTCGGACGGCGGTGTTAGCCGGAAGGTTATTTCTCTTTTAGCTTGAGTTTGTCTTTGTTGCTTTCCAGAAACGCCCGCAGGTCTGTGCCGGCGTCTAGCAGGCGCACCCATTGTTCGTAGTAAAGGGTCACCGGAAAGCGTCCGAGACCGTACACGCTCACGCCGCCCTTTTCCCCGACTTTGAATTGGAGATTGCCTGCCCGAGCGGTCTTGCGCTCAAGTTCCGCTACCTTCGCCTTCAATTCCTCGTAGCTCGGTTCTGCCATCGTCCTCTCCTTGAGAGGCATAAGATTAACCGATTTGTCCCCGAGCATGCACTCAGCGGCCGACTGCTTGTCGCATGTGGCTCGCCCGCCAAGCCTCGATCTGCTGTTGCGCTTCTGCAATCTGGTTCGCCGTCATCGACTTCTTCATCTCAGCAATCGCAACCATGCTCTCTTTGACCCGGCCCTGAGCTAGAAATAGCCACTTGTAGGCGCTCACTTTGTCTGGCGGGGAACCTTCTCCCTGCGCCAGTAAGCGGCCAAGCCGGAACTGCGCTTCTGCGATGCCTTGGTCCGCAGCTTTTTCGTAATACGCGATCGCAATGTGCTGGTCGGCGGCGACGCCCTGCCCAAGCTCGTACATACCCTAGATTGTATTGCGCATTCGCGTGCCCTTGATTCGCCGCCAGGGTAAACCAATGCCACGCCTGTTGGGGATCGGCGGGAACTCCCCGCCCCAACCAGTAACAAACTGCCAAGCCGAACTCGCCGTCCCTTTGTCCTTGCCCGGCAGCCTTGCGGTACCACGGCACCGCCATCCCGTAATCGGCTTTGACCCCGATGCCCTCGGCAAAGATTTCGCCCAGCGCGGCTTGCGCGAAGCCATCTCCCAAATCGGCAGCTCGCTCAAACCAGCGAATCGCCGCATGGATGTCCGTCGGCGCGCCCTGCGGCTCCATGTTCAGCTTGGCCAGTTCCAGCATTGCAGGGATGAAGTTTTGCCCCGCCGCTTTTGTGAGCCATCGGACGCTTTCCTTATCGTCGCGGGGCACACCTTCCCCGCGATGATAGATCGCTGCCAGATTCAATTGTGCGGTTGCGTCGCCTGCTTCCGCCGCTCTGCGAAACCACCGCAAAGCTCTTTGCGCATCCTTGGGCACGCCTTGCCCCGTCGCATAAATCAGGGCCATGCTCGTGGCCGCATCAACCGAGCCGTGCTCCGCCGCTTTCGTGTACCAGGCGAGAGCTTCCGCCGGGTTGGGGGGCACGCCGAAGCCCGATTCGTAGAAAATACCCAGCGCTTCCTCCGCCCCGACAAAATTCCGGTCAGCGGCGTTGTGCAGCAGGCGAAGCGCTTGTTCGTCGTCCAGCTTGAGCAGTGCTCCGGCGTGATAGGCGAGGGCCAGGGTGGTTTCGGCCTCCGGGTCGCCCGCGTCGGCTCGATCTTCAAGAGGTTGCAGATCGGCAATCGTCAGGGTCTTGGCCTTTGCCAGCAGCGCATAAGCGTGCTGCTGAGAGCGAGACAGGCCGCCGGTTTTCGTCCGATTGAATAGAGGTGGAGATAATTTCGTTTCTGCTGACCCTCGCTCCACATCCGCCGCCGGTGTAGCGGCTTCCACGGGAGCGCTTATTCTTATCCGCACGGTGTTGCCTGAGTATTGAGTCTCGTAGTGGCTCGGCTCTGTCAGATCGACGATCACGCGCGCAACCGGCGGGTTCTCGCGGAATGCCGCTGCCCTCACCGCGACCACCGCGCCGTGATTGACCGGAATGCGGTCGCTTGGATGCAGCAGCTCGCATCCGGAAAAATCAAGAATCAGGCGGTCAGGATGGGATAGCGTCTGCGTCTCCGGAGGAACCAGCTTGCCGGCGGTGATGTCCACGGTTACGCTGTCGGCAGTTGAGCGAACTACAACACTACTGATAACCGTGATTGATTGCGGCGGGGCCGCGGAGTCGGGGATTGGATTCTGATCGCCAGCGGCCGCCACAACGCTCAACCCGGCGAGGATCCAAATCAGGAGAAGCACAGTACGGCTCAACATGAGATCGTTAGGTGCCGGCAGAAATGCGGCCAGGGTAACCCGCTAGGCTTTCTTCTCCACCTTGGCGTACTTGCGGCGGAAGCGCTCCACCCGCCCGGCGGTGTCTACCAGCTTCTGCTTGCCGGTGAAGAACGGATGACAGTTCGAGCAGATCTCCAGGTGGATGTCGCTCTTGTGCGTAGAACGCGTAGTGAAGGTGTTCCCACAGGCGCAGGTTACCCGCACCTCGTGATACATAGGATGAATGCCGGCCTTCATGACTGGTGTAACCTCTCTTCCAAGGCTTTGATTTTACAGGACAGTTCGCGAATCCCGCAAACCGCACTGTCAACAGATGCGGCCTGTTTTGACAACGATTCAACGCGCCTTCCGTCCCGCCTCCGGCTCCCTGAAACACGAAAGCCCCGGCTCAAGCACGAGCGCGGGGCCGGCCAGAGGATTAGCAGGATTACTTCTTGTTGACTGCCTTCTTGAGTTCGGCTCCGGCGGTGAACTTGGCCACTCTCTTGGCAGCGATCTTGATGGGCTTGCCGGTTTGGGGGTTGCGTCCGGTGCGGGCCTTGCGCTGCGACGTCGAGAACGTCCCAAAGCCCACCAGGGTCACGCGGTCGCCCTTCTTCAAGGACGCGGTGATGCAGTTGACTGTCGAGTCCAGCGCTGTGGACGCCTGGGTCTTGGTGATCCCCGCTTCCCCAGCGATCCGGTCGACGATATCAGCTTTATTCATGTGGTCTGCCTCCCAGGCAGCGTAGAGTCAATGGCGTATTTAGCCCGTGTTCTTGCGGGTTGTCAAGCAAAGGATTGGTGGAAATCCGCGCACAGTGCGGCTTTCGGAAATTTTGTTGGCTCGGAGCCCGATTCTGCACCCTTTCTGTTGCAGTTTCAGGCAGGAATCCCTCGCGACCCGTTCGGTCGCATCGCTTCCTCGCGCTGCTCGGGATGACAGTTTCCATTGGTCCGGAACGTGTCTTCCACAGCTCTCCACAGACTTCACCGGTTGCAGCCGCACCCGGCCCGCGCTACAGTCCGGAGAAGCTCTCCCGCGAGGTCTTGTGAACGCCACCGAAACGCTCTGCCCCGCCTGCGGCGGCACCGGCTGGAAGGAAGTCGGGCCCGATCCCAAGACCCGCCAGGTAGCGCGCTGCGACTGCGCGCTCTCCGGGCGCATTCAGCGCCTCATCGCTCAGGCCCGCATTCCCGCGCGCTATGAGCACTGCGAGTTCTCCGAATTCAGCACCGACTTCCCCGGTGCCGATGGCGGCCTCGAGCGGGCCAAGTTGGTGGGCGAGCGCTTCGTCGCCGGCTATCCGGTGGAGAACGACGGCCGCGGCCTGCTCATCGTGGGCTCGGTCGGCGTGGGCAAGACGCACCTCGCCGTCGCCGTGCTCAAGGAGCTGCTGCGCAAGGGCGTTCCTGGCCTGTTCTGCGACTATCGCGACCTGCTCAAGCAAGTGCAGAATTCCTACAATCCCTCGGTCCAGACCACGGAGATGCAGCTCCTGCGGCCCATCTTCGAAACCGAAGTCGTGCTGCTGGACGAGCTGGGCGCGGTCAAGCCGACGGAATGGGTGTGGGACACCGTCAGCCACGTGCTCAACACCCGTTACAACGACAAGCGCACCACGCTCATTACCACCAACTTCCCCGATCTGCCGCCGCGCAGCTCCGACGAGCCCGTCGACAACTTCGCGCGCGCCCGCCGCGCCGCCCGCGAGGAGACCCTCGGCGACCGCATCACCGAACGCATGCGTTCGCGCCTGCACGAGATGTGCAAGAAGGTCGAGATCACCGGCCAGGACTTCCGCCAGAACGTGAAAAGCGCCAGCTTTCGGTAAGAGTGCGCCTATGCGTTTGCTAATCGCAGCCTCAGCCGTTATTGCGGGATTCCTCATCGGTGTGCTGGCCATAGCGCGTCTGACGCCCGACAGCCCCGCCTGGGTGCGCCTGACACTCGCAACCGCCTGGCTGTTCGTGGTCATCGCCGGAGCATTTCTGCTGGGCAACAAGGGACAGGCTCGCAACGCGGAGTCGCAACGTCAGTTACGTGACAGTCTTTTGTACGTCGCGATTGCGTTTGTGTTCGTCACGGTTGCAGTCGGTGTAATCATCCACGACGTGGATAAGGGGATTCATCGCAACATCAAGCAGAACTGGGTAATCGGGTTCATCACCGCGCCATTCGTCTGTGGATATGCGTTGAAGGCATTCTGGCATTTTCGTCACTGCTGGCGCATCTGGGCTGTCATCGTCGGTTACCTGATTCTGCATTTCTCGATAGCCGTTCCGGCTTTGGGCAAATTAGACAGGATACCCGCGATCTACATCTGGCCAATTGGGATGTTCGAGTTCACGTTGGTAGCGTCCGCCCTGCACTGGGTCACCGCGGCGCAGGCGAGCGATTGACGATGAATCGCAACCTCACCAGTCCGCTGTGATTAAATTCCCCTGTGCTATCGCTTGAGTTCCTGCCCGAGCGCGATGTCGAGTTCTTCGACGCTATCCCCGCGGCACCGGCCGTCTTCCTGCTACGCGCCGACGATCCTCAAGCCGAGCCCTACGTCTCGAAGACCACGAACCTAAAGCGACGGCTCACGCGCCTGCTCTCCGCGCCTGAGGAGCGTGCGCGCCGGCTCAACCTGCGCGACCGCGTGCGGCACGTGGAATACCAGCTCACCGGCTCGGACTTCGAATCGGGCCTGCTGCTCTACCGCACCCTCCGGCGCGTCTTCCCCGAGACCTATCGCGACCGGCTCCGCCTGCGCTTCGCCCCGCTGGTGAAGTTCAACCTGGATAATCCCTGGCCGCGCGCCTACGTCACCCAGCGCATCACCGGCCTGCGCGGCGATTCGGTTTACTACGGGCCGTTCCCCACCCGCGCCGCCGCCGAGAAGTTCCTCAACGACTCGCTCGACCTGTTCAAGGTCCGGCGCTGCGATTTCGAGATCCATCCCGACCCTGCCTATCCCGGCTGCATTTATTCCGAGATGAAGATGTGCCTGGCGCCCTGCTTCGCGGGCTGCACCGAGGAGCAATATCGTGCCGAGGTCGGCCGCGTGCGCGCCTTCCTCGATAGCGGAGGCCAGTCGCTGGTGCGCGAACTCTCCGAGCAGCGCGAACAGGCATCCGCTGGCCTGGAATTCGAGCAGGCGGCGGCGCTGCATGCGCGCATTGAGAAGATCACCGCTGCCGCGCGTCTGCCGGAAATCGTCCGCCGCCTCGACCTGCTGGCTGGAGTCGTAGTTCAGCCCGCCGCCGAGAGCGGCGCGGTCGCGCTGTTCCGCTTCCAGCACGGCGTTCTTGCCGAGCCCGTGCTCTTCCCAGTCCAGCAGGGCGAAGGCAAACCGCAGTCGATGGAGTCGCGGATCGAAGAGATGCTGGCGACGATTGAGCCGCCAACGCGACCGACTGCCATCGAGATGATGGAGAATCTGGCGATGCTGAAGCGCTGGTACTACCGCTCCATCAAGATCGGAGAAATCTTCCTTGCGGACGACCAGGGCGAACTGCCCTTGCGACGGCTGGTGCGCGGCGTCTCGCGCGTATTCCGGGGCGAGAAGGCGGAAACCGATCCGCTGACCACCGCCGCACGCGAGTACTGGCTGGCGAGAGCGCGGGAAGGCAGCTCCTAACCTCTTCGGGTCCGATCATCAGTGTCCGGAAAAGGTTCGTATCAGGGCACGACGGCACGGCTGAAGCCGTGCCCTGATACGAAGAAAACTCAGCCGGCAGCTGGAGATTTCGCCCCGCGAGCCCTTCCGTGTTCATCCGCAGCGCAAAGGTTTTGCCATCTCTTCCGGAACACTACCTGGACTCCCTCCCGCCACTTTTCCCCGATACCGATCAGCTCGCACTCGATCTCCGGCGCGAGGTAGCGCAGCAGGATATCGGTGGCAGGATGGACGTGCAGGGCGGGCGCGACCAGCAGCAGCAGCGGCGGAGCCGGCGCGATCTCGACTCCGGGGAAGTAGCCGAACTTCTGGAACTCACCGCGCGCGCGGTGCCACTCCACGCGCGCCCAGTAATCGAGGCCTTGCAGCGGGAGATGAATGTCCTCGTCAGCCTTGAGTTCGACTACCGCCAGCCGCCGCTCGCGCGTCAGGGTGAGCACGTCGATCATGGCCCGGTCGGACGCCGAGAATGCCGGTACCTGCGAGTACACGCAGGCGGGATCGAGCCGCGAATCGAGGGCGCTGACGTCACGCGCCACCAGCGACTCCAGCCAGCGCTCCGGTTGCATGCGCCACAATGGGCTGGTGTGCGGAGCGTCCGCGCGACGGGACTGCCGGACTGCGCGTACGAAGCCGGCGAACTCGGCGGCGTTCTCCTCGGTCAGCGGCGCCTCATAGGGTCCGGCGCCGAAGACGATCTCTTCCACGTTGCGGAAGCCCGGTCCCGGCGCCACGCGCGCTCGCGCGAACTCCAGCCCGCAGAGGCGAAACCCCAGCTCGGTGGAGGAGAGCACGCGGATCTCGGCTTCCGGCGCCAGCTCGGTGACACGCGCAATGGCTGTGGCGAATCGCTCCCGTACTCTCTCCTCACCCGGCGAGCGCACCAGCCGGGTCGCGATGTTGCCGCGATCGCGGCAGTCCATCGGCTCGATGGAGGCTTCGCGCTCGTCCAGTTCATAGAGCTCGAACTTGGCTGCCTGATGGTTCAGCAGCGCCATGCGCTCGCGCGCGATGGCCGAACGACCTGCCGGAACGAAAAGCTTGAGGCCTTCGACCACCGCCCGCGACTGGATGCGGCACGCCTCCAGCCACAGCAGGCCGAAGGTCACGCTGGCGTCAACGGCGGCCTGCGTCTCTTGCGCGTTTACGCCCAGCACCGCCCAAGACGGATTCCCCCGACGCAACTCGCCGCGCGTGTACACCGGCCCGAAGGAGCGCTCGAGGTCGGCAGCGGTGTTCATTCGCGCACATGTGAAGTCCGGAAAGGCGCGCTCCAGCACGCGCTGGAGAAGTCTCTGGTAGGTGGCACGCGCTGCTTTACGCGCGCTGGGAGTTCGGCGGTCGCGGTTGCGGCAGATCTCCATAACGCCCGGCCGCGCTTGTCCAAAGCGCTGCACCTTCAGCCGCAGAGCGCCGTTCCTCATCTCGCTATCGAGCACTCGGCGCACGGTGTTGCGCTCATCGGACCACAGATGCAACAGGCACTTGCCGCGCTCGACGGCGCAGGCGTACTTGGCGGTGGCGAAGTCGAAGATCACCTCTCCGCCTTCGACGACCAGCGCCGTGGGCGCTTCATCCAGGAAGTCCTGCAACGCCCGGCCTATGACGTCCGCCTCCATCGCCCGCCGATTATAGGCGGAGAGGCTGCGCTATGCCGCAAGGACACGTACCATGGTTTGCCAAAAACGAACTCGCCGTCCCGCCTCTCGAAAGGTAACAGCAGTATCCGCGCGCGGGTATGTGATAATGATTGCGAGGCCGCGGGTTTCAGGGTCTTCTTTTGCCGTCACGCATCTAATCCTGAAGATGGATAACAACAAGTTCTTTTTCCAACGCTACGGCCTTGCCGAACAGGATCTGGAGCGGTATCTCGCCGCGGCGCTTTCAGCCGGCGGCGATTTCGCCGACCTGTACTTCGAATACCAATACACCACCTCGATCAGCGTGGACGAATCCATGGTGAAGTCGGCCACGCAGGGGATTTCCGCCGGCTGCGGCGTGCGCGTCGTCTCCGGCGAGCGCACCGGGTACGCTTACACCGGAGAACTTAGCGCAGAGCGCATTCTGCACGCGGCGCGCACCGCGGCGCTGATCGCCAGCGGGCCCTCCAAGACGCCCATCACCGGCTTCAAGCCCGAGGCCGCGCGCAGTCTCTACCCGGTCATGCCGTCGGTGGACGCGGAGATGGCCTCCAAGCTCGACCTCGTGGTGCGCGCCGACCGCGCTGCCCGCGCCTACGACCCGCGCATCGCGCAGGTCCGGGTCGGCTATGCGGACGAGCTGCGGCACATCCTGGTGGCCGGATCCGATGGCTCCCTGGCCGCCGACGTTCAGCCGCTGGCGCGCATGAACGTCTTCTGCATCGCCAAGAGCGATGCCGGCGCCGACAGCAACTCCGCCCGTGGCTCGGCTGGTGGCGGCGGCCGCGTGGCTCTGGATTTCTTCCTCACCGAAAAGACGCCCGAGCACTTCGCCACCGAAGCCGCGCGCCAGGCGATCATCCAGCTCGATGCCCGCCCCACGCCTGCGGGCGAGATGGAAGTCGTGCTGGGACCGGGCTGGCCCGGCATTCTGCTGCACGAAGCCATCGGCCACGGCCTGGAAGCTGACTTCAACCGCAAGGGCACCTCTGCGTTCAC
>Ga0335081_10007108_pt1 | contig 17873 bp, 13 predicted proteins | sample Lox_Sample_35_FD_206713 | JGI IMG/M metagenome (GOLD analysis project Ga0335081, IMG submission 206713) | Soil microbial communities from Loxahatchee National Wildlife Refuge, Florida, United States - Lox_Sample_3.5 | ecosystem: Environmental > Terrestrial > Soil > Wetlands | place: USA... | reverse complement strand
CAGCGAGCCGCCTTCTTCGATATTGCGCGCCGCGCCGAAGAAGCGTTTCGGTGGATACAGCGCAGATGGATCCATGCCGCCTGAAAGCGTGCGCCCCGACGGATTGACCACAAGGTTGTAGGCACGGGCCAAGCGGGTAATCGAGTCCATTAAGATTACCACATGGCGGCCAATCTCCACCATTCTCTTAGCTCGGTCTAAGGCAATTTCCGCGGTGCGCACATGCGATGTAACCGGTTCGTCGAAAGTGGATGCAACCACTTCCGCATCCACAGAGCGATCCATATCGGTAACTTCTTCCGGGCGTTCACCAATCAGTGCCACCATCAAATGCACATCGGGATATTTGGTTGAAATGGAATTTGCAATTTGCTTCAGAATGGTTGTTTTTCCAGCTTTGGGAGGTGAGACGATCAAACCGCGCTGGCCGCGTCCAATGGGGGTGACGAGGTTGATGAGGCGGGTAGCGAGCGTATCATGATCAATTTCAAGGTCGAAACGTTTATCGGGAAAGATCGGGGTGAGATTCTCAAAGACGGGTCGGCGGGGTGCGTCTTCCGGGTCAATGCCGTTGACCGTTTCCACTTTGAGCAATCCATAATGTCTTTCTGATTCACGCGGAGGGCGAACCTGCCCGATCACCAAATCGCCTGAACGAAGATCGTAACGACGAAGCTGGGCTTGCGAGACATATACATCCTGATCCGTGATCCGGTAATTTGCTGCCCGCAGAAAGCCAATCCCTTCGCTCATGATCTCAAGGATGCCACCGCGCAGTTCAATGCCTTCCTTTTGCGCCTCGGACTGACGGAGCTGGAGGATAAGTGATTCCTTTTTTAACCGGTTGACATTCGGTACGTTTAGTTCTTTGGCGAGCTTTCGCAGTTTTGCCAGGGGTTCGTTTTCAAGCTCAAGTATTTTCATTTGAAATCAATGCCTTTGATATGGAATGGGTATGAAGCCAGCGCCCCCATGGGTGCGGGCTGAGTTCAAGATGGATTGGTTTGGGTGAATGGGTTTTCTTTCAAGATGGTTTATGGATTCGACACACCCACGCGAACAGATTAGCATGCATCAATACTGGGTTGTCAATAATAAAGGGGAAAGTTGACTGTATTATAGCACGCTCGTTCGTTAGATGCAAGCAATTTTCTGAAAACTTTGAGTGGGATTTTCGCCCTTGTCAATGGAATGATCCAGGGTGCATAAAACCCAAACTCAACGTAAACAGTGGCAATCTGTTCTGTAAGACTCGATTGTCACTGTGTTCCTTAGGAATTCTGCAAAGATTAATTCTTCTCAGGAAATCAACACATTTTTTATACCAATGTTCCGAACGCTCTTGATATACTGCTCACCTTGTATAAAAAGGAGATCAAATGAAAAAAATCATTGCAGTTACTATCTTAAGTATCTTTGTATTGATGCTCACCGCGTGTGGTGCATCCGGTAGTGCGACCGCGTCGAACGAGGCCTCTTCAAGTGCATCAACTTCAACGCCGATCAGTAGTACTTCCAGCGGATCGAACGCCTCGAATGGAGGCTCTTCAAGTTCATCTAATTCCGCGCCAATGAACGGCACCCCGACAGGCGGCCTCTCTGGATTGCAACTTGCGGCTGGAATGTTGAAGTTGGTGGGCACATCCAATGCAGTTACAGCACAGGAAGCATCGCAACTTTTACCGCTTTGGCAATCCTTGCAACAAACAGAAACTGCAATGGTGCCGCAGGGAGGATTCCAGCAGGGTAGACCGCAAGGAACACCTGGTGCGCCGCAGCCGAATCCTACGATGATGGCAATGAGACAACAAGTCGCAACACAGATTATGGCAATTGAGAACGCGATGCCCCCAGCTCAAATTCAGGCAATTACAGCCTTGAATTTAACCGGGCAAGATATGTTTACGGCATTCCAGCAAGCTGGAATCTCCATGGGCGGACCTGGCCAGGGAGGTGGTTTTAGATCTTCCAATGGTGGCACCTTTACTCCTCCGCAAGGTACGCCTCGGGCGGCTGGAACTCCCGGTGCCTCTGGAGGAGGATATGGCGGCTTCGGCGGCGGAGGACGGGCCGGTGGTGGGCGTATGGGAATGGGGAACTTCCTGCCATCCAGCGTAGTTACTGGGATTATCCAATTTCTCCAGAAAACAGCAGGCTCTTAATAAGCTTTTATTACTTTTGGGGTTGCGCATGACTATGCAACCCCAAAAGCTATTAAGCTGTTAAAAAGTTTTCTAACCCCAGCTGATCATCGACTTGGAGCGATAGATTCGCTGCAGGGAAGGGCGGATTGAGTTTCAGCCAGAATTCTATTTTGCAAATCCCAGAATCGGCGGAATAGACCATTTTGAGCCAGCAATTCTATTTGAGTCCCGCGTTCGACGATTTGTCCATGGTTCAGCATAAGGATTTCATCTGCATTTTCAAGCCCGACCAGACGATGCGTTATGAGCAATGAAGTTTTTCTGTGCATCAAAGCAAATAGCGTCTCCAGCACTTGTCTTTCCGTTAACGCATCCAGGTTGGCGGTCGGCTCATCCAAAATCAAGATTGGTGCGTCTTTGATAATGGCGCGTGCAATCGCAAGCCGCTGACGTTCACCGCCGCTCAAGCGCAAGCCCTGCTCGCCAGTGATCGTATCATAGCCTTTGGGCAGCCCCATGATAAAGTCATGGATTTGTGCAGCGCGTGCCGCCGCCTCGACTTCTTCTCTCGAAACCCGCCGACGTGCCATTCGCAGGTTTTCAAAGATGGATGTGTTGAAGAAATACGTGTTTTGTGATACGTAAGCGATTCTTTCGCGGACTTCTTCCGGCACGTACGCTTTGAGCGACTCGCCATCCAAACGAATTTCTCCCGACTCATAATCCCAGAATCTCAACAGCAAATTGGCAAGCGTACTTTTCCCTGCACCGCTGGGTCCGACAATTGCAATCGATTTTCCAGGTTTGACGTTGAAGGATATATGTTGAAGAGCGGGGATGTTATTATTCGGATACGTGAAAGAGAGATTGGAAAATTGGATGCTCGCTAATTCAGTTTCCGCTTGTTGAGCATTGCTTCTCGAATATCGCGTCTCGTCTTTGATCGCTGGTTCTGTGTCTACCACTTCAAATAAACGCCGCGCAGCTTCGCGTGAGCTGATCCACATTTGCGCTGCGAGCGGCAGAGGCGTGACTGATTCAAAGGATGATATTGTGATCAAGGCTAATGAGGCAAGCACTACGCCATTAATGTGTCCAGCAGTAACAAGTGGAATACATATGAAGAGCACGACCCATATGGCGAAGTTGTTCATGAAGGCGGATAAGCCGGAATGCGTGCCGTTGATTCTTGCCAATCGTGCCTGCGATTCGCCGTAATATTTTCCTGTTGTTTTTAATTGCCGCAATCGATCTTGCATGTGACCGAAGGCGAGGATCTCTTGCATGCCTTGAATACCATCCACAACTTGCGTATTCAGTTCAGCACGTTGTGTGATGACATCCGAACCGGGCTGGCGACTCATCATCTGTGCGAGGATCGGCAGGATCAAGCCGAGGAACAAGAAGAAGCCAATTAAGAGCGCGGCCAGCCGCGGGTCGTTTGATGCGAGAAAGAATGATACGCCCAGCATTACGAGGACGGCCGTCAACGGCGGAGCAATCACGCGTACATAGAAATTTTCCAGAGTCCCCACATCGCTGATGATGCGCGCCAACAAATCGCCTGCGCGATATTCCAGCAAGCGCGCCGGTGCCAGCGGCTCGAGCTTTTCATAAAACCAAACACGCAGTCGGCTTAACAATCGGAAAGTTACATTGTGAGAAACGAGTCGTTCGAGATAGCGGAAGACGGCGCGCGTGATGCCAAAGAATCGCACGCCCACGATTGCGACCGCCAAATCGGCGATCGATGGATGGAGAGCGGCATCGGAGATCAACCATGCCGAAGTGCCCATCAATGCCACGTTGCTTCCGATGGTCAGACTGCCCAGCAAAACGGAAAGCGCGACCCAGCCCCACGAGCCTTTGAGGAAATGCACCAGCCGCGGGAAGATTGCTTGTCGATGATCTGTTGTGGACAACTGTTCGTCTGGATTTAAAGGTTGAAGGATCGAAAGATCCAATGGCTGAATATCTGCAAGAACTTGTGCCGCGTCGACTCTGCTTGGCTCATGTTCTGAACTTTCAATGGAAAGCTCAACTTTTGCTTTGACCATCGCTGCATAGATGCCGTCTTGCAATATCAATTGGTTATGCGTTCCTGTTTCAACGATGCGGCCTTCTTCAAGCACCACGATTTGATCGGCGTTAAAGACGGTGTTCAAGCGATGCGCAATCGTGATGACGGTTCGTCCCTGCATCAATCGGCGAGTGGATTCTTCCAGAGCAGTTTCGGTTTCAGGATCCAGGCTTGAAGTTGGCTCGTCGAGAATCAAAATCGGTGCGTCTTTGAGAAAAGCGCGGGCGAGTGCAATGCGTTGGGCTTGTCCGCTGGAGAGACGCGCTCCGCTTTCACCGATGACCGTCTCGTATTTTTCCGGAAGCGATTCGATGAACTCCTCCAAATGTGCGGCGCGCGCTGCCGATGCAACTTCTTCATTGGTCGCATTGGTTTTGCCGAGACGAATGTTGGCGGCAATCGTATCGTGGAAGAGATGTGGGCCTTGTGGGACCCAGGCCACAAGCGCGCGCCAATCGTCACACCCGAACCTGGTTAATGGCTCATGGTCGATAGAAATGACGCCGCTGGTCGGCTCGATGAAACGCAAAAGCAGATTTGCCAATGTGCTTTTGCCCGCGCCGCTGGCGCCGACGAGCGCAAGATGTTGGCCGCGCGCAATGGTCAGGTTGATATTTTTTAATGCGGGTTGCTTGGTATCGGAATACTGGAACGTGACATCTTGAAAGTTGATCATCGCTACTTCGCTTAACGTTTTTCCGTTGATGACCGTTAACTGATTGCTGGTAGCTGGCGTATCCAAAATCTGAAAGATGCGCCGAGCTGCAGTCGTGCCGGTCATGCCGGCGTGGAAGCGTAGTCCCAACATGCGAAGCGGCAAGTAAAATTCCGGAGCGAGGATTAACAAAAAGAGCGCTTCATGAAATTGCATTTGTCCATAAAGCAAGCGCAGACCCACTTCAACAGCAATAATGGCCACGCTAATCGTAGCAAGCAATTCCAACGCGAATGCGGAAAGGAACGTGACCTGCAAAACCTTTAAGGTTGTATCGCGGAATTGATCACTGACCTTTGCGATGTTCTGTATCTGCGCTTTGGATTGACCGAAAAGTTTCAGTGTGGTCAATCCCTGCAGGCTGTCGAGAAAATATGCAGAGAGCCGGCTCAAGGTTTCGTATTGACGTTTGGTTGCGACTTCCGCGTCGCGCCCGATAATATACATGAAGAATGGAATCAGCGGCGCGGTTACCAAAAGGACAATGCCGGATAATGGATCGAGCGGAAACACGAGAATCAGAATAGTGATGGGAACGAGTGTGCTGATAACGAGTTGAGGCAAATACTGGCTGAAATAGGCATCCAGCGCTTCAATGCCCTCGACCGCGGCCGTGGTCAACTCGCCTGTGCGTTCGCCCCGGCTGAAAGCAGGGCCAAGCGCGAGGATATGAGCAAAGAGTCGTTCGCGCAGATTCGATTTCACGCGCACTGCCACAGCGTTCGCGGCAACTTCATTGATCCATGTCAATAATCCGCGCGCACCAATCACGAGCAACAGCAATTGCATCCAATGAGTCACTTGGAGCAAAGTCTGCTTTTGGAGAAAGACATCATTAACGGTTGTGCTGAGGAGGTTGGCCTGAGCGATTGCCAGCAGTCCGATAAAAAGTCCAGAGAGAATCGTTAAGGTGAGAGCGAAGCGGGAGTCACGAGCGAGAGCGAGCAGTCTGCGATGCATAAGGTTTTATTATAAAACGAAGGGGACGGCCCACGCCGTCCCCGGTTTGTAATGGCACTCGAAATTTAATAGACGAGCGTTTCCCTTTTTGTGGTGATGCGCTTGCGGAACATGTAATAGGTCCAGCCTTGATAGATCAGCACAATCGGAACAAAGATCAACGCGATGATGCTCATCACGCCCAATGTATACTGAGAGGATGAGGCGTTATAAATCGTCAGACTATAAGCGGGATTGGTGCTGGAGATCATCACGCGCGGGAACATGATCATGAAGAAAGTGATCAGCGTGAAGACAATGTTGACCGCGACCATGATGAAGGCCCAGCCTTCATGCCGACTGTTGATGAAGTAGCCGCTAACGAAAAGGGCGATCAATCCGACGATGGGGACGATGCCCGGGTTCAAACCGAGGTGGGTGTAGATGTCAGTGAAGATATAGGTAGTAACCAACAGGATTAAGCTCAGCACCACCGCGGCGATATAGATCTTCCCGGCGAACTCATGTGCGCGCTCCCGTAATTCGTCGTCTAGTTTCAATCCCAGGAAATTCGCGCCGTGCAGCAGGAAGATGGACACGGTCGTTAGTCCGCCAATCAAACCATAGGGATTGAGAAGCGTGAACAGATTGCCGGTGTACATCATGTTTGCGTCAATCGGCACGCCTTCTGCAAGATTCGCAAACGCAACACCGAGCAAAAGCGCGGCGAGGAACGAGCCAACTGCAATCATCCAGTCGAAGGTGGTGCGCCATTTTGGATTGGCATCTTTTGAGCGATATTCAAAGGCAACGCCGCGAATGATGAGTGATATCAATAATAGAAACAGGGCTAGATAGAATCCGCTAAACATGGTGGCATACCATTGCGGAAATGCCGCAAACGTCGCACCACCCGCCGTCAGCAACCACACTTCATTTCCATCCCAGGTTGGCCCAATCGCGTTGATAATGGCGCGACGCTCTTCATCTTTCTTGCCAAGAAACGGAAGAAGCATTCCAACGCCAAAGTCAAAGCCTTCGAGGAAATAGAAACCAATCCAAAGGACTGCGATCAGAATGAACCAGAGAACTTGAAGAAATTGATAGGACATTTTGTTCCTCCAAATTAATCCTGCGCACCAATGACGGCAGGGGCGACATCGACCGATTCTGTGAGGGTCGCATCCGGGCCGAGAATCGCGTACTTCTTCATCAGATAGAAATCTGCACCTGCCAGCGCGCCATAAACAACTACATATCCGATCAGCGAGATGAGCAAATCAACTGTAGTGAGATTAGGCGAGACGGCATCTTGTACCTTGAGCAAACCTTGCACAATCCATGGCTGGCGGCCCATTTCTGTTACGATCCAGCCGCTTGTCGTGGCGATGTACGGAAGGACAATGACCCATGGCACCCACTTCATCCATTTGGCTTTCGTGAGATCGCCGCGCATGGCGATCAGGAACAGAATGGCAAGCAATGCCATCAGAAAGCCCGCGGTGACCATCAGACGAAAACCCCAGTATACGAAAACCATCAGCGGAACGTAATCGCCCGGCCCATACTTCTGCTGATATTGTGCTTGGATCTCATTCACACCCTGCACCGCGCAAGTGAGATTGTTGCATGCCAGGAAACTGGTGACATCCGGCACGCTGAGCGCCCAAACTTCTTTTTTGCCGCTCAAATCACCGATGGTCAGGATGGAAAATGGTGCAGGTTGTGCGGTATTCCATAGTGCCTCGATGGACGCCATCTTCATTGGCTGAGTTTCGTAGACATATTTGCCCTGTGAGTCTCCATCAATGATCACAAGGACCGCCGCGACCAGACCCACAATAGCAGCGAGCTGGAAAGAACGCTTGAAAAAATCAACATTGCTTTTTCGGGCAAGGTGATATGCGCTCACGCCCAAAATTACGAAACTGGCCATAGCCAAACCGGCAGTGACAGTATGCCCAAAGAACAACCAGCCCTTTGTATTGGTTACCAACGCAAAGAAATCATTGAGCATCGGGCGTCCGGTTGCCGGATCAATTACATAACCGACTGGATGTTGCATCCAGCCATTGGCGAGCAAAATAAAGAGTGCCGAAAGATTCGATCCAATCGCGGCCAGCCAAATCGCCGTTAAGTGAACTTTCTCCGGCACTTTCCCTTCGCCGAAGATCCAAACGCCGAGGAAAGTGGATTCCATGAAGAAGGCCAGCAAGGCTTCGATAGCCAGAGGCGCGCCGAAGATATCGCCAACGAAACGGCTGTACTGTGACCAATTCATGCCGAATTGAAACTCCTGTACGATGCCGGTCACCACGCCCATGGCAAAATTAATTAAAAACAGTTTTCCCCAAAACTTGGCCATCTTGTAGTAGGTCTCATCCTTGGTCTGGTAGTAGCGCGTCTGCATGAACGCCACAAACCAGCTTAGTCCAAGTGTGAGTGGTACGAAGAGGAAGTGGTAGACGGTCGTCAGACCGAACTGCCACCGCGATAGAGTAACTGGATCCATAGCATCTCCTTCGATAATGATTTTATTATATACACCTTCTACCTTAAATATAGCTAAAAATTGGCAGTGAAACGATATTGGCTTCCAAAGCATCCTCGGCAAGTTCATCGAAAGTAACGGCTTCCAATTCATGAACTATCATCGCTTGTAATTTTCCCCAGCGGCGGCGTACCGGACATTTTGTATCGAATGGGCATTGAACACGACCCGAGATGCAATCGGAAACCGATAACGGTCCTTCGAAATATTCCACGATTTGCCGAAGGTTGATTTGATCTGCGGTTCTGGCAAGCTCGAGCCCGCCGTCCCGGCCGGAGAAGGTGACGATAAATCCGCCGCGAGCCAATTCCGCTACGATGCGCGGCAAGAATGCCTGAGGGATAAGCATTTCCTGCTGTATCGCTGCGGTGCAGATTCGTTTTCTTTCTGAATGTTTTGCAAGTGCCAGTACAACTCGGATCGCGTAATCTGTTTGCCGATTTATGCGGATCATTCTCTTCTCGATGGGATGCGACTTTAATGATTACTCCAACTGTAAAGGTTTATGCCTAGACTATAAAGTACAAAATGTCATAATCAGAATATTACGTAAATCATCAGGGTTTCAGAAAATAAAAAATGCCCTATATGGAATACTTTTTGTTGAGAATGTACTGACATAAAAGAGTTGGAAAACTGCATCTAAAACTTTGACAATCCATTCATCCCATGTTAAACTCAGCACGATTTCATTGGCGCACTCTTGAGAGTGCGCCTTTTCCTGCGCCATGCGAACCGTTTATTGGGAAGATAATTCCGTCAAGATGATAGATCAGCGCCTTTTGCCGAATGCGTTGGAGGTAGTTGCATATCGCAAGCATACAGAAATTGCACAAGCGATCAAGAATATGGTGGTGCGCGGAGCGCCGGCGATCGGTGCGACGGCGGGATTCGGTCTTGCCCTCGCTGCACAAGAATCCGCTTCAACCTCGACTGTTGAATTGCTGGCCGACCTCCAGAACGCCGCGGCCGTTTTACAGTCCGCGCGGCCGACCGCCGCGAATCTGGCCTGGGCGTTGGGTCGTATTCTGAAAAAAGTCTCCCACTTTAATGGCACTGCTGATGAGATGCGTCGGATGGTTCTTGATGAAGCCCAACGTATCGCGGACGAAGATGTCGCAATCAATAAGCGTATGGCGGAATATGGAGCGGCGCTCATTGAGGATGGCGATACCGTCCTTCATCATTGCAACACGGGCGCATTGGCAACAGTGGATTGGGGCACGGCTCTGGGTGTCATCCGCACGGCGCACGAACAAGGCAAGCGCGTGCATGTGTTGGTGGATGAGACTCGTCCGCGTTTGCAGGGTGCTCGGCTGACGGCTTGGGAGTTGGAGCAATATCACATCCCATACGAGATCATCAGCGATAATATGTCAGGTTTTTTTCTGCAAAGCGGCAAAGCTCAAAAAGTATTGTTTGGCGCGGATCGTGTTGCCGCAAACGGCGATGTGGCAAATAAAATTGGCACATATATGTTGGCATTAGCCGCACGCGATAATAATGTACCTGCATATTCTGTTGTGCCCACATCTACAATTGATTTATCGCTGGCAAATGGCGGGCTGATTCCGATTGAAGAACGCAATCCGGATGAAGTGCTTGGCATTGAGTTTCATGGCGAACGCGTTGCACCTAAAAATGCAAAGGCGCGCAATCCCGCTTTTGATGTCACGCCGAATCGTTTGATCACGGCAATTGTCACGGAGAACGGCGTTGTATATCCGCCGTTTGAAATCAATCTCAAAAAGGTGGTAACGGCTTAGCCGTTGAATACATTTATGGATATTCTTATCACTGGCTCGGTTGCATACGATTATTTGATGACCTTCCCCGGTTTATTCAAGGAACAAATCCTTCCCGAACGATTGGCTTCGATCAGTTTATCGTTTCTCGTCGATTCGATGTCGAAACAACGCGGCGGCATCGCGCCGAATATCGCATACACCATGGCTTTGCTTGGCGAGAAGCCGCGCGTGATGGCGACCGTCGGCGAAGACTTTTCAGATTATCGCGCCTGGCTTGAATCAAAAGGCGTGGATACTTCGCTGATGAAAGTTGTCCCCGGCGAATTCACTGCTTCTTTTTTCGCGACCACCGATCAGGCCTCCGCTCAAATTGCCTCGTTCTATCCCGGGGCGATGGGACATTCATCGATTCAATCCATCAAAGATTTGAAACAAAAACCTGATCTGGTTGTTGTCTCGCCGTCCGCACCGGATGCGATGATGAAATTCCCGGCAGAGTGCCGCGAATTAGGAATCAAATATCTTTATGATCCGAGTCAGCAGGTCCTTCGTCTCGAAGGAAACGAGTTGGCGCGCGATATGGAAGGCGCGTATTTCCTTTTCTGTAATGATTATGAATTTGGATTGATCTCAAAGAAAACCGGATGGGATTTGAAGCAAATCTTGAAACATGTCAAAGTATTGGTTGTTACGCGCGGCAAGGACGGTGCGAATCTTTATACAAATGGTGAAGAATATTTTATCCCGACCGTGCCAGAGCGTGAGATTGTCGACCCAACCGGAGTCGGCGATGCGTTTCGAGGCGGCTTCTTAACCGGTTATGCTCACAATTGGGATTGGGTGATGTGCGGCGAGGTTGGTTCGCTGGCGGCGGTTTATTGCCTGGAATGCCGCGGTCCGCAAAGCCATAGCTATACCAAAAAAGAATTTATTCAAAGATTCAGACAACAGTTCGATGATAAGAAAAAACTTGATGTATTATTAAAATAACGAAGGAGATAACATGAGCGATAATTACGATATCAAAGACATCAATCAAGCCGAGGGCGGACGCCGCCGCATGGATTGGGCCGAGCGCGAAATGCCCGTCCTGCGCACTATCAGCCAGCGATTCAAAAAGGAAAAACCGTTAAAGGGCATGCGCATGTCCGCTTGCCTGCATGTCACCGCTGAAACCGCGAACTTAATGCGCGTTCTTCAGGAAGGCGGCGCGGATGTTGTCTTGACGGCGTCCAATCCGCTCTCCACGCAGGATGATATTGCCGCGGTGCTGGTCAACCAATTCGAAATTCCGACATATGCCATCAAAGGCGAAGATAATGTGACGTATTATAAGCACATCAAAGCCGCGCTCGATCACAAACCGCACATGACCATGGATGATGGGGCGGATCTCGTTTCGACAATTCACAAAGACCGCCGCGAGTTGTTGCCTGAAATCATTGGCGGCACGGAAGAAACAACCACGGGCGTGATTCGTTTGCGCGCCATGGCTGCTGACAAGATGCTCAATTTCCCGGTGGTCGCCGTAAATGATGCAATGACCAAACACTTCTTTGATAATCGTTATGGCACGGGTCAGTCCACGATTGATGGCATTGTCCGAGCGACGAATGTCTTGCTGGCGGGCAAACGCTTTGTGGTTGCCGGTTACGGCTGGTGTGGACGCGGTCTGGCCTCGCGAGCACGCGGCCTGGGCGCGATTGTGATCGTCACAGAGGTGGATCCGCTGAAGGCGCTGGAAGCCGTCATGGATGGCTTTGAGGTCATGCCGATGGAAGAAGCCGCAAAAGTTGGGGACTTCTTCTGCACGCTGACCGGCGATATCAACGTGGTGGACAAACATCACTTTGATGTGATGAAGGATGGCGCGATTGTCGCCAACTCCGGCCACTTCAATGTCGAGATCAATATTCCGGCGTTGGAAAAGATGTCGAAGGGCAAGCCGAATCTCGTGCGTCCGTTCGTTGAACAATACACAACCAAAGATGGACGCAAGATTCACATTCTCGGCGAAGGTCGTTTGATCAACCTCGCAGCTGCCGAAGGGCATCCGGCTTCCGTTATGGATATGTCTTTTGCGAATCAGGCATTAGCCGCGGAGTATATGGTCAAGAATGCCAGCAAGCTGGAAAAGAAAGTTTATTCCGTGCCCGCTGAGATCGACGCCGAGATCGCCCGCATCAAGCTGGACGCGATGGGCGTGAAGATTGATAAGCTTTCGGATGCGCAGTTGAAGTATCTGAGTTCATGGCAAGAGGGAACATAATTCAGTAGGCAAGAAGTAGTAAGACCTCGAGAGTCTTAAAGACTCCGAGGTCTTTGTTTTTAATTGAATCGCTATCTTGTCTTATAATCGAAATACAACATGAAAAATAAAAGAACTTTATTCCTCGCTGGCGGAATTATTTTACTACTTAGCTTTACATTGTTCGTTGGGAGAATGATCGTAAATTCGATTCTCGGCAATCGCAATCCCATGGCGGCGAATTCCTCCGTTAATAATCCTGCCTCCACACCGGTTGATTTCTTTTCGCAGGAATTTTCTTCATCTACAGATATTGTACCGGTAAGCGGTCTTGCAGTTGGCGGTTTGGGCGATGCTCTGCTGAAGGCGAATGTGTGGAATTCCCTGTTGGATTATGAAAAAAAACAAAATTGCACTGATGTAACTAGCAAGGCCATCAGTGTCGAACAAATTAATGAGGCGGGAGCGTTCTGGCTCGAAAATTGGGTGCTGACTGCTTGTGGCAAAACGGAAGTATTCAAGGTCAAGTTCACACCCGATCAAGTCGGTGGAACGATCTATTCGTTTGCACCTTAATGGATAGTTTGACTCTTCTCCTCATCCCTGCTATTATCCTTGAATATGAAGGCACAAAATTTAACTCTTCGTCAGCGTTTTTGGCAATGGATGCAGAGTTTCTCTCGCTGGTTCAAGCCGGGACTTGGCATCAAGCGCTGGATGTTGATGATCCTGGCCGGAATGACGTTGTTGGGCATTGGCCTCGGTATATTTTTACTTGATCTATATCGTACCGATACGAACAACTCGGCCATCCTTATTTTCCTTTCAGTGACAAGTCTGCGTTTTCTGCCGCGCCTGCTGCGCGTATTGATTTTTGGCGGGTTGGGCCTCGGTCTTGTTGTTTATGGAATATGGGGACTTAATCGCGCGCTTCTGCGTCCGTTCCTGCGGCCGGGACATACGGTGATTGATCAGCTTTCCGATTTTCGCCGCCGCGACCGCGGTCCGCGGGTGGTGGCCATTGGCGGTGGACACGGTTTATCCACACTATTGCGCGGGCTTAAAGCGCACACGCGTAACCTGACGGCAATTGTCACGGTTGCAGATGACGGCGGCTCGTCAGGACGGTTGCGGGAGAGTCTCGGCATTCTCCCTCCGGGCGATATTCGCAATTGCCTCGCGGCTTTGTCCAATGATGAAGCCTTGCTGACCCAACTCTTTCAATATCGTTTTAGCGGTGCGCCCGAACTGGAAGGTCATTCGTTTGGCAATCTTTTTATCACAGCCTTGACGGACATCACCGGAAGTTTCGAAGAAGCGATTGCTGAATCAGGTCGCGCGCTTTCTGTCAGCGGGCGCGTCCTGCCCTCGACTTTGCACAATGTCCGTTTGGTGGCGGATGTGCGACTGCCGCATGTGATCAACGAGGTCAGAGTCCAAGGTGAAAGTAAAATCCCGGAAATGGCGGGACGCGTTCGACGGGTCTGGTTGGAACCGAATAATCCACCTGCATTTCCTCCAGTGCTGCAAGCCATCCTCAATGCGGATTTGATCGTGATTGGTCCCGGCAGTCTTTATACAAGTCTTTTGCCGAATTTATTGGTTCCCGATTTGCTCGCCGCGATTCAAGCTAGCCGTGCAATCAAAGTGTATGTTTGCAACATCGCTACACAAACCGGTGAGACCGATTTGTATACGTGTCACGATCACGTGCACTCGTTGGAAGAGCAGGTGGGTGAAAATTTTTTCGATATTGTTCTGTGCAACGAAAATTATGAAGGCGATCCGGGCTCGACCTCGCAATGGGTGCGCGCCGATGAAAAGTCCCGCGCCGATGCGCGTCTCTATTGTGCCGATTTAATTGATGACGAACATTCTTGGCGGCACAATTCAATCAAACTTTCGCAGGTCATCATGGACTTGTTTTATGAACGCACGGGTCCATTAAGCTAATATGGCGGTGACAAATAACAGTGGTCAAACCTGCTTATTTGAATTAGAATTCACAAGTGAATAAAAATCTGCTCATGCCTTACAAGGCGTGATGCTAAAAATCTAACGGAGGCTAACATGACAGTAAAAGTTGGTATTAATGGCTTTGGGCGAATTGGTCGGCAGGTTCTTAAAGCGATCCGCGATTACTATCCCAAAGAACTTGAAGTTGTGGCGTTCAATGATATTGGCGACACGAAAACGATGGCACATCTGCTCAAGTATGATTCGACCTATGGCCGCTATAATGGGACCGTTGAAGTGGGCGATGATAGCCTGACGATCGATGGCAAGAAGGTTAAGGTTTTCAAGGAAACCGATCCTTCTGCGATTCCGTGGGGCAGTTTGGGGATCGATATCGTGATCGAATCAACTGGCTTATTCACCATCAAAGAAGACGGTGTCAATAAAAAAGGCAAAACCGTCAAAGGCGCGGTCAATCACATCACTGCTGGCGGCGCAAAGAAGGTCATCATCTCCGCGCCCGCTGAAGGCGAAGACCTGACCATTGTGTTGGGCGTCAACGAAGATAAATATGATCCCAAGAAACACAACGTAGTCTCGAACGCCTCCTGCACTACGAACTGTCTGGCGCCTGCCGCGAAAGTCGTTCATGATAACTATACAATCAAGCGCGCGTTCATGACTACCATTCACTCATACACTAATGACCAGAAGGTCCTTGATCTGCCGCATTCTGATTTGCGTCGCGCTCGCGCCGCCGGATTGAATATCATCCCGACCACTACCGGTGCTGCCAAAGCCGTCTCCCTGGTTATTCCGGACCTGAAAGGGAAGTTCGACGGCTATTCACTGCGTGTCCCGACTCCCACCGTTTCGGTTGTCGATTTCACCGCCGAAATTGAGAAGTCGACGACGACTGAAGAACTGCGCCAGTCTTTCCGCAATGCTGCGAAACAGCCGCGCTTCAAGGGCATTCTGGAGGCTGTGGATGAGCCGTTGGTCAGCATGGACTTCAAGGGCAGTTCCTATAGCTCCTCGGTGGACTTGCCTTTCACTTCCGTGCTTGGCAAGGAATCCAATAATTTCATAAAGGTCGTGACTTGGTACGACAACGAGTGGGGTTACTCTTGCCGCACTGCAGACCTCGCGGCATTGATTGCAAAATCTCTCTAAAGAAATTGAAGGTCACGTTTTGCCTGAAGGGCACAGTCACTTCGCAAGCGTGACCTTCATTATGTAGGTAAATCATGAACAAGAAAACTGTAAAAGATATTGACCTCAAGGGCAAACGCGTTTTGATGCGCGTGGATTTCAACGTGCCAATGCAGGATGGCAAAGTCACAGACGATAAACGCATCAAGGCTTCATTGCCGACCATTCAATACGTTCTCGATCAAGGTGCGTCATTGATTTTAATGAGTCACTTGGGCAGACCGAAAGGCGGACCAGATCCCGAGTTCAGCCTCAAGGCCGCTGCGGAAGTTTTAGCTGCACTGTTAGGAAAACCCGTTAAGATGGCGCCTGATTGCGTGGGTCCCGAAGTCGAGAAGATGGCAAAGGCGCTCAAGCCCGGAGAAGTATTGATGCTCGAGAATACACGCTTCCATGCGGGCGAAGAGAAGAATGATCTTGATCTTGCAAAGCAGATGGCTTCGCTCGGCGAGGTTTACGTGAACGACGCCTTTGGTTCAGCCCATCGCGCTCATTCCTCGACCGAGGGCGTGGCGCGTTTCCTTCCGGCTGTTTCCGGCTTTTTGATGGAACAGGAATTGGAATATCTCGGACGCGCAGTCTCGAATCCTGAACATCCTTATATTGCCATTCTCGGTGGCGCGAAGATCAGCGATAAGATTTTGGTTGTCGAAACTTTGCTTTCCAAATGCGATAAACTTATTATCGGTGGCGGGATGGCGAATACCTTCCTCGCCGCGCAAGGCTATGCCATGCAGGATAGCCTCGTCGAAGCCAGTTCCGTAGATACTGCAAAATCCATCATGTCAAAAGCCGGCAATAAATTGCTTTTGCCGATAGATGCGGTGATCGCCGATAAATTCGAAGCTGAGGCGAATAGCAAAGTTGTGGATGTGGATAAAGTCCCGGCCGGTTGGCGCATCATGGATATCGGACCGAAGTCCATCGAGGCGTTCAAAGCCGCGTTGAACGGCGCCAAGTTGATCGTCTGGAATGGACCGATGGGCGTCTTCGAAATGCCCAAGTTTGCAGAAGGCACATTTGCCATCGCGAAATTGCTGGCGGCATCCGGCGCGACAACCGTGATCGGCGGCGGAGATTCTGCCAGCGCGGTCAAGAAAGCCGGCGTTGCAAAACAAATGACGCATGTTTCCACTGGCGGCGGCGCATCGCTTGAATTTTTGGAGGGCAAAGAACTGCCCGGCGTAGCCGCCTTAATGAATAAGTGATTTTTCGTTTGAATAAAAACGTGACAGTCACCCCAAAGGTGACTGTCACGTTTAATACTGCGATATAATCACCCCAATATCTTCTCGGGAGCATTTATGTCTTTCAATCTGGGCGAGAACGTTGGGCCATATCGGATTATAGAACAGCTGGGTCAGGGTGGTATGGCTACCGTATATAAGGCCTATCATGCCGCGCTGGATCGTTATGTGGCGATCAAGGCACTTCATCCCGCATTTGGCGAAGACCAAAGTTTTCTGACACGCTTTCAGCGTGAAGCTCGTTTGATTGCAAAGCTGGAACATCCGAACATTGTTCCTGTATATGATTATGCGGAGCACGAGGGTCGTCCATATCTTGTCATGAAGTTCATCGAGGGGGATACGCTCAAGGCGCGTTTATCGGAAGGCCCGCTGAGTTCCTCGGAAATAGAAAAGATTGTGGAATCCGTCGGGTCGGCGCTGGGCTACGCACACAAGCAGGGGATTTTGCATCGTGATATCAAGCCCTCCAATGTGCTGGTCGCGAACGACGGTCAATTGTATCTGGCGGACTTTGGCCTGGCGCGCATCGCGCAATCGGGCGAATCGACTCTTTCGTCCGACATGATCATGGGCACTCCGCAATATATTTCGCCCGAACAAGCCATGGGGAAGAAGGACCTTGACGAGGGCACCGACATTTATTCATTCGGCGTGATGATCTATGAGATGGTCGTGGGACAGGTTCCGTTCAATGCCGATACCCCGTTCTCGATCATTCACGATCATATTTATTCGCCGCTGCCATTACCCCGCTCGATTAATGCCAACGTGCCGGAGAGCGTGGAACGTGTTTTACTCAAAGCCTTGGCAAAGGAGCGCGCCGATCGTTATCCGGATGTGGGATCGCTGGTAAACGCGTTCAAGGAGGCCTGGGCCTCGGCGGGGATTCCCATGCAAGGCACGGCCATTACCATGCGTCCCACACAACTCACAGCGGCCGCGCCCGCTGCGAAAACGGTGGCCGCTAAATCTTCAACTCAGAAGCGCTCACCATGGCCGTTCATCGCTGGTGGCGTACTCTTGGTCATTG
>Ga0335081_10007106_pt1 | contig 17874 bp, 15 predicted proteins | sample Lox_Sample_35_FD_206713 | JGI IMG/M metagenome (GOLD analysis project Ga0335081, IMG submission 206713) | Soil microbial communities from Loxahatchee National Wildlife Refuge, Florida, United States - Lox_Sample_3.5 | ecosystem: Environmental > Terrestrial > Soil > Wetlands | place: USA... | reverse complement strand
CCGAAGACCGCGGCGCTAGGCTTACGCTTCCTCGTTCAAGAGCGGGAGCGAATCATCCTGAATTCTCCATGACGACCATCGACAAACGAAAAGTTCTAGGCCGCGGATTAGATACCTTGCTCCCCCGTTCGGTGACCCATGCGCCTGTGGCCGTCGCCGCCGCTCCCAGAGCTCACGCTGACGAGGTCCATCAGGTCCCACTTGATCGGCTGGAGCACAATCCCTATCAGACACGCACGCTCGGAGTCGACCAGACGGCCCTGAACGAACTGGCCGCCTCCATCAAGGCGGTAGGCGTGATGCAGCCCATCGTGGTTCGTCCCGTCGCCGGAGGCCACTACCAGGTCATCGCGGGCGAGCGCCGCTGGGCAGCGTGCCGTATCGCGGAGCTGCCCACCATCCCTGCCATCGTCCGCCAGGTCTCCAACGAGCAGGCGATGGAGATGACCATCATCGAAAATCTCCAGCGCGAAGACCTGAACCCGATGGAGCAGGCGCGCGCCTTCGACCGCCTGGCGCAGGAATTCGGGCTTACGCAAGAGCATATCTCGCTGCGCACGGGGAAAGATCGCTCCACCATCGCCAACTATCTGCGGCTGCTGAAGCTGCCCCCCGTTGTGCAGGAGATGATGGAGAAGAACCAGCTCAGCTTCAGCCACACCAAAGCACTGATGGCGCTGAACTCGCCCCGCGAGATCGAGCGCGTGGCCCTCAAGGTGGTGGAACAGGCATTATCGGTCCGGCAGACCGAAGAGACCGTAACTGCGCTGACGCACCCGCACCCCAAAGTCGAGAAGGAGCGCGTCGTCGATCCCAACGTGCGCGAGGCGGAAAGCATGTTGCAGCGCGCCTTGGGCGTGCGCGTCACCATCGCAGACCGCAAGGGCCGCGGCAAAATCCTGATCGAGTACTCCTCGCTGGAAGATTTCGACCGCATTGTGGAAGCGCTAGGCGGCAAGTGAGCACGACCGGCAACTGACAACCGGAACCGAAAACTGACAACTGACTACTGGCACTACTGGCTACTGACAACTGAGGTAAACATGCCGAACCCTCCGCAATCCGCGATCACGCAACCCGCAATTCAGTTGACCAACGCGCCCGACTACCGCGAGAGCTACGCCAATAGCGTGCAGGTGCGGGTCAACGTCTGGGACTTTTTCCTGGTCTTCGGGACCCTCCAGCAGCAGGATGAAACCCGCGTGGAGGTGCGTAATTTTCAGGGGATTTATCTGAGCCCGCAACAAGCCAAGGCGTTGCACACCATCCTTCAGCAGAACCTGATCAACTACGAGAACACCTTCGGCGAGATCAAGCTGGAGCCGCGCATCGGGCCGGGCACAGGGCCGGTGCATTGAAGAAGCAACTAGCGACTAGCAGCAATTAGCAATTAGTATTCCCAGCATAACAATGGGAGTTCCGGCCATCCTGCATGGAATACCTGATACGTTGTTGCCCGATGGATCCGGCGACTTACGTGCTGAGTGTGATTACAACGTGCTAATTGCGGTTCGCTAGTTGCTAGTTGCTAATTGCTTCTTCTTCACTTCCCAATTTCTTCCAAATATTTCTCCACTTCCAGCGCGGCCATGCACCCCGTGCCCGCAGCCGTCACCGCCTGACGATAGCGCCGGTCGGCGACATCGCCGCTCACAAAGACGCCCGGCACGCGCGTGCACACATGAGCTTGCGGAACAATGTAACCGTCGCCATCGCGATCGAGTTGATCGCCCACAAACTGAGCGTTCGGGGTGTGGCCAATGCCGAGAAACATGGCACTGGCCGGCATGTCCCATTGCTCGCCCGTCTTCAGGTTCCGCAATCGCAAGCCGGTGACTTCGTTCTTGCCGACGTCGAGCACGTCCTCCACTACCGTGTCGGTGAGGAACTCGATCTGCTCGTGCTTGCGCGCGCGGTCGAGCATGATCTTGGAGGCGCGGAACTCGCCGCGCCGGTGAATGATGGTGACCTTGTTCGCGAAGCGGGTAAGGAACAGCGCCTCTTCCATCGCCGAGTCTCCGCCCCCGATGACCGCAATCTCTTTGCCGGAAAAGAAAAATCCATCGCAGGTGGCGCACGACGATACCCCGTGCCCGATGAGCGCCTGCTCGTTGGGCAAGCCCAGCCAGCGCGCCGAGGCGCCGCTGGAGATGATGAGCGTGCGGCTGAACAGCTTCTCGCGCCCCAGGTTCACCTCGATGGGCTTCTTGCGCCCATCTTCAGACTTCTGGCTGAGGTCCACGCTGACCACGTGGCCGGGCATGTACTCCGCCCCGAAACGCGCCGCCTGCCGGCGCATGTTATCGACGAGCTCCGGCCCCTGAATGCCGTCGGGGAAGCCGGGGAAGTTCTCCACCAGCGTGGTGAGGCTGAGCTGGCCTCCGGGTTCGTGGCCATCGATGACCAGTGGGCTAAGATTGGCGCGCGCGGCATACAACGCCGCGGTCAGCCCCGAACAGCCGGAGCCGATGATGATCACATTGCGAACATTGTCGGACATAGGAAATCGTTTGATTCTTCAGCGCAGCAGAAGATGCAACAGCGGGTGCCGATGTCGCGCCTGTTCGGATTCTAACAAGGCGTTCCTGTGCATGAAACGATTAGAATCGAAGCTGGCCAGGTCGCGCCCGTTGGATGCTTTTGTGCGGCGCGCTGCGCTGGCTGACGGCTGATCGCGGACGGCTTCTTCTCATGACCCTCGCATTCCCCAACTCGACGGACATTCGCGCTTTCCTACGGCGGCTGTTGCAACCCCAGTCGAAGCTGGGGAAGGTCACACTGTGGTTTGGCTATCTGGCGGCGGCCCTGCAAGTACTGCGTGCGGTGCTCCGCTCCGCGCCGGGCACATTGCTGAGCGGCTGGGCGAGCTTCATTACATTTCTGTTCGGCGTCTGTGCCCTGCTGATGGGCCTCCGCTGGGTGCGGCGGAAAGTCATGTGGCGCCTGCGCAACCGCCTAATCGTGACTTACGGTTTCATCGGTGTAATCCCACTCCTGCTGCTGGGGGCGATGGCGTACTTCGCAGGCTTCCTCTTCGCTGGTCAATTCGCCACTTATGTCGCCAGCTCCCATCTGCAATCCGAGCTTCAGCATCTGGACAGGAACAACCGCTCGCTCGCTGCCCAGTTCCGGACCTTGGCGAAGCAGGGCCGGTTGAACGAGCAATTGGCGGGCGAGATCGCCAGCGCCTCCAGTGAGCACTTTCGCCAGCGCTCCGTGAGCGTTTGGGACGGCGACCAGGGCTTCGTGCTGGCGGAGGGGCGCCTGGTGCCGCAGTCGCCTATCAAGCCCTCTCCCGCACTGCGGGGAGATTTCGCGGGCGTCGTGCTGGACAACAATCGCCTGCAACTGCGTGCGGTTAGGCGGCTGGACGAAGGGGTTCATCGGATCACTGTGATCTCCAACTTACCGATCACGGCGGAGCTGTTGCGGCCGGCAACGTCGCAGTTGGGTTCGGTCAGCGTCTTTCCTCCGGAGGAAGAAAGCGCCAAAACGCCAAATGGCGGTAAAGCCTCGCACGCAGAGCCCAACAGCTCGACCAGCGGCGTGGCGTCAGGCAATCACGACCAAGTCACCATCGATCTGGGCAAATCCCACGCTACGTTCAACGTCTCCGGACGTGGAAGCCGTGGCGTGGAAGCCGGCGCTCTTCCGCCTCCGGCCAATCGCTTCGATTTTCAGATCCCTTTCGGCACGCGTTTCGATATCGTCGACTGGGCATCGGGCAAGCTGCTTCCCGGTTTGCTAACGGTGGAGACCCGGCCTTCGATGCTCTATGCCACATTGTTCAGCACCCTGGGCGAAAAGGCCGGCATCTTCCGCGACGTGCTGATCGGCATCGCGATCTTCTTCGGGGTCATCGAACTAGTGGCGCTGTTCATCGGAGTGCGGCTGACGCGCAGCATGACCAAGTCGGTCGCCGAGCTCTACACCGCGACGGAACACGTCAATCGCGGGGAACTCACGCACCAGATTCGCGTCCGCACCAACGACCAAATGGCCGCGCTGGAGCAGTCGTTCAACTCCATGACGCAGTCGCTGTCAAAGCTTATCGCCGAGCAGAAGGAGAAGCAGCGGATGGAGAGCGAGCTGGCCATTGCGCACGAGGTGCAGGCGCTGCTGTTTCCGGCTGACATGAACGGCCTGCGCACATTGGAGGTGCATGGCGTCTGCCGCCCCGCCCGCACCGTGAGCGGCGATTATTACGATTTCATCCCCTTGAGCGAAAACCGGCTGGTGCTTGCCGTCGGCGACATCAGCGGCAAAGGAATCTCCGCCGCACTGCTGATGGCAACCGTGCATGCCTTCGTCCGCGCTTACTCGCTGGAGCCGGAGCGCACGTCGGCGTCGGTTGCCTCGGGAGCGGGGATGTCGGAGGGAAACGTTTTGACGGCTGTGGAGCGCCACAACGGTGACGGCAGCAGCGACCTTTGCCCGGCATCGCTGATGTCAACGCTGAACTACCAGCTCTACCGCAGCACGCCCCCGGAGAAGTACGCCACCATGTTCCTGGGTTGCTACGACGCGCTCTCGCGCTCGCTGACCTACTCGAACGCGGGGCATCTGCCGCCGTTGCTGCTGAGCAGCGGCGGCGATATGCGAAGACTGGAAACCTCGGGCACGGTGGTCGGCCTCTTCGACGGCGTCCGCTACGGCGAGAGCGCCGTCGCCATGCAGCCCGGCGACATCTTTGTCGCGTATAGCGACGGCATCACCGAGCCGGAAAACGAATTTGGGGAGTTTGGAGAGGAGCGCCTGATCCAGTTGATCTCCGAGCACCGCGATCAGCCGTTGTCGCGCATCAGCGATGTGGTGACCGCCGCGGTGAGCGATTGGATCGCCGGCGGCGAGCAGCCCGACGACGTGACCCTGGTGCTGGCCCGGGTGCGGTAGTCGCTGAGCCAACGACAACCCGGAGGTTTAACGAATCTCGTACAGATAAGCGTCGTCGATATAGATTCCAGCAAGCTGCGTGTTGCCGAGCCGCGCTCCTTCCACGGATGCGGTCTTCCCAAAGACTGAACGTAGGGCTTCATAAAAGGGGTTCCGCGGGCTGATCAGCTCGATCCTCAAGAGTTGTGCCGAGTCTGCTGGAATGTTCCGGGTGATATTCGACAGTTCCTCGTAGGCTTTCCTTGGTCCGACTTCATCTACACGCGGAGTAGCGATCAACAAATGCCAGTCCCCGGATTCGGACTGGAACAGCCAGAGTGCGCCGTTAGCCGGAAATACTTTGTTTCTGCGAAGAACAGACCAGACCGTTTTTCCGAAGTCGATGTCCGTAGGCGTCAGTGTCTCAACGTATGCCATCACCATCTTCCTCGAATCCATCCCATCACACCAAAATCTGCTTGTGCACTCGCCTCATACAGCGCTGTAGCTTCTAATTGTTTGACGACGTCATAGCGCTTGCCATCATCCCAATCTTTTACCGTACTCCAATTCACATTGAGCTTAGGATTCGCTTTCATGTCAGCCTGAAATTCGGCCCAGAGTGCACCATTTAGCCGGAAGAGCTTCTCCAAATTGTGCACGTACATGGCATTCACGAAATCCTTATCCGGAAAATCATGTTCCTTTACAACGCCCGCTAAACAAGCTTTCAAGGCGCATTCAATTGCAAGCCCGGTCATGTAGTAAGCACCCGTCCACAGCTTGTTCTCCCAAAGCACGCGAGCTTCTTCGAGCCTGCCGGCCGCCAGAACCCGGAGTGTGTCTCGGTTAAGTCGAGCAATGGGCGCCCCTCATTCTACAGCGCGGCCTGAAATGCGTTGCGATTCGTGCGGGATCTCCGTCTTCGCGAAAGCATCCAGCGCATCGTGCAATCGCGGAAACAGCAGCTCTGCCCCAACTACCACGGTGACGCGGTGCCGGTCGAAGTCCGCTTTCAGATAGGGGGACACGCGCGCAAAGGCCAGCGTCACTCCCATCTCAGTCAGCTCCTGATGCAGCTCGCGAACCACTCGCGCGGCGGTGTAATCGAGATTGGTGATGGCCTCGGCGTCAACCACCAGCCAGCGCACCGCCGAAGGTGACGGCCCCAGGATCGTACGGATCTCGTTGGCAAAGCGCTCGGCATTGGCATAGAAGAGCGGCGCCCCAAAGCGGTAGATGACCAGCCCCGGCTGCGTCGTCGCGCCAGGACCGGGTGGGATGAGTCTCCAGTACTGGTCCCCATCCGCTACCAACACTCCGGTATGCGGCTGATAGCTGTGCCGCACGATGCGCAGCAGCGACAGCACCATCGCCAGAATGATGCCCTGCTCCACCCCTACCATCACCACCACCGCAGCCGTTATGACCGCGAGCAGATGTTCTTCGGGGCTCTCGCGGCGGATCCTGGCCAGCTTGGGGAGATCGATCAGCTTGATTGCGATGACGAACACGATGGCCCCAAGCACGCATTGCGGCAGATACTGCAACGGCTGGGTGAGGAACAGGAGCACCAGTGCGACCATCACGACGGTGGTGATATGTGCCAGTTGGCTGCGCCCTCCGAAACTGTCCACCATCGCGGTCTGCGTGGGACTGCCATTGACGACGAACGTCCCGCTCAACCCGGCGGCTGCGTTGGCTGCCGACAGGCCCAGAAGGTCCGCGTTCTCGTCCGGCGACTGATGATGTCGCGCGGCGTAGAAGCGGCCCGTCGCCGCGCTTTGCGCCACGATCACCACAAAGCAAGAAGCGGCAATGGGGACCAGCGCCTCGAAGTCCTTCCAACTCACCATCGGTAATGCGAGACGCGGCAGGCCTCCCGCAACCGGTCCGATGACGGCAATCCCATGCCCGGCGAAGTCCCAGAACCTGCCGGCCAGCACAGCAGCCACCACCACGATCAACGGCGCGGGTATTTTGGGCGTCAGCCGCGCAGCCAGGAAGATAAAGGCCACGACCCCCGCCGAGACAACAAGCGTTGGCCAGTGCAGCCGCGGCAGGTTCGACAGCAGTTCTGCAAGCTGCCAGACGGTCCTGTGCGCGGTCACCGCCAAACCCAGCATCTCGCCGAGCACTGCGATTGCCACTTGCAATCCCACGCCCGTAAGAAAGCCCACCAATACCGTACGGGAGAGAAAGTCAGCCAGAAATCCCAGCTTGAGCAGGCGGGCCAGCAGTAGGAGGACGGCGGTCAGGAGCGCGACCATGCTCGCCAACTCCACATAGCGAGGGCTGGCGACCGGCGCGAGGGCGGAGAGGCCGCTGAAAAGAATGGCAGCCGTCGCCGAATCGGCTGCCACCACCAGGTAGCGCGAGGAGCCAAATGCAGCGAAAGCTACCGGCGGCAACAGTAGCGTGTAGAACCCGGTGACCACGGGCGTTCCCGCGATTTTGGTGTAGCCCAGCGCCTGCGGAATGTTGAGCGCCGTCAGTTGCAGGCCAGCCAGGAGGTCGCGGACCGCCCCCTTGCGATTCAGCGGACGAATGCTTTGGAGCAGACCGCGAGGCGCTTCAGGGGTGCTTATGTCCTCGGCGTCAGAAGCGGATTGAGAAGGAAGGCTGTCCCTCTTGGACTCACGCGTCACGCACAAAATGTAACATTGCGCGGCCCTGAAGACGCTACCGGGCCTTCTTGCGGGCTTTCCGCCGGCGCGACTCTCCGACAGGTGGCTCGCCCTCGTCCTCCGCCGCCAGATGATACTGCCGCCGGATCATCTCCAGATCGACCTGCGGCTTGGGCATCTGCATTCCGATCTCCTCCATCGTCGCGGCAATGATCTGCGATACCGCCAGGTTGCGAAACCACTTCTGATTGGCGGGAATGATGTACCACGGAGCGGCTTTGGTGCTGGTTCTGGCGAAGACCTCTTCATAGGCCTTCCTGTAGTCGTCCCAGTATTCGCGCTCTTTGTAGTCTTCCTCGCTGATCTTCCAATTGCGCGCCGGATCGACCAGGCGCTGCTGGAAGCGGTTGAGCTGTTCCTCCTTGCTGATGTGCAGAAAGAACTTGAGCACGTGGGTGTCGTTTTCACGATGCAGCAGCTTTTCGAATTTGTTGATGAAGTCGTAACGCCTGGACCAGATCCTCTTCGGCACGATGTTGTGTACCCGCACCACCAGCACATCTTCGTAGTGCGAGCGGTTGAAGGCCGACACCATCCCCCTGGCCGGGGCATGGGGATGGATTCGCCACATGAAGTCGTGCTTGAGCTCCTCCGCAGTCGGCTTCTTGAAGGCGGCGACGGTTGTCCCCTGCGGGTTCATCGCGCCCAGCACGTGCCGCACCGTGCCATCCTTGCCGCCTCCATCCATGGCTTGCAGCACGATGAGCAAGGCGTGCTTCCCCTCCGAATACATCAGGTACTGGAGGCCGTTCAGTTTGTGGAGATACTTTTCGGTGTCGGCCTTGGCGTGTTCCGCGGAAACCTGCTTGCCGGTATAGTCAGGATCGAGCTTGTCGAGCGTTACGCGCGTGCCGGGTTTCACCACGAACAACTTGCGATAGTCCATGCTATTCGTGCCGCAGGCACTCCACCGGATCCAGCCGCGAGGCGTTGTTGGCGGGCGTGATCCCGAAGACAAGTCCGACCACAAAGGAGACGAAGAGTGCAATGAATGCGGACATGGCGGAGATCGTGAGATGAATGTCGGTGAAGGTCTCCACGGAGATGGGAACGCCGAGGCCGACAATCGTCCCGACCATGCCGCCGAGCAGCGCGATCAGCACGGCTTCGGAGAGAAATTGCAGAAGGATTGCGCGCCGCGTCGCGCCCACCGCCATGCGCACGCCGATTTCGTGGATACGCGAGTGGACGGTGGCCAGCATGATGTTCATGATGCCCACGCCGGCGGCAAGCAGGGTTACCGCCGCGAACAGCAGCAGCACGGCGGTAAACGCCGCGGCAGTCTTGTTGGCCAGCCGCAGCACCTCGGTCATGTTGCCGACGGTGTAGACAGATTCGGGACGATGCCGCGCGGCAATCACCTTCTGGATGCCGTCCGAGGCTGCGGGAATGGAGGCCGAGTTGGTCATCGAGAAATAAATTTGGTTGACGTAGGGCGTCCCCGTCATGGAGCGGGCAACCGTGTATGGGACCAGAACAGTGTCGTCTTCAATCTCGGAGCGGCCTAGCGTGTCCACGCTTTCGCGAAAGTCGCCGATGATCACGAACGGCACTTCCTGGATCTTGAGAGTCTGCCCCAGTGCAGCGTCGAGCGAGCCGAACTTGCGCCGCGCCAGGTTGTCCGTGATGAGCGCGACCTTGTTGCCCGACTGCGAATCCTGCTCATCGAAAAACCTGCCCGCGCTGGCGATGATCCGCCGCACCGATTGATACTGCGGGTTGACTCCCAGCACCAGCACTTCCTGCTCCGTGCCCGAGCCCAGCGCGATGCGCTCATGCATATTCAGCACGGGCGAAGCCCCTTTGATTCCGGGTACCTGCCGCTCGACCGCAAGCATGTCGTTGACGGTGATGTAGTCCGCTGCCCCGGAGGTGGAGGCGGCGCTGGCGATGCCGTTGTACTCCGCCCAGATGACGTTGGTGCCGACCGCTTCAATCTGCGCCAGCACGAAACGCTTTCCTGTGAGCGCCACCGTCACCACCAGGATCAGCGCCGCCGTCCCCACCCCCATGCCCAGGGCGGTCATGGCGGCGCGCAGCTTGTCGGCGCGCAGGGAATCCATCCCCATGGCGAAGATTTCGCGGAATACTAGCGTGCGGGAGAGATTCAGGCGCGGCATGGTTAACGGCGTGGCAGCAGTCTGGGGCATGTTGGTTAAACGATGCTCAGTTTTTCGTGTTGATGCGAATCCTATCTCCCATAGATCCAGGGCTGCAAAATGTCGGCCGCTACCATGTTGCCGTAGGGCGACCAATGCGCGTCGCACTGGAGATACAACGAGCTATCATCGCCATGGGTCATGGCTTCCATCTCCGGCAATAAATCCTTCACTGCAATTCCAGCCTTCTGCCCCCAATTTTTTAGTGCGGGGCCGAGCCGGTTGCTTCCCTGGCGGGCCCGCTGGAAGTCGTTGGCGCGCGGCACAAGGAACACGTACATCTTAGCGCCGTGCGCATCGGCGGTGCTCTTGATGTCCAGCAGCGACGCCTGGAGGCGCTTGAAATCGACGTCGCTGTAGTCATTGTAACCAGAGTAGGTGCGGTATTTCAGCAGACGCGTGACCGCAATGTACTGTCCCACATGGTAGGACGCAAGATAAGCGCGCAGCACAGCTTTCGTGCGCTCCCACAGGTTTTCCTTCTCCTCCGCATGATAGACGCCCAGATATCCAATCGTAAGGTCGTCTTTATAGTACGGACGATATTGACCAGGATACGCGTGGGTCAGCCACGGACCATCCATCTCATGAAAATCGTTTTCCGGCAGCACGGCAACAAGCACGCGATCATGGTCGAAGGCTGACGCCAGGGTCCGGTACTCCAGGGCGTACTGCAACGGACTGAATCCGCCACCGCTGCCGAAGTTGAGGTGCTCCCGGCCGGTGCGCTTCTCCAGAATGTTGGTGAGCCGGTCTTCGTCGCGCACCCCGAAACCCTCGATGGTGGAGTCACCCAGCACTACGGTGCGCGGCCGGCTGGAATGCAGACTACGTTCCACATCGCGGGCGCCATAGCTGTTGGTCGAATACTCCAGGCTGAAGCAGCCTTCCTGGTGAAGGAAATGCCCGTTGGGCCGGTGCCAGATTCCAAACGCGGGATTGGTGTCAGTCCAGAACTTGTAATAGCTGAGATGGTACGTGGGCCGGGCGGAAGGCCACTTCTTTAAGTGCACCAGGACGATGCTGGCGAGTTCGGCGGCAACCGCGAACACCAGAAAGTTGACCGCCAGCAGCCGCAATACCAGCAGTACTCGCTTCCCACTGGAGCGGCGCTCTGGGACATTTGCTGTCCTGGATTGTTGGCTGACGGTTACGCTTTCTGCCATCTCACCTACCTGATCATTGTGCCAGAAGCTCCGGCCTCAGCAAGTGCAAATCCACAATCTGCCCCGACTGCGATACCATAGGCGGGCAGCGTGCATTGCTCACAGGCCCCGCATGAAGGACTTCTACATTTGCGATTGCGCCCGGCTGGAGAACCAGACCATCACCTCCCTTTTTGTCGTTGCCGTCAAGCAGGTGAAGTCGAAGAAGAGCGGTGAGCTCTACCTGTCCCTGGTCCTCGCGGACCGCAGCGGACAAATCCAGGCCAACATGTGGGACAACGTGAATGACGCCATCTCCGCCTTCGACCAGGACGACTTCGTGAAGGTCAAAGGCGTCATCCACAAATACAACGGGCGCTGGCAGCTCACCATCCACAAGATGCGCAAGCTGGGCGAATCCGAGATCGACTACGCCGACTATCTTCCCAAGACCTCGAAAGACACCGAGCAGCTTTGGCAGACGCTCTGCAATTACATCGATAGCTTCGAGGACCCATGGCTGAAGGCACTGCTCAAGGAATTCATCTCCGATGAGAGCATCGTGTCCTCCTACAAGACTGCGCCGGCAGCCAAGGCGCTGCACCACGCCTTCGTGGGCGGGCTGCTGGACCACGTGGTCTCGCTGTTCAACCTGTGCGATCTGGCGGTACGCAACTACCCGCAGGTGGATCGCGACCTGCTGCTTAGCGGCGCCTTTTTGCACGACATCGGGAAGCTGCATGAGCTCGCCTATCAGCGATCAATCGCCTACACGACCAAGGGCCAGCTTCTGGGGCACATGATCATCGAACTGGAGATGCTGCACGAGAAGATCGCCCGCGTACCCGGTTTTCCCGACGAACTGAAGCTGCTGCTGGAGCACATGATCATCAGCCACCACGGGCAATACGAGTTCGGATCGCCCAAGCTGCCGATGTTCCCCGAGGCGCTGATGCTGCACTACCTCGACGACCTCGACTCCAAGATGGAAAGCATGCGGGCGCAGTTCGAGCGCGAGGCCGAACTCGACACCCCATGGACGAGCTACAACGCCTCGCTGGCGCGTCCCTTGCTGAACACCAGGAAATTTCTGGAGAAGGGGTTGTCGCGCGCGCGCATCGTCGAGCCGCAAAAGCCCGTTACCGCGCCCCGGCCGAGCCAAGAAGGCCACGCCGCCGTCGCGCCCCACAACGGCACTCCGAATGTTGAGCTGACGGAACCGGCGGCAGACACCTCCGCACCGCCGGTCGTGGCTGGGGTTGCTGCTTCCAGCGCGAACGCCGCCGCTGCGGAGCCGTCCTCCGTCGCTCATGGGGCTGAGAACTCGGCCTTCGAAGCCTTACAGCGCAAGTTCGAGTCGCACAAAGTCACTGCTGTCGGGGACAAGGGTCGCTGAGCGGCGATGCTCGACTTCGCTCAATTCGAGTGGCTCTCGTTCGATTGCTACGGGACCCTCATCGATTGGGAGTCCGGCATACTCGGATACCTGCAACCGTTGCTTGAGGCAAAGAGCCGCTTTGCCAACGATGACGAAGTGCTGGGTCTTTATTCGCAATTGGAGCCCCGCCATCAAACCGGCCCCTATCGCAGCTATCGCGAAGTGTTAAGCGCCGTGGTGCGGGACTTCGGACGCGAGTTTCGTTTCCCGGTCACACCCGCAGAAGCAGTGGGGCTGGCCGACTCGATCCGCGACTGGCAGCCTTTCCCCGACACGGTTGCAGCCTTGCAACGCCTGAAGTCGCGCTACAAGCTGGCAATTCTCTCCAACATCGACAACGACCTGTTCGCCCACACGGCGCGCAAGTTGGAGGTCCCGTTCGACTGCATCCTGACCGCGCAACAACTGCGCAGCTACAAGCCATCACGCGCGAATTTCGAGGCGCTGCTGCGACGGCTCGCCTTCCCGCAGGAGCGCCTGTTGCACGTTGCCGAGAGCCTGTACCACGATGTCGCGCCCGCGCTCTCTCTCGGCATCTCGACCGTATGGGTGAATCGCCGGCAGGGAAGGAGCGCGGGCGCCAGCAAGCGGGCCGGGGTCCGCCCTGATGCCGAAGTGCCCAATCTCACGAAACTGGTCGAATTGGCCATGCCATCGGCGTCCGCGTAACCCTGCGTTCATGTTGCAAAATCTGTTCGGAGCAAGCGAAATTTCTTGACGCATCCTTCAGAATGCCTGAAGATTCCTTCACCGCAGTGACAACAAGGACCCTCGGGGCATTTGACATTCCGTGGGTGAAGTCAAATCCGCGCCGCTTCGCGCAGCCATTCAGTCTGGCCTGGAAAGGTCTGTGGAATGAACTTCAGATTTACCCTGTTGTTCCTGTGCGATCAATCGCACTGCTATTCCAGCTTGATTTCAGCGTTCGTGGCGGCGGATGTCCAACTGCTGATTGCGCGCAATGTGGAGCAAGCCGAGGCGCTTCTCCTGCGCAAGTCCGTGCATGGAATCCTGATCCGGCATGACCGCAATCGCGACGATCGGCGATTTGCCAACCATCTAAAACGTACCGCTCCTCGCGTTCCCATCTTCCTGCTCACCGACCAAGAGCAGCCGCGAGATCCCGATATCGAATCGATTTGGCGTGCCGATATCGGGGATGAGACGATCACCCGCGCCATGGCCCTGTTCTTCAGCCAGGTCTTCAAGCCGTCCGGTCTGTTCGGCGCCAGGGCGCCCATTTTTGGCGAGGCTGACTTCTTGTTCCGCGGTATCACGCCGCAGGGATCGGGATAGCAAATCTCAGCCGCGCTGCTTCGTCCGTTGCTGCGCATTACGCGCCCGGTTCTTGATCCAGATTGGTGTGCCGATGAAGCCGAAGGCCGCGCGAATCTGGTTTTCCAGAAAGCGCTCATAGGAAAAGTGCAGCTTGACCGCGCGATCGGTGAAGAGAATAAACGTCGGCGGCGAGACCGCCGCTTGCGTCATGTAGTAGATCTTCACCCGCTTGGCGACGGGGACCGACGCGCGTTCGAAGTCGATGCGGCTGAGAAAGCGGTTCATCTCGCCGGTGCCGATGCGCTTGCGGCGCTCGCGCGCCACCAGCTCTAGAGTTGCGAACAATTTGTCCAGGCCCTGCCCCGTCGTCGCCGAGACGAAGACCACCGGAGCGTAAGAGAGAAACTTAAGATGCTGCCGGACCTGTTGCTCATACGGTTTGCGATCGGCGGGCGGCTTGCCGTCACTTCGGTTCGATGTCACTAAGTCCCACTTGTTGATGACCACGATTACGGAACGCCCGCTCTCGTGGGCATAACCGGCGATGGTGGCATCACCCGCGGTAACGCCCGCGGTCGCATCGACGATGATCAGCGCCACATCGGCGGCCTCGAGGTGCTTGCGCGCCATCACCACGGAGAGCTTCTCCGCCATCAGTTCGGTCTTGCCCTTGCGGCGAATGCCGGCGGTGTCGATAAAGCGATAGCTCTGTCCGTCGCGCTCGACCAGTTCATCGACAGCATCGCGCGTGGTGCCCGGGACTGGCGACACAATCGCTCGCGAGCTCCCGGTCAGCGCGTTCAGCAGTGTTGACTTGCCGACATTCGGGCGGCCAATGATGGCGACCTTGGTCTCGTGGCGTGCCGCAGCATCCTCAAGTCCCTCGTCGTTTCTTGATTCCGCTTCGGGTTCCTCTGCCTCGCTCCCCCCCTGACTTGTCATCCCGAGCGGAGTGAGGTCGCCGGAGGCGACCGAACGCAGTCGAGGGACCTGCGGTTCGTGCAAAGTGGCAGCCCCCTCCGCAATCAGCGTCAGGGCCCGCTCCAGCAACTCCGCCACTCCAGTGCCGTGCTCGGCAGAAATCGGAAACAGCTCCTTGATCCCCAGTCGCCGAAACTCCTCCGCATACGGCTCCAGCTTGGGCGTGTCGATCTTGTTCACCGCCAGTAGAAGCGGCTTACCGGTGCGCAGCAGCAGGCGCGCCAAGTCGATGTCGGGCGACGCTAGCTCGCTCCGCCCGTCTACCACCAGCACAATCACGTCCGCCTCAGTGAGCGCCACCCGCGCCTGGCGGAGAACCTCTGCCGGGATCAATGCCTGGTCATCCGGGATGATGCCACCGGTATCGACGACGCGCAGTTTGCGCCCAGCCCACTCGGCTTCACCGTAGATGCGATCGCGGGTGATGCCCGGCTCGTCGCCCACGATGGCGCGCCGCGACCCGACCAGCCGGTTGAACAGCGTAGACTTGCCGACGTTAGGACGGCCGACGATGGCGAGGGTGGGCAGATGTGCGTGGGCCGAAGACCGTGGCATGCTCTATGAGTGTGAGCGTTAATTTCAGAATTGTCATCACGAGCGCAGCGAGGGATCTGCTGTCCGGTGGCGATGGAATGATACGGGACCCGAACCCTGCGACTCATTTCCGGAGATGGTTCCGCTCCCCATCAGCGTTACGAGGGTAGCGCGACACCCACTTCTTACCCCTCCCGCGAACATCAGATCCCTCGCTTCGCTCGTGATGACAATTCGGGTCTCCGCCACTATTCCTTACAAGTCGATTTCCGCAATGGCCTCGAGTAACATCAATCCAATGTCCTCCGCCTCGCAAACTCCCGCCACATCCGCCGCGCGCCTACCGTCGCTCTACCAATTCTTCGGCCCCGGTGGTTTGTTGGCGCGCACCCATCCAGCCTACGAGTTTCGTCGCGGGCAATTGCAAATGGCCGAGGCCGTTGAGCAGGCATTACAGGACCGCCGTCATCTCATCGTCGAGGCGGGCACAGGCACCGGGAAGACGCTGGCCTATCTGCTGCCGGTCATTCGCTCCGGCAAGCGCGTGATCATCTCCACCGGAACCAAAACTCTCCAGGAGCAGCTCTTCTTCAAGGACGTGCCTTTTCTCCAGCAGCACTTGGGCGAGCTGCGCGTCTGCTACATGAAAGGCCGCGGCAATTATCTCTGCCGCAAGAAGCTCTATGACCTGACGGCGCAACCGGTGCTAAACGGGCTGGAGGAGATCAATCATTTCCGCATCATCAGCGACTGGGAGAAGACCACCGAAAGCGGCGACCGCGCCGAGCTGGCCGAATTGCCGGAGACAAGCCACCTGTGGCCCAAGCTCGACGCGCGCACCGACCGCTGCATCGGCGGCGAGTGCCAGCAGTTCGACCGCTGCTTTATCACCGAGATGCGCCGGCGCGCCGCCGAGAGCGACATCATCATCGTTAACCATCATCTGTTCTGCGCCGACCTGGCGATCAAGGCGGCCACCGACCGTCAGCAGGATGCGGGCGTGCTGCCCGAAGCCGGGGTCGTTGTCTTCGACGAAGCGCACGAGTTGGAGGACGTGGCCGCAAACTACTTCGGCGTGACCGTCTCCAATCTGCGGGTTGATGATTTGCTGCGCGATGTGGAGAACGGATTGCGCCAGGCTGACGTGCCCTTCGCTGATGTGCTCCAGGCATCGGCGCGCGTGCGCGAGCATTCGCAGTTGTTCTTTGCGCTGATTCCGCCGGGCGAGGGCCGCTTTGCCTTCGAGAACCGCGCCGAATTTCTGGAGGAGAATGGCGACGAGTATCTCGGGCTTCAGAATGCATTGACCCATCTGTACACCGAACTTCAGGCCATTCCCAAGAAGCCAGACGAAGTGCACGCGATGGCGCGCCGGGTGGACGAATTGCGGGTGCAACTGGGCTTCATTCTGGAGTCGCAAGACCGCAACACGGTGTTTTGGATCGAGCGGCGCAGCGGGCGCGGCGCGCAGCAGAATGTCTTCTTGCAGGCCACGCCCATCACGGTGTCCGAGATCCTGCGCAGCACGTTGTTCGAACAGTTGGAGTCTGCCGTGTTGACCTCAGCGACCCTCGCCGTTGCCGGCGGGTTCCAGTACATTCGCGACCGGCTCGGCATCCAGAACGCGCGCGAACTGGTCGTGCCTTCGCACTTCGACTATCCCAGCCAGGCGCTGCTGTATGTGCCGCCCGATCTCCCCGACCCGCGCGATCCCCGTTTCGTCGAGCGCGCCTCGCAGCGCGTGCGGCAGTTGCTGGAGATCACGCGCGGGCGGGCGTTCTGTTTGTTCACCAGCTACGCGCTCATGCACCAGATGTATGAGGAATTGTTGGGCGAGCTTAGCTTCCCCATGTTGCTACAGGGCGATGCGCCCAAGAATGCACTGCTGGAGGAGTTCCGGCTCACCCCCAACGCGGTGCTCTTCGCCACCGCATCGTTCTGGCAAGGCGTCGACGTGCAAGGCGAGCAACTGAGCTGCGTCATCATCGACAAGCTGCCCTTTGCGGTCCCCAACGATCCGGTGGTCGCAGCGCGTATCCGCGCCATTGATGAAGATGGCGGCAATGCCTTCTTCGATTACCAGGTGCCGAGCGCGGTCATCTCACTCAAGCAGGGATTTGGCCGCTTGATCCGCTCTCTGCACGACCGCGGATTGCTGTGCCTGCTGGACAACCGCATCCTCAACAAGCGCTATGGGCGGGTGTTCCTCGACAGCCTCCCGAAATACGGCCGAACGACGGATGTGAAGGCGGTGGAGGGTTTCTTTCAGTGAAGTCATCTCCAGTGACTTGTTTCGGGGAAACTCCTCCTGTTAGCTGAACCATAGCTCCTCGAAGTCTTGCGGCGTAAACTTAACAGCAGCAGATGATAGAGCAAGCCCTCAAGTGGCTGTCGTCGGGACTGAGCGTTGGCGCCGTTGGAGCGGCGATCGCATTTGTAGTCTCGCTATTCCAATTTCTATCAGTGCGCAAGCGGGAATCCCGTGAGCGTGAGTTCGAAAAATATCACTTCCTTATCCAGCACCTAGTGTCGCCGGACGAGCGGGGCAGCTTGTTCTTGGATAGGCAGATTGCCATCATATTCGAGCTTCGACATTTTCCCCGTTACTACGAATGTTCAGAAAGAATTCTAATGGGCCTGAAGGAATCGTGGGGTGGACGAGTCGAATTTTCACGGCTGCTTAGAGAGATGGATTTGACACTCGAATACATCAGAAAAAGATGAGTGAAATGGAGTTGCAACTCCGTCGGGGAAGAGGTGACCGGCAAATGGTCACCTGG
>Ga0335081_10007105_pt1 | contig 17875 bp, 15 predicted proteins | sample Lox_Sample_35_FD_206713 | JGI IMG/M metagenome (GOLD analysis project Ga0335081, IMG submission 206713) | Soil microbial communities from Loxahatchee National Wildlife Refuge, Florida, United States - Lox_Sample_3.5 | ecosystem: Environmental > Terrestrial > Soil > Wetlands | place: USA... | reverse complement strand
CGGATTCACCTGCCGCGCCTGCCGCAGCACGGGCAGGATGTAGGCGCGGTCGTGCTCGATGGAAAACTTCTTCAGCTCCGGATCGGGCTCGCTGCTCTCGTCGAAAGTGTAAGCGCTGCGCGAGTAGTCGCTCGCGCCGATGCACGTGCGGCAGACGTTGAAAGCCATCTCGCCGGGCGCAAACAAATCGTGCATCGCGGCTTCGCGCTCGCTCTCGGTGAGCTGGCTCAGCAGCCAGCAGGTCGCATCCGTCATGGCGCCGCCGAAGCCGAGGATCTCCTGCTTCGTGGAGGCGGGATCGAGCACGATGGCTTCGGCAGAAATCTCGTTCACCGGCTTCCATGCCATCGCTTCCGCGGCCGCGTGGCGGCGATCGCGAAATGTCGACCAGATCTTGAGGGGAGTCGTTGGAGCTGTCTGGTTCGCCCATGCCGCAACGCGGCCGGATGCGGCGAAGGCTGCCGCGGCGCCCGATGCAGCCTTCAGGAACGACCTTCTCGAACTATCTTTCATTTCCGGCCCTTTCTTTCCGAAATCCTCTCTCATCCGCAATCAGCGCAGCGTCGCCGACAGCGACCCCAGCTTCAACCCCTCCAGCCCATCCAGAATCTGCGGAGCCAGTTGATTCACGTTGCCGGCGCCCAGCGTCAGGATCACGTCGCCTTCCTGCGCGATCTTCATCACGGCCTCAGCGGCACCATGAAAATCGGCCGCGAACCGCACCTTGGGTCCGCTAATACGGCCGGCCAGCAGCTCTCCCGTGACTCCCGGAATCGCTTCTTCGCTGGCGGCATAGATGGGCAGCACGACTACTTCGTCGGCGCCGCTAAACGCACCACCGAACTGATCGAGCAGGTCGCGCGTGCGCGTGTACCGATGCGGCTGAAATATGACGAGAACACGCTTATAGCCGCAGTCGCGCGCGGCGGCAATGGTGGCGCGAATCTCGGTCGGATGGTGTCCATAGTCGTCCACCACCGTGATACCGCGTGCCTGGCCGCGCAGCTGGAAGCGGCGATCGACGCCGTGAAAATTCTTCAGCCCCTCGGCGATCTTCTCGTGCGGAATCTCGAGCTGATGGCCGATCGCGACCGCGGCCGCGGCGTTGAGCACATTGTGCCGGCCCGGGACGTGCAGCTCGAACGGGCCGAGCAGAGTGTTTTGCGTCAGTACGGCGAAGCGCGAAAAACAATGGCTGGGCGCATCGAGCGGCTGCACCCAGTAGTTGGCCTCGGCGGCGGTGCCGTAGGTAAAGACCCGCCGGTGAGCGCGCGGCAAGATCGCTGCAAGCTGCGGATCGTCGAGGCACGCCGTGACCGCCCCATAGAACGGAACCTTATCCATGAAGGCGAGAAACGACTGCTCCACGTCGGCCATGTCTCTGTAGCAGTCCATGTGCTCGCGGTCGAGATTGGTCACAATGGCCAGAATCGGCGAGAGTTTAAGGAAGGAGCGGTCGCTCTCGTCGGCCTCGGCGACGAGGTAGCGCGACGAGCCGAGGCGCGCGTTCGAGCCCCACGCATCCACGCGCCCGCCCACGACGATCGTCGGGTCGAGCGCACCGGCCGCGAGCACGCAAGCCACCATGGACGTCGTTGTCGTCTTGCCGTGCATACCGGCAATGGCGATGCCGTACTTCAGGCGCATGAGCTCGGCCAGCATTTCGGCGCGCTGAATCACGGGAATCTTGCGGGCGCGCGCTTCCATGACTTCAGGGTTGTTCGGCGGCACGGCGGAGCTGGTAACGACCACCGTCGCCCCGGCAACATAGGCCGCGTCGTGGCCCTCGTAGATGGTGGCGCCCAGGCCGGCCAGGTGCTCGGTGACGGAGCTGCGCCGCAGATCGGAACCCGAGACCTGCATCTTGAGATTGAGCAGGATCTCGGCGATGCCGCTCATGCCGATTCCGCCGATACCGATGAAATGCGCGTGCTGCCGGGTGGCAAACATGGGGATGAAGCTTCAGGGTAGCACCCGCACGCGGCACCTGGCCCAAGGCTTGTTGATCGACTCGCGCGGACACATGGTTGGCCGGTTCAATACGCGTTGAATAACGCCTTGGTGGACGCGCCCCCTGGTGCTTCCGGCGAGAGCTCTGGGGCTTTCGGAGGATGGTGCGCCGGCGGCCGAACCTGGAAACTACAAAGTGTCGTGACACTAGGGAGGAATTCGGATATGAACGATTGGGTGCTCAAGCTTGTGGTCAATGTGCAAACCCTCGCGGACCGTGAAGACGGGCAGGGCCTGGTGGAGTACGCGCTCATCGTCGCCTTGGTGGCATTCGGATCGACCATCGCGCTAAAGAATCTGGGAGTCGGTCTCAATCACGCATTCACGAACATCAGCTCGACCCTCGCCAGCAGCCTCACATAATCCGCGCAAGGGCGCTACGGCGCCGCGCCAGTCCGACACAATTCCAGACAGCACCAGCCATAGGCGTGCAAACCGACGCCTCCCTCCACCGGATGTGTTCGGTGCCGGGTTCAGATAATTGCGTCTCAACAGGCTGCGGAAAAACTCGATCTGAGTGGTTTTGAAAGGGCACGACTTTTAGTCGTGCCGATCGAAGTCCCCTATTTTTGAATTTCGAGCGGGCTTCAGCCCGCGAGGAACCGCTTTCGAAGCAGTTTTTCAGGCAGCGTCTCAAGACCCTCCACTCCAGCGAAAGTTGCGCCCCTTTATTTTCGCCCGCTCTCCGCAACCTTTTGATCCCCCAGTGTTTGCACAGTACGTAACCGGCGGGCCGCACAGGCAGAAAGATCCAAGCCTGGCGCGGGTGCAAGGCCGGAGCGGCCGCTAGAAAGCAGGCCGCGGGATGGAGGTCGCATGGGAAGCATTCGGAATCTGTTGTTGGGTGCGGCGGTTTTGACTGGCGCAGTTGGATTGGGAGCAGCAAAGGCCGACGCTGCAGTGCGTGTTTTCGTCGGCGGACCGGTGGCTTACGTTCCGCCCTGCCCCGGACCGGGTTATGTCTGGATTGCCGGCTCCTACGCCAACGGCTACTGGGTTCCGGGACGGTGGGGATTCAGAGGAGTTCGCGGACCCATCGTTGTGGATCGCTTCCATCATGACCGTTTTTACGATCGCCGCTTCGACCGCGGCTGGGATCGCGATCATGACCGCTTCCGCAGGTAGCTCCTGCCTGCTGCCTGCCCTTAAGCAGCCTCTCCACGCAAGGAGGGGCTGCTTTTTTCTGTTCAATGCCGGTTTTGGTCCTGCGGAATCCAGATGTCCGGGAAATGTTCCATTCGTAGATCGGTCCGTCAACCCGGAATTCGGGATGGCGTCAAACTTCGAACGATTCTTTTCAAATGACCGCAACTAAATCGGCAGACACCTGTTCAAATGATCAGTGGCCGGACCGGAGAAAGAACCCCGAGAGCCGGCGGTGCTGAAATCCATTTCCCGGGTCCCGAAAAGCAGGACCGGGCAGCACAGGGAGGTTCGTCATGAAGAGATTGCGCCTGGTTCTGATTGCGTTGCTCCTGCTGGTGCCGTTCGCGATGACGTCGAATGCCAACGCCCAAGTCGCGGTCGGCGTGGGGATCGGTCCGGCGGTGGTTCCAGTGCAGTATTACGGCGGTTACTACGGTCCTCCGGATTGCGAGTGGGGCTATTACCCTTATTATCCATACGCCTGCGCGCCCTATGGCTATTACGGGGCCGACTGGTTCACTGACGGCCTCTTCATCGGCGCCGGCCCCTGGTATGGCTGGGGTTGGGGACGCGGATGGGGATGGGGAGGCCGCGGCTGGGGCGGACGTGGCTGGGGTGGTCGCGGTTGGGGTGGGCGTGGCTGGGGTGGTCGCGGCGGGTACGGTGGCGGCTACCGAGGCGGCTACGGAGGTAACCGTGGGGGGTACGGCTATCGCGGCGGCGGCATAGCCCATGGCGGCGCTGGCGGATTCCGCGGTGGCGCTGCCCCGAGGGGCGGCATGGGTGGTGGATTCCATGGCGGTGGAGGCGGCTTCCACGGTGGTGGCGGCGGATTCCATGGCGGAGGCGGCGGTGGGTTCCACGGCGGTGGCGGTGGTGGGTTCCACGGCGGTGGCGGTGGTCACCGGTAATCTAATTTGATCGGCGAGAGAAAGCCCGTCTGCTTCGGCAGGCGGGCTTTTTGTTGGCTCCCAGGCTCAGGATTGCTCTGGCGCCGCCAGCCCGGCCAGCCTATTCGCAATTCGCTCCGCCGCATGGGGACGCGCCTGCGTTCGCGCCGCGGCAGCCATTTCAGCCAGCCGCTCGGGAGCGTTCAACAACCCGGTGAGCGCGTCGAGTAGCTTGCCGGGGACGGCCAGATCCGTCTCGGTGAGCCTCACAGCAGCTCCCGCTTTCACCATCTCCTCGGCATTGCGAGTCTGGTGATCGTCGGCGGCGGCGGCAAACGGAACCAGCAGCGCGGGCTTGCCAGCTGCAGCGAGCTCGGCCACGGTCGAAGCCCCGCTGCGGGCCATCACCAGGTGTGCCTGGGCAAAACGCGCCGGCATGTCGTCGAGAAACGCCCGCACCTGCCATCGCGACGGATCGGCGCCGCTCTCCGCAAAGGCGGAGTGCGTTGCTTCGAGATGGCGGTTCCCGCATTGGTGCAGGATGGTCAGGCCCGGCACTGCATCGAGCAGTTCGCGAGCGATCTTCGGCATGGCTTCGTTGAAGAGCCGGGCGCCCTGCGACCCACCGAAGACCAGAAGGTGCGGCAGACCCGAGGGCGACGGAAGCGAGAAGAATTCAGGCCGGAGCGGGATTCCGGTCACCTCGGCGTTGCGAAACCAGGGCAGGGTCGAGGGGAAGTTGACCGCCGCGGCCTGTACTCGCTTGCCGACGAGCCGATTGACGAAGCCGGGGAGGGCATTGGGTTCGAAGGCCATGGCCGGCACCCCGGCGAGCAACGCCGCTGCCATGCCCGGCCCCGACGCATATCCTCCCACGCCGAAGACCACGCTGGGTCGAAACTCGCGAATGAGAGCGCGGCAGGCAATGAAACTGTGCGGCAGCGCCGCCAGCGTCCGCAGGCGCGTGAGCAGCGAGACGTTCTTGAGCGGGCCAACCTCGATCAGGCACAATTGAAAGCCAGCCTCCGGAACGAGCCGTGTCTCCATGCCGCGTTGGGTGCCTACAAAAAGAACTTCGGCATTGTGGCGGGCGACCAGTTCGCGCGCGACGGCCAGGGCGGGAATGACGTGTCCGCCGGTGCCGCCGCCCGCAATCATCACACGGAACTTATCCAAGATGCTACTCCATGCAATGGCTGCTCCATGCAATGGCTATTCGATTTCCCGGGTGAGGTTGAGCAGGATGCCGACACTCGCCAGCATAAAAAAGAGCGATGTTCCGCCCGAAGAGATAAAGGGCAGCGGAATGCCCTTGGTAGGCACCAGCGAGAGCACCACGCTCATGTTGAAGAAGGCTTGCAGGACGATCGTCGCTGTGATGCCGAAGGCGGCCAATCGCGCAAACGGATCGCGCGACTTGAGTGCGACTCTCATGCCGCGTATGGCGAGCACGACGAACAGCAGCAGGATGGCCATGGCGCCGATGAATCCCAGCTCCTCGGCGATATTAGCGAAGATGAAATCGGTGGGCACCTCGGGCAGATAGAAAAGTTTCTGCACGCCTTCCATGTAGCCGCGCCCGGTGAAGCCGCCGGTGCCCACGGCGATGAGCGACTGGTTGATGTGAAAGCCGGCGCCCTTCGGGTCCGATTCGGGATTGAGGAAGACCAGCATGCGCTGCCGCCGCCAGGCCACCATGAACAGCAGCGAGGCCAGCACCGGCAGCGACGCGGCCACTCCGGCGAGCAGGTATTTCCACTCCATGCCGGCCAGCACAAACATCATGGCCGTCACGCCGGCCAGCACCAGCGCCGTGCCCAGGTCGGGCTGGCGAACGATGAGCACGATAAAGACGAGCGGCATCACTATGCCGCGCAGCAGCGTGTGCTTCCAGTCCTTCATCTCGTCGAGGCGGTTGTGCAGAAACCACGCCAGAAAGAGCACCAGCACGGGCTTGGCGATTTCGGAGGGTTGAAAGGTGAAGAAGTCGCCGAAGCGGATCCAGCGATGCGTATTATGCGAATTGCGGAAGAAGAAAACCATGACCAGCAAAATAGTCGTTACGCTGATGGCCGGATAGATAAAGCGCGGCGAGTTGTAATGCCGATAATTCACGCGCATGAGCACCACCATGGTGAGCACGCCGGCCAGCGCCCACGCGGCCTGCTTGCCCACAAAGGTATACGGCGAGTGGTAGCGCGCCTCCGCCACCACGGCCGAGGCGGAAAAGACCATAGCCAGCCCGGCCAGGATCAGCAGCAGCGTGGTAAAAAAGATCCATCTATCTACGCCTACACGTTTTGCCATACCTTCCATCCCCGCCATTCTTCAACCAGCTCTTTGAAGACGCGGCCACGGTGTTCGTAATTTTCGAATTGATCGAAGCTGGAACAGGCCGGCGCCAGCAGCACCACCTCGCCGGGGTGCGCGGCGGCAGCCGCGGCATTCACTGCCTTTTCCAGCGTTTCGCAGGAATGGATGGAGACCACCCCGCGCAGGTGCGTCTCGATTTTGGCCGCCGCCGAACCGATGGTGTAGATGGCGCGCGCGCGCGCGCGCAGCAGGCCGGAGAGCACGGTATAGTCGGAGTTCTTGTCTTTGCCGCCCAGGATGAGATGCACTCCGGAAGGAAACGCCGCCAGCGCGCGAGCCGTGGCGTCGACATTGGTGGCCTTGGAGTCGTTATAGAACTCGACTCCATTGATCGTGGCCACAAACTCCAGGCGATGCTCGACGGCGCGGAACTTCTCGATGGCGCTGCGAATTGCCTCGGGAGCGGCGCCGGCCAGCCGCGCGGCGCACACCGCGGCCAGCACGTTCTCCACGTTGTGCTCGCCTTTCAGCGGAATACCACTCAGCGGCATCACCGTTTCGGCCGGCGAATCCTTGGCCGGGCGGAAGCGAATGAATCCATCCTCGGCCCATGCCCCCTCGGCAACCGGGTGCTCGAGCGAAAACCAGTGCACCTTGGCCACCGAACGCGTGGCGGCGGCGGCGGCGCGCACGTTGTCGGCATTCAGCACCACGTGATCCCCGGCAACCTGCGCGGCGAAGATCCGCTCCTTGGCCAGCGCATAGTTCTCGAAGCTGCCGTGGCGGTCGAGATGGTCGGGCGTGATGTTCAGGATCACGGCAATATTGGGATGGAACTTCTCGGTGGTTTCGAGCTGGAAGCTGGAAACTTCGAGCACCGACCAGGTCTCGTCTGTGCTTTCCTCAATGAGCGAAACCACCGGCACGCCGATGTTGCCGCCTACCAGGGTGCGCAACCCGGCCTCTTCGAGAATGGCGCCCGCCAGGGCCGTTGTCGTGGTTTTGCCGTTGGAGCCGGTGATGGCGAGGATCTTGCCCTTGAGAAAACGCGAGGCCAGTTCGAGCTCGCCGATGACCGGCAGCCCGAACGCCCTGACCTGGGCGAGCTCGGGGGTATCGAGAGGCACACCGGGGCTGACCACGATCAGATCCTGGCGGCGAAACGTCAGCAGCCCATGCCCCCCGGCCTCGACCATGATGCCCTCTTCGAGCAATGCCGGAATGTCCTTGGCCAGCGCCTCGGCGCTGCGTACGTCAGAGACGGTGACCTGCGCCCCGCGCCGGCGCAAAAACAATGCCGCGGCCAGGCCGGATTTTCCCAGCCCGACGACGAGAACCTTCTTCCCCTTCAATTCCATTCGAGCTCTGGCTCCTCGCATCCGCGACATTATTATTGTGCAACGGCCGGAGCCTGGTCTAACGGAGCTTCAAAGTCGTGAGTGCAAATAGTGCAAACACCAGCGCTCCGATCCAGAAGCGTGCAATCACTTTCGACTCGTGCCAGCCCAGTTGCTCGAAGTGGTGGTGCAGCGGAGCCATCTTGAAGATACGCTTCTTGCGCAGCTTGTAGCTGCCCACCTGGAGCATGACCGAGGCTGCCTCGAGCAAGAAAATGCCGCCGATGAAAGGCAACAGCAGTTCCTGGCGGATGATGACGGCGACGGTGCCGATGGCGCCGCCCAGGGCCAGCGATCCGACGTCGCCCATGAACACCTCTGCCGGGTGCGCGTTGTACCACAGAAAGCCAATGGAAGCTCCCACCATCGATCCGCAGAAGACCGTCAGTTCGCCGACCATGGGCATGCGCTGCATCTCCAGGTAGTCGGCAAAGACCACATGGCCGCTGACGTAAGTGAGCACTGCGAGCGCGCCAGCGGCGATGATCGTGCAGCCGATCGCCAGCCCATCGAGGCCATCGGTCAGGTTCACCGCGTTCGATGACAGGCTGAGCCACAGAATGACCCACACCACAAAAGGTAGAAACGCGAGAAACCCGAGATAGGGGACCGAAGCAATCCAGTGCCATTGCAGATCGGGACGGAAGACTTTAAGAAACGGCACCGTAAGACGCGTCGAAAAATAGCCAAACTGCTGAAGCACAATGAGAGCGATGGCGACAGATGCCCCGGCAACGGTTTGCCAGAAGAGCTTGGCGCGAGGGGTCAGGCCAAGATTGCGCCTCTTGACGACCTTGATGTAATCGTCGGCAAAGCCGATGGCGCCGAAGGCAATGGTGGAAACCACCGTGAGCCACACAAACCAGTTGGATGGATCGGACCACAGCACGGTGGGCAGAACAATGGCGATGACGATGAGCACTCCGCCCATGGTTGGCGTGCCCGATTTCTTCTGGTGCGACTGCGGCCCGTCTTCGCGAATGAACTGGCCGATCTGGAATTCACGCAGCTTCTGGATCACGTAGGGCCCGATAAACAGCGCGATCATGAGCGCCGTGAGCGAGGCAAACGCGGTGCGGAAAGTAAGAAAGCGAAAGATGCGGAAGGGGTGAAAGAACGGGTACAGCTTTTGATAGAGCAGCCAGTAAAGCAAAGGGCCTCCATGCCGGAGATGAGGCGGTTTTCACGTCGATTCTACTAGGAGCGGCGCTGCCGAGATTTGCGCAGCGGTCGTTCAGTTTGAAGGGTACGGGCTTCAGCCCGTACGTCATTTGCCCAAAATTGACATCGGGGCTTCAGCCCTCGAGGAGCGATTTCCAACTCGTTCCGACTATCTTTCATGCGATCCGGCCTCCTGCCGCTTCAGCTCCGCCTGAAACGCCCCCTCCCGCTCGGCCACATACGCCTTGTATCCCTGCGGATCGATGAACGCGTTGCGGTCGCCCGTCTTCCAGCGGTTGTATTTGTCGATCAGCCCGAAGTAGCCGCCATGCGCCCCGAGAAAGATGTCACAGGGCAACGACTTCATCACGTCGAACCCATGCTGATAGTCGACCGCGATTCGCGGGTACGTTGGATTTCCGACGAGCTTGTAGCCGGGATTCACATTGGGACTGCCGACGATGACGACGTGCAGCGACTTGCCGCCTTCGACTTCGTCCATTGTCCAGGTTGTGGTTCCCTTGGTGTGGCCCGCGGTCAGATGCGCGGTGAGAACAGACCCGCCGAGGCGCACCTGGTCGCCGTCGTGCAGCACGCGGTCAACATGCGTGGGCGGGAACCACATCGACTTGTCGGCCCCGTAATGAAAATCGTTCCTTCCGCCCGACTCGACAACCGGTATATCCGCATCCATCACTTCATATTGGGCGCCGGTGAGCCTTTTCACCTCGGCGCTGCCCGCGCAGTGGTCGTAGTGCGCGTGGCTGATCAGCAGAATCTTGATGCCGGTGAAGTTGAGCCCCAGCGTCTCTACACTCTTCCGGATCTGTGGCACCGACGATTCCAGATTGCTGTTGATGAGGATATCGCCCTGCGGCGTGACCACGAGATAGGACGCCAGATCTTCGCTGCCCACGTAATAGAGATTGCCGGCGATGCGAAATGGGGGGAACGGACGTTTCCACGCGGCAGTATCTTGCGCGGGCAGCACAGTGGCCGAAAAAAACAAGGCCGCCAAAACAAAGAGCAAGTTCCTTCGCAGCGATCGCGATTGGCAGTGTCTGGAGCGCAGATTGAAGGCTTTGTAACAGGACACGACTTCAGTCGTGCCGAAAAAACGCAAGAAGATTGGGGCTTTAGCCCCTGAGTGCCACTCTTCGGGCTTGATCTGCATCGCCTTCGATTCGTCAGCCACCGCCTAATGCGCCTCCACAGATTCCATTCCGCCGCTGAGCGCGGCAATCGCGCGCTCCAGATGCACGCCTCGCGAGCCTTTCACCAGCACTACGTCGCCGGGCTGCAGATTCTGCTTGAGCCACCGGCCCGCGGCTTCGGCGTCGGGCAAGAAGACCGACGCCACTCCGCCCCTGCAGGCCGCTGCCGCCAGGTGCTCCGCGTTGCCCTGCACGCCTGCCACCAGGTCCAGTCCGGCTTCGGCGGCGGCGCGGCCGCACGCGGCATGCAGCGCAGGACCCTGCTCGCCCAGCTCCAGCATTTCGCCGCCGACCAGAATGCGCCGGCCCGCCGGACGCGAAGCCAGCGTGCGGATCATGGAGCGTAGCGCCTCGGGATTCGAATTGTAGCTGTCATTCAGAATCGTTGCGCCATCAATCTCGATGACCTGGCCGCGCATGGCCTGCGCTGAAAGCGATTCGAGCGCGCTGACCGCGGCATCGAAGTCGACGCCCGCTTCGAGGGCTACAGCGAGGCCGGCCATCGCATTCGACGCGTTGTGCGCGCCCAGCAAATGCAGCGTCAAGTGGCCCTCGCGGTCGCGGGCGCGAAAGCGGACGTGCAGCCCTTCCAGGTCCTCGGTCGTTTCCAGGATCTGCGGATCGGCGCACGGGCCGGCGCCGAAGTAAATCACACGCCCCTGAAAGTCGCGGCCGAACTGCGAAACATAGGCATCGTCGCAGTTCAGAAAAGCAGCGCCGTTCGCGGGCAGAGCGGCGACCAGCTCGAATTTGGCGCGCGCAATTCCCGCCTGGCCTTCGGAAAAGTTCTCAATGTGCGCGGTACCGACGTTGGTCACCACGCCCCAGTCGGGGGCAGCGATGCGGGCCAGCGCCGCAATCTCGCCGAGGTGATTCATGCCCATCTCGATCACGGCGAATTCGTGCTCCGGCTCCAGGCGCAGCAACTGCAGCGGAAGGCCGAAGCCGTTGTTCAGATTGCCCTGCGACTTCAGCACATGGAATGCAGCGCCGAGCGCCGCCGCGGCTGCTTCCTTGGTGGTGGTTTTGCCCGCGGATCCGGTTACGGCGACCAGACGCCGGCCCCAGTGACGCCGAACATGCGCGGCCAGCGATTGCAGCGCTGCCAGCGTGTCTTCCGCGATGAGCAGCGGCACGGCAAGCACGGAGTCCGGCAGCGTGGCCACGCGCGCGCGCGAAACCACGGCGGCGATGGCGCCGCGCTTCAACGCGGCCTCGATAAAGTCATGGCCGTCGAGCCGTTCGCCGCGAACCGCGAAGAACAATTCCCCCGCATTCACCGTGCGCGAATCGATCGAATAGCCCTCTGCCACGAGCGCGCCGGCATGGGTGACGCTGGCCGGCGCCTCCAGCACCGCGCCTGCTCCCATGGCCGCCTCTGCCAGCGTGAGCTTCATCGCTCTTTACCATATCCCAGATCGCGTAGCACGGAGAGCGCAATCTCTGCGTCGTCGAAAGGAATCGTGCGATCGGCGAGGATCTGTTCCTTCTCATGGCCCTTGCCCGCGATGAGCACAATGTCGTCCGCCTTGGCGGCGGCGAGCGCCAGGCGAATCGCCGTGGCGCGATCGGGCTCGACCACGTAGCGAACACCTGTCGCCTTCAAAGCCGGCTCGACCTCAGCCAGAATCGCGAGCGGATCTTCCGAGCGCGGATTGTCGCTCGTGGCCACGACAAAATCGCTGCCTTCGCCGGCCGCGGCGCCCATCTTCGGGCGCTTGGTGCGGTCGCGGTCGCCGCCGCAGCCGAAGAGCGTGATGACGTGGCCGCTTCGGCGCGCCGCAATCTGGCGCGCGAGCGCGGTCAGGTTGCGCAACGCATCGTCGGTGTGCGCGTAGTCCACAATGACCGTGAACGGCTGCCCGGCGTCGACGGATTGAAAGCGGCCCGGCGCTGCCTTGAGCTGAGGTGTGAACGCAACGATGTCGGCAAAAGACACGCCTCGCGCGTAAGCGGCAGCCATCGCGGCCAGCAGATTCAGAACGTTGATTTCGCCGGCCAGCCGCGACATCACTCTGCCGGATCCCACCGGCGTGAGCAGATCGAATTCCGCGCCGGCAGGCGTGAGTTGCAGGTTGCTGGCGCGCCAGTCCGCCTCCGCGGCCTCGCCCATCCCATAGCGGATAACTTGCGCGCCGGCCTTGCGCGCAGCACTCGAGAGCTCGGCGGCATGAGCATCGAGTGCGTTGATCACGGCCACGCGGGGCGCCGGGTAGAGCGTACCGTCAAAGAGCAGCCGCTTGGCCGCGAAGTACTTCTCCATGGTGCCGTGGTAGTCGAGATGATCACGCGTGAGATTGGTGAAGACGGCGACATCGAAGGGAATGCCGGCGGCGCGCCCCTGGTCGAGTGCGTGGCTCGAGACCTCTGTAATGAGCTCAGTCGCCCCGCCGCTCGCGCCTTCGGCCATCAGCTCGAAAAGTTCGCGCGACTCGGGCGTGGTGTGGTTCGATGGACGAACTTCGCCGGCGACGTGGTATTCCACCGTGCCGATCAGAACCGTCTTTCGCGCGGCGTGATTCAAAAGCTGCTCGATGAGAAATGCCGTTGTCGTCTTTCCGTTTGTGCCGGTAATTCCCGTCGCCGCCAGCTTGCGCTCGGGGTGATCGAAAAACGCCGCCGAAGCTGCGGCGAGCGCGCGCCGGCCGTGCTCCACTTCAAGCACAGGCAGACCCGGCTGAAAAACGAGCAGATGGTCGAACGTTTGCGCTGCATCGGTGATGACGCCCAGTGCACCTGCGGCGATGGCCTTCTCCACAAAGCGATTGCCGTCGGTCGTACCCCCCTTCATCGCGACAAAGACCGCGCCTGGCTTGACGCGGCGCGAATCGTATTCGATGCCGGTCACGACGCCGTCCGACCCGTCCGCCTCTCCGACGTGAGCGACTTCCGCGATGAGATCTTTCCATTTCATGCCGTGTTCGATTGTAGAAGCTTGGCAGCGCGGCTGCGTCTGACGAATCCCGGTTAGGTGCTTTGTAACAGGGCACGACTGGTAGGTCAGGGCTTTAGCCCTGACTACCGAGAAGAGCGCATAAACACCCGGGCTTTAGCCCCAAAGAGCCGTGTTTCGGGATTGACCTGCGGCGCTGTTCGATTCGCATGGACCATCTCATGGCCGGCGCTCACCGCGCGCAGCGCACCACAATCTGCGTACCCAAAGCGACCATGGTTCCTGCCGCCGGCGCCTGCTCGCGCGCGGTGCCGCTGCCGGTGAGCCGCACCTGAAGACCCGCGGCGGCCGAGGCCTCAATGACCTTGCGCTCGGTAAGTCCGATGAGCGACGGAACTTTCAGCAGCCTGTCGTCTGTCGTGATGACCGCGATGCTTGCCGGGGCCTGCTGAGCGGGCGACGGCGAGACGGGCGGAACGGGCTTGCCCGGCGAAGCGGAAGCCGCCCGCGTATCAACCGGCTCAACTATGGGCTGATCCATCGAGGAAGCCGCCACCTCCGGCGCCATGCTCGCCGAAGTTGCGGCGTCTCGAACACGCAGCGGATCGTCCGCGGGGAGATCGTTCGCCGCCGCGTAGAGCGCGTTGATATCATCTTCGGAATCCTGCGAGTCGTCTTCGACGTCCGGCTTCTCCGGCTTTCCGTTCTTGGCCAGGCTTCGCGGCGGGCGCAGGTCGATATCGTGCGGCACGCCGAGATACTCCAGCACCTGCTGCGCGACCTCGGCAAACACCGGCGCGGATACCTCGGTGCCGTAGTACAACGGCCCCTTCGGCGAATCGATAATCACGGCAACGGAAATCACTGGATTGTTCACCGGCGCGATGCCGGCAAACGACGCGATGTGCATGGTCTTCGAATAGAGGTGCGTGACCGGATCCACCTTTTGCGCCGTGCCGGTCTTGCCGCCCGAGGAATAGCCGTTGAGCTGCGCCGGTCTTCCGGTGCCATAGAGCACCACGCCTTCCATCATCTTGCGCATCTCGGCCGCGGTCAGCTCAGAGATCACGCGATGCGCTCCGGGAGGCAGCGGATTCATCAGGTCTTCGTCCGGCTTGAACGGATGCGGCTGCAACGCCTCGGCAGAGCCCTGGCCGTTGGACTTGTCTGCCATGAGAATGTGCGGCGGCAGGTAGATGCCTCCGTTGGCGATGGTCGAGACCATCGACACCAGTTGCAGCGGCGTTACGGCCACCTCCTGCCCGATGGCGATCGATCCGATCGACGTCATCTGCCACCGGTTCACCTGCCGCAGCAGGCCGCGGGTCTCGCCCGGCAGCTCCACGCCGCTGCGGCTGCCGAAGCCGAACGCGTGAATGTACTCGCTGAACTTGTCCTGCCCGACCTTCAGCGCGAGCTTCACGGCGGCCACGTCGCTCGAGTGCTCCAGCGCCTCGTGCACCGTGATCACGCCGTAGTGGTCGCTCTTGTCGTCGTGGATCACGCGCCCGAAGAGCGTCATCTGCCCGCCCTGGCAGTCGATCATGTCGTCCGGCGTGGTCACATGCTGATCCAGCGCGGCCGAATACGTAACCAGCTTGAAGACCGAGCCCGGTTCGTAGACATCGCTCACCGCGTGATCCTTCAGGAGCGCCGTCGTAGTGTGGCGCGCGTCGTTGGGGTTGAACGTAGGGCGAATGGCCAGCGCCAGGATTTGCCCCGTGTGCACGTCCTGCACCACGATGGTTCCGTTGGCCGCCTGCGTGCGCTGCATCGCGTTATCCAGCGCCTGCTCGGCCATGAACTGAATATTCTCGTCGATCGTGAGCACCAGGTTCTCGCCGGGCTCGGGCTGGCGCTCGGTCGAACCCAGCCAGTGGCGGCGCGCATCCATCGCCGTGAACACGCGGCCCGGCGCGCCGTGCAGCACCGGCTCGAATTTTTCCTCCAGGCCGCCCAGGCCTTCGTCGTCCGCGCCCACATAGCCCAGCACCTGAGCGGCGATCTGGTTATCGGGATAGACGCGCTCGAATTCCTTCTGGAAATAGACTCCCTTCATGTCCAGCGCGCGAACGGCAGCCGCGGTCTTGGCGGAAACGCGCCGCGCCACCCATGCAAAAGCATGGCCGTTGCGCAGCCGCTCGGCAATCGCCGCTTCAGCGGTTCGCGCATCTTCAGGATCCGTATGCACAATGGCCGCGAGCGCGCGCGCCGCCGCGGCTTTGTCGTCAATTTCGGAGGGGACGGCATAGACGGAGTCGGCTTGCACCGTCATGGCCAACTCGCGCAGATTGCGGTCGTAGAGCACGCCCCGGCGCGGGGCAATTTCAAATGTGCGTTGCTGCTGCTTCTGCGCGCGCTCGACATATTCGCCGTGACGCACAATCTGCAGCCAGAAGAGCCGGCCGGCGATGAGGCACGCCCAGGCCAGGAAAAAAAGGCAGATCAGCCAGAAACGCGCCGCTCTTAGAGGAACAGCGCGCGGCGCATTGGCGCGGCCGAATCTGGGCTGGTAAGTGGGCGGCTGCATGACGGTAAGCTTCGCAGTTGGCCCGCACGCCGACTATTGCGCGGGTTGCGGAATCGTGACCCGCGCTTCCACGGGAGCCGACGGATCGAGGCGTGCGCTGGGATGGACCACCTGGCCGGGCTGCGGAGCGGCAAGCCCGAGCTGTCGAGCCATGGTGTCGATGCGCCCCGGCTGCGTGAGCTGCGCTTCAGACAGCTTCAACTGCCGATGTTCTTCGCGCAGCTGATCGACGGCCTGCTTCTCCGATTCGACGCGGTAACCAATCTCGATAGCGCTGAAGTGCTGCAGCCCGTAAACCATCACCAGCGAAAAAAGGACGGTAACGGCCGCTGTAAAGAGGCGCATCTCGCGCACGCGCACCGGATCGGCCACTTTGACCAGACGCGAGTTATCGAAGGTCTTGGTGAAGAAAACCTCGGGCGTGCGCACGCCGCGACGCCGCGAGCGCTGCTGGGCCATCAGCTCCGCATTGTGCGCCGTCGCCCGCGCGCTCCAGCCATGGTTGGCCGGTAGATAAGTTGTCGCGCATGCCGCCATATCTGTCGCTCCTGAAATAAAGCTTCTGGCTGCTAGCTACTAGCTTTCAGCCCGTCTCGTGTGAAATCTCGCCTCTTGTGAACCTCTATCGAATTGCGATTACGTTGATACATGAATGCATCTTCGGACCGCTGGCCAAACAGCTAGGGGCTAGAAGCCAATAGCTAATAGCTAGCAGCTAGCCTTTCCGCCGCTCGCAGCTTCGCGCTCCGTGAGCGCGGGTTCATCTCCACTTCTTCCTCGCCGGCCATCACCGGCTTCTTCGTCAAAATCTCCCAGGTGCCCTGTCGCGCGCCTTCGCGCAAGCCGTCTTTCACAATCCTGTCTTCAAGAGAATGAAAACTTATGACAACCAGTCTTCCCGACTTATGAAGTAACCTGGGCGCTGAATCCATCAACGCTCGAATCTCATCTAACTCGTGATTTACGGCAATCCGGAGAGCTTGAAACGTCCGGGTTGCCGGATGAATGCGTTCCTGTTTCATTGCCGGGGCGGCAGAACTGACAATCCGGGCTAACTGTCCCGTAGTAGTTATCGGCCGCCCGCGAACAATGGCTCTGGCGATTCTCCGCGACCTCCTTTCCTCTCCGTACTCGTAAATAAGGTCTGCCAGCTCGCGCTCGCTCGCCTCATTCACCACTTGTGCGGCGGTCGGACCCCGGCGCGTATCCAAACGCATATCCAATGGCCCATCCGCCAAAAAACTGAAGCCTCTTCGCGCCTCGTCCAGCTGCAAGCTGCTCACGCCGAAATCAGCCAGCATGCCGTCCACCGAATCCGGCGCCACGTGCTGCGCGACCGAACTGAACGGCTCGCCGAACAGCGTCAGCCTCGGCGCCTGGCCGCCCAGCTCGCCGCAGACGCATTCCAGCTTTTCCCTGGCCAGCGCCATCGCTTCGGCATCGCGGTCGAACGCGATCAAATGCCCGTCCGGCCCCAGGCGCCTCACGATCTCAGAAGCGTGGCCGGCGAGGCCGAGCGTGCAGTCGACCACCGTGCCGCCCGGCCGCACGCGAAGAAACTCCATCGCTTCGTCAAAGAGCACCGGCACATGGCGCGCTGCCTCTCTCGTCATGTGCTCCCCCTTGGGGGATTTCGCCGAAGACGGCCTACAATCCGTATTCGGTCAGCGAATCGATCTCCTGCGCCGTCATGGGATTCGCCTTCACGCTTTCACGCAGCTTCTTCAGGCTGGTTACGCGCAGGAAATTCCCTTCGCCCGAAACCTTCACATCTCCCGTCAGCTCGGCTGTGTTCCTCAGTTCTTCGGGAAACTGCAGCCTTCCCTGGGGATCCATATCTGCCCGGCCTCCGAAAAGGTTGTAGCTCGCCAGCAGCTTGACCCTGGCCGGATGGCTCTTGGGCATCCTGAGAATCTTCCCCATCTGTTGCTGCCACTCGGGCATGGGAAAGATTTCTGCCGTCTCGCCGTCCTGGCTCGTGATATAAAACGCGTTGAAGTCCTTACCGTACTTCCTCTCAATGAAGGCCTTGAACTCGGCTGGCATCTTCAATCTGGCTCGCTCGTCCAATTTCGCCGTGGGGTTACCGCTAAAGCCGATGCTCGACTCGTCCCAGTTCGTCACACCTGCGGCGGCGGCCTCGCTGAAGGCCGGCGTCTCGCCGCCGTGTCGCTGTTCTGGGTTCTCGTCCACGGATTCTGGCTCTCATCCGCTCCTGGGTTCTCATTGGGTCACGCTCACTCCCAAATTGTCCCATTTGCTCCCTTGCTGACCCAGTATCCGCGAAAACACCCCTCCGCGCCAGTGGAAAAAAGTTGTAG
>Ga0335081_10007104_pt1 | contig 17876 bp, 12 predicted proteins | sample Lox_Sample_35_FD_206713 | JGI IMG/M metagenome (GOLD analysis project Ga0335081, IMG submission 206713) | Soil microbial communities from Loxahatchee National Wildlife Refuge, Florida, United States - Lox_Sample_3.5 | ecosystem: Environmental > Terrestrial > Soil > Wetlands | place: USA... | reverse complement strand
AGAAGGTCATCGCGGTCGTCGACCTCGCGACCGAGGAGGTCGCCTGGGAGCTGCAGATGGACCTCGGCGTCCGGCCGATGACGATCGAGGCGAACGACGACGGCTCGACCAAGCGCATCTTTGCCCAGCTCTCCGACTTCAACGGCTTCGCGGTGATCGATTTCGCCGCCCGCAAGGAGGTGGCGCGGATCAAGCTGCCGGAGGCGGCGGGCGAGTTCGAGACCGACGCGGAGCGCTCGACCGCCCCCTCGCACGGCATCGGCGTCGCGCCGGACCGCAAGACCCTCTGGGTCACCAGCATTCCCAACAACGCGGTCTACGTCTATTCGCTCGCCGATCTCGGCTTGATCGGCCATGTCGACCTGCCGGCGCTGAAGCTCGCGGGCCACAAGCCGCTGTCGGCGGTGGCGAATTGGATCACCTTCACGCCGGACGGCAAGGAGGCCTATGTCTCCAACGCGGCGCTGCGCTCGGTCACGGCGATCGACATGAAGGCGATGAAGGTCATCGCCACGATTCCCGTCGGCGAGGTGCCGAAGCGCAACGGCACGATGGTGATGAATTAGAAGCCTGCCGATGCGTCATTGCCCGCGCAAGCGGGCAATCCAGTACACGACCGAAGCTGCAGTGACCACTGGATCGCCCGCTTGCGGGCGATGACGGCAGAGCCTGGGGCGGCCTAATTGCCGCTCGCCTTCGCCCCATCCACCCACGCCGCGATCGTCTTCCAATCCGGGTCGTTCTTGTCGGCGAATTGCCGACCGCCGGAATGAAAGGCGTCGCCCCCGCCCTCGGGCGCGAGCGGATGCAGGAGCAAGCGGCTGGTCGACGGATCGCCCGGATTGACCAGCTTCGACACGGTCTCGAAGTTCTTGCGCGATTGCTCCTCGGTCCAGCTGGACTGGCCGGGCGGAAGCTTCTCCAGCCGGAAATGATTGTTGCTCTCCTCGTGGCAGACGTAGCAGCGGGTGTGGCCCGGGCGCTTCTCGAGGAAGATCGGCTGGACCTTGCCCTTGTAGAAATCGAAATCGAGCGCCGGCGCGGCCGCGAGCTCGCAGCTCAAACCGATGCCGAGCCCGGCGACGACAATGAACGACCCACGACCCGGCATGCGTGACCTCCCGTATTTCCGGCATTTTCTCCAAGACTAGCAGAGGACCCGCGCTACGGACAGACGGCTGCCTCAAGGCTTGCTCGGGATGAGATAGAACGGGTTGGGCACGCGAAACGTCCGCTCGGCGTGGCCGCCCTTGAGATCGCTCTCCTGGTCGCCCACGCTGGCGATGATGATGTAGCCTTCCGCCTCGATCTTGGCGCGCTCGCGCGTCTTGTACTCGTCGGCATAGAGCTTGCGGCTCGCCGTGTCGCGCATGATGAGCCGCGTCCAACCGCGGTAGCCGGCGCGGCGCAGGTTCCGCTCGGTCGCGCCCCGCAGGGCGCGGTCGCCGTTGCGCCCGGTGATGAAGAAGACCGCAACCCCCTTCCCCTTGGCGGCTTCGACCAGCTCGACCGTCGGCCGGATCGCCTCGGCGCGCGCCAGGAGCTCCCAGCTGCGGTCGCCGCAGCCGGCCTGGCGGGCGAGAATGCAGGGACCGTTGGCGATGTAGCCGAAATCGTCGGCGCGCAGCTCCACCCAGTTCGACAGCGAGGTCTCGTCGATGTCCAGCACCAGTGCGGGCTTCTTCACCGCGCCCGCGCGTTGCTCGATGAAGGACTTGGCGTCCGCCAGCACCTTGGCGATGTCGCGGTCGTAGTCGCCCGCACAGACATAGTCCATCACCTGCCGCTTGAGCTGCCCGATGTTGAGCGGCTGCGTCTGCTCCAGGACTTGGTGACTCGGCTGGTACGACTTGTCGCATCGCGCCGCGTGGACGACGGCCGGCGCGAGCAGCGCCGCCAATACGATGGCACCGGCCGGGAAGCCCTGTCCCGCCGTCCATCGAAACCCGCGCAGTATCGCCATCCGTCCCTCCGTTCGTCGCGTCGTGCCCGCGTGGCGCTGCCCCGCAAACTATCAGCCGGACTGTCGCCGCCCAACATGGGACTTTGATGAATCGCAAAGCGGTCGCAAGCGAATCGCGTCAGCCAAGTTGCCCGATTGGCACCGAAATGATTCGGCCATACGTTCCTGCTACTTAACGCCGCCTGCCCTCGTACCGAAAGTCGCGCCGCCGATGTCGACCTACCGTCTGCAGAAGCTGTTCGCGCCGCGGTCGGTCGCCATGATCGGCGCGAGTCCGCGCGAGAAATCGCTCGGCCGGGCGGTGCTGCGCAACCTGCGCGAGGGCGGTTTCGACGGCCCGATCCATCTCGTCAATCCGGATTTTGCCGAGATCGACGGCGTGCCCGCGGTTAAGACCGTCGCCGACCTCCCCGCGCCGCCCGACGTGGTCATCGTCGCGACGCCGCCCGAGGCGGTGCCCACGGTGGTCGCCGCCGCCGGCGACATCGGCTGCCCGGCCGCGGTGATCATCACGACCGGGCTCGGCCATGGGCCGGGCTCGATGGCGGAGGCGACCGCCAATGCGGCGCGCCCGAAGGGCCTCCGGCTGGTGGGACCGAACTGCCTCGGCGTGATGGTTCCGGCCGCCCGGTTCAATGCGACGTTCGCGGCGCGCATGGCGAGTGTCGGCGACCTCGCGCTGATCTCGCAGTCCGGCACCGTCATCGCCGGCATGATCGAATGGGCCGCCCAGCATGCGGTCGGTTTTTCGGCGATCGCCTCGATCGGCGACCAGCTCGACGTCGACGTCGGCGACCTCATCGACTATTTCGCGCTCGACCACCGCACGCGCGCGATCCTGCTCTACGTCGAGTCCATTCAGCACGCGCGCAAGTTCATGTCCGCCGCGCGGACGGCCGCGCGCATCAAGCCGGTGGTCGTCATCAAGACCGGCCGGCACGCGGCGGCGGCGCAGGCCGCTGCCACCCATACGGGCGCTCTCGCCGGATCGGACGCGGTCTATGACGCCGCGTTCCGCCGCGCCGGCCTGCTGCGCGTGTTCGACCTCGCGGAATTCTTCGATGCGGCGGAAACGCTCGGCCGCGTGCGCACGGTCGCCGGCAAGCGCCTGGCGATCCTGACCAACGGCGGGGGCATCGGCGTGCTCGCGACCGATCGCCTCGTCGAGCTCGGCGGCGTGCCGGCCGAGCTTTCGGCGGACACACGCGCCGAGCTCGACGCCGTCCTGCCCGACACCTGGTCGCGCGCCAACCCGGTCGACATCGTCGGCGACGCCGACGCCGACCGCTACCGCGCGGCGCTCAATGCGCTGATCGCCGATCGCGCCAATGACGCGGTCCTGGTCGTCAACGTGCAGACTGCGCTCGCCTCCGCGCTCGACACCGCCTCCGCGGTCGCCGAGCTCGTCCAATCCCGCCGCGGACGCGTGTTCAATCCAAAGCCGGTGCTGGCGGCCTGGATCGGCGCGGACGAAAAGGTCACCGGCGCCTTCGACCGGGCGAAAATCCCACATTACCCGACCGAGACCGACGCGGTACGCGGCTTCATGCATTTGGTGCGGCACGCCGATGCGGTGCAGAACCTGATGGAGACGCCGCCCAGCCTGCCGGAGCATTTCGCGCCGGACCGCACGACCGCCCGCTCCATGGTCGAACGCGCCATCGTGGACGGCCGCACTTGGCTCGATCCGATCGAGTCGGTGCTGCTGTTCGAGGCCTATGCGATCCCGATCCTGCCGACCATGCTGGCCGCGACGCCGGAGGCGGCCGAGGCGGTGGCCAAGCCGTTCATCGAGGCCGGCCAGGCCGTGGTGGTGAAGATCGCGTCGCGCGACATCATCCACAAGTCGGAGGTAGACGGCGTGCGCCTCAATCTCAGCGATCGCGCCGCCGTTCGCCGCGCCGCCGCCGAGGTCATTGCCAATGCGCGGGCCGCGAATCCCGAGGCGCGCATCGCCGGTGTCACGATCCAGCCGATGATCGTGCGGCCCAAGGCGCACGAGCTGATCGTCGGCGTCGCCGAGGATCCGACGTTCGGTCCGGTGGTGGTGTTCGGCCAGGGCGGCGTCGCGGTCGAAGTCGTCGACGACAAGGCGCTCGCGCTGCCGCCGCTCGATCTCAAGCTCGCCCACGACCTGATCGCGCGCACCCGGGTGTCGCGCGTGCTTGCCGGCTACCGCAACGTGCCGCCCGCCAAGGTCGACGAAATCGCCCTGGTCCTGGTCAAGCTCTCGCAGATGTGCGCCGACCTGCCGGAAATCCGCGAGCTCGACATCAACCCGCTGATCGCCGACGCGTCCGGCGTGCTCGCGATCGACGCGCGCATTGCCGTGGCCTCGGCGATCACGACTCCCGCCGAGCGCCGCCGTGCGCGCTTTGCGGTGCGTCCTTATCCGAGCGAATGGGAGCGCCATATCGTGATCGGCGACGATTGGCGCGTCTTCATCCGCCCGATGCGGCCCGAGGACGAGAACTTGGTCCGCCAGTTCCTCGAGAACGTGTCGGCGGAAGATCTGCGGCTGCGCTTCTTCGCCCCGATCAAGGATTTCGGCCATGCCTTCATCGCCCGTCTCACCCAGCTCGACTACGCGCGCGCCATGGCGCTCAATGCGATCGACGAGGCGACCGGCGAGATGATCGGCGGCGTGCGCCTCGTCTCCGACGCGAACTACGAGACCGGCGAATACGCGGTCCTGCTGCGCTCCGATCTCAAGGGGCGCGGCCTCGGCTGGACCCTGATGGAGTTGATCATCGAATATGCCCGGTCCGAAGGCGTGCGGCGGATCGAAGGCCAGGTCCTCGCCGAGAACCGGGTGATGCTGCGGATGTGCCGCGAGCTGGGATTCTCGGTCGAGCCGGAGCCCGACAGCGGCGACATCATGAAGGTGGTGCTGACGGTGAGCTGAGCGCCCCGCGCTACATCGCCTGCGCGGTGACGCGGCGGAAGCGCCGCAGCGCTACCACGAAGAAAATCATCCCGATGAGCGTGACGGCGAGGAACTCCGGCCAGACCACGTCGAGCCCGGCGCCGCGATAAAGGATGGCCTGGGCGAACGAGACGAAATGGCTGGTCGGCGATGCCTCCATGGCGACGCGGAGGACGGCAGGCATGCTTTCGAGCGGCGTATTGGCGCCCGACAGCAGGTTCAGCGGCAGCGCGATCATGATGTAGAGGAGGCCGAGCTGCGGCATCGAGCGCGCGATCGTGCCGAGCAGGATGCCGACCGCCGTGGTGAAAAACAGGTATAGCGCGACCCCGAACATGAACAGCGGGACCGATCCCACGATCGGTATGCCGAGGATCCCCCGCACCACTACGGCAAGCGACAGGCCGACCGCGACCGTGATGACGAGCCCGTTCGCCCACACCTTCGCCATCGCGATCTCGAACGGCGTCAGCGGCATCACCAGCAGATGGTCCATGGTTCCGTGCTCGCGCTCGCGGATCACCGCCGCGCCGGCGAGAATGATCGCCAGCATGGTGATGTTCGAGATGATGCCCATGACGCTCAGAAACCACGACGTCGTGAGGTTCGGATTGAAGACGATGCGGACCGCGAGGTCGACCGGCGGGGGCGGCGCCGCTTCGGTGTGGGCGACGAACTGGGCCACCTCGGTGTTGACGATCTGCACCACATAGGCGGACCCGATGCCGCCCTGCATCATCGCGGTCGCGTCGGTGTTGAGCTGGACCGACGGCGTGCGGCCGGCGAGCACGTCGCGCTCGAAGTTAGGCGGTATGTCCAGCACGAAGGTGAATTGGCCGGTGTTCATCAGGCGGTCCACATCGTGCGGCGCGATCGCCTGGGGCGGCTTGAAATAGGGCGGCAGGAAGGCGTTGGCGATGCGGCGCGACAGTGCCGAATGATCCTCGTCGACGATCGCGAGCGACCCGTTGTGCACCTCTTCCGAATTGCTCTGCGCCTGGGCCAGCACCGCGAGCGAGAACGAGTAGACGACGAGGCCGAGCAGCACGGCGTCGTGGAAGAAGCTGCGCAGCTCCTTGGTGCCGAGCCAGAAGATGTTGGCGAGCGTGCGCATCGTCAGCGCTCCTGCTTGCGCAGCAGCATCAGGCTGAGCAGCGTGAGCGCCGGGATGAACAGCGCGAGCGCCGCAAGCGTCGCGCCGAGCTCGGCGAAGCCCAGCCCCTTGGTGAAGGTGCCGACGCAGATGCGCAGGAAATAGGTCATCGGGAAGGCACGGCCCATGATCGCCGGCAGGCCGGTGAGCGAGGAGACCGGCGTCATCATGCCGGCGAACTGGGTTGCCGGCAGCACGGTGAGGATGGCGGTGCCGAACAGCGCGGCGATCTGCGTGCGGCAGAACGCCGAGATCAGCATGCCGTAGCCGGTGGTGGTTGCGGAGTAGATCACCATCCCGGTCAGCAGCGCGAGGAAGCTGCCCTTGAGCGGCACCGAGAAGACGATGACCGCCATCAGGAACATCACGGCGAAGTTGAGGATCGAGAGCGCCATGTAGGGGAGCTGCTTGCCGACGAGGAATTCGAGCCGGGTCACCGGCGTGACGTAGAGGTTGGTGATCGAGCCGAGCTCCTTCTCGCGCACGATCGCGAGCGCCATCAGAATTGCCGGGATCAGCACGAGCAGCAGCGCCATGACCGAGGGGACCATGGCGTAGACGCTGTCGAAGCTCTGATTGTAGCGAAAGCGCACCTCGACGGTCGCCGGCGCGGCGGCCGGGACGCCAAGCCCGCTCTTCGCCGCAGGATCGGTCAGGTACTGCTGGTGCACGCCCTGCAGATATTGCCGGATGGTCTCGGCGCGGAACGGCATCGCGCCGTCGATCCAGGCGCCGACCGCGACCGGCCGGCCGCGCTTGATGTCCCGGCCGAATCCGGGCGGGATCTCGATCGCCGCCTTGATCGCGCCGTTCTGCAGGCGGCGGTCGAGATCGGCGTAGTCGGCGAGCGGCGGCTTCTCGAGGAAATATTGCGAGCCGCGGAGTTCCTCGAGATAGGCGCGGCTCTCGTGCGATTGGTCGCGGTCGAGCACCGCGAACGACAGATTGTTGACGTCGGTCGTGATGCCGAAGCCGAAGATCAGCATCAGGAAGGTCGTGCCGAGCAGCGCGAAGGCGAGCCGGATCGGGTCGCGTGTCAATTCGAGCGTCTCGCGGATCGTATAGGCGAACATGCGCCGCGGGCTGAAGCGCTGGCGCGGCGTGCGCAAGGGGTCCGGCGCGGGAAGCGCCGGAGGCGCGGCGGCGTCCGGGCGCGGGACGTCCGTGGCGGCGGCCTGCTCCTCCAGATAGCCGATGAAGGCGTCTTCGAGCGAGGCGGCGTCGCGCGCCGCGATCAGCCGCGTCGGCGTATCCGTCGCGAGGACACGCCCGGCGTCCATCAGCGAAACGCGGTCGCAGCGCGCGGCCTCGTTCATGAAGTGAGTGGAGACGAAGATGGTCACACCCTGATTGCGCGACAGATCGGCCAGCAGCGCCCAGAACTCGTCGCGCGCGGCCGGGTCGACCCCCGAGGTCGGCTCGTCGAGGATCAGCATCTCGGGCGCGTGCACGACCGCGACGGCGAGCGACAGGCGCTGGCGAATGCCGAGCGGAAGGTCGGCCGCGAGCTGGTGCAGGTGTCCGTCAAGCCCGAAGCGGTGCACCAGGTCGGCGATCCGCGCTCTAGCCCGGTCGGCGGCCAAGTGAAACAGCCGCGCGTGCAGATCGAGGTTCTGCCGCACCGTGAGCTCGCCGTAGAGCGAGAAGGACTGCGACATGTAGCCGACGCGACTGCGCGTCGCCATGCCGTCCGCATCGACCGCGCGGCCGAACAGCAGCGCTTCTCCGGATGTCGGCGGCAACAAGCCGGTCAGCATCTTCATCGTCGTGGTCTTGCCGCAGCCGTTCGAGCCCACGAAGCCGAAGATCTCGCCGCGCTCGATCGTGAAGCTCACGTCGTCGACCGCGGTGAAGTCGCCGAACCGGCAGGTGAGATGCTCCGCGACGATCACCGTCTCGCCGTCGAAGCGTGCGCGCGGCGGAATCGTCAGGGCTGCATGGCACGGGCGGCCGGCGGCGGCGAGCAGGGCCACGAAGGCGTCCTCGATGGTGGCGGCGGCGGTCTTTTGCTTGATATCCGCTGGCGAACCGGCCGCCAGCACGCGTCCGCCGTCCATGGCGATCAGCCGATCGAAGCGTTCCGCCTCGTCCATATAGGCGGTCGCGACGATGACGCTCATACCGGGCTGGCGGGCGCGCATGCGCGCGATCAGCTCCCAGAACTGGCGGCGGGACAGCGGATCGACTCCGGTGGTCGGCTCGTCGAGGATCAGAAGGTCGGGATCGTGGATGAGCGAGCAGCACAGGCCGAGCTTCTGCCGCATGCCGCCGGACAGCTTCTTGGCCGGACGATCCGGGAACGGCGCAAGGCCGGTGCTGTCGAGCAGCTCGGTGATGCGCGCGTCGCGTTCCGCGCGCGCCTGGCCGAACAGGCGAGCGAAGAACGCGATGTTCTCGCGCACGCTGAGATCGGGGTAGAGGTTCTTGCCGAGGCCCTGCGGCATATAGGCGATGCGCGGGCACACCGCGGCGCGGTGACGGGCGTCCCTGATGTCGCCGTCGAGCACCCGCACGGCGCCGGCCTGGATGCGGCGCGCCCCCGCGATGATCGCGAGCAGTGTCGATTTTCCGACCCCGTCGGCGCCGATCAGCCCGACCATGCGGCCCGCCGGGATCTCGATCGACACGTCATCGAGCGCAGCCGTCGCGCCGTAGCGGTGCGTCACGCGATCAAGCCGGGCGACGACGCCCTGCGCGGTCATTGGGCGATCGTCCCTTGCAGCCGCTCGGGCCAGGCGACGGCGGGATCGGCGCGCACATAGGCGAGCCCCGGAAGGCCGCTGCGCACCGACTCGGCATGCCGGCGCAGCAGGTCCGGGTCGATGCGCACGCGGACGCGGAACATGAGCTTGTCGCGCTCGCTCTGGGTCTCGACCGTCTTCGGCGTGAACTGCGCCTGCGTCGCGATGAACGAGACCTTGGCCGGTATTGCCAGGTTCGGATAGGCGTCGAGCACGATCCGCGCGTCGCTGCCGATCCTGATCTTGCCGACCTCCTGGGTCGGCAGATAGATGTCCATGTAGACATCGGCGATGTCGAGCATGGTGAAGACCTTGCCGCCCGCCGGCAGGACTTCGCCGATATTCGCAATGCGGTACTGGATGCGACCGTCGCGCGGGGCGACGAGCGTATTGTCCGCAATGTTGACCTGATAGAGCCCGATGTCGTGCTGCGTCGCCTCGAGCGCATGCTCGGCCTGCGCGGCCTTCGCGTTCGCGGCCGTCAGCCCCGCATTGGCGCCGTCCAGCACCTGCTGACGCTGGTCGAAGGTCTCCTTGGTGATCCAGCCGCTCTTCAGCAGCGCCTGCGCGCGATCCATCTGCTGGCCGGCGAGCGTGACCAGCGCCTGCTGCTGCTGGACATTGGCCCTCGCCTCGTCGAGCGCGCGCTGGGCCTGGCGGGCCTGCGCCTGAACCCGCTCGAGCGATTGCTGCAGGTCCCGGGTATCCATGCGGGCGACCACCTGGCCTGCCTTCACCATGTCGCCTTCATCGGCCATCAGCTCGGCGATGCGACCCGCGAACTTGGTGTCGATGTCGATCTCGTCGGCCTCGATGCGTCCGTTGCTGAACGCGATCCCGGCCGGAAGCCGGGTCTGCGCCTGCTTCCACGCGTAGATACCGGCGAAGATCCCCAGCGTTCCCACGATCGCGATCGCGACGACCTGCACCACGCGCCGGCGATCGAGCCGGCGCGAGCGGACCGCCCGAACCGAGGGAAGGCGCGCGCCCGCCGATGGAACCGGCGCCGAGGCGATCGCCGGCTCGATCGCCGGATGCGCCGCGCTTTGGTCCTCGAGGTCAGGGGTTTGCACGTTCATGACGCCACTCATCTGTGCCGGTTGTGCCGGTCGCCCGCGATCGGACTCTCCCCGATGATCGCCAGATCGCATTGACCTGCCTCAAGCGCGCGTTCGCGATTCGATGTGCCGTCGGGCACTGCGTACGCCGAGACGATGCGCGAGCGTTGCGCGCACAAGGCCCATTGACCGCCGCGCGGCGGACCTGGCGACGATGGGATAATGCAAAGGCGGGCAATCGCCCTTGATGTAGATCAAGGCGCGCCGCGCGGCGGCGGCCGGGTCTATGCGTCGCGCGTCGGCGTTGCGCGCCCGTCCCGCACGCGCGCGTCGCGCAGCAGCGCGGCGAGCGTGCGCCGCAGTCCGTGCACCTGGTCGATCAGGCCGAGGATCACGCCGATGCCCGCATCGTTGACGTCGAGATCGCGCTTGAGATCGTGGATGAGCGCGGCGCGCGCCAGGTCCGCGTCGGTGAAGGCCGGCTCCTCGGCACTGCCGCCCGGAATGAGCCATTCCTCCGTCACCCAGGCTTCGAGCGTCGTCTGGTCGAGGCGCGCACGCAGCAGAAACTCCTGTCGCGAGATCGTCGTCATGGCTGCATCCCCCGGCGCGGATCATAGGACCGCCCGGCTTCCCAGCCGGACAGGAATTTTTCCAGCTCGGGATCCGGCGCAGGCGGCAGCATCACCTTGAGCCTGACCAGCTCGTCGCCGTGGCCGCCGCCATGGCGGCGCACGCCCTTGCCGCGCAGCCGCAGCGTCGCGCCGGTATTGGAGTTCTTCGGCACCCGCATCATGACGGTGCCGGTCGGCGTCGGCACCGCCACCTCGCCGCCGAGCACCGCCTCGGTCAGCGTGACCGGCAGCTCGACGTGAATGTCGTCGCCCTCGCGGATAAAGAAGCGGTGCGGGTTGACCGTGATCTCGACCAGCGCGTCGCCTGGCTTGCCGGTGCCGCGCCCCGGCGCGCCCTTGCCGCGCAGGCGGAGCACCTGTCCGGTCTCGACGCCGGGCGGGATCTTGACCTCGAGGGTTTCGCCGTTCGGCACCGAGAGCCGCAGCGTCGCGCCGTTCACGGCATCGAGAAAATCGACCGCCAGGTGATAATGCAAGTCCGCGCCCGGCGCATTGGCGCGCGCCTGCGCCTGCCGCCGCAGGATCTCCGCGATGATGTCGTCGCCCGCGGCGAAATCCTCGAAGCCCGATGCGTCCGTGTAGGCGTGATCCGCGTCGGCAAAGTCGCGGTAGAAGCGCTGGCGCGGCCGCTCGGCGCCGGTCGCATCGATCTCGCCGCGGTCGAAGCGCGCGCGCTTATCCGGATCGGACAAGAGATCGTAGGCCGACGAGACCTCCTTGAACTGCTCCTCCGCCTTCTTGTTGCCGGGATTGAGATCGGGATGAAGCTTCTTCGCCAGCTTGCGGTAACGCGTGCGGATGTCGTCGAGCGAGGCGGAGCGCTCGACGCCCAGCACTTCATAGGGATCTTTCAAGACCTGCTCCTCCGACGCGGGTGCAGCATCGCGACGTCAATACAAGGGAACTATATGGGAAACCGGGTGGAGCGGCGCTACTCGTATCGCAGCGCCTCGATCGGATCGAGGCTTGCGGCCTTGCGGGCCGGATAGTAGCCGAAGAAAATTCCGACCGCGGCGGAGAACAGGAAGCCGCCCGCGATGGCGGCGAGCGAGACCGGGGCCTGCCAGCCCGAGAGGAACGGAATGCTCGCCGAGAATGCCACGCCGGCAAGGATGCCGGCGATGCCGCCGCTCACGCTGAGAAATACCGCCTCGGCGAGAAACTGCAGCAGGACGTGCAGGCGCCGCGCCCCGATCGCCATCCGCAGACCGATCTCGCGCGTCCGCTCCGTGACTGAGACGAGCAGAATATTCATGATGCCGATTCCGCCGACGACGAGCGAGATGGAGGCGACGGCGGCGAGCAGCAGCGCCATGACGCGGCTGCTGCTCTCCGCGGTCTCGGCGATTTGGCTGAGGTTGCGCACCGAGAAATCCATGACGTCGCCCGGCCGGATGCGATGCCGGCGGGTGAGGATGTCAGTCGTCTGCACGATCGCGGCCTGCACCTGCGCCGGGCTCGTGGCCTGGACGTAAATCGAGTTCACGTAGCCGGCCAGGCGCGCCTGCAGATTGTAGGGATTGGGCGGCGGCAGATAGGGCCAATTGAGCGGGGCCTGCTGCTGGCTCGGCGCCGCGACGCCGATCACCTTGCGCTCGGCGGTGGTGAACGGAATCATGACCAGATCGTCCTGGTCAGTGCCATAGGCGGACTGCCCCTTCGATGCCAGGATTCCGATGACCCGCAGCGTCACGCCCTTGACCAGGATGGTGGCGCCGAGCGCATTGTCCGCCGGGGCGAACAGCTGGTGATAGACCGTCTGCCCCAGCACGACGACCAGCGCGGCCTTGCTCTCGTCGTCCTGCGAGATGCCGGTTCCAGAATCGATCCGCCAGTTCGTGACCGGCGGATAGTTCGGGCTCACTCCCTGGATATTGGTGCTCCAGTTCTGGTTGCCATATTCGACTTGGCCGAGCTGGCGGATCAGGTAGCTCACGCTGCCAACGGAAGGCGCCTCGCGCCGGATCGCCCGCGCGTCGCTGAGCGTGAGCGTCGAGGCGCTGCCGAAACCGGCGCGAATTCCGCTGCGCGTCGTCGCGCCCGGCACGACCACCAGAAGATTGGTGCCGAGGCTTTCGATCTGCTTGCGCACCGCATCGTTGGCGCCCTGCCCGATCGAGACCATGGCGATGAGGGCGGCGACGCCGATGAAGACACCGAGCATGGTGAGCGCCGAGCGCATCCGATTGCGCCAGATCGCCTGCACGGCGGCGCCGCCCACCATCGTGGCGAAGGCAACGACTGCTCCCGATCGGTCTGCGACAAGGGACGCCTCTCCGGCCGGGTGCGCCGACAGCCCGGCAGCCGCGCTCGGCGCGGCTGCCGCTTCCTTCGGTGCCGGCGATGGCCTTCGTCTCTCATCGGACACGACTCGGCCGTCGCGCATCGTCACCGTGCGGTCCGCATAGGCGGCGATATCCGCCTCATGCGTGACGACCACGATCGTCACTCCATGCTCGCGGTTGAGCGACTGAAAGGCTTTCATCAGGTCGTGCGAGTTGCGGGTGTCGAGATTGCCGGTCGGCTCGTCGGCGAGCAGCAGGCGGGGCGCATTGATCAATGCCCGCGCGACGGCGACGCGCTGCTGCTGACCGCCCGACAGCTGGCCCGGCGTATTCCGCTCGCGGTCGGCGAGGCCGAGCAGCGCGAGCGCCGCGCGCGCCCGTTCGACGCGCGTGCCTCCCTTGGAGGCCGTTGTGGCGGAGTAGAACAGCGGCAACGCCACGTTTTCCAGGGCGCTGGTGCGCGGAAGCAGGTTGAAGCTCTGGAACACGAAACCGAGCCGCTCGCTGCGGATGCGCGCGAGCTCCGGCTCGTCGAGTGCCGCGACATCGATCCCCTCGAAGAAATAGCGCCCGCTCGTGGGACGGTCGAGACATCCAAGGATCGCCATCAAAGTCGACTTGCCGGATCCCGACGAGCCCACAATGGCGACAAATTCGCCGGCTTCGACCGTCAGATCGACGCCGCGCAGCGCGTGCACGTCGACGTCGCCGACGCGATACGTCCGGGTGACGTTCTCGACCTTGATGACGGGTCCGGGCATGGCGGTTCCTGCCGCGGCCGTCACAGCCGCGGCACCGGCAATCTGGACTGTGCTCCCGCACCGCGCTGCTCGCTCACGATCACGCTGTCGCCCGGCTTGATGTCGCCCTCGACGATCTCGGCGTTGCTCTCGTCGTCGAGCCCGACCACTACCTGGGTCTCCACCGGTTGCCCGTCGCGCAAGAGCCAAACGCGGCCGCGACCGCTCTCGTCGACGCCGCCGGAGGACGGCGGCTGGGCCGGTACGCCGACCTGAGCGGCCGCGGACGCCACCTCGGCCGGCAGATAGCGCAGAGCCTGCACCGGGACCCGCACCACGTCCTTGCGCTCGTCGACGATGATGCGCGTCGCTGCCGTCATGCCGGGCATGAGCGCAAGGTCGGCATTGGCGACGCCGACCACGATGTCGTAGGTGATGACGTTCTGCACGTTCTGCGGCGACTGGCGCACCTGGGTCACCGCGCCCTCGAACGTCCGCTTGGGATATGCGTCGACCGCGAAGGTCGCCTTGTCGCCGACCTTGATGCCGCCGACGTCGCTCTCGCTCACATTGGTGTCGACCTCCATCTTGGTGAGATCGGTCGCAATCAGAAACAGCGTCGGCGTCTGGAAGCTTGCCGCCACCGTCTGTCCCATCGTGACGTTGCGCGACACCACGGTGCCTTTCACGGGCGAGATGATGTTGGTGTAGTCGAGATTCACCTGCGCCGTATCGAGCTCGGCCTGGCGCTGCTGAATGGTCGCCTGGTCAAACGTGATCTGCGCTTGTGCCTGATCATAAGCATTCTTGGCGCTGTCGACCGCGTCCTGCGAGACAGCATTTGTCTGTCCGAGTTTTGAATTGCGTTCGTAGGTGACCTTGGCGTAGGCGAGCGAGGCTTGGTCCTTGACGAGCTGCGCTTTGGCGACCGCAAGGTTCGCCTTGTTCTGATCGACCACCGTCTGGTAGGGCCGGGGATCGATCTTGGCGCACGTCTGTCCTTCCGTCACTTCGGTGTTGTAGTCGCAGTAGAGTTTCTGAATCACGCCCGACACATAGCTGCCGACGATGATGGTGAGTTCCGGATTGACGGTTCCGGTCGCCGTGACGGTGCGTGTGATTGGCCCGCGCGAGACGGGCGCGATCGCGTAATGGACGGTGTTGCCGCTTCCGAATGTCAGCCACGCCGCGGCCGCGACCATCAGGAGCGCCGCCAGCGATCCGCCCGCCAGCCAATGGACCATGGTGCGTCGCGAGCCGGCTTTGGGCTGGATCTTGTGCGGGAACGGCACGAGCCGGCCCTGGGGGGCGGCCGGCGGCTCAGCGGGTGCACTCATCGCAGGACCTCGCTCTGGGACGCGGCGTGCCCCCTCGCCGCTTCGGGGCGCCTGCGATAATATTGAGGTCCGCCAGGGGGATATTGATTGAAATCAATATCGGGCGGTCCCCCCGGACTTATTTGTACCGAGGAGATAGGTACCTTGGCCAAGGAAGCTCCTTCACAATCAACTGCATCCGCAACCGGCGCGCGTCCGGCGGTGGTGATCCGCGAGTTGACCCGCAAGTTCGGCCCGTTCACCGCGGTCGACCGCGTCACGGCCGACATCGCAGCCGGCGAGGTGCTCGGCATCATCGGCCCGAACGGCGCCGGCAAGAGCACCCTGATCAAGATGCTCACCACCCTGCTGCCGCCGACCGGCGGCACGGCGGTCGTCGCCGGCCACGACATCGTGCGCGCGCCGGCCCAGGTTCGCCGCAACATCGGCTACGTTCCCCAGCAGCTCTCGTCCGACGGATCGCTGACCGGTTACGAAAACATGCTGCTGTCGGCGCGGCTCTACGGAATTCCGCACGCCGAGCAGGCGCAACGCATCACCCGCGCGCTCGCCCGGATGGGCCTGTCGGAGCAGGCACACCATCTGGTCGGCCGCTATTCGGGCGGGATGATCCGGCGGCTCGAGATCGCCCAGAGCCTGCTGCATCGGCCGGCCGTCCTGTTCCTCGACGAGCCGACCGTCGGGCTCGATCCGGCGGCGCGCGAAGCCGTGTGGGAGCATGTGCTCGATCTGCGCAGCACGTTCAAGACCACGATGATCGTGACCTCCCATCTGATGGACGAGATCGACCAGTTCTGCGACCGCATCGCGCTGATCAACCGCGGCCGCATCGCGGCGATCGAGACGCCGGCGGCGCTCAAGGGCCGCCTCGGCCCGGGCGCGACGCTCGACGACGTGTTCATCGAGCTCGTCGGTGGCGGCGAAAGCGAAGGCGAGGGAAGCTATGGCGACATCCGACGCGCCCGCAGGGCGGCCCGCGAGCATGGCTGAGACCTCGCTCGTCGGGCCGATCCGCGCCTATGCGACGCAGACCTACGGCGTCGCCGCCGCCGAGGTGCAGAAGCTGCGGCACGATCCGCTCGAGCTGTTCACGCGGGCCATCCAGCCCGTGCTGTGGCTGCTGCTGTTCGGCGAGGTCATGGCGCGGGTGCGCGGGATTTCACCGGGAGACGTGCGTTATCTGGATTTCCTCTCCGCCGGCATTCTGGCGCAGAGCGTGCTGTTCGTCGCGATCTTCTATGGAATTTCCGCGATCTGGGAGCGCGATCTCGGCGTCCTCCAGCGCTATCTGGTGAGCCCGGCGCCGCGCTCCGCGATCGTGATCGGCAAGGCCCTGTCCGCCAGCGTGCGGGCGCTGTCGCAGGCCCTCATCGTCTACTTGCTCGCGCTGCTGCTCGGCGTCGGCATCGATCTCGATCCGGCCCATATCGTGGGCGTCGTCGTCGTCATTGCGCTCGGCTCGGCGCTGTTCTCGACCTTCTCGCTCATCATCGCCTGCATCGTGAAGACGCGCGAACGCTTCATGGGGATCGGCCAGGTGCTGACCATGCCGATCTTCTTCGCCAGCAACGCCATCTATCCGCTGTCGCTGATGCCGGCGTGGCTGCGCACGATCTCGCACCTCAACCCGCTGACCTACGAGGTCGACGCGCTGCGCGCGCTGATGCTGACGAGCGGCGCGTCCGAGTATGGGCTGCTGCTCGATTTCACCGTGCTCGCGGCGATCGCGGCCGTGCTCACGGCGATCGCGGCCAAAATGTATGCGCGGATGGGGTTCTGACCGCGATGCGCGTCAGGCGTCGGCGGTCGCCAGCGCGCGGCGGTCGTCGCCCGAGGCATCATCGCGCGTCGCGGGCGCCGGCTCGAGCGCAGCCGCCACCGCGTCGTCGACCCGCTCGAGCCAGATGAACTCCATCTGCCGGCGCGCCTCCTCGGGAATATCGTCGTAGTCCCGGCGATTACGCGCCGGCAGCATCACCCGCTTGAGGCCCGCGCCGGCCGCGGCCACGACCTTCTCCTTGATTCCGCCGACCGGCAGCACCAGTCCGCGCAGGCTGATCTCACCGGTCATCGCGGTGTCGCTGCGCACCGTGCGCCCGGTCATCAGCGACACCAGCGCCATCAACATCGCGACGCCCGCGCTCGGCCCGTCCTTCGGCGTTGCGCCGGCCGGCACGTGGATGTGGATGTCGGCCTTTTCGAACTGGGCCGGGTCGATGCCAAATGCCACCGCGCGGTTCTTGACGATGCTCAGCGCCGCCTGCGCGCTCTCCTTCATGACGTCGCCCAGCTGGCCGGTGAGGATCAGCCTGCCGTTGCCGGGCAGCCGCGTCGCCTCGATGAACAGGATGTCGCCGCCGACCGGGGTCCAGGCGAGCCCGGTCGCCACGCCCGGCACGCTCACCCGCATCGCGACCTCGTTCTCGAATCGCGGGGCGCCGAGGATGGCGGCGAGATCGCCGGCCGCGACGCGGATCGGCCCGCGCTCGCCCTCGACGATCCGCACCGCCGCATGGCGCAGCACCTTGCCGATTTCGCGCTCGAGATTGCGCACGCCCGCCTCGCGGGTGTACTCCGCGATGATCGCGCGCAGCACGTCGTCGGCGATCTCCACCTGACCGGGCTGCAGTCCGTTCGCCTCGAGCTGCCGCCGCACCAGGTAGCGGCGGGCGATTTCGAGCTTCTCGTTCGCGGTGTAGCCGGCGAGGCTGATGATCTCCATACGGTCGCGCAGCGGACCCGGGATGGTGTCGAGCATATTCGCCGTGGTGATGAACACCACGCGGCTCAGATCGAACGGCACCGCCAGATAGTTGTCGCGGAAGGTGTTGTTCTGCTCCGGGTCGAGCACTTCGAGGAGCGCCGCGCTCGGATCGCCCTGGATGCCGGCGCCGAGCTTGTCGATCTCGTCGAGCATCATGACGCAGTTGCGCGCGCCCGCCTTGCGGATCGCCTGGATGATGTTGCCGGGCAGCGCCCCGATATAGGTGCGGCGGTGGCCGCGGATCTCCGCCTCGTCGTGCACGCCGCCGAGGCTC
>Ga0335081_10007103_pt1 | contig 17876 bp, 15 predicted proteins | sample Lox_Sample_35_FD_206713 | JGI IMG/M metagenome (GOLD analysis project Ga0335081, IMG submission 206713) | Soil microbial communities from Loxahatchee National Wildlife Refuge, Florida, United States - Lox_Sample_3.5 | ecosystem: Environmental > Terrestrial > Soil > Wetlands | place: USA... | reverse complement strand
ACGCGCGGCGTGAGCATGGATGGGGGTAGTTTGTCAGTGGCCCCGCAAGCAGCCCCCCAAACCAATGATCAAAAACTCATAAAATGGCGCTCAGCGGGTCGCATCACTCAGTTTCGCAACAGAATCCTTCCGAAAGCGGACGTCCGAGTGGCGCGATCGACAATCGCCTCCCGCTCCAGCAAACCAAAAAGTAAAGGGCTCACCCCAGCGCGACGCCGCTGGTGGTGATTGTTTGATTGAGCTTCTTGGTGATGCCTTCGATGCGCTCGGCGGCGGCCGAGAGCGCGGCGGCGATCGAGGCTTGCGCCGCTCTGTTGCGGTCGGAGATCGCCGCGCGGGCGTCCTGCAGGGCGGCGAGCTCCTCCTCCAGCCTTTTCACCCGCGTGCCCGCCTCGGCGAGCTCGTCGGCCACCGTGATCGCCGCCATCACGGTCAGCCGCGTGTCGCCGATCTCGCCGAATTTGGCGCGCAGGCCGCTGATGCGCGTGTCGAGCTCGCGCGCCAGCGCCTCCAGATGTTCCTCCTGACCGTCTTCGCAGGTCATGCGGAACTGCCGGCCGTTGATGGTGACGCTTACCTGCGCCATAGGCTCACCTGTGTGTCCGCCCTCTGTCGGTTTCTTACTCTTCCGAATTCAGCACATCGCGGATGGTTGCAATCGCCTGGTCGATGCGCGCGCCGACCTCGCGGTCGGCGGTTTCCAGTTCGCGCGCCCGCGCGACCGCCTCGTCGAGTTCGCTCGCCAGCCGGGCGCGGTCGGCGTCGAGCGCATGCACCCGCTCCGCCAGCGCGTGCGCTTCGCGGTCGCCGTCGCGGCGGCGCTCCGCCGCGGCGTCGAGCGCGTCCAGCGCCAGCGACAACCGCGCCGCTGCGGCCGCAATCGCGTCGGTCTCGCTCGGCTGACCCTCGGTGACGGCCATGGCCTCGGCGCCCTGTGCGAAAACTGTTTGCCGGCAATTATTTATCGCCGGAAGCTTACGTCGTGTCGCGGGAAAGCGTCAACGGCGCGCTGCATGACCTGTGCATGACACTGTGTACGGCGCGGGACACGCGCGGCCGCAGATTTGACTCGGAGTTCCCAAATGTTATCCCGGCTGTTATCCCGTGGGCGCGGCGCCTTGCCGCAACTGGCCAATCGATGAGCAAACCGGACCTTCTCGCCGCGGCGAGCACAAATCTCGCCCAGTCCTCTCGCTTTCCCGGCGTCGCGCCACGTTCGCGCGCCGAGCACGATCGCATGGCCAATGCCATCCGCGCGCTGGCGATGGACGCCGTCGAGCAGGCCAAATCCGGCCATCCCGGCCTGCCGATGGGCGCGGCCGATGTCGCGACCGTGCTGTTCACGCAGTTTCTCAAGTTCGATGCCGCCGACCCGACCTGGCCGGATCGCGACCGCTTCGTGCTCTCGGCCGGCCACGGCTCGATGCTGCTCTATGCGCTGTTCTATCTCCTCGGCTACGAGGCGATGACGATCGAGGAGATCAAGCACTTCCGCCAGCTCGGCTCGCTGACACCGGGCCATCCCGAGCACGGCCACACCCCCGGCGTCGAAACCACCACCGGCCCGCTCGGCCAAGGGCTTGCCAATGCGGTCGGCATGGCGATCGCCGAGCGCCATCTCGCCGCGATCTTCGGCGGCGACCTCGCCGATCACTTTACTTATGTGCTCGCCTCCGACGGCGACCTGATGGAAGGCATCAGCCAGGAAGCGATCGCGCTCGCCGGCCATCTGCGCCTCGCCAAGCTCGTCGTGCTATTCGACGACAACCACATCTCGATCGACGGGCCGACCTCGCTCTCCGATTCCGTCGACCAGGTGGAGCGCTTCGAATCCGCCGGCTGGGACGCCACCCGCATCGACGGCCACGATCCGGCGGCGATCGCCGCCGCCATCGCGGCGGCGCAGAAATCCGACCGGCCGTCGCTGATCGCCTGCCGCACCACGATCGGCTTCGGCGCGCCGAACAAGGGCGGCACCGAGAAGGTGCACGGCTCGGCGCTCGGCGCCGACGAGGTCGCCGCGGCCCGCAAGACGCTCGGCTGGAATTATCCGCCGTTCGAGATTCCCGATGACATTCTTTCCCAGTGGCGCGCTGCCGGCGCCCGCGGCAGCGCCAGCCGTCTCGCCTGGGAAAAGCGGCTTGCCGCGTGCGACGCTGACCAGCGCGCCGAGTTCGAACGGCGCATCGCCGGCAAGCTGCCGGCAAAACTTGCCGCCGCGGTCAAGGACGTGAAGCAGAAGCTTGCCGCGGCGCCTAAGGAAATCGCCACGCGTGCCGCGTCCGAATTCGCGCTCGAAGCCTTGACCGTAGCGCTGCCGGAGATGATCGGCGGCTCGGCCGACCTGACCGGCTCGAACAACACGCGCACCAAGGCGATGAAGGCAATCAAGCCAGGCGATTACGCCGGCACCTTCATCCATTATGGCGTGCGCGAGCACGGCATGGCCGCGGCCATGAACGGCATGGCGCTGCACGGCGGCATCATTCCTTTTTCCGGCACGTTCCTGGTGTTCTCGGATTATTGCCGGCCGGCGATCCGGCTCGCCGCGCTGATGGGCCAGCGCGTCATCCATGTGATGACGCATGACTCGATCGGGCTTGGCGAGGACGGCCCGACCCATCAGCCGGTCGAGCATCTCGCCGCGCTGCGCGCCATTCCGAACCTGAAAGTGTTTCGCCCCGCCGACATCGTCGAAACAATGGAATGCTGGCAGCTTGCGCTGGCGTCGAACACCGGCCCGAGCATCTTGGCGCTGACCCGGCAGAACGTGCCGCAACTGCGCCAGGGTTTCGACGAAGCGAACCGCTGCGCCGCCGGCGCCTATGAGATTGCCGCGGCCGATGACGATGCCGCCGCGGTGTCGCTGTTCGCCACCGGCTCCGAAGTCGCGCTGGCGGTCGAGGCCAGGAAACTCCTCGCCGCGCGCAAGATCTCGGCGCGGGTGGTGTCGGTGCCGTGCTTCGAGCTTTTGTTCGCGCTGCCGGACGCCAAGCGCGCCGCCATCATCGGCACGGCGAGCGTTAATGTCGCCGTCGAAGCCGGCATCCGCCAGGGCTGGGACGCCATCATCGGCTCGGATGGAACTTTTGTCGGCATGACCGGGTTTGGCGCCAGCGCGCCGGCCAAGGACCTTTACCGTCATTTCGGAATTACCGCCGAAAAGGTCGCCGAAGCGGCATTGGCGCGGTTAGGAAAGTCATAGAAGATAGCTACATAAGCCATGCCGCCACAGCGCATTTCCGGGCGGGGTGAGGGAGACCGGGAGACCAGAATGTCGGTTCGCGTTGCGATCAACGGGTTCGGCCGCATCGGCCGCAATATTCTGCGCGCCATTATCGAAGCCGACCGCCACGACATCGAGGTCATCGCGGTCAACGACCTCGCCCCGGTCGAGACCAATGCGCATCTGCTGCGCTACGACTCGGTGCACGGCCGCTTCCCCGCCGAGGTCACGGTAAAAGGCGACACCATCTCCTGCGGCAATGGCGCCATCAAAGTCACCGCGGTGAAGGACCCGGCGACGCTGCCGTGGAAAGAGCTCGGCATCGACGTGGCGCTGGAATGCACCGGCATCTTCACCTCCAAGGACAAGGCCTCGGCGCACCTCACCGCCGGCGCCAAGCGCGTCTTGGTCTCGGCGCCGGCCGACGGCGTCGATCTCACCGTGGTCTATGGCGTCAACCACGACAAGCTCGACAAATCCCACACCGTCGTCTCCAACGCCTCGTGCACCACCAATTGCCTGGCGCCGGTCGCCAAGGTGCTCAACGACGCCGTCGGCATCGACAAGGGCTTCATGACCACGATCCACTCCTACACCAACGATCAGCCGACGCTGGACCAGGTGCACAAGGACCTCTACCGGGCGCGCGCCGCGGCCATCAACATGATCCCGACCTCGACCGGCGCCGCCAAAGCGGTTGGCCTCGTGCTGCCCGAGCTCGCCGGCCGGCTCGACGGCGTTTCCATTCGCGTGCCCACCCCGAACGTCTCGGTGATCGACTTCAAATTCGTCGCCAAGCGCGCCACCTCGAAGGACGAGATCAACGCCGCGGTCAAGCGCGCCGCCGGGCAGCAGCTCAAGGGCATCCTCGGCTTCACCGAAGCGCCCAACGTCTCGAGCGACTTCAACCACGACCCGCATTCCAGCGTTTTCCACATGGACCAGACCAAGGTCATCGACGGCACGCTGGTGCGGGTGATGTCGTGGTACGATAACGAGTGGGGCTTCTCCAATCGCATGATCGACACCGCGGTGGCGATGGGCAAGCTCGCCTGAGTTTTCGCAGCGCAGTCCCATGCAGTCCTTTCGCTCACTCGACGACGCCGACGTCAAAGGCAAACGCGTGCTCGTGCGCGTCGACCTCAACGTGCCGATGACCGACGGCAAGGTGGCCGACGCGACCCGCATCGCCGAAGTCGCGCCCACCATCCGCGAAATCGCCGGCAAGGGCGGCAAGGTCATCCTGCTCTCGCATCTCAACCGCCCCAAAGGGCGCGACCCCAAAGACTCGCTCAAGCCCGTGGCCGCCGAAGTGGCGACGATCGTCAAGCTGCCGGTGGCCTTCGCCGACGACTGCGTCGGCCCGGCGGCCGAGCAGGCGGTCGCCGCGATGAAGAACGGCGACATTCTCTGCCTGGAGAACACCCGCTTCCATCCCGAGGAAGAGAAGAACGACCGGGAGTTCGCCCGCCGCCTTGCCGCGCTCGGCGACATCTTCGTCGAGGACGCCTTCTCCGCGGCGCATCGCGCGCACGCTTCCATCACCGGCGTCGTCAGCTTCGGCAACCTGCCGGCTTATCCCGGCCGCGCCATGATGAAGGAGCTCGACGCGCTGGAGCGCGCCTTCGAGCGCCCGCAGCATCCGGTGACCGCGATCGTCGGCGGCGCCAAGGTCTCGACCAAGCTCGATCTCCTCGGCCATCTCCTCGCCAAGGTCGAGACGCTGATCATCGGCGGCGCCATGGCCAACACGTTCCTGGTGGCGCAAGGCAAAGCCGTCGGCAAATCGCTGCACGAGCCCGACCTCGTCCAAACCGCGCGCGACATCATGGCCAAGGCGGCGGCGATGCGGCGCGAGATCGTGCTGCCGATCGACGCCGTGGTGGCGGCAAAGCTCGCCGACCACGTGCCCACCCGCGTCGTGTCGGTGAACGCGGTCGGCGCAACCGACATGATCCTCGACATCGGCCCGCGCACCATCGAGCACGTCGTCTCGGTGCTGGCGCGCTCCAAGACGCTGGTCTGGAACGGCCCGTTCGGCGCCTTCGAGCACGAGCCGTTCGACAATGGCACCATCGAGGTGGCCGAAGCCGCGGCGGAACTCACGACGGCCGGCAAGCTTGTCAGTTTTGCAGGCGGCGGCGACACGGTGGCGGCGCTCAACCTCGCCAATGTGAAGGATCGCCTGACCCATGTCTCGACCGGCGGCGGCGCGTTCCTGGAATCGCTGGAAGGCAAGACGCTGCCGGGCGTGAAGGTGTTGCTGGTAACCGAAAACCTCGCCGCGACGGCGGGATGACGAGCGAAAAGCCGATCGAGCGAAAGATTTGGAGGGCGCGATGAATCTTTCCGAACTGAACAAGGTCGCTACTGCCATGACCGCCCCCGGCAAGGGCATCCTGGCCGCCGACGAATCCTCCGGCACCATCAAGAAGCGCTTCGACGCCATCGGCGTGGAATCCACCGCCGACAGCCGCCGCGACTATCGCGAAATGCTGTTCCGCTCCGCCGACGCCATGGCGAAATGCATTTCCGGCGTCATTCTCTATGACGAGACCATCCGGCAGAACGCCAAGGACGGCACGCCGCTGGTCAAGCTCATCGAGAAAGCCGGCTCGCTCCCCGGCATCAAGGTCGACAAGGGCACCAAGCCGCTCGCCTTCTGTCCCGGCGAGGTCATCACCGAAGGGCTCGACGGCCTGCGCGAGCGCTTGATCGAATACCGCAACCTCGGCGCCAAATTCGCCAAATGGCGCGCGGTGATCGACATCGGCGCCGGCATTCCGAGCTACGACTGCATCAGCGCCAATGCGCATGCGCTCGCCCGCTACGCCGCGCTGTGCCAGGACGAAGGCATCGTGCCGATCGTCGAGCCGGAAGTGCTGATGGACGGCGACCACGACATCGACCGCTGCGTCACGGTCACCGAATGGGTGCTCAAGACCGTGTTCGAGCAACTCTATTATGGCCGCGTCAAACTCGAGGGCATGGTGCTCAAGCCCAACATGGCAGTGCCGGGCAAGAAATCCGCCAAGCGCGCGTCGGTGGAAGAAGTCGCCGACAAGACGCTGCGCGTGCTCAAGGCTTGCGTGCCCGCCGCGGTGCCGGGCATCGCGTTCCTGTCCGGCGGCCAGTCCGACGAGGAGGCGACCGCGCATCTCGACGCCATGAACAAGTTGGGGCCGCTGCCGTGGCGGCTCACCTTCTCCTACGGCCGCGCGCTGCAGCACGCGCCGCAGACCGTCTGGGCCGGCAAATCCGAAAACACCGCGGCCGCGCAGCGCGCCTTCACCCACCGCGCCATGATGAACTCGCTCGCCACCGCCGGCCAATGGAAAGCCGATTTGGAGCGCAAGGCGGCGTAGATCATCCTGCCCCGCGATAGCGGGGAAGGGGGACCACCCTGCGCAGCAGGGTGGTGGAAGGGGCCTCTGACTCGCGACCAATGAGAGCGCCGAAAAAAAACTCTCGGCAAGGCCCGCGCTCTGCGGCGGGCGTTGTCCCTCCCCGAGGCCCGCTTATGGAACCGCTTGCGCGAGCGCCTGCCGGGCAAACCAATATTCCGCCGCCAACATCCGATCGGACCCTACGTGATCGATTTCTATTGCGCGAAAGCAAATCTGGCGATCGAGATCGATGGCATTGGTCATGATATGGCTGATCGCCCGCGTCGCGATGAGAGCCGCGATGCCTGGCTCAAGAAACAAGGTGTGACAGTGGTTCGAATTCCAGCAGCCGAATTGATGCACGGCGTCGATGAAGCGGCCGACGCCATCGTTCGAATGGCGGCGGACCGGCTTTGAGTCAGAAGCCCCCTCCACCGCCCCTTCGGGGCGGTCCCCCTCCCCCGCTTTCGCGGGGGCGGATGCAATGACCCCCCGCCTCTATCTCATCACGCCGCCGCTCGAGGATCCGGCCGCCTTCGCGCCCGCGCTCGAGGAGGCGCTCGGCGCCGGCGACGTCGCAGCCGTGCTGCTGCGGCTTGCCGCCGCCGACGAGCGCACGCGCATCAACCGCGTCAAAGCCATCGCGCCCGCCGTGCAGCGGCGCGATGTCGCACTTCTCCTCGACGGAATGCCCGAGATCGCGGCGCGCGCCGGCGCCGACGGCGCGCATCTGACCGGCGTCGAGGCCTTCGCCGCGGCGCTCGCTTTGCTCAAGCCCGACCGCATCGCCGGCGCCGGCGGGCTTGCGAGCCGTCATGATGCCATGCTCGCCGCCGAGACTGGCGCCGATTATGTGATGTTCGGCGACCCCGACCGCCGCGGTCGCCGCGCCTCGCTCGACGAGACCCTGGAGCGTCTGTCCTGGTGGGCCGAGCTGTTCGAAGTGCCCTGCGTCGGCTATGCGGCAAGCCTCGACGAGGTCACCGCGCTCCGAGAAACCGGCGCCGACTTCATCGCGCTGGGCGAATGGATATGGAACGAGCCGAAAAACCTCAGCGCAGCGATCGCCGCCGCCGCGGCAGCAGCCGCCCCCGCGCCGGCGGGCGAGGGGGACCGCCCGAAGGGCGATGGAGGCGGCCTCTGATTCGTCGCTTCGTTGTCGCCGCAGAACGGTCGTCTCGGCCCGCGCCCCTCCCACCGCGCAAGGGCCATAGCCGATGCTTCGCGTCGGCGTCGTTTTCACGAACGGCGGCCGAAGGCCGCCTTTGCCCCCCTCCCCGCTATCGCGGGGCGGGATGCGTTGCGCTCGCCCTCACCATCATCCTCGCGGCGCTCGCGCTCGCCCATCCCGCACTCGCGCAGCCCAAAGCCCCGCGCGGCAAAACCGACGCGCCGGTGCAATTCGTGCCGCAGACCGTGCTGCCCCCGGCCGCCGGCGCCGGCGGTCCCGACCTGCCCTCCAGCGCCACGCAACCCTATGCGTCGCAAACCGCGCCGCCGCCCATCGCCGGCGCGCCAAGGCCCGACCTCGCTTTCGGCGCCTTCCAGCGCGGCTATTTCCTCACCGCGCTGCAATACGCCACCGACGACGCCGAGAAGGGCAACGCGCCGGCGATGACGCTGCTTGGCGAGCTCTACGCCAACGGGCTCGGCGTGCCGCGCGACGACAACAAGGCCGCCGACTGGTACAGGCTCGCCGCCGCGCGCAGCGATCGCAACGCCATGTTCGCGCTGGCGATGTTTTCGCTGCAAGGCCGCGCCGGCCCGCGCGACCGCGAGCAAAGCGCCAAATGGCTCGCCGCCGCCGCCAAGCTCGGCCATCCGGAGGCGGCTTACGATCTCGCGCTCCTCTACATCGAGGGCCAGCTCTTCCCGCAGGACTTCAAGCGCGCCGCCGAGCTGTTGCGCCAGGCCGCCGACGCCGGCAACGCGCAGGCGCAATATGCGCTCGGCACCTTCTACAAGGACGGCCGCGGCGTGGCCGCCGACATGCAGGAAGCGGTCAAGCTGTGGGCGGCGGCGAGCCTCGCCGGCGACACCGACGCCGAGGTCGAATACGCCATCGCGCTCTATAACGGCGACGGCGTGCAACGCGACGAGGACGCCGCGGCGCAAATCTTCCTCAAGGCCGCCAAGGAAGGCAGCCCCATCGCGCAGGACCGCTACGCGCGCATCCTGGCCAGCGGGCTCGGCGCGCCGCGCGATCCGGTCAAGGCGGTGAAATGGCACCTCGTCTCCCGCGCCGGCGGCGAGACCGACATCACGCTCGACGATTTCATGAGCAAGCTCGACCCGGCGACGGTGGCGGAAGGCACCAAGCAGGCGCAGCCCTGGATCGATTCCATCAAGCAAAAACAGGCCGCCGAGATGGCCGCGACCAGGGCCGAGCAAGGGCCGGCGCCGGCGCTCGGGATGACGCCGGAGAAGCCGGGGAAGTGATCGCCCTGTAGCCTGGATTAAGCGAAGCGAAATCCGGGAGAAAAAAAAGCGAAGCGCAATTATCCCCTCTCCCGCCTGCGGGAGAGGGTTAGGGTGAGGGTCAGTAGCCTTGATCAGGGGGCCCGTCCGCCGACTGCCGCAGCAGCTTTGCGAAGGCGGGAGCGGGAGAGGATGAAGGCCTGCGGCGCGGCGACAGTTGAGTATCGGGATACCCGCCCGCTAGAGTAGACTGCCGAGTCTCGATTACCGCCCGCGAGAACACATGGCCTTCGCCGACAATCCAATCATCAATTCGCCGTTCGAAAAGCCGCAGCAGTATTTCGAATTGGACGAAGAGGGACAACCGACAGGCAAGAAGCTGCCCGGCCGGCGCGAAAGCGTTCAGGTTGTCCCGGTCCCGGCTGCACGACGGCGTGGCCCGAGACAGCGGGAGCTGGCGCTGGAAGAAGAGACCAGCCCAAATACGATCGTCAATGCGATCCGCATCGAAGTCGATCAATGGCGCGAGCTGCCGCCCAACCAGTGGGGCGTGACACCGGAGACGCAGCGCCTGTTGCAGCACTGGCGCGACCCCGCTCGCGAGCGCAAGCAATTCTTCTGCCAGCGCGAAGCCATTGAGACGTTGATATGGCTCACCGAAGTAGCGCCAAAGAAATTCAGCGAGGACATCAAGAACGCCAATGCCGAGGCCAACCCGGGCTTGTATCGCCTGGCTTGCAAGATGGCGACCGGAGCCGGCAAGACGACTGTCATGGCGATGATCATCGCTTGGCAGGCAGTCAACAAAGCGCGCCGACCGGATTCAAAGAAATTTTCCGACGCCTTTTTGATCGTAGCCCCTGGGATCACCATCCGCGATCGCCTCCGCGTGCTCAATCCAGGCGATCCGAGTAACACCTACGAATATTTCGACCTTGTGCCCTCCGACCTGATGGACGCAGTGCGCAGGGCGCGGATTGTCATTACCAACTATCACGCCTTCATGCTGCGCGAGAAAGAACACGTCTCGAAGCTCAACCGGCAAATCCTGGGCGGTCGAGAAGGCGAAAAGAAATTTACCGAAACCGAAGGCGAGATGATCGCGCGTGTCGCGCCCGAACTGATGGGCCGCAAGAACATCATCGTGTTGAACGACGAAGCGCATCACTGTTACCGCCGCAAAGTCGGCGGCGAGGACGAAGAGGAAGAAGAGGAGGATCTGAAGGGCGAGGATCGGGAGGAAGCCGAGCGCAATGAAAAAGCCGCACGTGTCTGGATCAACGGCCTTGAAGCCTTCGAGCGCAAACTCGGAATCGATGCTGTCTACGATCTTTCTGCGACGCCGTTCTTTTTGCGCGGCTCGGGTTATCGCGAGGGTACGCTGTTTCCCTGGGTCGTCTCCGATTTCAGCCTGATGGATGCGATCGAGAGCGGCATCGTCAAAGTCCCGCGCATTCCCGTACTCGACGACGCAATCAGCGGTGAACTGCCGAAATTCCGCGATGTCTACAATTACATCCGCAAGGAGAATCCGCGCGCATTGCCGGCCAAAGGCCGTGGCAAGCAGGCCAAAAGCACGATGGCCCCGCAGAATCTTCCTGCGCTCCTCGGCGAGGCCATCGGCGCGCTCTATAAGCACTACGAAACGGTGTATGGCTTATGGGAAAAAGAACCTGAGCTCGGCCGGCCGCCGGTCTTCATTGTCGTCTGCAACAACACGGCAACGTCGAAGCTCGTATACGACTGGATATCCGGATACGAGGTCAGCGAAGGCGAAGGCGACAAGAAGCAGATGCGCGTCGTAAAAGGCGCCCTGCGGCTATTCTCCAACGTCGACGATGACAGCCGCTGGCTGCCGCGATTCCGAACGCTGCTCATCGACAGCGAACAATTGGAATCCGGCGAGGCGCTGTCCGACGATTTCCGTAAGCTCGCCGTTCGCGAAATCGACGAATTCAAGCGCGAGCTGCGGCTGCGCAACGACCCGCGCAATCCCGATGAATTGACTGACGCCGACATTCTCCGCGAAGTCATGAATACGGTCGGCCGGCCGAACCGCCTTGGTGCCGACATCCGTTGCGTGGTGTCAGTGTCGATGCTCACCGAAGGCTGGGACGCCAACACTGTGACCCATATCATGGGCGTGCGCGCCTTTGGCACCCAGCTTCTGTGCGAGCAGGTGGTCGGCCGCGGGCTGCGCCGTGTCTCCTACGAGGTTGATCCCAAGACCGGCTTCTTCCCGGTCGAATATGCCGATGTCCTTGGCGTGCCGTTCTCCTTCGCGCAGCAAGGCACGGCCACGGCGCCGAAGCCGCCGCCGCGCGTGACCCGCGTGCGGGCGATGGAGGATCGTGCAGAACGCGAAATCCGCTTTTTAAACGTCGAAGGTTATCGCGTGGTCTTCCCGCGCAAGCCGCTCAAGCCGGTCTTCACGGCCGACAGCCATCTCGTCCTCACGCCGGACGACATACCGATGGTCACGCAAAGCGAGCCGATTATCGGGGAGCCCATAACATTTGACCTCCGCAACGATGCCGACAACCTCCGGCTCAAATCGGTGATTTTTGATGTTGCCGGCTTGTTACTGCGCCAGCGCTTTAAGGATTCCAATGGAGATCTTGAGGTCTGGCGCTACCCTGAACTTGTCCGCATTACCGAGCAATGGTTCGCGGAATGCTTGGAATGCAAGGGCGACTTTCGCCCGCAATTCCTCAAATGGCATTCGCTCGCCGTCCGTGCTGTTGAGAAAATCGCGCGTGCCATCCTGCCGCCGGCCGAGGAAGCCGCCAATGGCTTGCTCCCGGTTCTCAACGCCTACAATCCGGAAGGCACGACGCGGCACGTCGATTTCACCACCTCGAAGGTGACGATCTTCAAGACGCGTTCCGATAAATGCCACCTCAACTACGTCGTCTATGATCGGGATTGGGAAGCCGGCTTCGCCGAGCGGATCGAGGGCATGCCCGAAGTGCTCGCCTATGTGAAAAACCACAGCCTTAATTTCGAAGTGCCCTACGACTACAAAGGCAGCACGCGAAAATACCGTCCGGATTATATCATCCGTGTCAAAAACGGCGGCGGCGAGCCGCTCAACCTCGTCGTCGAGATTAAAGGCGCGCGTGACGAGGCCGACGCGGCCAAAGCGGACACCATGCGAAAAGCCTGGGTTCCCGCTGTCAATGCGTCACGCCAATTCGGTCGTTGGGATTTCATGGAATTCACCGACGCGCCGTACGACGTGGACAAGGCGATCCGCGGTCGGCTGCTGCAAGTAACGGCAGCCTGATGAGTGTACTCAAAATCCATTCATCGTCATGGCCGGACTTGTTCCGGCCATCCACGCCTTACGCGCCCATCGACCTAGAAGACGTGGATGCCCGCGACAAGCGCGGGCATGACGCGTTGATGTGCCGAGGATATCGTCATCCACAAGCTCAAGGACGACATGCTCAAGGTCGAAATCCGCGGCATGGATATCTTCGATCCGACCACCGGCGAAGTGCGTTCCTCCGGGGGCAAAGACTTGATGAACGACGTCGCCGCGTGGTTCATCGACAACGACTACGATGAGGACAGCTTCTTCGTTCGCCAAGCCTACTTCGTCGGCGAAGACCCTTATGAGGGGCTCAAGCGTGCACTCAAGGCCGAGATCGATGAAACCGCCTGGGCCGAATTGAACTCGACTGTCTCACGCCCCTTCCCTCGCCCTAAGCACGGCCGCATCTGCGTCAAGGTCATCAACCACTTCGGCGACGAGGTGCAGAAGGTGTTTCAGGTCTGAGGAATCTTAAGCGGTAGGCCATGCCCACCTCTCGGTCTTCTTCGGCATCGCCGTCCGGAGTTCTTTTCCGATCACCCGCCCGCGGTCCATCGCCTGGTTCGCGATTGGGCCGGACGGCATCGAGCGGAATTGATGGACAATTGGGATCGCGCGCGGGCGCGGCGCGCCTTGCAGCGCATCCCGGGAGCCGACGTGGAATGAATGCGCAGGAACAGATGTTCGAACTGGTCGACGTGGTTCGCGTCGAGCCGCGCGGCGGTTATCGGCTGGCGGTCGGCTTTTCCGACGGCACCGAGGGCGAGCGGGATTTTGCCGACATGATCGCGGAGGGCGGGGAGATGGTCGAACCGCTGCGCGATCCAGCCTTCTTCGCCCGCGTTTTTCTCGACGACGGCATTTTGACTTGGCCGAACGGTTTCGACATTGATTCGATCGCACTGCACATGGACATGAAGCGCGACGGCCAATTGCGCCAGACATCCGCTGAGGTCCATTAGCTACTCAGACCGCAAAGAGCAAAGCTCTGGAACGTTCGCGAATGGAGGCGGCCGAAACTTGTCTCCCTCGCGGGGACCGTCCCTTGACAATCGTCCCCATTTCGACTACATATGTCACCGAATCATCTCGCCCGCTGAAAGGACGCCGTCGCGGAGGCAGACCGCGGCGGTGGGGCGAGAGGCGGAGCCCGCGGGCGAGCTTGCTACTCGCTTCCGGGCGGTCCGGGCATCATGTCCGCCGGCATTACGACCGGCGCGCGGGGTGCGTCGCTGGATGTGGGTGAGGCCGTCGGCGGAGTGACCCCCGCCCCGTGATGGCTTCGCCCACGAAACCTGGCCCGGATCGCACCAAGGGGGCCTCTGACTCGACGCTTCGTTGTCGTCGCAGGAGGATCGTTGAGGCCCGCGCCCCTCCACCACCCGCTGCGCGGGGCGGTCCCCCTCCCCCCGCTATCGCGGCGGCGGAAGATACATAACTTGACGCCGCCGCGTTAAGGCTTACGAGACACGCCATGCAGCACTCCGCGGTACTCAACGTCATGATCAAGGCGGCACAGCGCGCCGGCCGCGCGCTCAAGCGCGACCTCGGCGAGGTCGAGCATCTGCAGGTGTCGCTCAAGGGCCCGCGCAATTTCGTCACCGCCGCCGACCGCAAGGCCGAGGAGACGGTGCGGGCCGAGCTCGCCAAGGCACGGCCGGATTACGGCTTCCTCGGCGAGGAAGGCGGCGCGCGCGAGGGCAGCGACAAGGCGCACCGCTGGATCGTCGATCCGCTCGACGGCACCACCAATTTCCTGCACGGCATTCCGCATTTCGCGGTGTCGATCGCGCTCGAGCGCGACGGCGCCATCGTCGCCGGCGTGGTTTATAATCCGGCGAACGACGAAGTCTTCGTCGCCGAGCGCGGCAAGGGCGCCTATCTCAACGACCGGCGCATCCGGGTGGCGGGGCGGGCCAAGCTTGCCGACGCCGTGGTCGCCTGCGGCATGCCGCATTTCGGCCGCGGCGATCTCGCTTTGGCGCGCCATGAGATCGCCGCCGCGCAGCAGCATTTCGCCGGCTTGCGCCGCTACGGCGCCGCTACCCTCGATCTCGCCTGGGTCGCCTGCGGCCGGCTCGACGCCTATTGGGAGCGCAATCTCGCGCCGTGGGATCTTGCCGCGGGCGCGCTCCTTGTCCGCGAGGCCGGCGGCTTTGTCAGCGACTGCGACGGCAAGGGCGATATCCTGAAATCCGGCGACGTCGTCGCCGGCAACGATTTCATGCACCGCGAATTGCTGCGGCTGTTGCAGGAAGCCGCGCGCGAGGCCGGCAGGGCCGAGATCAGGGAAGCGTCGGCGCCGTGAGCGGCGAAGCGGCGTCCGGCACGGCGTTTGGCTTGCGCCCTTACGTGCCGGCCGACGAGGACGCCGCGATCGCGCTGTGGCTGCGCACCTGGCAGGCGACCTATCCGCAATTCGATTTCGCCGCGCGGCTCGACTGGTGGCGCGCGCGCTGGAAAAGCGAACTGATGGTGTCCGCCAGGATCGTGATCGCGCAGGCGCAAGGCGACAACGCCGCCGCGATGATCGGTTTCGTCACCGTCGATCCGGTCTCGCTCTATCTCGATCAGCTCGTGGTGGCGCCGGAGTTCTGGGGCGCCGGCATCGCCGCGGCGCTGATCGCCGAGGCCAAGCGGATTTCGCCCGCGGGGCTCGCGCTCGACGTCAATACCGACAATGCGCGCGCGCTTCGCTTCTACGAAAAATCCGGCTTCGTCATCACCGGCGGCGGCATCAACGCGTTTTCCGGCCGCCCGGTGCACCGCATGAGCTGGCGGCCGTGAGCCAAGCATGATCCGGAAAAGCGCAGTTGCGGTTTTCGGATAAGATCATGCGCAAAAATAAGGAGAAATACCTAACAACGGGACCGTTCAAAATTTGCCGAAAGGCGCAACGATTTGGAGCTACACCGACGCTAGACTGCCGCGATGACCATGACCGCGCGTGCCGCCACGTTGCAAAATTATGCCGCGAGCCATGCGGAAGCTGCGGATGCGGCGCCCCCTGACGCCGCGGCGCAGCTCGTCGCTTTGCGCTCGATCGTCGACGACCTCGATTACGGCATCGTCGTGCTCGATGCGGCGCGCAAGGTGCAATTCGTCAACCGCACCTTCCGAAAATTCTGGCGCGTGCCCGACGAAGTGGCCGAGGGCCGGCCGGATTTCATCAAGCTGATGTATCACGGCCGCGGCTCGGCGGCTTACGCGGTGGCGCCGCATGCGCTCGGCGACTATCTCGCCCGCCAGCTCGAATCGATCCGCACCGGCCGCGACGGCGCGCTCAATATCCGGCTCAACACCGGCGAGGTCATCCGCTTCCACTGCAAGGCGCTGCCCGACGGCGGCCGGCTCCTCACTTACGGCAATGTCAGCGATCTGGTGCGCGAGTCCGAGGCGCTGGAGCGGCTCGCCGCCATCGACGGCATGACCGGGCTCAACAACCGGCGCAATTTCCTCGAACTCGCCGAGATCGAATGGACGCGGTTTCGCCGCTATGGCCGGCCGATGGCGCTCTTGATGTTCGACATCGATCACTTCAAGCGGGTCAACGACAACTACGGCCACGACATCGGCGACGAAGTCATCAAGACGGTCGCCGACATTCTGCACACGCAGAAGCGCGCTTCCGATATCGCCGGGCGGCTCGGCGGCGAGGAATTCGCGCTGGTCTTGCCCGAGGCGACGCTCGACAGCGCGGTCGCCGCCGGCGAACGGATGCGCAAGCGCGTCGCCGAGCACGTCGTCGCTGCGGGCGGCGCGCGCATTCCGGTCACCATCAGCGTCGGCGCCACCGTCTGCCGGGCCGCGACATCGGGCGTCGAGGAATTGATCAAGCAGGCGGATCTGGCGCTCTACGAGGCCAAGCGCGCCGGCCGCAACTGCGTCTGCCGCTATGCGCCGCCGGCGGAAAGCGCGGACGCCGGCGCCGCGGCCGCGCCGGCAAGCGATTCCGCAAGCTTGGCGTCGAAGGCCTTGGAGTCGACCTTGAGGTAGGCGAGCTTGTCGGCGGCGATCACCACGGCTTCGGCGACGCCCGGCACTTCGCGCAGTTTGGCCGCCAGCGTTTCGGCGTCCTTGCCGTCGGCGACGGCGATGAGCCGGGTGGTCAGATAGCTCGGCTGCGCCATGGTGGCGGCGACGGCGAGCCAGACGAGCGCGAGCGCGGCGGTGAGCGTGAACACCGCGGCATCGCCGCCATGCGCATTGGCGAAGCCGCCGACGACGCCGCCGCAGAAAATGCCGAGGAACTGCAGGCTCGAATAAAGCCCCATCGCCGTGCCCTTGGCGTCCGCCGGCGCCGCCTTGGTGATGAGCGAAGGCAGGCTCGCTTCCATGACGTTGAAGGCGGAGAAGAACACGACCAGCGCCGCAAGCAGCACATACAGATTGTCGGCGCCGAAATGCAGCATCACCTGGCTTGCGAACAGCGCCACGACCGCGCCGACGAAGACGCCTTTCATGCGGCGATATTTCTCGGCGACGATGATCGCCGGCAGCATGAAGACGACCGAGACCACGAGCACCGGCAGATACACCAGCCACTGCCGGCCGACCGTCACATCGAGCGTGCCGCGCAGGAGGCCCGGCACGACCAGAAAGCTCGCCGTGAGCATCGCGTGCAGGACGAAGATGCCGACATCGAGCCGCAGCAGCTCCCGATCGCGCAGCACCGCGCCGATCAGCGCCGGGACCGCCTCGGCGTCGCGATGCACGCGCAGCCGCGGCGGATTCGGCACCACGAATTCGGTGATGGCGATGCCGAGGAGCGCCAGCGCCACCATCAGCCAGAAAATGCCGGCGACGCCGACGAAGGTTGCGACGATCGGCCCGGCCACCAGCGCGATCATGAAAGAGGCGCCGATGGTGACGCCGACCAGCGCCATCGCCTTGGTGCGGTTTTCCTCCGCCGTCAGATCCGCAACGAGCGCGAGAATGACCGAGCCGACCGCGCCGGCGCCTTGCAGCGCGCGGCCGACAATGACGCCGTCGATCGAGGTGGACAGCGCCGCCACCGCGCTGCCCGCGGCGAAGAACAGGAGCCCGACGACGATCATCAGCTTGCGGCCGAGCTTGTCGGAAAGGATCCCGAATGGAATCTGCAGCAGGCCCTGGGTCAGCCCATAGATGCCAAGCGCCTCGCCGATCAGGTAAGGGCTGGCGCCGCCAAGGCCGCGCGCATAGGCCGCGAACACCGGGTAGATCATGAACAGGCCGAGCAGCCTGACGGAGAAGACGGCCGCGAGCGAGCCGGCGGCGCGGAATTCGTGTCTTTCCATCGCTTCTTTCCCGGCCGCTGCCCGCGCCCCGAAGGCGAAGCGGTCGCGCTGCTAATGCCCTGCCCCGTTGCTCCGGGTCAATTGCGGCGGCTTGCCGCCGCCCTTGCGCCGCGTTATAGAGCCGCCAAATCTGTCACCAGATCAAAGCAAAGCGCAGAATTATGAAGTCCGATACTCACCCCGATTACCACACCGTCAAGGTGGTCATGACCGACGGCACCGAGTTCACCACGCGCACCACGTGGGGCAAG
>Ga0335081_10007102_pt1 | contig 17877 bp, 17 predicted proteins | sample Lox_Sample_35_FD_206713 | JGI IMG/M metagenome (GOLD analysis project Ga0335081, IMG submission 206713) | Soil microbial communities from Loxahatchee National Wildlife Refuge, Florida, United States - Lox_Sample_3.5 | ecosystem: Environmental > Terrestrial > Soil > Wetlands | place: USA... | reverse complement strand
GAGCTGCAGCCGATCCCGCCGCACCGCGTGCTCGGCATCTGCCATTTCCCGAGCTTCTATCAGGCGATGGCGGCGACGAAATCGATCGTGGCGCTGGGGCCGACGGCAGTTGAACTGGTCGACCGCACCATGATCGAGCTGTCGCGCGACATCGCCATGTTCCGCGCCACGGTCGACCGCTTCGTCCAGGGCGAGCCCGCGGCGCTGCTGCTCGTCGAGTTCGCCGGCGAGGACAGCGCGGAGAATCTGCGCCGGCTGCGCGCGCTGGTCGAGCTGATGGGCGATCTCGGCTTCCCCGGCGGCGTCGTCGAGGCGATGGATCCGGCCTTCCAGAGCGCGGTCTGGGAGGTGAGGAAGCAAGGCCTCAACATCATGATGTCGATGAAAGGCGAGGGGAAGCCCGTCTCCTTCATCGAGGATTGCGCCGTCGCGCTCGACGATCTCGCCGATTACACGGCCCGGCTCACCGCGGTGTTCGAGAAGCACGGCACCTACGGCACCTGGTATGCCCACGCTTCGGTCGGCTGCCTCCATGTCCGTCCCGTGCTCAACCTCAAGCAGGAGATCGACGTCCGCAAGATGCGCGCCATCGCCGAAGAGGCGTTCGCCATGGTGCGTGAATACAAGGGTTCGCATTCCGGCGAGCATGGCGACGGGCTCGTCCGCTCGGAGTTCCACGAAGCGATGTTCGGGCCGCGGCTCACCCGCGCCTTCGTCGAAGTGAAGGAGAGCTTCGATCCCGCAGGGATGATGAATCCCGGCAAGATCGTTCGCCCGTCCAAGATGGACGACCGCTCGCTCTTCCGCTTCAAGCCAGGTTATGCGGCTGAGGCGATCGATACCGCGCTCGACTGGTCGGATTGGGGCGGCTTCGCCGGCGCGGTCGAGATGTGCAACAACAACGGCGCATGCCGCAAAGCCGATCCGGGCGTGATGTGCCCGTCCTATCGCGCGACGGCCGATGAGCAGCATTTGACCCGCGGCCGCGCCAACACGCTGCGCCTCGCTTTGAGCGGCCAGCTCGGCGCGGGCGCGTTCACCGCGCCGGCGATGCGCGAGACGATGGACCTTTGCCTCTCCTGCAAAGGCTGCAAGCGGGAATGCCCGACCGGCGTCGATATGGCGCGGATGAAGATCGAGTTCCTGCACCAGTACCGGAAGGAGCACGGGCTCTCGCTGCGTGACCGGCTTGTTGCCTATCTGCCGCGCTACGCGCCGGCGGCCGCGCGCCTGGCGCCGCTGCTCAATCTGCGCGACCGCCTGCCCGGCCTCGCCGTGCTCAGCGAAAGCCTCACCGGATTCAGCCAGCGCCGCGCGCTGCCGCGCTGGGACAACGCGCCCTATCGCGATCCTGCCGCATCGGCGCAATCAGGCGGCCGCGCGGCGGTGCTCTTCGTCGACACCTTCAATCGCTGGTTCGAGCCGGAGAACGCGCGCGCCGCCGAACGCGTGCTTGCCCGCGCGGGTTATGCGGTCCTGGGCGCGACGGAAGCGGGTGCGCGCCCGCTCTGCTGCGGCCGCACCTTGCTCGCCGCGGGCCTCGTCGACGAGGCAAAGCGCGAGGCGCGGCGGATGCTGGCGGCGCTCCGGCCCTTTGTCGAGCGCGGTCTGCCGGTGATCGGGCTCGAGCCGTCTTGCCTCCTCACCCTGCGCGACGAATTCCCCTCGATGCTGCCCGGCGCCGACGCGAAGGCGCTCGCCTCGCGCGCCCTGCTCTTCGACGAGTTCCTGGCCGCCGAGAGCGCCGCGGGACGCCTCACTCTCGATCTCGCGCCGCTCGCCAAGAAAGCCGTGCTGCACGGCCATTGCCATCAGAAGGCCTTCGGCATCGCCGGCGCCGGCGTCACCGCGCTGAAGCTCATTCCGGGCTTGGACGTCGAGACCTTCGACAGCACCTGCTGCGGCATGGCCGGCGCCTTCGGCTACGAGGCCGAGCACTACGACCTGTCGCTCGCCATCGGCGAGCTCGGCGTCCTGCCGAAGCTCCGCGCCGCCCCCGCCGACGCGCTCCTCGTCGCCTCCGGCACCAGCTGCCGCCACCAAATCGCCCACGCCCTCGGCCGCGACGCCCAACATCCGGCGCGGGTGTTGGACCAGGCGCTCTCCCCCCAAAGCTAAAAGCAATGCCCCTCCCCCCTTGAGGGGGAGGGTAGGGAGGGGGGCACCCAAACTCGGCGCTGGAAATCTGCGGCCCTACCTCTGCTCCAACCCCACCAGGCTCCGCGCAAACGCCTCCGCTTCGAACGGGCGCAGATCGTCGGCGGTTTCGCCGATGCCGATGAAATGCACGGGGATCCCGTATTTCTCGGCGAGCGAGACCAGCACGCCGCCGCGCGCCGTGCCGTCGAGCTTGGTCATCACGATCCCGGTGACGCCGATCATGTCGCGGAAGGTCTCGGCTTGGGCATGGGCGTTCTGGCCGACCGTGGCGTCGAGCACCAGCAGCACCGCATGCGGCGCCTTCGGGTCGATCTTCTTGAGGACGCGCACGATCTTCTGCAGCTCCTCCATCAGATGCGCCTTGTTGTGGAGACGTCCGGCCGTGTCGATAAGCAGCACATCGGCGCCGTCGCGGCGCGCTTCCTCGAAAGCGTCGAAGGCAAGCCCTGCCGCGTCGGCGCCGGTCTCGCGCGCCACCACCTTGGCGCCGGTGCGCTCACCCCAGATTTTGAGCTGCTCGACGGCGGCGGCGCGGAAAGTGTCGCCCGCGGCCATCACGACCTTCTTGCCGGCGTCGCGATATTGCTTGGCGAGCTTGCCGATCGTCGTGGTCTTGCCGCTGCCATTGACACCGATCACCAGCACCGTCATCGGTTTCAAGGCGGGATCGAGCGTGAACGGCCGGTCGACCAGGGACAGCGATTTGACGATCTCTTCGGCGAGCGCGGTGCGGATCTCTTCCGGCGTCACTTGCTGGTTGAAGCGCGTGCGCCGGAGCCGCGACGTCACCTCTTCGGCGATGCCGACGCCGAGATCGGCGGTGATCAGCAGCTCCTCGAGCTCGCCCAGACTCGCGTCATCCAGCCGGCGGCGCGCGAAGATGCCGCCGATGCCTTCGGTCAAGCGCGACGAGCTGCGCTGCAGCCCGGATTTCAGCCGGGAGAACCAACCGCGGCGTTCTTCGCTCATGCCGCAATACCCCTCAGCGCCTCGTCCTCTAACGCGGTGAAGCGTAGCTTCAAGATGCTCCCCGGCGTTTCCGGCCCGGCATAGCGCACCGGTGCATTGTGCTCGCTATGCCCGCCGCCGCCGCGCTCGATCACCACCTCGCCGATGCTGCCGAGCCGCGCCGCCAGCGAGCGCCGCAGCGCCGCGCGCGCCCACTCGCGCAGCCGCGCCGCGCGGCCATGCACGATCTGGCCGGACAGCTGCGGCATGCGCGCCGCCGGCGTGCCGGGCCGGGCGCTGTAAGGGAAGACATGGAGGTAGTCGATCGCCGCCTCCTCGGCGAGGCTGACGCTGTGCCCGAACATCGCTTCGCTTTCGGTCGGGAATCCCGCGATGAGATCGGCGCCGAAGGCAATGCCGGGGCGGAGCTCGCGGGCGCGGCGGATGAGCGCCAGCGCCTCGGCGCGGCTGTGCCGTCGCTTCATGCGCTTCAGCACGAGATCATCGCCCGATTGCAGCGACAGATGGAGATGCGGCATGAAGCGCGGCTCCTCCGCCAGCAAACGCCAGAGATCGTCATCGATCGCCGCCGGATCGAGCGAAGAGAGGCGAATCCGCCGGATCTCCGGCACCAGCGCCAGCAGCCGGCGGACGAGCTGGCCGAGGCGCGGCTGCCCCGGCAGATCGGCGCCGAAGCCGCAGATATCGACGCCGGTCAGCACCAGCTCGCGATAGCCGGCTTCGACGAGGCGCCGCGCCTGCGCGACGATCTCGCCGATCGGCACCGAGCGGTTGCCGCCGCGCCCCTGCGGGATGATGCAGAAGGTGCAGCTGTGGTCGCAGCCCTGCTGCACTTGGAGGAAGGCGCGGGCGCGACCTTCGAAGCCGTCGACCAGCGTTGCCGGGGCCTGCGTCGCGCCACCGTCATCGCTGCGGCTTGACACGCCCTCGCCATAGCTTTCGGCACGCAGCTTCTCGCGGTTGCCGAGCACCTGATCGACTTCTTCCATGGCGGCATAACGCGCGGGCGCGATCTCGGCGGCGCAGCCCGTGACGATGAGTCGCGCGCCGGGATGGGTGCGGCGCGCGCGGCGGATCGCCTGCCGCGCCTGGCGCTCGGCCTCGGCGGTGACGGCGCAGGTATTGACGACGACCGCATCGTCGAGGCCGGCTTCCGCCGCGCGCCGCCGGATCACTTCGGATTCGAAGGCGTTGAGCCGGCAGCCGAAGGTGATGATCTCGAGCATGATACTTATCGGGCCGATGCGCGCGATGAGAAAAGCCGCGTCGCGCTCACAAAAGCGCGCGGGAGCTCGTTTCCATTTGCAACACCTGTCCCGCCGTCCCCGCGAAAGCGGGGACCCAGGCAACAGGTTCCGCGCACCGGGTCTGAGGCTCCTGGATGCCCGCCTTCGCGGGCAAGACGGAGGGGGTAAGTGCCAAAAAACGGTGAGCGCATCACCTACCCCAACAGCGACGGGTCGATGATGCCGGAGAAGCTCCACGCCACCGGCCCGGTCAGCGTCACATGGCCGTCATCTCGCCATTCGATCTCGAGCGGCCCGCCATCGACGATCACGTCTGCCTTGCGCTCGGCGAGGCCGCGCCGTGCCGCCGCCACCAGCGCTGCCGCCGCGCCGGTGCCGCAGGCCACGGTGATGCCGGCGCCGCGCTCCCAGACGCGGAAGCGCAGCCGCGTCCGCGACAGCATTTGCGCGACGCCGATATTGGCGCGCTCGGGGAAGATCGGGTCACGCTCGAGCCGCGGGCCGAGCGCCGCCAAGTCGATCCCCTCGGCATCGGCGACGAAGAAGGTGGCGTGCGGGTTGCCCATGCTGGTGCAGACGGGATCGACGAGCGGCCCCAGCGACAGCGGCACATGCAGCGTGTCGCAGGCGCGGGCGAGCGGGATGTCGCTCCACTCCAAGCGCGCTTGCCCAAGATCGACGCTGACGCCGCGCGATCCGGCCGCGCGCGCTTCGAGCAGCCCCGCCGCCGTTTCGATGATCACCCGCTCCTTGCCGGTCTCGCGCATGACAAGAGCGCCGACGCAGCGCGTGCCGTTGCCGCAAGCGCCGACCTCGCTGCCATCGGCGTTGCGGATGCGCATGAAGACATCGGCGCCGGGCGCCCGCGGCGGCTCGAGGATCAGCAGCTGGTCGCAGCCGACGCCGCGATGCCGGTCGGCGATGGCGCGCGCCGCTTTATCATCGAGTCTGATCGCGTCCGCGCGCGCATCCAGAACGACGAAGTCGTTGCCGAGCCCGTGCATTTTGACGAAAGCGGTGCCACGCATGGCGCGCTATATAAGCGGCGTGACGCCGAGTGTCTACGCCGCGCAACCCCGCGCAACGCGAAGCGTTGTCGCGGGCGGGCGACAGCGGTTGCTCTAGCAACCGCGAGAGCCCGCACCGTGCGGATTAGCGCCGATGGCAGCCGCCGCTCAATGCACGGGAAATTCGCCTTTGGCCATGGCGAGATGGTGCGCCTGGTGGTGGGCGCCGGTCGCCATCAGCCCGATGAAGCCGAGCCCGCGGATATGGGCCACATCCCTGGGGTCCTGGGTCGTCACCGTCAGCAGCACGCCGGAGGGCAGAGGCGCCGCCTTCGCCGTCCAGCCGTCATGGCCGTCGAGCATCTGCGCCTGCGCCGGCACCATGCGCCGGATCGCCTCAAGCGTCCGACCCGTGCCGGTGACGGCGATCTCGGCGCCGCCTTCGATCGGGCGCTCGGTTGCCGCCGCGTTCAGCGTCACCTCGTTCATGTCGATCAAATGCTGGCGCAGCGCCTCGAGATCGACCTTGCTCCAATCGGTCTTTGGATCGGCTTCGAGGATGCGCACGATCTCCTGTATTGCGCCGAAGGCGCCTTGGCCCGGTTCGGTCGGCAGAGTGCCGGCCGTTGCCCCGTGCATCCGGCCCATCCCGTGCATGTCGTGCATGTCGCCCATATCGTGCATCGCCGGGCCATGCTGTTGCGGCATCGGGCCGCCGCTCGGGCCGGGCATGGTCTGGGCCGCGGCGAGGCTCGCGACGGCAACGGCAGCGGCGGCGAGAAGCAGGATCCGGGTCTTCATGGGGCAGGTCCTTCCTCGGAAGCCAGCCACGCTACGCCCGATGGAGCGCGCCGCATATGATCCCAATCATACGGGCTTCAGCAGCCGGAGCCCGCCATCGACCCGTTCCAGCACGCCCTCGCCTTCGAGCTCGGCCAGGGTGCGGTAGAGCGTCTCATGCGTGAAACCGAGCTCGGCGGCGAGATCCATCAAGCTGCCGTCGAGCCGCGCCGTGCGGCCACTGCGACCGACGGCGAGCAATAAATGCTGCAGCAGCCGCTCGCGCGCCGAACGGATGCTGCGCAGCTCGAGCCGCGTTCGGAGCGCCATCACCTGGCGCGCGAGAACGCCCATGAAAGCGAGCACGAACGCCGCGTCGGTGCGAAACGCGGCGAGCAGCTCCGGCTTCGACAGCACGCGGATGCGCGAGGCGAGATCAGCGATGGCATCGCAGTGATAGGTGTCGGAGAACAGCGCCGCTTCGGCGAAGAGCTCGCCTCCGCGAGCCGTGTGCAGCACCACCTTGCGGTCGTCGACGGTGTGGCGGATGAGGCGCAGCCTGCCGCGCTCGACGGCGAAGATCGCGGTGACGGCATCGCCCTGGCGGAACAGCGCCTGACCCGCCGCCAGCTCGCGCGTCGGCGCCACCGAAGGCAGCGCCGCGATCAGCTGCTCGAACGCCATGCCGCAGCCTAAGACATCGGCGCGCTGAAGTCTTCCGCGCCGCGCAATGCGGAGCATTGTCGCGGGCGGGCGACAGCGGTTGCTCTTGCAACCGCGAGAGCCCGCACCGTGCGGGCTTGCCGCTTTCCGCAACCTTCTCCGCCCCCTGAGGGAGCGGAGAAGGCATGCGAGCAAAGTGCTACTTGGTGGTGCTCTCGCCGGTCGCGGGCGCGGTCTTCTTGGCGGCGGCTTTCTCCGCCGTCTGCTTCGTCGCTTTCTTCTCGACGTGCTTCTTCTTCGTCGGCTGCGTAACGCTGTCGGCGCTTTGCTTGGTGGCGCCGGCCGCCTCGTCCTTGTTGGCCTGGGCCAGAGCGGGGACGGCGAGGGCGACCAATCCGGCTACCGTTGCGGCGCGCCAGAGCAGGGAAAGCTTGCTGTTCATGATGGCGAAAATCCCATGTTTTGCGCGCCTCCACAGCGAGACGCGCCAGGACAACGCGGCCTCGCCGCGGCCTAGTCCGCGGCAAAGCCGTGATCTTGTCGTGGCGGAATTGCGGCAGGCCGCGGCGGGCAGCCCGATGCCTCGCCTAGGCCTGTCCCAGCATCCAGTCCGGGCCGAGCTGGTCGAAATTGGGACAGCCGAGCTGCGCCAGCGCGCGATCGATCTCGTCGCGCAGGATGTCGATGGCGCGTTTGGCGCCTTTGACGCCGCCCGCGGCACAGCCATAAAGCGTCGCCCGCCCGACGAAGCAGAAGCGCGCGCCGAGGGCGCGCGCGATGAGGACGTCCGAGCCGCGCCGGATGCCGCTGTCGAACATCACCGTGACGCGACTGCCCACCGCCTGCGTGATCGGCAGCAGCACCTCGAGCGGCGAGGCGGCGCGGTCGAGCTGGCGGCCGCCATGGTTCGAGACCATGATGCCGTCGACGCCCATCTCGGCGAGCCGCCGCGCATCTTCGAGATGCATGACGCCCTTGACCACGAGCTTGCCCGGCCAGAGCCGGCGATAGGCCTCGAAATCCTGCCAGGTCTGGCTCGACGGCGTTTGCGACGACATGAAGCTCGCGACTTCCTCGCTGCTGGCGCCGGGCGGGGCATAGGGCTGCCAATTGTCGAACAAGGGCGCGCCGCCATGGCTCAGATAGTCATAGATCCAGGCGGGGTGGCGCAGCGCCTCGAGCACGATGGTGGGCTTCAGGCGATAGGGCCGGATGAAGCCGTTGCGGATGTTGCGCTCGCGCTTGGAGCCGACCGGCACGTCGACGGTCAGCACCAGCGTCGAGAGCCCCGCATCGCGCACGCGGCGGATCATGTCCTCGGAAATCTTCCGGTCGCGCGCGCCATAGAGCTGATACCAGCCATGGTTGGGCGCCACCTTGCCCAAAGCCTCGATCGAGGCGGTCGAGGTGCCGGACATGATGAAGGGGATGTCGGCCGCGACGGCCGCCTCGGCCAGCATCAGATCGGCGCCGCGCCGGAAGAGTCCGGCGATGCCGGTCGGCGCGATGCCGAAAGGCAGCGCATAGCGCCGGCCGAACAAGGTCGTCGAGCTGTCGCGCTTCGACACGTCGACGAGATAGCGCGGCACCAGCGCCACTTTGTCGAAGGCGCTCTCATTGCGGGTGAGGCCGCGCTCATCCTCGAGCCCGCCCTCGATGAAATCGAAGCAGATGCGCGGCAGATGGCGCTTCGCCATCAGCCGGAGATCGTCGATATTAATGGCCTTGTCGGTATCCATCTTCGCCGTTTCCCCCGTTAGGACGGCGATATTGGCACAATCTTCTACGGGAGAACCAGCCTCGCTCCCCTCTCCCCTCGTGGGAGAGGGAGGGGCCCGCCGCGTAAGCGGCGGGAAGGTGAGGGGGCGTGCCCGCCCTTTCCCCTCACCCTCCCAGCGCTTCGCGCTGGGCCCCGCCCTCTCCCGCAAGGGGAGAGGGAAATCGCAGCCTCGGCTCAAGGATGGGTTTGCGGGCGTCCGAGTTTGGTGCTTTGCATCAAAGCCGCGCCTTGGGGTTGCTATACGCTATATTAATGTGAATATAACGCATGCTAGCAAGTTTCCGCACCGGGCGGCCGAAGGAGGCGTTGCGACGGGGTCGGTTCTTGCTCTACTCGCCCGCGACGGCCGGCTGCGCCGGCCTTCGGTTCCGGCCGCCGGTGCCGCGCCGGCCGGTCTGCAGCGCGCGCAGCGCAGCCAGCGCGGTGACGGCTGCGCCGACCGCGAGCACGACCACGCCGGGCCGGATGCCGGTGGCGAGCGAGAAATTGACGGCCAAGACGCGGGACGGGTCGACGCCGGTCTTGAGCCAGTAATAAACCGCCTCGCCCAGCGCGGTGAGCGCGGCCGCGGCGAGGCTGATCGCGGCCAGCGCCGCAAGCGGCACGCGCCGATCGCGGCGCTGAGTGGCTATGAGGCGGTAGCCCATGAGCCAGAGGAACAGCCCATCCATCACCATCGGCTCGTAGACGATGAGCTTCGATTGGATGAAGTAGTGGATGAGCCCGAGGGCGACGATCGCATAGACCAGGCGGTGCAAACGCTGCCAGCGCCGTCCACCGAGCCGCCGCACCATGCCATCGGTCGAGGTCGCCGCCAGCGCTGCCAGTCCCAACAAGGCGACGAAACCGATGGTGAGATAGAAGCGCAGCGCGATCTCGCTCGCGACTTTCGCGAGGTCGAACGCCTCGTCGACGACATAAAGCAACAGATGCGCGGCGGCATAAGCGAAAGCGGCGACGCCCAGCATGCGCCGGACCAGCATCACCCGCGGCCATTGCAGCATCGAGCGCGCGGGGGTGACGGCGAGCGTGATCAGCAGCAAGCGGATCGCCCACAGGCCGAGCTGATGCAGCGCCTCCTTGATCGGATCCGCGCCGAGCTGCCCCGACGCCAGTGCCAGCGCGATCCAGCCGCCGGGCAGGAACAGCGCGACAAAAACGAGGAGCTTGAGCGGTGAGAGGCGCCCGCTGTAGTCGAGCCAGGGTTGCATGGGAGATTCTCTGCGCCGAGGTTCTAGCCGCGATCTGCGGGCCGGTCACTTCACATTGCCGTCAGCCGCGTGCTTTCGGCTGGAAATCGCTGTTTTCCGCTCAAGACGCGGCGGCGCGGCGGGCCTCGTCCACGGCCGAGCGCATCGGGCCGAGGGCGGCAAGGAAGGCGGTCACGCTCGCCGTCCGCAGCGGCAGCCAGGGCTTGCCCGATTGCCGGCACAGCCGCTTTACCATCAGCGCCGCCTCATGGCTGACGCAATCGACGGGAAAGAGCGCGACATCGGCGCGGCTGATCAGGCCGGGCAGCAGCCCGCTGCGCTCATCGATGCCGCCGTCATGATGGAGGAAGCGCGCCGCGGCGCGCTCGGACAGCGCGCGCAGCCGGCTCACCTGTTGCGGCCGGCCGCCGATATAAAGCACCGACAGGCCGCCAATGTCCGCCGGTCGGCCCGCGAGCCCATCCGCGAGCAGCGACTGCAAATTCTCTTCGGCCGCGGCTAGCTCGGCGCGCAGCGCATCGCGCTCCTGCGAAGCGGCGCGATGGGTCGCCCCGCTGTCGCGCAGCGCGCTCGCGCTCGCTTCCAGCCGCTGCTCCGCGCGCTCGCGCCGCGCCGCCTCGGCGGCGAGCCGCCGCTCCAGCGCTGCGACCGCAGGATCAGGCGTCGTTGCCGGTTGCGTCGCCTCCTCGCCGCCCGGCGCTGCGAATTGCCGGGCGAGTGCGTCCGACAGGGCGCGCATCTCGGCTTCGTGCCGTGTCGCGGCCTCGCGCAGCCGGGCCTGCTGGCGCTCGACCTTGGCGACGAGCGCGGCGTTCTCCTGCTCGAGCTGGTGCAGCCGGCGGATATCGGCCCGGTTGGCCGCGCCCACGAGGTGCGAGAGCATGTGCACTTCGCCGAACACGAGGCGCACCAGTTCCTCGCTGCAATCGGGGTGGGTGAGCACCGCCCAATAGGCGCCCGGAATGTCGCCGCGCTTCACCGCATCGCGCCACAGCGCGCGCAGCGCGGCCTCGCCGTGCGCTTTGGCGAACTGGTTGATCGCCAGGTGATGCCGCCGGTCGAGCGCCTTGTTGAGCAGCTTGCCGCCGATATCGCGCTGCCGCGCCAGCAGCACGCCCTGCCCGTGGAGATCGTGGTCCGAGGCGGTCTCGGCATCGGCGGATTTGAGTCGGATCAGCAGCTGCCGGAGCTCCGCAGCGGAAAGGCACGTGCCGACGACCGAGCAATGCAGCGTGCCGCCGAGCTCCCAGATCTTGCGCCGACGCTTCTCCTGCAGCAGCGCCGCCACCGCTGGGGCGTTTGGCACCGCGCGCCGCTGAAACGGTAAGACCCACTCTCGCTCAGGGACGGCCACTCAATCACCCTTCGTTATATTTACCCATATATAGCGATATACGACCAGATACAGCGATCCCCTGTCAATGGGCGCAGCAATCTTCCCCTCTCCCCTTGCGGGAGAGGGAGGGACCCAGCGCGAAGCGCTGGGAGGGTGAGGGGCAGGGGCACGCACCCCCTCACCTTCCCGCCGCTCGCGCGGCGGGCCCCTCCCTCTCCCGCAAGGGGAGAGGGTATGGTGAATTGACAGTGCTCCCCCCGCCCTCTACTTTCCGCCCGCTTCCGCTTTGAAGCGCTTAGCCTCGCCCCGTCGGGGGCTCGGCCAGTCCGCGAGTGTCGCGCACTGGCCCGTTTGGTTTTGGGATGGCCATGTTCGAGAGTCTGAGCAACCGCCTCAACGACGTCTTCGACCGCCTGCGCCGCCATGGCGCGCTGTCGGAGGACGACGTCAATGCTGCGCTGCGCGAGATCCGCATCGCCCTGCTCGAAGCCGATGTCGCGCTGCCGGTGGTCAAGGATTTCGTCAACGCCGTGCGCGAGCAGGCGGTGGGCCAGGACGTGCTGCGCTCGGTGACGCCGGCGCAGATGGTGGTGAAGGTGGTGCATGACCACCTGGTCGAGACCTTGGGCGGCATCGAGGCCGAGCCGCTCGATCTCGAAGCGCCGCCGCCCGTGGTCGTGATGATGGTCGGGCTGCAGGGCTCGGGCAAGACGACGACCGCGGCGAAGCTCGCCCGCCTGCTGCGCCTGCGTCAGCGCAAGAAGGTGCTGCTCGCCTCGCTCGACGTGCAGCGGCCGGCGGCGCAAGAGCAGCTCGCCGTGCTCGGCCGCCAGGTCGAGGTGACCTCGCTGCCGATCGTCGCCGGCGAGCGGCCGGTGGCGATCGCGCGACGCGCCCTCGATACCGGCAAGCGCGAGGGCTACGACGTCGTCATCCTCGATACCGCCGGCCGGCTCCATATCGACGAGCCGCTGATGCTTGAGGTGGCGGCGGTGCGCGATGCGACGCAGCCGCACGAGACGCTGCTCGTCGCCGACGCCATGACCGGCCAGGACGCGGTCAATGTCGCCAAGGCCTTTGCCGAGCGCGTCGGCATCACCGGCATCGTGCTGACGCGCGTCGACGGCGATGCGCGCGGCGGCGCCGCGCTCTCGATGCGCCAGGTGACCGGCCGGCCGATCAAGTTCATGGGCACGGGCGAGAAGATCGACGCCATCGAGCCCTTCCACGCCGAGCGCGTCGCCGGCCGCATCCTCGGCATGGGCGATGTGGTGAGCCTCGTCGAGAAGGCGGCGGAGACGGTCGATCGCGAGGAAGCGGAGAAGCTTGCCCGCAAGCTGCAGAAGGGCGGCTTCGATCTCGACGATCTCGCGCAGCAGCTGAAGCAGCTGCGCAAGATGGGCGGCATGGGTGGCGTCATGGGCATGCTGCCCGGCATCAACAAGGTGAAGAAGCAGCTCGAGGAAGCCAAGATCGATGACGGCATGATCAAGCGCCAGGAGGCGATCCTGTCCTCCATGACCAAGGAGGAGCGGCGCAATCCCAAGCTCTTGAACGCCTCGCGCCGGCGCCGCATCGCCGGCGGCTCCGGCACCAGCGTGCCGGAGATCAATCGCCTCCTGAAGCAGTATCAGGACATGGCGACGATGATGAAGAAGATGAACAAGCTCGGGAAGAAGGGGCTGATGCGCCATGGCATCTCCGCGCTGCTCCCCGGCGGCGGGGCCGGACGATGATCGATCACGTCTCGATCGAGGTGAGCGATCTCGCGCGTGCGCGTGCCTTCTACGACGCGGCGCTGGCGCCGCTCGGCTATGCCCGCCGCTTCGACATCGATGATGCGTCCGGCTATGGGCTGCCGCTGACGGCGCCGCTGAAAGAGCAGGCGCTGCCGTTCTGGATCGGGCGCGCCGACCGCGCCGTTGCCGCCAATGGCCATGTCTGCTTTGCCGCGCCGAGCCGCGACGCCGTCGTCGCTTTCCATCGCGCGGCGCTCGCCGCCGGCGGCCGCGACAACGGCAAGCCGGGACTCCGGCCGCAATACCACGCCAGTTACTACGCCGCCTTCATCATCGACCCCGACGGCAACCGCATCGAAGCGGTACGCCATCAGGCCGAGTGACGATATCGTCGTGCGATTGTTTCCATTTACGGTTACCCAACGCTTGAAAGGAGAACCATGGCACTGAAGATCAGGCTGACCCGCGGCGGCACCAAGAAGCGGCCCTTCTACAGCATCGTCGTTGCCGATTCGCGGAGCCCCCGCGACGGCCGCTTCATCGAGAAGCTCGGCACCTACAACCCGATGCTCGACAAAGGCCATGCCGAGCGCGTCGTGCTCAAGTCCGAGCGCATCCAGCACTGGCTCAAGGTCGGCGCGCTGCCGAGCGAGCGCGTGCAGCGCTTCCTCGGCGATGCCGGTCTCGCCGCCAAGCCCGAGATCCGCCAGACGCCGCAGAAATCGGCGCCCAAGGCCAAGGCGCAGGAGCGCGCCAAGGCGGCGGCTGCCGCTGCCGGCGAGGCGGCGGGCGAAGCGGCGCAGGCCTAGCGTTTGGCCGCTTCCGGGGAGCATCGAGTGCTGATGGGCGTCATCACCGGCGCGCATGGGATCAAGGGCGAGGTGCGGGTGAAGAGCTTCACCGCCGAGCCCGACGCCATCGCCGCTTATGGCCCGCTCGAGGACGAGCGCGGCGGGCGCCGCCTTGCGCTGACGCTCACCGGCACGGTGCGCGGCATGCTGATCGCGCGCGTCGACGGCGTCGGCGATCGCAACGCCGCCGAGCGGCTCAAAAACACCCGGCTCTATTTGTCGCGCGCCGCGCTGCCTGAACCCGAGGAGGACGAGTACTACCACGCCGATCTCATCGGGCTCGCCGCGGTGCTCCGGGATGGCAGCGCGTTCGGCCGCGTGCGCGCGGTCCATGACTACGGCGCCGGCGACAGCCTCGAGATCGAGCGCCCCGACGGCCGCCTCGTCCTGGTGCCTTTCACCGAGGCCGCCGTGCCGGAGGTCGACATGGCCGCCGGCCGCGTCGTCATCGATCCGCCCGAGGGGCTCCTCGACCGTCCGGTCCTGCGCGGCGAGGAAGACGCATGAGCGCCGAGACGCAAACACTCACCACCCCCTCCCCCCTTGAGGGGGAGGTCGGCAGCGCGCGCCGCGCGCTGTCGGGTGGGGGGGCGTGCGCGAAGCGCACCAACAAAAAACTGACGAACGCCGAACGCTTTGTTGCGCTTCCCGATGTCCCCGCCCACGCTGCGACCTCCCCCCACCCCGGCCCTACCCCTCAAGGGGGGAGGGGGTATTTGGCCTCCGGATGCGCTACCGGAGCAAGGCGATGACCTGGATCGCCACCGTGCTGACGATCTTCCCGGAGATGTTTCCCGGACCGCTCGGCCATTCGTTGGCCGGCAAGGCGCTGCGCGAGGGCATCTGGCGGCTGGCGACGGTGGACATCCGCGACTTTGCGCGCGATAAACACCGCACCGTCGACGACGCGCCTTTCGGCGGCGGCCCCGGCATGGTGATGCGGCCCGATGTCGTCGATGCGGCGATCGAGGCGACGCCGGCTCCCGGACCGCTCCTCTATCTCTCGCCGCGCGGCCGGCCGCTCGATCAGGCGCGGCTCGCCGCGCTGGCGGCGGGTCCGGGCGTGCGGCTGCTGTGCGGCCGCTTCGAAGGCGTCGACGAGCGGGTCATCGAGGCGCGGGCGATGGAAGAGATCTGCCTCGGCGATTTCGTGCTCAGCGGCGGCGAGCCCGCCGCGATCGCGCTGATCGACGGCTGCGTGCGCCTCTTGCCCGGTGTCGTCGGCGCCGAGGCGACGCTCGAGGAAGAAAGCTTCGCGCGGGGATTGCTCGAATATCCCCACTACACCCGGCCGCAGAGCTGGCAGGGGCGCGCGGTCCCGGAAGTGCTGCTTTCGGGACATCACGAGGAGATTCGCCGCTGGCGCGAGGCGCAGGCGGCGGAGGCGACGCGGCAGCGTCGCCCGGATTTGTGGGAACGCTACCTCGCCCGGCAAAGCCCGGCGGGAAGCTCATAGTCGGAGGTTCGTGCCATGAACGTTATGCACACGCTCGAACAGGAAGAGATCAAGAAGCAGCTCGCCAAACGGCCGGTGCCGGACTTCGCGCCGGGCGACACGGTGCGCGTCACCGTCGTGGTGGAAGAGGATCGCAGCGGGGAGAAGCCCGAGAAGGGCGACAAGGCGAAGGACGAGAAGCCGCATCGCCGCACCCAGGCTTTCGAGGGGGTGTGCATCGCGCGCAAGAATGCCGGCATCAACTCGAACTTCACCTTGCGCAAGATCTCCTATGGCGAAGGCGTCGAGCGCGTCTTCCCGCTCTACTCGCCGCGCATCACCGCGATCGAGGTGGTGCGCAAGGGCGCGGTCCGCCGCGCCAAGCTCTATTACCTCCGCGGCCGCACCGGCAAGTCGGCGCGCATCGCCGAGCGCGAGCGCGATGCCGACGGCGCCGCCGAGACCGGCGCGCAGGAGTAGGGGACCGTTATCCGCGGAAGCAACGAAGCCCCATCTCATCGCCTTTCGCGCCCAAGCGGGAAACCAGCGGCCCTGGGTCCCCGCTTGCGCGGGGACGGGAAATGATGTTGATGCGACGGGGTGGCTCTAGGGAGGCGTAGGAGACGAAGAATGGCGAAGCCGCGCACGCTTTTCGACAAGATCTGGGACAGCCATGTCGTCGACCGTCAGGCGGACGGCACCTGTCTCATCTATATCGACCGCCACCTCGTGCATGAGGTGACGAGCCCGCAGGCTTTCGAAGGCCTGCGCGCCAATGGCCGCAAGGTGCGGCGTCCCGATCTCACCATCGCGGTGGCCGATCACAACCTGCCGACCACCGATCGCAGCAAGGGCATCACCGAGCCCGAGAGCCGGCTCCAGGTCGAGACACTCGAGCGCAACGTCAAGGAGTTCGGCGTCCCCTATTACGCCGTCGACGACATTCGTCAGGGCATCGTCCACATCATCGGGCCGGAGCAGGGCATGACCCAGCCCGGCACGACCATTGTCTGCGGCGACAGCCACACCGCGACGCATGGCGCCTTCGGCGCGCTCGCGTTCGGCATCGGCACCTCCGAGGTCGAACATGTGCTGGCGACGCAGACGCTGATTCAGCAGCCCGCCAAGAACATGCTGATCAAGGTCGAAGGCGATCTGCCCTTCGGCGTCACCGCCAAGGACCTGATCCTCGCCATCATCGGCAGGATCGGCACCGCCGGCGGTACCGGCCATGTCGTCGAATACGCCGGCAGCGCGATCCGCAAGCTGTCGATGGAAGGGCGCATGACCGTCTGCAACATGACGATCGAGGCCGGCGCGCGCGCCGGCCTCATCGCCCCGGACGAAACCACCTTCGCCTATCTCAAGGGCCGCCCGCACGCGCCCAAGGGCGCCGCCTGGGAGCAGGCGATCAAGTTCTGGCGCACGCTGCCGGCCGATCCCGGCGCCCATTACGACAAGGAGGTGGCGCTCGACGCGGCGGCGATCGTGCCCCACGTCACCTGGGGCACCAGCCCGCAAGACGTGCTGCCGGTCACCGGCAAAGTGCCGGATCCCGCCGCCGAGCCGGACGAGGCGAAGCGCGCAGCGATGCAGCGCTCGCTCGACTATATGGGGCTCGTCCCCGGCACACCGCTCGCCGAGGTGCCGGTGCAGCGCGTCTTCATCGGCTCCTGCACCAATGGCCGCATCGAGGATCTGCGCGCCGCCGCCGCCGTGGCCAAAGGCCGCACCGTGGCCGCCGGCGTCAATGCGATGGTGGTGCCGGGCTCGGGCCTGGTGAAGCATCAGGCCGAGGAGGAAGGCCTCGACCGCGTCTTCCTCGAAGCGGGCTTCGAATGGCGCGAGCCCGGCTGCTCGATGTGCCTCGCCATGAATCCCGACAAACTCGAGCCGGGCGAGCGCTGCGCCTCGACCTCGAACCGCAATTTCGAGGGCCGTCAAGGCCGCGGCGGCCGCACCCATCTGGTGAGCCCCGCCATGGCCGCCGCCGCCGCCGTGACGGGACGCCTGACTGACGTCCGGGATTTCAGCTGACGCGCCGCGTCAGCTGAAATTCCCGGGCGGGCGTCAGCGATTGCGCCAGCAATCGCGAGAGCCCGCACCGTGCCGGCAGTCCTCCTCCGCCAATCGCGAATCCAACCACCCATTGCCAAGGGGTTAACGCCGCGTTAACCCTGGCGCGCTTCACTGGCGCTCTGGGCAGCACGCACCTTTCTCACCGCAATCCCGACGGGGATCTCGTGCCGCGCAGTATCCGCACGCGATTGGCGCTGCTCTTCCTGTTGGCGGTGCTGCCGGGCTTCGTTCTGGCGACCGCGTATGATCTCTATGTCTTCCGCGAGCGTGTGCAGTCGGCGGTCGCCGATCTGGCGGATCGCGTGCGCGTCGTCGGCGGCGCGGACGGCGTCCTGATCGGCGACAGCCAGCTCCTGCTGCGCACGCTCGCCAACCTGCCGCAAGTGCGCCAGATGGGGCGCGATCCTGCCGCCTGCTCGCGCGCGGTCGGTGGTGTGCTGCGCGGCTCGCCCTATTACGCGCAGGCCGCGGTGGTCGATGCCGAGGGCACCGTCCTGTGCAGCGACAACCCCCATCATTTGGAAGTGAGCATCGATCGCCACACCGTCGCGCGCGCGATCGCGGAGCGCCGCTTCGCCATCGGCGACAATGCTGCGGCGACCCCTGCGCCGGGCACGTTC
>Ga0335081_10007101_pt1 | contig 17878 bp, 17 predicted proteins | sample Lox_Sample_35_FD_206713 | JGI IMG/M metagenome (GOLD analysis project Ga0335081, IMG submission 206713) | Soil microbial communities from Loxahatchee National Wildlife Refuge, Florida, United States - Lox_Sample_3.5 | ecosystem: Environmental > Terrestrial > Soil > Wetlands | place: USA... | reverse complement strand
GTCTGCCGAGCTCGCAGAGCGCAGAAACGCGACGGTCTGCGCCACATACAGCTACGGCCGGAACGCGTCCTGCAGCCACTCGATCTCTGGCCGCTTGCTCAGAATGATGCTCACGATATCGAACCGCACATCCTTCCACTCCACACCCGCCCGGCGCGCGTATTCGCGGCCGGCGTGGGCCAGGTATCGCTGCTTCTCGCGATCGACGGCGCGGTCGGGTGTTCCGAACTCGGCACTTGCGCGAGCCTTGACTTCCACAAACACCAGCGTGCCGCGATGCCAGGCGACAATATCGATTTCGCCGCCGCCCGAATTCGGCCGATAGCGTCGCGCCACGACGGTGCAGCCGTGCCGTCGCAGGTAACGATGCGCCAGGTCCTCACCCACACGGCCGTGGTCATCCGCGATGCGCCGGCGCCTCAGCGCGTCAGCCGCCCGGTACAACAGCCCCATCATTTCAAAACTTCGAATTCAAACTCCATCACCTTACCGCGCACCACGTAACACAGGTAATGCTCCCAAAAGCGCCGGTAGCGTGGAAAGTGATTCACCAGCCATTCGAATCCGAGCCATCTCCAGAAGGCCAGTAGCTTCACGCGCACGGAAATCTCGCGCAATTTTGCCTTCGAGTAATAGCCGAAGCCGCCGTGGTCTTCGCCGAAGTAGCGGAAGCTGAAGCTGTTCAAGTGGCTTTTGTGCGTGGGGTCGCAGAAGGAGCTGAAGTCGGTGTAGTGCGGGGTTTCGATGCGCACCGTTCCGCCGCTGCGCGCCAGGCGGTGAAACTCTTCCATGGCGCGGATCACGTCGCGCAAGTGCTCGATTACGTGGATGGCGGTGATGCGATCGAAAGAGCAGTCGGCGAAGGGGTACGGGAAGCGGTCGAGGTCCACGAGGACATCGGCGTGGGTTGCGGGATTCCGGTCGATTCCGATGGAACCGGGCTGCTTGTGAATCCCGCAGCCGACGTCGAGCGTTCTCATCCGTGTTGGATCGTGTCTTTGAGGCACGCCGTCAATGTTTCGAGCGCGAAGTCGCACTGATCGCGCGTGATGGTGAGCGGCGGGCTCAGCCGCAAGGTATTTTCGCCGGCGCCGAGCACCAGCAAGCCGCGCTCGAAGGCGAGCTGCTCTATGCGGTCGCGCAGATCGGCGGCCCGTTCTTTCGCCTTCTGATCGCGCACGATTTCAATCCCGATCATCAAGCCCAGGCCGCGAACTTCGCCCACGATGGGGAAACGCGCCGGCCAATCGCGCATGCGGTCCATCAAATAAGCGCCCATGCGAGCGGCGTTCTCGACGAGCTCTTCCTGGAGCAGCGCAATGGTCGTGAGCGCCGCAGCGCAGGCTACCGGATTGCCTCCGAAGGTGGAAGCGTGCGCTCCCGGCGGCCAGTTCATGAGCTCCTTCCGCGCCACGGTGGCGCCCAGCGGCAAGCCACTGGCAATGCCCTTCGCCACGGCGAAAATATCGGGCACCGCGTTAAAGTGTTCGGCCGCCCACATCTTGCCGGTGCGGCCCATTCCGCACTGCACCTCGTCGAAAATCAGAAGAATACCATTTTGTTCCGCCACGCGCCTCAGCTCGTCGAAGAACTTCTGCGGCGGAACGATGTAGCCGCCCTCGCCTTGCACCGGCTCCACCACGATGGCTGCCGTGTCCTCGGGCGGTGCGATGGTTTTGAGAATCGTCTTCTCGATGTGCTGGACACATTCCACCGCGCAGGTCTCCGGCTTCTGGCCCACCGGGCAGCGGTAGCAGTAGGGATATGGTGTGTGCACCACGCCCGGCAGCAATGCGCCGAAGCCGCGGCGCTGCCTGGCCTTGCTGGCCGTGAGCGAGAGCGCGCCCATGGTGCGCCCGTGGAAGCTGCCGAAGAAGGCGATGATCTTTTCGCGGCCGGTGGCATAGCGCGCCAGTTTGATCGAGCCTTCGATGGCCTCGGCGCCGGAGTTGCCAAACGACACGCGGCGCGCCACGTCGCCCGGCGCGATTTCCGAAAGTTTTTCAGCCAGCGCCACCATTTCTTCGTAGTAGAAGTCCGTGCCCGACATGTGAATCAGGCGCGCCGCCTGCCGCTGGATCGCTTCCACCACGCGCGGATGGCAATGCCCCGTAGCCACCACCGCGATCCCGGCATTGAAATCGAGAAAACGATTGCCGTCCACATCTTCCACGATCGCGCCTTCCCCGCGTTCGGCCACCAGCGGATAACTACGGGTATATGAAGGCGACACAGACTCCTGATCGCGCGCAATGATGGCCTGCGCAAGCGGTCCCGGCAACGGCCCCTTGATCCGCGGCAGGTCGTGGCGAACCTGTTCCTGTTCTTGCACCATAAGATATCTCCTGGTTAAATTGGGTAACGATTTTGTCCGAAACACGGACACCGCCAGAGAGCGGACAGGTTAATCGGAGCTAAACAGCGCCGGCCGGGATGTGGAGGGCGTGTACTCCATACTTTCATCGTATCGCGCGGCGTTACGGAAGAAAAGGCGTTACGGGTACTTTGGGCGTACTGGTGGTGGAATCTGGGTTCTTCCGCTTGGCGGCGGAGCGTTACCGGGGATTGTCCTCAACCTCGACCGGCACCACTTCGCGCTCGACCGCACGCAAGCGGCGCTTGTGCGCGATGAAGCCGACAGCAATCAGGCCAGCCGCGAGAAATCCGTGGAAACTCGGCTCCGGCACTCCGGTGGGAGGCGTGATGTAGATGGTGTCGAGGAGAAGGTAGTGGCAGTCGGCCTGGATCGCTATCCATTCACTCGTCGAACTCGTCAGTGTAAACGTGGGATTCGTGTTTACCTGCTGGCCGGTGATGATCTCGTTTGACAGCGGATTCGCGCCCGTCGAAAAGCTCTTGGAAGTCCCCAGGCCGGTCGCATAGTCGTTGGTGGTGTTGGCGGTTCCGGTCCAGACGTTGAAGCTCTCGTTGGTCGACCCCTCGGTCATGGTGAATTTTACAGTTGACCCGACAGTGACTTTGCTGAGGTCGAGCACTAGCACATCGTACTCAGTGACTCCAAGCTGGCTGGTGTAACCGCCCTGAGAAGCGACGTAGGGCGCCAGGCCGCTGGCGATATTTCCACCTTGCCCGCTGGTAACCGAGAAAACCGGAAGCGCGCCGGTAAAAGCGCCCGGTCCGCCATCGTTCGGCGAATTCCCGTTCGGATTGTTATTTACGGTTGCGCCGTAAATCGTGACCGTTTGACCGCCCGAAGACACGGCGTATCCGCCCTGCGGATTGGAATTGTCCTCAACGGTGCCGCTGCCGCCATTGCCCAAACTGATGGTGACCGAGTTGGCATAAGCCACTGACCACAGAGATGTGGATACGATGGCCGCAATGGTGAACAGTGTTCGCTTCATGAATAATCTGCGAGCCGTACTTCAGCCCTTTTTGCATCATACGGGAGAGTCTCGGAAGCAGGTGCTACTCACAGTCCCAAACGCGAGCGGAATGATTCTAGTACTTACTGGCACAAGCGGGCTAACCGAAGCTAATCCGCAGGCGCTTGAGAGTACTGATGCGGTTATCGGGTATCTCCCGTGCGGAGTGGTGGTTTGTCCAGCAGGCTAAAAGCCTGACTCCACTACGGTATAATCACGCTTGCGACGCTGCTCCGTGCGCCGCACGGGATGGCTTTGCCTGCCTACGGAGCGAACCCATGGCCGAAATCCTGGAGAGCAGCCGCCAAGGGCGCTTGCTGCGCCTCGCGCTCAATCGCCCCGAAAAGCGTAACGCGCTCAGCGCGCAGCTCTGCCGCGAGCTGGTCCAGGCGCTCGAAAACGCGGAACGCGACCCACAGACCGGCGCAATCCTGCTCACGGGCAACGGCAAGGATTTCTGCGCCGGCATGGACGTCAGCGAAGTCGGCGCGCTGGCGAATGACGAAATCAACTCCATTCACGAGCAGCTGTTCACGATCGGCGCCAGGCTGCGGAAACCTCTGATCGGGGCGATCCAAGGGGCGGCATTGGGAGGCGGCTTTGGCCTGGTGGCCAACTGCCACATTGCGATCGCCCGGGAAAGCGCCACGTTCGGCCTCACCGAGATCCGCCTCGGGTTATGGCCATTCCTGGTGTTCCGCATCGTCGCGTTGGGTTTGGGCGAGCGCCGCACGTTGGAACTGTCGCTCTCGGGCCGCAACTTTGGGGCTCAGGAAGCCCGGGACATCGGTCTCGTTCACGAGGTCGCAGCCGATCTGGAAAAACGGGCGGTAGAGGTGGCAACCGCGATTTCCGAATCCTCACCCACCGCGCTCCAGAGCGGGCTCACCTTCGTCCAAGAAGTGAGGGGCAGGGACTGGAAAACGGCGGGCGAGATCGCGCGGCGCATGCGCGACGAGGTTTTCGCAAGCGCTGATTTCGCCGAAGGTGTGCGCGCCTTTAAGGAGAAGCGCCGGCCGCGGTGGCCCTCCATCGATGTCCAACGCTGAGACCGCCGTCCAGCCGGAATTTGGTAGCCTCCTTAGCGCGTTATAATTGCTTACGCGACGCTGCTCCGTGCGCCGCACGGATGGCATTGCCTGCCTTACGGAGCACTTCCATGCCTCATCATTCCGGAAAAGTATCGAGCGAGGGAATTACGAGATTTGTCCGTTTTCGCATTCGGGTGGGTATACCGCTAGATATTGTGTTCACTTGTGATATGGTACTCAATGATGTGTGGGGGATGCTTTACAAGACACGATAACGTGGTTAATATAGTGACGATCTCCCCTGGCAAGCGAGGGTAACGGTTTGCTGAGACTCAAGCGCGTTGAATTGCAGGGATTTAAGTCGTTTTGCGACCGCACGGAACTGCGGTTCCACGGGGAAGGCATCGCGGCCATCGTGGGACCGAACGGGTGCGGCAAGTCGAACATCAGCGATGCCATCAGTTGGGTGCTGGGCGAGCAGTCGGCCAAGAGCCTGCGCGGCAGCCGCATGGAAGACGTGATCTTCGCCGGCACACGCGACCGCAAGCCGCTGGGCATGGCCTACGTCACCATGACGCTGGTCGATCCCGAGGTTCATGCGCAAGCCCACGCGCACAAGCTGCAGGCAGTAGAGGAAGGCCAGCCGCCGAAGACGGGTGAAGTCACCATCACACGCCGCCTGTTCCGCTCGGGGGAAAGCGAATACTTGATCGACGGCCACATAGCCCGCTTGCGCGACATACAGGACCTGTTCATGGGAACCGGCCTGGGGCCGGAAAGTTACGCCATTATCGAGCAGGGGCGCATCGGCCAGATTCTGAGCTCGAAGCCGCAAGACCGGCGGTCGGTTATCGAGGAAGCCGCGGGCATCACCAAATTCAAGACGAAGAAGCGCCTGGCGGAAGCGAAGCTGGAAAGCGCCAAGCAGAACCTGGCGCGCGTGTTTGACATCCTCGAGGAAGTCACGCGCCAGGTGAATTCGCTCAAGCGCCAGGCGTCCAAAGCGCGGCGCTACGCGGAGCTGAAGGCCGAGCTCGAAGCCGGGCTGCGCGTGGTGCTCTCGGGCAAGTATCAGCTGCTGGAACGCGACGCGGCCAAAACGGCAATCGATTTGAACCTGGCCGCCGCAGAGCTGAAGTCGCTCTCGCAACAAGTTGCAGAGAAAGAGCAGGCGCATGAGCAGGAACAGTTGGCCTGTTACGAGTTGGAAGAGAGGCTCACGGCGGCGCGGCAGCAACTTGCCGATATGCAGGTGGATGCCGAGCGCACGCGCGGACGCCTGGAATCGCAAGTGCGCGAGAGCGGGTCGATCGAGCAGCGGATCGCCCAAGCCGAGAAGGAATCGCAGGAATTAGGCGCGCGGCTCGAAACGCTGAGCGCAGAAATCGAAGTTCACCAGAATAATCTGGCGGCGCTCGAAGCGCAAATCGCGCAGGCCCGCGGGCGCATGCTCGAAATCAACCAGCAGCGCGAGACCCTGCAAGGCAAGGTGCGCGAGCGCGAGCAGGCCATCGAATCGGGGCGGCAGGTGGTGCTGCGTCTGCTGGGCGAAGCATCCACGCTCAACAATCAACTGGCCCAGGTGGAAGAGTACCTGGCCGCGATCGAGCGGGAAACCGCACGGGCGCAACGCGAAGAGCAAGTGGTGACAGCGGAAATTCAACGGCTGGAAGCGGCCAGCCGCGAACTTTCTGAGTCCATGACGCAGCGGCAGCTGGAACTGGAATCGGTCACTGCCGAGCGAGGCCGCACTGAAGAAGACCTGACGGAACGCCGGCGCGCCGCAGTGGAGCTGCGGAACGAGATCGACGCCCACAAGAGCGAGGTTTCCGAAATCCGAGCGCGTAAAGAGTCGCTGGAGCAGGTGCTGGCTCATCGCACCTATACCACGGACTCTGTGAAGCGCCTGTTCGCTTCGCTGGAAAAGGGCCAGGCCGAGGACTTGAAGCTGCAAGGTGTGCTGGCGGATTACGTGGAAGTGGATCCGCGGTTTGAAAAGCCGGCGGAAGAATTCCTGCACGACGAGCTGGAATACGTGGTGGTGGAGAGCTGGAGCCAGGCGGAGCGCGGCCTGGATTTCCTGCGGGCGGAGACGGATGGCCGGGCCACTTTCCTGGTGCATCCCGAGCCGAATGGCATGGCTCAGCGTGATCTGCCGGAGCCGGCCATCGGCCCGGAGACCGGGATTGCCGCGCGGTTGAGCGATTCGCTGCGGCTGACGAATGGTTTTCGCGATCGCGCGGCGGACCTGCTGCCACGCGTTTCCCTGTGTTTCCTGGCGGAAGATCGTCAGGCGGCGCAGCGCCTCGCGGTGTCCTATCCGTATTTGTATTTCCTGTTGCCAGATGGGGTCTGTTACCACGGCCACACCGTAACGGGCGGGAAGAAGAGCGGCGCCGGTCCGCTGGCTATGAAGCGCGAGGCGCGCGAACTGGCGGTGGTGCTCGAAGGGCGGCAGGCACTGCTCGACGAGAAGCTGGCGGCGCAGGAAGCGTTACATCAGGAGATCGTGGCGATTGAGGCCGAGCTCGAGCGGCTGCGGACGTTGCAGCAGTCTCGCGAGAAGGATCGGCTGGCGCTCGATCACGAGATGCGCAAGCTGGGCGAAGACTTGACGAAGGCTAATTCGCGCGTCTCGGTCGCGCGCTTAGAGCTCGAACGGCTGGAGCGCGATCGGGCCCGCTCCATTGAGCAGCGGGAGAGGAATCGGGCCGCGGTCGAACAGAAGGAGCGCCTGCGAACCGAGCGCGAGGCGGCCCTCGAAGGGGAGCGGCAAGCGCTCGAAGAATTACAGGCCGCGGCCCATACGATCGGCGAGGAGCATGCGGCCGTGCGCGCGGAACTGGCTGGCTTTGAAGAGCGGCAGCGTGGCGAGAAGGCATCGCTGGGTCGGCTGGAACAGCAGTTCCGGGAAACGTCCGCGAGGCGAACCGCTACCGGCGCTGAGATCGATGGCTGGGCGGAGCATCGCTCACGGCTCCTGGCCGATAACGTGGAATTGAGCCAGAGGTCAGCTCAATTGGCGGAACAGATGTTGGAATCGGAGGCGGGCGTCAACCGCATGGCTTCTGAAGAAACCGAGCGCCGCGAGACTCTGCGAACGGGCGAAGAAGAGCTGAAGACCCTACGCGCGGCGGTTCTGGAATGGCAGGAGCGGCGGTCGCAGATCGAAGTGGATCTGGTGAGGAAGCAGGCCGAGCTGAAGTACCTGGATGAGACCAGCCGCAAGGAGCTGAACTGCGCGGTGGAAGAGCTGGCGCTCGCGGACGAACCGATTCCAGATGAGGACGCAATCGCCGCGGCCGAGCAGGCTGCCACGGAAGTGCGCAATCGCATCGAGGCGCTGGGCGCGGTGAACCCCGCGGCGATGGAGGAGTTCCAGGAGGCCCAGCAGCGGCACGAGTTCTTGAGCGCGCAGCGGCAAGACCTGATCGATTCCATCCGCGACACCGAGAAGGCGATTCAGGAAATCGACCTGGTGTCCCGCCAAAAATTCGCGGAGGCGTTTGAAGCGATCAATGCCAACTTTCGCGTTTCGTTCCAAACGCTATTCGGCGGCGGTACCGGCGAGATGCGCCTGACCGACCAGGAGAACGTGGCCGAATCGGGCATCGACATCATCTGCTCCCCTCCCGGCAAGCGGCTGCAGAACGTGCTGCTGCTTTCCGGCGGTGAGAAGGCGCTTTCCGCGGTGGCGCTGCTGATGGCCATTTTCAAATACCAGCCCAGCCCCTTCTGCATTCTGGACGAAGTGGATGCGCCGCTCGACGAAGCCAACATCGGCCGTCTGAATAAGATGATCGCGGAGATGTCGCTCACCACCCAGTTCGTGATGATCACGCACTCGAAGCGGACCATGGAAGCGGCCCAGGCGCTCTACGGCGTGACGATGCAGGAACCGGGCGTCTCGCGATTGGTTTCAGTTAAGTTCGGAGGAGCGACCACGGCGGGCGCGGCGGCGTAAAAGCCGCGCTCACCCGTCGGGAACGATCAACCTGCGTGGGGAACCATCCTCCCGAACGCACCGAGCTTATTGTGGCGACGATGTCGGAATGCGAGCGCGATTCTGTTAAACAGCGCGCGGGGGGGCGAAAGGCGCTTCAAAACGATGGGCTTGGGTCCCCAGGCTTCCCACGGCCGCTGCCACATCATTTGAACGCCTTGGGTCTGCCACTCGATCAGGATGAAAAGCAGATCGCGCTGAGGCTTGGCAGACGTTTGAACCAGCACTATTCGCTTCAGCCCGCGCTCCTTTAACAAGTCGGCGGACGGAAGATCGAGAGCCGATAACATCGAGCGATTGTCGAACCAGCCTTCCGGAACGAAGTAAACGTGCCCCAGCCGATTGGCGTCAACGAGGAATACCGGCGGGGCAGTTGCCTGAATTTGGAACTGGGCTAGCTTCCCGGCTCCTTCGTACAGGGAAGCCATGATAGGAACCACCTCTACTGCGGTAGGAGCAGACAAAGACTCCGGACGTGGAACCGTCAGGATTGACGTGATGTCATTCGCGGGATATAAATCTGAAAAGGGAAACGGACACGCATTGTAGAGCGGTACGGGGCGATACCCGCGTTCGGCCGCAATGAGACCAATCGCTACTCCTTCACGGCCCGCTACATCCACAAACAGAGCGGTTTCTCGTTCGAGTGCAACACCCCAGTCCTTTTCCATCTCCATGCTCCCGTGCATCTGCTCGTCGTCCATGAATGAGAACAACGTAGGCTTGGCAAACCGGGACCAAACCGATTCTCGAGGCGCCCAGGTTTCAAATACCGCTTCTTTGGTCACTCGCAGACCTCCCCATCAGGAGCGATGAACAGCGGCGCCTCCAGCGCGAGCCCGTCCGTAAGTTGGTAGCGGGACAGCCGAACGTACGCACCTGCCGCTTTGCCATTGATGACATACAAGCCTATGCACGGGTAAACCCTGCCATCAACCGAATCGAGTGACATTGTATCGAATCGCCGCTGCGCAACCCACTCGGAACTTCGCCGGCGAGCTACGCGGAGGGCACGGCGCCATACGGGCGCTGATACGGTGCTACCAATGATGACCGAATCACCCGTATTGGAATAGGCAGCCTTAAGCACCCAACCATCGCGGTCCAGGTCTCCGATTAACTGTGGATCACAGCATTCGGGCAACACCGATCGCCATACTTCGAAACAGCCAGACAATTCGGGCCACAGCAAGGGGAATCGCTTGCTCTCCGGGAAGACCGAAATCACGGGGTTCGAAGCGCCCCGGAACGGCAGCAGGTTTTCCCAATTCGTTCGCCTTGGCAATTCGGCCAACCACTCTGCCTGATAAAAGCGCACGATCGCGCTAACAGCGAATCGAGAACCGAATGCCAGGCGGGGTTCGCGATTCTGCCACTCAAGCGCCGCAGGACTCTGGATCCACCGGCAATCCACCTGCCTCCGAGTGAGTTCCCTCATGAGGGTCCGCACTACCTGGTGGTCCTCAGTGTATCCCGGCGCCGAAATGATAGCGATGATGCCGCCAGGAACCGCGGCTTGCATCGCTCCTCCCCAAAGATCCAACACGGGAGGAGGTAAGCGGCCATAATCGTAGAATTGGGCAAATAGTCGCGGGAGAAACGTGGCCTCGCAATACCCGCCCGGCACGTCGCTGTTCACCTCGGAGACTCGCCATCCTTGTTCAGTGGGGTGAAAATCAAACCGCATTGCCCGAACAGAGGGTGAATTAGACGACCAGTTCATCCGAGAAAGAGATCGCCTCAGCCTCCCAGGTATGCCTAACCGTCGATATAAGTCCGGCCGGAGAGTGATCTCGTTCTCGAAGCCAAGGGTCTCAGCAGCCAGGCGTTCGGCACAATCACTAAGGTAATTCCACTCGTTTTCAGGAATGATGATGGGCTGACGAGATAGGACGAGATCCCCTCCGAGCCGCGTATCCCACTTGTGATACTCAAGGTTGAGAGTGCGCTCAATCGTGTAGATGGCGTCGGCGTCGAGTGGTGGCCCGAGCGTCAGCTGAGGTGTCTTGATTGCAGGAGGCTCATAAGAAAAGGGCGTCTCACGTGGAGTGCGCGAGACGCCCCGAATCATCGACCGAAGAGATTCGCTTAGACTTGGAAAGAACTGCCGCAGCCGCAGGTGGATTTGACTTGGGGGTTATTGAACTTGAAGCCCGCGCCCTCCAGCGTCTCGACATAGTCGACCTCGGCGCCATCCAGATACAGGAGGCTGGCCTGATCGATGTAGACCTTCAAGTCACCGTACTGATAGGTCTTGTCGAGCATGTTGGGCTGGTTCTCGAAAGCCATGGAGTAGCTGAACCCGGAACAGCCACCACCCACCACTGCGATGCGCAGGCCGGCAGGCTTCGGTTCCTGGGACGACATAATCTCTTGTACCTTGCCGACTGCTTTTTCGGTTAATTGCACCATGCGTTTGAACTCCTGTCTGAGGCTCCTTCCATTATACAATCTGGATCTTTTCGATCCATAGCCGGTAATTTAGATGTGCGATATGACGGTCCGGTCGCGGAAATCGGGACCCGAAGTGCTATCGGGCGGGGTACCTCGTTATGATAACGTTCAGGAGGCGGCGCCAATCAACCCGCAAATCTGAAACCCGATTCCCAGGAGTCGCGTCGGAAGCGGTGTATGGGTACCCTGGCTGGCACGCTCACGCTTCCCACGTTCGGAAGTAAGGTTGCGTCTAAGACAAGAGTGGACTACCAGAACACCCCGGAAGGCGCGTTGGTGCAGCGGGCGCAGGCCGGCGAGGAAGCGGCCTTTCGCGAAATCGTGGAGCGCTATCAATCCAAGGTATTCTCCATCATCCATGGCATCGTCCGCCAGCGGAATGACGTGGAAGACATTGCACAGCAAGTATTTGCGAAGGTCTATCTATCCATTCGGAGTTTTGATTTCCGCAGCTCGCTGATCACCTGGATCTACAAAATTACGGTCAACGAGTGCTTCGATTACCTGCGCAAGCGCAAGGTCCGGAAGCTGGTTTATGAAAGTGATCTGAGCGAGGATGAGGTGCGGCGGGTGGAAAACTCAGACCCGGCCGTCGACCGGCAAATTCCCGCTGATTCCAGCCTGGCGCAGCGCGATTACGTATTGAAGCTTCTCATGCGGGTTTCCGAAGAAGAGCGCATGTTATTGATGCTAAAGGAAGTAGAAGGCTTTTCCGTGGAGGAACTGGCGGAAAAGACGGGCATGAACGAAAACACCATCAAGGTGAAGCTTTTTCGCGCCCGGCAAAAGTTGGTGAAAGCCGCGCAGCGGCTAGACCGCACCCCCGGCCTAGTACCCGGCTGAGCAGAAAAATATTTGGTTCCCCGGAGCGGGCAAAGATCCGCCAGGGGCGGCAGTTGATGTAAGGTAATTTTTGGTAAGGGAAGAAACATATGCATGCGGTAGTGATGGACAGCCTCGAGGAGTATCTCTCCGGCGCGCTGAATCCGGCGGCTCAACGAGAAATCGAGGCACACCTGACCTCTTGTGACGCCTGCAGCGAAGAAATTCATAGTATGCAGGAAGTCTCGCCGTTGTTCCTCTCTTTGCGGCCGGATGAGACCGCCGTTCCCGCGCTTGGGTTCTACGCACGAGTCGCGGACCGGGTGAATGAGCGGAAGGCCGTCCCGTCGGTGGCAAACGTATTCGGGCTGGGTTTCGCCTTTGGGCGCCGGCTCATTTTCGCGTCTCTATTGACGCTGGCAGTGCTCGGCAGTTACCTGGTTGTGCGCGAATCGGGGTATGCGGCTGGTCCTTCCCCGGAAGCGGTGATGGCGCAGCAGGAATCACCCGCGTTTGATTCGGCGCCGGCGCAGGATAATATGCTGGTTACCTTGACTGCCTATGAGCACTGATCTTCTGGAGCGGGCCGAGGCTGGGCGGCGCTGGGATCCGCGTGTAGCGGGGTGGTCCCTGCTGGCCCTGGTTTTCCTCTGCGGCCTGGCCGTGGGCGCGCTGGCCATGAACTCGAGCGTCCATGCGAAGATGCACCAACAGCCGGCTTTCGATACCCCGGCGGGGAAGGCCCTGACCTTCGATAAGCTGCAGCGCGAGCTCAACTTGACCCCCGCGCAAGCCGAGCAGATTCAATCCGTTCTCAACGACATGTGGCAGTACTACCGCACCGTCTTAAGCGACAGCAAGTCGCGGGTGGAACAGGTGCTGACCGAAGAGCAACGAGTGAAATTCGAACGTCTTTTGCAGCAACAGCTATCGCCGCAACACTGACATCGGATATCGTTGACACATTTCGCGGGTCCTTCCGACAATAGTTTTTCCATGCACCCGTTTCGTTCGACTGCCTGGATTGGGACCGCCCTGGTTCTTTTCTTTTCCACCGCCTGTTCGCGGATCTCTGCGCCCGAAACCCGGACCTTCACCATGGGAGACCGGGTGGAGCTGGGCCATCTGGTTTATACCGTTTTAGAAACGCGCTGGGCGTCGCAGTTAGGCGATGGTCCCACCGCCCGGGTTCCGCAGCACCGGTTTTTCCTGGTGCGGATGAATGTCGGAAACACGGGTAACGGGCGCGCCATCGTTCCCAACATGACGATCGAGGATGATCACGGAAACAGCTATCCCGAAGTTCGCGATGGTGAAGGCGTTCCGGAATGGCTGGGCTTTCTGCGGCCGGTGACCACGCTGCAGGCGGCCGCGGGAAACGCTGTGTTCGACGTTCCGCCGGCGCACTACAAGCTGCAGGTCACCGACGAAGACAGCCAGCGGTCCGCGCTCGTGGATATTCCGCTCTCCTTTCGGGAAGAGGCTCCCGAGTTGCCCGCGCCGGGCGGCGAGCAGAGGTAAAGTTCACGGAAGTAAAGTTCACCACCGCCGGGCGGCGCTCCGATTTAGAATCGGGGTATGTGGATTACGGCCGCGGCGCTGCTCTTCTTTCAGGCCGCCAATCCCGCAAACGACGGGATGAAAGCGCTGGATGAAGGTAAGTACGACGCAGCGGCGGAAGCATTCACCAAGGCCGTAGCAGCCGACCCCGGCGATTACAGCGCTCACTTCAACCTGGCCCTGGCGTATAGCTTGCTCGAGCAGGACGACCGGGGGATTGCCGAGTACCGCAAGACGCTCGAGCTCCAACCGGGGTTGTACCAGGCGGAACTGAACCTGGGGATTCTGCTGCTGCGCCAGAAGAAACCGGCCGAAGCCGTTTCTCTGCTGGAGGATGCGGCCAAACAGAAGCCCGCGGAATATCGTCCTCGTTATTATCTGGCCGAAGCGGAATTGGGCGCCGGCGATGCCGCCAAAGCACAGGCCAACTATCAAGCGGCGGTCGAGGCGAATGCCAAATCGGCGGGCGCCCACTTGGGGTTGGCGCGCGCTCTGGCACAGCAAGGAAAACTCACGGAAGCGGCGCCGCAGTTTCGCCAGGCCGCCGAGCTCGATCCGAACTACCACGATTCCCTGCTCGAACTGGCGGTTCTGTATGAAAAGGCCGGGCAAGCTGCGGCCGCGATTGAAATCTATCGCCAGTTTCCCGATCAGCCGGCGGCCCAGGAGCGATTGGGTGAGTTGCTGCTCGAAAGCAAACAATACGCTGATGCCATCCCGGGCCTGGAAACGGCGTATGCGAAGTCTCCCACGCAGGCGAACCGCATCGGGCTGGCCGAAGCATTTTTGTTCGCCAAGGATTTGGAAAAGGCGCTGCCGCTTCTCGACAAGGCCGTGGCCGAAGAGCCGGCCAACTACGATCTGCGCATGATGTTTGGGCGGGCGCTGCGCGATCACAAGCAATACCCGGCCGCGGCCCAGCAGTTCCAAGCGGCGCTCAAAATCAAACCCGACGCCGCCCGCACCTGGAATGAGCTGGGCGGCGTGCTCTACCTGGCGGAAGACTATCCGCCGGCGCTAGCGGCATTCGACCGCGGGCGCCAGTTGGGAGAAGACACCGCCGGGAATGCGTTCCTTCGTGCGATCATCCAGGATAAACTCAGACAACTGAAACCGGCCCTCGCAGCGTATCGTCAATTCTTGGCGATGAGCGACGGCAAGAACCCGGACCAGGAGTGGCAGGCGCGGCAGCGAGTGCGGATCATCCAGAGGGAACTCGAGAAGCGGTGAGAATCATGCGATTGATTCTGGTGCTGACCCTGCTGGCCGGTGCGGCGGGAACGATACACGCGAGCCTGGATGAAGCGCGCGCCGAGCCAAACCTCGAGAAACGGTCCAACCTGGCGCTGGCCAACGCGGTAGCAGCGCTCAAAGAGGCTCGGGAGGCCTACCGCGGCGGCGATTCCCAAATGACCATGGACAAGATCTCGGAACTGGAGGAATCGGTCGAGCTGGGATACGACTCGCTGGTGAAGACCGGCAAAGATCCGCGCAAGAGTCCAAAATGGTTTAAGAGGGCGGAGATTTCCACGCGCGACTTGCTGCGCAGCATGGAAAGCTTCGGACACGATATGTCTTTCACGGACCGCCCCATGCTGGATAAAGCGAGAGAACGGGTGCAGCAGATACACGATGAACTGCTGACCGGTTTGATGGAGGGCAAACATAAATGAAGACCCTGTTATGCTGCCTGGTATTGGCCGCGCCGCTCGTGGCTCAACGCGATTTCTTGACTGCCGACGAAGTGGACCAGGTGCGGGAAGCGCAGGAGCCCAACATCCGATTGAAGCTGTATGCGAAGTTTGCCAAGCAACGCTTCGACTTGGTGCAAAACCTCCTGAGCAAGGAAAAGCCCGGGCGCTCCCTGATGATTCACAACGCCCTGGAAGACTACTCAAAAATCCTGGACGCGATTGACGATGTGACGGACGACGCCTTGGTGCATAAGGCCGATGTGAAGCTCGGACTGGACGCCGTGGCGGCCGTCGAAAAGGAGATGCTGCCGAAGTTGCAAAAGATCCAGAACGCCCCGCCCAAGGACATCGGCCGCTACGACTTCGCGCTGAAACAAGCGATTGATACCACCGAAGACAGCCTGAGCGGAGCCCAGGAAGATGTGGCCCAACGCGGCAAAGAAGCCGAGGCACGCGACGCGAGACAGAAGAAGGAAATCGAGGAGCTGACCACGCCCGTCGACGGGGAGAAGAAGGCAGCGGACGATAAGAAGTCTGATAGCGGAGACACGAAGCAGAAAAAGGCGCCCACACTGAAGCGGCCGGGGGAACAGTGAGGCCGTTGGCGGTTACCAATTGCTACAGTTGAAGGTGAGGAAACACATGGCATTCCAGCCGGACATTATCGTCACCGGGCCCGATGGCGTTATGCTTGTGCTCGAAGCTAAGGCAAGCCTGCCAAATTTCCAGAAGTCGGAAGAGCAGCTCAAGCAGTATATGATTGGGATGCAGTGCCCGACGGGGGTGCTCATTACGCCCGAGCACATGTGGGTCTATCGGGATCTGTATACCACTCGATCACCAGAGTCGATCCAGCGAATTGGCGAGTTCGATACGAAGGATTTGTGGCGACAGGTTCCGCCAGCAGACGCAAATTTGTTTGAAGCCTTCGTACAGCAGTGGCTTGAGCGCCTGGCCTACCAACCGACTAAAGATCTGCCGCCGAATGTCCGCGAAACCCTTTCGGAGTACGTCGTTCCAGCTGTCACGAATGGCGAAGTGCGAGCCGCACACCCACGCTACTAGCGATACCCAATGCCGCACGTCTTTGTGGAGTCCAATTGGCTCTTCGCCTTTGCGGCACCTGCTCACCACCAGGTCCCCGCTGCGGCAGAACTGCTCGACCGTGCTCAGCACGGGGAGTTCATCTTACACATGCCCAATCTATGTATTGGAGAAGCCCGCGAAGCGATTATGGCCAAGTGCCAGCCGCGAAAAGAGGCAAACGCGATTCGTCGATTCCTTTCGTGGTCCGAGCCTGCCGGAGGCGTAACAAAAGCGGATGCAGAGGTCACCAGGGCCATCCTTGATAAGTACGAAAACAGCGTCAGACAGAACCTCAACGATCTCGACGGCACTTTGCGGCCGCCTAGCGGACCTGCCGTATCTCAGCATCTTCGGTTATCGATGATGAGATGCTTGACCTTGCCACAACACTCGCTTTGGACGGCATTGCCGCGAAACTGTTCGATCACGCGATCCTGGCGTGCATCTTAGTTCGCTCATCGAAACTGTGGAATGCTGGCGAGCGAGGTATTTCATTTTGCGAAACGGATGCGGATCTGCAACCTTGGGATCGATACGGGAACGCGAAGCCGCCCCTCACAGCCGCCTATGATAAGGCTCATGTTTGGGTGTACGGTGATTTCACGTTAACTCAGCCACCTAGGCGCAGGGACTTCGAGTGAGCACACAGGGTTTGGTGTGGAAACCACGGCGGATCTCGGTGCCGCTGGTCAATCTCCGAATCCCACGCCAAGTCAGTCGCGCTTGGGACGTCTTGTCGCCGGCTCAGCCGTCGCTCCGCCGCTGTGCTCCAGATCGTATAGTTTAGAAATGTGGGAACCAACGTTCGGGAATCCAGCCGGCTAGCAACAGATACTGCCAGCGTTGCGCGCGAGGGTGCGCGCGGGCTTCCGTGGCTGCTGGTCTTACTCGCCGGAAGCGGGTGCGCGGCTCTTATCTACGAAATCGTCTGGTTCCAGTTGCTGCAGCTGGTAATCGGATCGTCGGCGATTTCCCTGGGACTGCTGCTGGCGGCTTACATGGGCGGGCTGTGCCTGGGAAGCGCGTTATTGCCTCGCGTAGTGTCTTCGCGGATTCATCCCTTGCGGGTCTATGCCTTGCTCGAACTGGGCATCGGTGCCTTCGGGATTCTGGCGTTGTTGGGAGTGCCATTGATTGGACGGATCTACGTGGCGGGAGCGTCCGAAGGCATGCTCGGATTGCTGCTGCGCGGCTTGGTGGCGGCGGTTTGCCTGTTGCCTCCCACCTTGCTGATGGGCGGATCGTTGCCGGCGATTGCGCGCTGGATCGAGACGACGCCGAAAGGAGTTTCGTGGCTGGGGTATCTGTATAGCGCCAATATCTGGGGAGCGGTGGTGGGCTGCCTGGTCGCAGGCTTCTATTTCCTGCGCGTCTACGATATGGCGGTTACCACGTATGTGGCCGCGGCGATCAATCTGGCGGTGGCTCTGCTGAGCATTCTGTTGGCGACACGTACGAGCCACGTTCCGCGAGACGCTGCGCCCGCTTCAATGCCCGAGCGCGCCCCGCGCGCCACCGCGATCTACATTGCGATTGCGCTTTCCGGTTTGTGCGCGTTGGGCGCCGAAGTGGTGTGGACGCGGCTTCTCTCCTTGTTGCTGGGCGCGACGGTCTACACATTTTCGATTATCCTGGCGGTGTTTTTGATAGGCCTGTGGGCCGGGAGCAGCGCGGGTTCATTTTTGGCGCGGCGCACGCCCCGAGTTCGCGAGGCGCTGGCCGCGAGCCAGATCCTGCTGGCGGTGGCGATCGGCTGGACCGCCTATACGCTGGCGCACTCGCTGCCGTACTGGCCGGTGGATCCGTGGCTTTCGCTTGACCCCTGGTTCAATTTCGAGCTCG
>Ga0335081_10007100_pt1 | contig 17879 bp, 14 predicted proteins | sample Lox_Sample_35_FD_206713 | JGI IMG/M metagenome (GOLD analysis project Ga0335081, IMG submission 206713) | Soil microbial communities from Loxahatchee National Wildlife Refuge, Florida, United States - Lox_Sample_3.5 | ecosystem: Environmental > Terrestrial > Soil > Wetlands | place: USA... | reverse complement strand
AGTTCCGAGAAGATCTGCCCTATCCCAAGGATCACCGACGACTCCCCACGGTGTTGAGTCTAGAGGAGGTCGCTCGGCTCATTAATGCCGCCGGAAACCTTCTGCAGCGCGCCCTGCTGATGACCCTCTACGGCACGGGGATGCGGCGCACCGAAGTGTCTCTCTTGAAGGTCAGCGACATCGACAGCCAGCGCATGATGATCCGCGTAGAACGCGGGAAGGGTGGCGCCGGCCGTGACATTCCTCTCAGCCCGGCCCTGTTAGATACCCTGCGAGAATACTGGCGCTGGAAAAAACCCCGCATCTATCTGTTTCCCAGCAGCCAATGCAAACGCGGCAAGGAGTGGCCCATCTCCGACAAGACCGTGTGGTATGCGTGTAAAGAAGCCGCTCGCCACGCAGGCCTCAACAAGCGGGTCAGCCCTCATTGCTTGCGGCACAGCTTCGCCACCCACCTGCTGGAAGCGGGAACAGACCTACGCGCCATTCAGATTTTATTGGGCCACGGTGATCTGGAAACGACGGCCAAATACCTGCATCTTTCGCAACGGCATTTACGGGCCATCGCCAATCCCTTGGAAGCTTTGCCGCTTTCTCGCATCGAGGAAGTTAACCGTCAGTACCACCGTAAAAAGAATCCATGACTCGGCCTGTCGTGGAGGTGGCTGACATCCTCCGCGCCCAAGGCCAGAGCTTTCTCGACCGCTATCGATCGAGCCTGGACTTCCAGCAGCTCAAAGCCTTGCGAGCCATTCAGCGCTGCCGCACCGCTGCCCTCGGCGGGCATCGCGACGCCTGTCAGAGCTGCGGGTATCAAGCCATCTCCTACAACTCGTGTCGCAATCGCCACTGCCCCAAGTGTCAGGCGCAAGCTCGCGAGCGCTGGATCACAGCACGGCAACGCGATCTCCTCGACACCAGCTATTTCCATGTCGTGTTCACCGTGCCTCACGAACTGAATGGGCTGGCGTTGGAGAACCCACGCCTGTTTTACGATCTCTTGTTCACCGCTACTGCGCAAACCTTGCTGGAAATCGCATCCGATGCGAAGCACCTCGGAGCCGAGATCGGCGTGATCGCCATCCTGCATACCTGGGGACAGAACCTACTCCTGCATCCCCACATGCACTGTGTCATTCCCGCGGGCGGGCTCTCGCTGGATCATCGTCGATGGGTTCGTCCGCGCTATGCTTTCTTCTTACCTGTCAAAGCCTTGAGTCGCGTCTTTCGCGGCAAGTTCCTCGCCGGTCTGAAACGCCTCCACCGTCGTAAGAAGTTACAGTGTGCGGGCCCGGCTGGCGCTCTCGCCGACCAACAACAGTTTGCAAAACTGCTCCGTCATCTCCATCGCCACGACTGGGTGGTTTATGCCAAGCCCGCCTTCGGTGGCCCGCTGCAGGTGTTGCGCTATCTGGGGCGCTACACCCACCGCGTGGCGATTTCCAATCACCGCTTGTCGGCCTTCGAACAAGAGCGCGTGACGTTCCGGTGGAAGGATTACGCCCACGGGGGCAAACAAAGCCAGATGACTCTGACGGGAACTGAGTTCTTGCGGCGCTTCTTTCTGCACGTACTACCCAGAAGCTTCGTACGCATCCGTCACTTCGGGTTTCTCGCGAATCGATTTCGCCTCTCTCGCCTGGCGCTATGCCGACAACTGCTGGATTGCAGTTGCTCGATGCCGCGAGCAGTTAAATCCGGGGAAGTCCACTCCGAGAGTCCCTCGCTGTGGCACTGTCCCCGCTGCGGCGCATCGATGATCGTCCTTCAGAGATTTACAGTCGCCGAACTATCAACATGTACGTACTTCGACACTTCTTAGCAGTTAGGTCGGTAACGACTCTTGGATGTGCCTCGGCACGCCGCTGCACTCGTGTCTCCACCTTGTCGCGATTGCCCCTTTTCCAAGCTTCCATCCCGCCCCTTCGCCGCTTCACCCCTGATTACCAGCGAGCTTTCGCAGACCCACGGCGCCCTCTGGCCTCGCAATCCGACTCCACGCGGCCATCCAAATCCCATAGACCCGCGTCCACCGCGCCAGCGGCTTCCTCCTAGTCTCCTTATCGAAAACGCCTCGGACCCACTCTCATGCCTCACAAAATCTCATCCCCGAGGCGTTTCCGATCAAGGCTAGCGACTATATGTCCAAGTGAATCTTTTCCTGATGCCGGAGCAAGGGACCAAATGGCATTCGTTCCATGCGCTGCGCGATCCTGATGCCCAGAACTGAGCGAGGAGCTTTCCGCGTCCGATGCCAAAGTGCTAACTTCTAGTAAGCCTGCATCGTCAAAACGACACACGCCAGGCAGGAGTTTGAGGCTCGGTTTTCCCTCGGTCTTATGAGTGAATACGATGGCGAATTGACGCGGCTCGTCGAGCGAGTAAATCGCTCGGCCAAGGAATTAAGAGCGGACGAAATTAAACCGCTTGACCAGTTTCTGACCGTTGCCATCGAGCGTCGGGCGTCCGACCTGCTATTCATTGCCAACTCACCGGCGGTCCTGCGCGTGAATGGCGCCCTCACTGGAGGATTTGGACAGAGCTTATCGCCGGCTGAATTGCGCAGCATTCTGCTGCCTATTTGTGTGCCGAACATGTTCGACAGCTTGGGGGTGCAAGTCCCCTGTTCAACCTGGTGGAGGTGAAGGACTAGAGAAGCGCAAGGGCGTCGTCGCGAGGCGGGGTCCGAAAGAAGCGTGGATCAAAAGCGCGAGCCGATGAACAAAAACCGGATGATGAGGCCTACGGTGCAGGGCGAGCGGGCAAATGACCGCGAAGCCCATATCCACCAAGAGCACTGGTGGTAAATCCGGCGGTTGTGCGCGGAAGGCGGTCGAACTTACTTCGGGAGGCCCGCTGCATGTCGCGGAATCGTGACTGAGGGTGGAGCGATCCATTCTGACCGTGCAGGGGGAGTCAGCAGAGGGCATAGTAGGCCGCAAGGTCGAAGGCCCGAACAGCAAGGAGCGGCGAGTAGGACGCAGGACTCGATGAGTGACAAGCGGCCGAAGAACCAGCTACAGATGGCGCTGGCCTTCGCTGTCGAGGGGAGGAGTGAAGCTCCGAGGGCTCGACGGGAAGGGACCGAATCGCTCACGGCGAAGTGTGAAACCGAAAGTCCGGCTAGAGCAGAACAACTCATGGAAGAGGTCTGCGGACGGGAGAACTGCCTGCGGGCCCTACGACGAGTGAAAGCCAACCAGGGGAGTCCGGGACTCGACGGCATGAAAGTCGGAGAGTTAGCAGACTACCTAAAGCAGCACTGGCCAGCAGTGCGGGAACAGTTGCTGAGCGGAACTTACGAACCGCAACCGGTGAGGCGGGTAGAGATTGCCAAGCCGGACGGAGGAGGAGTGCGCAAGCTGGGCATTCCGACGGTGCTGGACAGGTTTATCCAGCAGGCGGTGATGCAAGTTCTGCAAGGCAGGTGGGACCCGACGTTCTCCGAACACAGTTACGGCTTTCGCCCGCAGCGTTCGGCGCATCAGGCGGTGGCCAAGGCGCAGCAGTATATCGCCGAAGGTCATCGCTGGGTGGTGGATATCGATCTGGAGAAGTTCTTCGATCGAGTGAACCACGACCGGCTGATGGCGGCGATCGCACGGCGGGTGGGCGACAAGAGGATGCTCAAGCTGATCCGAGCATTTCTGGAGTCAGGCGTGATGGAGAACGGGCTGGTCAGTCCGGTGGACGAAGGGACTCCGCAAGGAGGGCCATTGTCTCCGTTGCTGTCGAATCTCGTGCTCGATGAACTCGACCGGGAACTGGAGCGGCGTCAACATCGTTTCGTGCGCTATGCGGATGATTGCAATATCTACGTGGCGAGCGAGCGGGCTGGAAAACGAGTTATGCACAGCGTGACCCGTTTCCTGCGACGGCGACTCAAGCTCAAGGTGAACGAGGCGAAGAGCGCGGTAGCGCGACCGCAGGAGCGGAAGTTTCTGGGCTTTAGCTTTACGAGCGGGATCAAGCCGAAACGGCGCATCGCGCCCAAGGCTCTGCTCCGCTGTAAGCAAAGAGTACGGGAACTGACGCGCCGGACACGAGGCATTAGTGTGGAGCAGATGACGAAGGAACTGGCCAGCTACCTACGCGGCTGGAAGGGATACTTCGGCTACTGCGAAACACCCTCGGTGTTGCGAAAGTTGGAGGCATGGATGCGACGTCGGTTACGCTCCGTGCTCTGGAAGCAATGGAAGCGGGGGACGGTGCGATTCGCGAAACTGCGTCAACGGAACGTCGGTGCTGACCTTGCGAGACAAACCGCCGGCAGCTCCCATGGTCCTTGGCGCCTCTCAAACAGCCCGGCCTTGCAGTGGGCTCTCTCCGTTGCCTACTTTGACTCGCTCGGTCTGCCACGATTGTTGGACCGCGTCTAGCTGAACCGAACTGAACCGCCGGATGCGGACCCGCATGTCCGGTGGTGTGGCAGGGGAGAGCGGGTGACCGCTCCCCCTATGCCGATTTTTGCGGTCCTTGGCAACTACATCTACCCGATGAAAGGAACAACTGTTGTGACCTCATGCCGTAGTGATTTGCAGGGCAGACTGCTATCATCTCGGCAGCGGAGGCGGTATGGCACGCGAAGATTTCTTGCGGGAGATGCAAGCATCGCTCGCGGAGCAGAAGCGGAAGATCGACGAAGAGCAACGCGCGAAGGCCCATGAAGCCGAGGTGATCCACCAGCAAACCTTGACCAATTGGGAAGAGCTTTATCGGGACGTGAAGTCGATCAGCCAGCACATCGGCATCGGCTTCTGGCCCGCTGAGGGGCATAGCTTCATCCTCCGGCACGGACCTAACGATCTGACGGTTTTGCTTGACGGAGGCGTTGAGTACAGCGGTCTGGCGCAAGGTTCCTTCAAACCCACGGTGCGCGGCTCGGAGCTTATGTATTCCCTGAAGGAACGAGTTTCTTCCGAAGGCGAAGTTTTTGCCACAGCAGTCGAGCGAGAAGGCCGACCGTTCACCGTGGCAGAAATCGCGGAACACCTGGTTCGCATCGCCGTGGGTAAGCCCTAGCGCGAGTTATACTGAGAATCCGGTAGTCGAATTTCCTTCCTGCTGCGAAAGTTATTGCTATGCTCTCCCGTCCTGACAGCACCGAATACGCCGAGTTTTACACCAACTACATTGCCCGCGTTCCGGAGGGTGCGGTTGTCGACTTTCTCGCCAAGCAGCCCGGCGACTATCGCCAGCTTCTGGTGGGCGTCTCCGAAGGCGCTGCCGCCGCGCCCACGGCACCCGGTAAATGGAGCATCAAGCAGATCCTGGGTCACGTCTCTGATGCCGAGCGAGTGATGGGCTATCGTGCCTTGCGCTTCGCCCGCGGCGATGAGCAGGAGCTGCCCGGCTTCGAGCAGGATGACTATGTGCGCGAGGCTGGCTCCGACGCGCGCAGCCTGGAAGAGCTGCTGGCCGAATTCGAGAGCGTGCGCCGATCGACGATTGCGCTGTTCAAGTCGCTGCCTCCCGGTGCTGAGATGCGAGGCGGTGTCGCCAACGGCAATCGCGTGACCGTTCGCGCCTTGGCGTACATCGCAGCCGGGCACGCCCAGCATCATTACGAGCTGCTGAGGGCACTTTTTCCAGCAAAAGCAGCTCGCGACGCTTGAGCGTGGGGCACCGTTTCAGCGGTGCATTTGGTCGGCTTTCCAGAATCACCGGCTTGAGCCACTGAGGTAATCCATTCCGTGAGTTACCTCAGCGGCTGAAACCGGGCAGCAAACCCAGCCGCTTTATGCGCGCCTACAAGGCGTGCTCTACCCGGATGACGGGGCATTGTTATACTGAAGAACAACATGGGAATCGTGAAGAACATCGCCGCCATCGCCAAGGGCATGAGCGTCACCTTCATGGAGATGTTCCGGCCGACCATCGTCGAGAACTATCCCGACGGTCCCGGCCCCACCCGCGGTGCGATGTTCCAGGACCGCTTCCGCGGCTTGCATGTCCTGCAGCGCGATGAGAATGGGCTGGAGAAGTGCGTAGCTTGTTTCCTCTGTGCCGCCGCGTGTCCCTCGAACTGCATTTATATCGAGGCCGCGGAGAATACCGCCGAGAAGCGCGTCAGCGGCGCGGAGCGCTACGCCAAGGTCTACAACATCGACTACAACCGTTGCATCTTCTGCGGCTATTGCGTCGAAGCCTGTCCCACGGACGCCATCACTCACGGCCACGGCTTCGAGCTGGCCACCTACAACGCCAGCAATCTGGTTTACCGCAAAGAGCAGTTGCTGTCCGGCAGCCCCGCGCACATCGGCGCTAACGCCATCTTCAATCACGGCGAGAACTACCGGCTGACCCCCAAGAAATAATCTCGAGGATCGCATCGGCGCTGAGCCTGTCGATGGACCTGCGGCGCAGGCTGGTAAAAAGTCTGGACGGCACAAATCGTGTCGCCGGCTGAGGCTGGCTCCGGATAAGGTTAGGGCGCTGGGACGCGGCGCTGAGGCGCGCCGCACGACCCGAACTGTGCCTACGCAGCGCGCACAAATGAATGGGCCTTCTCGTGGCTCTGGTGACGCCCCTCGGCCATCGACCAGAGCAGGAGAAGGCCCAAACCCGGGCGCGCGATTCTAGACTAGAGAATCGGATTCGGTCCCGGCCGCCGGGGCGGATTCGGAGGAACCCGCGGCGGTGGATTCGGGGGTGGTGGAGTCGGCGGCATATGAACGCCCGCTAGAAATGGAGTCGGTCCCGGCCGCCGGGGCGGATTCGGAGGAACCCGCGGCGGTGGATTCGGGGGTGGCGGATTCGGCGGCATATGAACGCCCGCTAGAAATGGAGTCGGTCCGGGTCGCCGGGGCGGATTCGGAGGAACCCGCGGCGGAGGCTGCGGCGGTGGCGGATTCGGCGGCATATGAGTCGCCACTAGAAATGGTGTCGGGCCAGGGTGCCGGGGCGGATTCGGGGGAACCCGCGGCGGCGGATTCGGCGGCGGCGGATTCGGTGGCATGTGTACCGCCGGCAGCTGACTACTTGCCTTGAGGGGAGTCGCGACAATTCCTACTACCAGGAATAGCACCAGAACCATTAGGACTCCCATGAGTAATTTGCGCATCATAGCTTTAATTTCTCCTTACGCTAGAGTCCTCTGTACGTCTTCCCGGCCAAGGGGGGTTAGGAAGCCGTTATCGGCACGGAGTCGACACTGCCGTGCACTTGCACGTGTACTCTCGCAGGGAGGCAGTAGCAACACTCTGGAGGTGACCCCTTGGAGACTTATTTCTGATCGTGCAGACCCTTGCAGAAGCGGGACTTGATTCGAAAAGTGACTTGGAGGAATCAGCGTGATGGTCGCCGTATGAAACGGAGTTGCACTCTCGCCGCCCGGCCGTCACCTCATGAAGCAGAAGATTGCATCAGTTCGAGCAACTGGATCACGGTAGCCCAGTTGCGGGCCGTGCAAACCGTCGACAGCCGCGAATCGAAGTAAGCACTCGTCAGTTTCGTGCTACCGTTGGGCACATGAAGATAGATCTCGCGACCGGCAACGTGGAAGCGATCCGGCGCGGAGCGGTCCGGGCCGAGACTCTTCACCCCGGCTGCGCTGGGCTGGTCCGCGAGGAAGTACACATGCAGCGTCTGCTCCGGCAGCCCGGCTTTCAAAAAGGGATTGCCGCGCACCGTCTGCGCAAGCTGTTCCCTTGTGCGAAGCACCACGGGAGCGGAGAAACCAAAGCGCTGTTCAATCGTCTTCGACACAATGCCAGGGAGGTCCTTCACCAGCTTCGGTGGCGTGGAGAAGACGACATTTCCACTCTGGATGTAAGTTCTCACGTTGACACACTTAAGCTGCGTGAAGATCCGAGCAAGCTCCTGCATGGGCAGACAGTGCTTTCCGCCGACGTTGATACCGCGCAGCAAGGCAACGTAGATTGAGGACTTCTCCGAAGTCTTAATCGAACTCATAGAAACTCATCCGTTGAGCAGGATATCGCGGCAGGGGTCAATTACGAGGCTACGATGCGTGGCGAGGCGGGGCGTCGCAGTCGTGCAGGGACTTCGCGTCCTTCGCCAAAGCCCAACACCCAGAACTCCGTTTCCTTCAGGTTGGTGCTCCGCAGAACATTCTGCAGAACATCGACCGGCTCGTCCTTGCCATCGTCCGCTAGATCGAAGGTGCCGAAGTGGCTGGCCACGCTGAGGCGGGCTCCCAATCGCTGGTGCGCTTCCACCGCGTCCTGCGGCGACATGTGCATCTCGCCCATGAACCACCGCGGACGAAACGCGCCGATGGGAAGCAACGCGAGATCAATTTGCGGGAAGCGTTGGGCGATCTGGTCAATGTGCGGTCCGCCGCCAGTATCGCCGGCAAAGTAGATGCTGGTCTGATTGCTCTGAACCATGAAGCCGCACCAGAGTGTTTTGTTCACGGCGAAAGGATGCCGGCCGGAGAAGTGCTGCGCCGGTACCGCCGTAACCCAGATATCGCTGCGCGCCGGCGCCTCCTGCCACCAGTCCAGTTCCACCACGTTCTGAATGCCATTTCTGGCCAGCAGCCTTGCGTTTTTCAGACCGGTATAGATGGTGGGGCGGAACTCCGCTGCCAGCCAGCGCAGGGTGGGGAGATCCATGTGATCGTAATGGTCATGGCTGACGAGCACCAGGTCAATGGGTGGCACGTCGCTCAAACGAATGCCCGGCGGTCGATGGCGCCGCGGTCCTGCCCACGATACCGGAGCGGCTCGCTTTGACCAGATGGGATCGGTGAGAATGTTGATGCCTTCGAACTGCAACAGAAAGGTCGCGTGATTTACGAAGGTAATTCGCAGAGAGTCGGAGTGTTGCGGTGGGGGCTGTTCCGGACGGGAATCCAACGCCGGATGCCAGCTCCTGTGGTGACGCAAAAGCAACCACCGGATCATGGCGCCAAAACCGTTGCGCCGAGAACTGATATTGCGAAATCTCGTTCCGTCAAAATGAGAGTGGAGCGGCTCCATTTTGCGCGTAACCTGGCCAGATCAAATTTACCCGGCATTATACAGATTTCGCTGCCACCCGCAAAGTTTTAATCGCCGCACGGCACTATTCGGCCATAGGGCGACGACGTAACTGCTTTGATCTGCTAGGCGGAGAAAACTGGCGTGGGGCAGCAGAGGCTCAGCGCGACGACGTAAGCTCCGTCTGGGGGACTGTTGCCTGGCGGCGCTTCGCCATTCGTTGCGAGAGCAGGTAAATGGCACACTGCACGATGGCAGCGCCGCAACTGTCGAGCACCACATCCTGCCAGCGGCTAGTACGCGAGGGGATGAAGCTCTGGTGGATCTCGTCGAAGGAGGCGGTTACCACCGTGAACAGCATGGCGATGAACATCCATTCCGCCCGCCAGAGGTCGCGCAAGTAGAGTCCCCAGGGCCGCCGGACGAGTGTAGTGATGCGCTCGCGATTGCTATTGCGGAGCGCCAGAAAGACGAGACCGCCGAGAATTCCATAGCCGAGAAAATGTCCGGTCTTGCGCAATACGTGGTCGAGCTGCTCCACGAACGATGGCTCGACCTGCGGAGAGACGGCGGCGATGACCTTGTACAAAATGCTGGTGGTGTTGTCCGCTGAGGCCATGTCGGTGGATTCCAGCCGGATGACTCCCAGCCAGATCAGAACCAGCCACCAGTTGCGGACCAGAGAGCGCAACGAAATCTTCAGCAAAATCAGGTACTCCGATCGCAGCACAGTCGCAAGAGAAATCTGCCTGCCTGCGGAAAACTACTCGACACGGTAATTGGGAGCCTCGCGTGTGATCATGACATCATGCACGTGGCTCTCGCGCAGGCCCGCGCCGCTGATGCGTACGAAGCGCGCCTTCTGCTGCAGTTCTTGGATGCTGCCGCAGCCCACATAGCCCATGCCGCTTTTTACGCCGCCTACCAGTTGATAGACGATCATGCCGACGGTACCGCGGTAGGGCACGCGGCCCTCGATCCCTTCCGGTACCAGCTTGGCCAGGCGGTTGCCCTCGCCGCTTTCTTCCGACAGCACCGGAACCGATGAATCGCTGTCGGTGGTCTGGAAGTAGCGCTCGCTGGAACCTTGTGCCATCGCCGCCAAGGATCCCATTCCGCGATACGCCTTGAATGAGCGGCCCTGGTACAGAATCGTCTCGCCCGGACTTTCTTCGGTCCCAGCCAACAGCGAGCCGATCATCACACAGTCGGCGCCCGCGGCGATCGCCTTGGTGATGTCGCCTGAATACTTGATGCCGCCGTCGGCGATGACCGAGACGTCGCTGTCGCGCGTCGCCCGGGCGGCTTCAGCGATGGCGGTGATCTGCGGCACGCCGGCTCCCGTCACCACACGCGTAGTGCAGATCGAACCCGGCCCGATGCCAACTTTGATGCCGTCGGCTCCGGCGCGCGCCAGCTCGCAAGCCCCGTCGAAGGTACCGACGTTGCCGGCGATGAGATCGACCTCGGGCAGTTTCGCCTTGACCTTCTGGATGGCTTCAATCACGCGCGCCGAGTGTCCATGCGCGCTGTCGATGGCCAGCAGATCGACCTTGGCTCGCACCAGTTCCTGCGCGCGCTCCAGATAATCGCCAGTCGCGCCGATCGCCGCTCCCACGCGCAGGCGGCCGTGATCGTCCTTGGCGGCGGTGGGATACTTCAACCGCTTCTGAATGTCCTTCACCGTGATCAGGCCCTTGAGGTTGTAATGGTCGTCGACCACCAGCAGCTTCTCGATGCGGTGCTGGTGCAGAATCGCCTCCGCATCGGTGAGTGTGGTGCCCACGGGAACCGTGATCAGGTTCTCCTTGGTCATCACCTCGCTGATGGGAATGTCGGTGCGGGTCTCGAAGCGCAGATCACGGTTGGTGAGGATGCCGACCAGTTTCCCCTTCTTGGTTATCGGCACGCCGGAGATGCGGTAATGCCGCATCAGCTCCAGCGCGTCGGCAATCTTCTGTTCGGGCGACATGGTGATGGGGTCGACAATCATGCCGCTCTCCGAGCGCTTTACCTTGTCGACTTCCGTGGCCTGCTGCTCGATGCTCAGGTTGCGATGGATGATGCCGAGCCCGCCCTGTTGCGCCATGGCGATGGCCATGTGCGACTCGGTGACGGTGTCCATGGCCGCGCTGATCAGGGGCACGCGCAGCTCGATGTTGCGGGTCAGGCGGGTGGTGGTGTCGGCCAGGGCAGGCACAACGTCGGACTTGGCAGGCAGCAGCAACACGTCATCGAAAGTCAACGCCTCAGGGACGGGGAAATGGATCATGGTTATTTGATTCCGCGGAGGGGTAAACGATTATTGTAGAGTTGCGCTGGCGGTTAGGCAAACGTGGGACTTTCCAAAGGTGTACCGCTGAGTCTTTTCTTTTAGTTAAGGCAGCGCATCGGTTCGGGGAGGTGGTCCGTGCGGCGCAGATCTTTCCTCAAAGGCGCGGGAGTTTTGACCGTAGCGGTCGTCGGCGGTGGCGTCTGGCGGGCCTGGGATCAAGGCGTCTTCAGCACCGGCGAAGGGCCGGCTTACGAGCCTTGGAAAGACTGGCGCAACGCCAAGGACAGTCCGCTCGCTTTGGTGAGCGCCGCGATCCTCGCTGCCAGCCCACATAATACCCAGCCCTGGCGCTTTAGGGTCAGCGATTCCGCGATTGAGCTGCACATCGACACCAGCCGCAACGTCGGTGCGCTCGATCCCTATCTGCGCGAAGAGCACATTGGTATGGGGTGCGCTCTCGGGAACCTTTTGCTGGCGGCACCAGCCAACGGCTATGCCGCGACAGCGACGCTTGTCCCGGGAAAGCTGGAACCGATTCCTGCTGAACCCAAACCAGAACTCCTGGCGCGTGTAGACCTCGCGCCCGGAACACGCCAGGAAAACGAACTTTACAATGCTATTCCGCACCGTCACACCAATCGCGCGGCGTACGATCCGCACCGGCCGCTGCCGCCTGACTTCCTGGACGCGCTCACCCATCTGCCGCCTGACGAGAACGTGAAGATGTTTCTGTTCACCAACGAAGCCGATCGGAAAAAGATCGCTGATGTCAGTTCCGCTGCCAACCAGGAAATCTATTCCGATCCCAACGTTCAGGCCGGCAGCGAGCGCTGGGTCCGACTACAGTGGAGTGAGGTGCAGCGATATCGCGATGGCCTGACCATTGACGCCTTTGGTTTGCCTCCCATCGGCACGGCCGTCGCAAAAATGATGACGCAACGAATGCTGGCATGGGCAGGCTCGCACAGCGAGCAAAATGGCTATTCCCATCTGATGCTAAGCGCGCCACTGATCGGCTTCATCGCCGTACGCGACCGCTATGATCAGCAGCAGTGTTTGCAGGCCGGGCGGACGTGGCAGCGCGCACATCTGTTCGCCACCGCCCGAGGCGTCGCCTCTCGTCCCTGTAACGAGGCTGTAGAAATGGTTGACCACGAGCGGGCGCTGGGTAGACCGGCCTTGCGGGCCGGAATGCTGAACGAGATCACTGGAGATCCTTCTTGGCAGCCGACCTTCGTTTTCTATATGGGCTATCCCACGCTGACGGCGCATGCTAGTCCTCGGCGACCGCTGCAGTGGGTGGAGCTGTAAAGCAAACAGCTTTGGCTTATATCAGGGCACAACCTTTAGTCGTGCCGACAGGTGCTCGTGAAAGTAAGGGCTTCAGCCCCAGCAGGATGCGGATCTCAAGAGCAAAGAGCCTGGACTCCTGCTGGTGCTGACGCGGCACCGCTGAAAAGCCGTGCGCTGATACAAAACCTCGCCGTGATAAGAGGTTAGCAAACCATCCATTCTTGAGTTTTTCTCCCACTTAGGCGTATATTTAGTTCGGTACTGTTGTGTTTTCAGGTTCCTGTCACCGGTCGCGGCGTGACAGGGAACCGGTGCAGATTCGGCGAAGCACATCGGTGGGCGATCGCCCACTTTTTATTTCCACCCCGTAATCCGCTGGTGCACGGCGAGTCCAGGTGGTAGCGAGAGCCTGACGCGCGCTCTGTGCTTAGCCACTCACAAGGCGCAAGAGCGGCGCTCGCTAGGTCCCGGTGCGCTGGTCGGGTAGAGGCCGAACAGGAGTTTGGGACGGTCTGTGCTGACGGAACAGAATGGCGGCCGGTTTGGACAAAATTCGTGAGATCGCTGAGCGCGTGGCGCAGTCCAGCGGGCTGGAAGTGGTCGACCTGGAACTGCACGGCGGCGGCAAGGCCCGGATGCTGCGGATCTATATCGACAAGCCGGGTGGCGTAACCCACGAGGATTGCGCGAATTTCAGCCGCGAGGCGGGCACCATCTTCGACGTCGAGGATGCTATTCCGGGCGGCTCCTACACCTTGGAAGTGTCGTCGCCGGGTCTGGATCGCAAGCTGACGAAGCCGGATGACTTCGAGCGCTTCGTCGGCAGTCGGGTGAAGGTGACGACACGCGATCCGGTGAACGGCAACCGGTACTTCGAAGGTCGGCTTCGGGCATTTCAGGACAGCCGGCTTTGGGTGGAGCTTTCACCCCGCAAGAAGTCGAAGAAGCACCAGGCAGTTGAGCAGGGAACGGAGGTCGAGATCGACCTCAACAACGTCGAGACGGCGAACCTGGTTCCCGAGCTCTGAAACAACGGTCGCAGGCACAGGTAAGGTGGCACAAATTCTATGGCGAGTGAACTGTACAACGTAATCGACGCCCTCAGCCGGGAGAAAGGCATCGATCCGCAAATAGTCGTAGGTGCGGTGGAAGATGCCATTGTTGTGGCCACCCGAAAGTACTACAAGACGCAGGAAAATCTGCGCGCCGAGCTCGACAAGGAAACCGGCCAGATCCGCGCTTACGCGGTGCGCTCCATTGTAGAGGGCCCCGACCAGATCGAAGATCCCATCGCGCAGATCACGCTGGAGGATGCCCGGCGCATCGACCCGGCTGCGGAAGTGGGCGGTGAACTCCGCACCTACAAGCCGACGGACGTTCTCGGACGCATCGCGGCGCAGTTGGCCAAGCAGGTCATCTTCCAGAAAGTGCGCGAGGCCGAGCGCGACACCATTTACAACGAGTACATCGGACGTGTGGGCGAGATCATCAACGCCACCGTCAAGCGCACCGAAGGTCAGGACCTCATCGTCGATCTGGGCAAGGCCGAAGGCCGCGCGCCGCGCAAGGAGCAATCACGCTTGGAGTCGTTTGCTCCCGGTGAGCGCGTTCGCGTCGTCATCGTGCGCGTGGAGAAAGCCTCGAAAGGGCCGCAGGTGGTGGTCTCACGCGCCGCGCCGGAGCTGGTCACGCACCTGTTCCAGACGGAAGTGCCCGAGATCTACGACAACACCGTCGTCATTCGCGCCATCGCGCGCGAAGCCGGCGAGCGCACCAAGATCGCCGTCATGTCCAAGGACAAGGACGTCGATCCGGTCGGCGCCTGCGTCGGCATGAAGGGCATGCGCGTGCAGTCGATCATCCGCGAGTTGCGCGGCGAGAAGATCGACATCATCGAGTATCACGAAGATCCGGTGGTCTTTGCCGAGAAGGCGTTGCAGCCCGCGAAGGTCAGCCGCGTGACCGTCCTCGAAGGACAGGAGAAGCATCTCGAGGTCATCGTCGACGACAGCCAGTTGTCGCTGGCCATCGGAAAGAAGGGACAGAACGTTCGCCTGGCCGCCAAACTGCTCGGCTGGAAGATCGACATCAAGAGCGAGGAAGAGAAGCGGCAGGAGGTGGAAGAGCAGATGCGCGGCATCATGACGCCGCAGGCCACGCCGCTGGAATCGGTGCCCGATCTCGAGCCCGGCATCATCGAGAAGCTGGTGGCCGCCGGCATCACCACCGTCGAGATGGTGGCCGACATGACGCCCGAGCAACTCGAAGAGGTGCCCGGTATAGGCCCCAAGACCGTAGAAAAAATCAGTATCGCGGTCAATAATTACTTCTCCAGTCTGGAAGCAGTGGAAGCTGGCGGTGAAGAAGGCGCGATTGCCGAAGACGAGGCTCTGCCGGAAGGCGAGGCGCCCGCTGAGGCTGAAGCTCTCGCTCAGGATGAAGAAGGCGGCGAGGCGCTGGGAGAGGATGTCTCTGTCGAGGAAGAGGCCCGCGAGTTAGCAGCGGAAGAAGCAGCCGAGGCCGGCGAAGAGGCAGGCGAAACGCCTGAAGAAATCGAAGCGGCCGAGCGCAACGGTGAAGCTGCCGAATCGGAAGTCGAGGCCACGGCCGAAGCCGATGTCGAGCTCGCCGAAGAGGCTGGTCAGTCAGGTGACGCAGAAGGTCTTCCCGACGTGCCGGAGGCTTCTGCGCAGAGCGTGGAAGAGCTTGCCGACGAAGGCCAGGCATTCGAGGCGGAGGTTGTCGATGGCGTGGAGAGCGCTCCTCTTGCCGATGAAGGCGAGCGGACGATCCACGAGCGGCCGGCTACGGAAAACGAGAATGTTCCCGACGAAGAAGAGCCGGGAGAGAAGAAGTAAAGCAGTGGCCGAGAAATTGTATCCGGAAACAAGATGGAGCAAAGCAACGCCGCCGCAGGGCGGTGGAATTTAACTGACCACTGGCCACTGGCCACTGGCAACTGACCGTGAGGATGGCTATGAAGTCGTAACCGGACGGAACATAACGGAGGAAGCAAGGCGGCATGCAGCACAAGGTTCGAATCAACGATCTGGCGAGAGAACTCGAGGTCAAGAGCAAGGCGATCCTCGACGTTCTCCCCAAGGTCGGCGTAACTGAGAAGAAAACGCACTCCAGCTCCATCGAGGAAGATGAAGCCGAGCGCGTAAAGAGGTACTTTGCCGAGCATGAGCCCAGTTCGTCCCGCGGCTCGCATGCCGTCTCTGCCGCGGCGGAAGAGTTCAAGCCCAAGATCGATCTGTCGCACATCTCCAAGCCCGGAGACGTGTTGAAGGCGATCACGCAACGGGCCGCTCAGCCGGTCGCGCCTCCCCGTCCCGTTGCGCCGCAACCGCCCGCGAGCGCCGCCCGGACCAACGTCGCTCCGCCATCGGCCGTTCCGCCCAAGCCTGCGCCGCCTGCACCTCCTATCGCCGCCAGCAGCCAGCCGGCGTCGCCGGCCGAGGCCAAACCGGCTCCGCGTTTCATAACGCCGCAGAGTGTTGTCCGCCCGCCGGCAGCGGTCATCCTTCCGCCGAAGCCTGCGCCGCCTTTGCAGCCGCCCGCGGCTCCTGCACAAGCAGCGCCGCCCGCGGCCGAAGCTCAAAGCCAGGTAGCTGTTCTCGACGAGTTGGAAGCCGCGGTCATCGCGCCGGAAGCTCCCGCCGCGGAGACAGCCGTGCCGGAGGCGACGAGCTCGGCAGCGGCAACTCCGTTGGCTCCTCCAGCGCGTCCTGCCGCTCCTGCGGCGCCGGTGCAGGGAGCAACGCGTCCTCCGTTGCCGGGAGTTCCATCGCGTTCGGGACAACAGCCTGCGGCCGGTGCGACAGGGGCTCATGCGCCCCGCCGGCTGATTGTGCCCCAGACCGGACCGCGTCCCGTGTACGCGGCGCCGGTGCGTCCTGCGGCGACTGCGCCGCCAAGAGCTGTAATGCCGGAGCGCGGCAAGCCGATCTTTCAGCGGCCGCGTCCGGGTGCGCCGCCGACCGGAGGGGCTCGACCGCCGGTGCGGCCAGGCGAGCGTCGCGGTCCGCATCCCACGCGTTCCGGCCCTCCCGGATCACGTCCCGGATTTGCGGCCGGGCCTGGCGGCGGAGCCCCGCCTCCGCCCACCGGACAGCGTCCGATGGGCCGCCCCGCGCGTCCTGGACAGCGTTATGTTCCGCGTGGTGTGAAGGAAGGCCCGATGAAGGGCTTCGTTCCGCCGCCGCGGCTGTCGCTCTCCAGCGAGCCGCTGCCCATCACGCGCGCCATTACCATCCCTGAAGGCATCAGCGTGAAGGATCTGGCCGAGAAGCTGGAAATCCGCGCCAAGGATCTCATCGCCCGTTTGCTGGCACGCGGCGTCTTCGCCACCGTCAACCAGACGCTGGATTCCGATTTGGCGACTGAGATGGCGCGCCACTTCGGCGCTGAGACTTCGGTGATCACCTTCGAAGAGCAACTGGCGAAGGACACTGCGCCTGCGGAGAGCGCGGGCGAAGACGGCAGCGCGCAGGCGGTGCCGCGTCCGCCGGTGGTGACCATTATGGGCCACGTCGATCACGGCAAAACCAGCCTGCTCGACGCCATCCGCTCGACCAATGTCGCCGAAGGCGAAGCGGGAGGAATCACGCAGCACATCGGCGCCTACAAGGTTGCTATCACCGATCCCAACTCGCCGGCCTATGGCCGCGAGATCGTCTTCCTCGATACCCCGGGTCACGAAGCCTTTACTCGTATGCGTGCCCGCGGATCGAAGGTGACCGACATCGTGGTTCTCGTCGTCGCTGCCGATGACGGTGTGATGCCGCAGACGCTGGAAGCCATCGATCACGCCAAAGCGGCGAACGTGCCGATCATTGTCGCCGTCAACAAAATCGATAAGCCCGACGCCCTGCCCGATCGCGTGAAGAAGCAGCTCGCCGATCGCGGCCTGATGCCGGAAGACTGGGGCGGCAACACCGTCTTCGTCGATGTTTCGGCGAAGCAGAAGACCAATCTCAATCTGCTGATGGAGGTGATCTGCCTGGTTGCTGATCTGGGTGATCTGAAAGCTGCACCCGATCGTCTGGCCAGCGGCACCGTGCTGGAGGCCAAGCTGGATCGCGGACGTGGGCCGGTTGCCACCGTGCTGGTGCAGAACGGCACGCTGCACAACAGCGACAACTTCGTCGTGGGCAACGTCTTCGGTAAGGTGCGCGCCATGTTCAACGATCGCGGCGCCGCGCTGGAAGCTGCCGGACCGTCAACTCCGGTCGAGATCCTCGGCCTGGAAGGACTGCCGCAGGCGGGCGATCAGTTGGTCGCCGTCGCCGATCGCGAGAAGGCGCGCGGCATCTCCGAAGACCGCGAGGCTAAAGCGCGCGAAGCCGCGCTGGCCAAGAGCT
>Ga0335081_10007098_pt1 | contig 17880 bp, 12 predicted proteins | sample Lox_Sample_35_FD_206713 | JGI IMG/M metagenome (GOLD analysis project Ga0335081, IMG submission 206713) | Soil microbial communities from Loxahatchee National Wildlife Refuge, Florida, United States - Lox_Sample_3.5 | ecosystem: Environmental > Terrestrial > Soil > Wetlands | place: USA... | reverse complement strand
AGCGTTTCCTGGTATCTGGCCGTCTGGCTCATAGGCCTCCCTCGCTGTCGAGCGCCATCCCACCTCGGACCCGGGGCGGGTCTCATCCCCCTGCCGGAGTAAGAAAGATGGGCCGTCACCCTCACGAGCCCAGCTGACGGGGACCGGGCGGCGCCCGCATGCCTGCCGGACCGGCCGCTCACGGCTGGAAGATGATGACCACCAGGCAGGAAGCGTCATAGGCACCTGGCTGCTCACCGAGCCCACCCCGAGCAGGCCCCGACCGCCGCTGCCCCGCGAGCCCACGACCAGCAGGTCGGCGTGGTACCCGGCGCCGGGGAGTTCGGCGGCTGGCGAGCCAGGAATCATCTGGACGGTGACCGGCGGCGCCGGCCCGGAGCTGGCATCGCCCAACGGATTAATAGCGTGAAGGTCGGGCCGGCCTGTTACGTGTCCAGGAGCGCCAGCTCGCGGGCCCGGCCGACGGCCTGGTTCCGTGAGAAGACCCCCAGCTTCCGGTAGATCGACATCGCCTCGGCTTTGACGGTGTGCCGGGACAGGAACATCTCCTCGGCAATCTCCGGGAACGACAGGTGGGTGGAGAGCATCGGCAGCAGGCGCAGCTCGGCAGTGGTCAGGGCCGACGCACCCAGAGCGGACGAACCCCGGGCGCGGGAAAGCCCCGCCCGCAGGTCCGCGGCCTGCCGGACGAAGACACCGAGGCCGGGGCGCCGCACGAGGATCTCGTCGGCCTCCCGGAGCAGGGTCCGCGCCGCGCCCAAATCGAACAACGCGAGGTAGCACCTCGCCAGCTCGATCCTCGCCTGAACGGCCATGTGCGGCACGGCGTAGGTCAGGCCGGGACGAAGACGCTGCGCCCGGGTCAGTTCCGCCTCGGCGCGCGGACGGTCGCCCTCGTGCAGCGCTATCCGCGCGGCCACCGTGTACAAGATCGTGACCGGGGGATAGCCTTCCAGCTTGCCTTCACGGGCCAGCGACAGGGACTCGGATAGGTACCGTCCGCCCCGCTCCCAGTCGCCCCTGCCGATCGCCAGCAGCGACCGCTCGGCCAGCGCGATGCATGGACCGAACATGATCCTGCTAGCCTGGCCCTCCGCGACTACATCCTCGAACAGGACATCGGCCCCGTCTAGATCGCCGGCGATCAGGTGCGCGGCCGCCTGGTACATCATGGCGGTGATGCGCCAGAAGCTGCCCGGGGCCAGGGTCGTGGCCGCGAGCTCCGCGTCGGCCCGCATCTGCTCCACCCCGTCGCGGCACAGCAGCGCCCGGGTCAGCGCCAGCCACGGCTCGATTGACGGGCTCCCGTCCGGCAGGTTCGTGGCGGCGGCTGTCCGCTCGGCGGCGTCGGCCCATCGTTCGGCGTGGGCCGGATTCCCGGTCAGAGCGTAGAACACCGCCGCCAGGACGGCGATCGCCGGGTAGCGTTCCATGGCCGCCTGGTCTTCGAGCCACCCGAGCCACCGCTCCACCGTCGCGATCTTGCCCCGCTGGTAGGCGGGAAACGTCAAAGCGCCGGCCAGGCGAGCCGCCGAATCGACCTCGCCCGCCTTCATCCAGTACTCCAGTGCCTCCTCGGGCTGCCGGTTACGCTCGTACCACTGCGCAGCTCGCCGTTGAAAGATGGGTATCAGCTCGGGCTCCTGGCGGTGCAGCTCCGCCAGGAGCATGTCGCGGAACAAGTGGTGGTAGCGGTACCAGTCTCCCCGCCGGTCCAGCGGCACCAGCAGCAGGTTCGACCGTTCCAGGTCGGCCAGGGCCGCCGCGGAACCGCTCATATCGAGCACCGCATCGCACAGCGGCCCGCACATGCGCTCCAGCACCGCGGTCCGGGTCAGGAACGCGCGGTGCCGGCGGGAAATCCGCGCCAGGAACTCGGACTCCAGGTACTCGCTCACCAGCCGGTCATCGCCGCCGAAGGAAACCGCCGCGTTCGCAAACGGGCCGCCCTCCTTGAGGCAGAGCGCCGCGAGGTACAGCCCGGCCGGCCACCCCTCGGTCCGCCGGTGCAACTCCGCCACGTCATCCTCACCCAGGGCGAGATCCACATTGCGCAGCAGCGAGGACGCCTCCTCCCAGGTGAGCGACAGGTCACCCGGCCCGACCTCCAGGAGCCTGCCCTCGGCGCGCAGCCGCGCGATCCGCAGCGGCGGCTCGGCCCGGCCGGCGAGCACCAGCCGGGAACCGCCCGGCACATGATCAGCGAGCACGGACAGCGCGGCCCGGCATTGGGAGTTGTGCAGCGCGTGCACGTCGTCCAAGATAAGCGCCACGGGCGAGGCCATCGATGAGAAAGCCGAGCCGAGCCGGGGGACGACCGAGCCGGGCACTGAGCTGCCGGGGGAAGCGAGGGCATCGAATACCCGCTCGCCGACCGGCTCCACCGCATCGAGCGCCTTCGCGACGTAGGTGAGCAGGACCTTCGGATCGTTGTCGGCTTCGTCGACCGACACCCAGGCGAAGGCCTGGCCGTTGCGCTCGGCCCACTGGGCCAGGAGGGTCGTCTTCCCGTAGCCGGCCGGCGCGACCACCGAGGTGATCGGACGACGGTCACCCCGCGCGAGCCGTTCGATAAGCAACGACCGGCGCACCGTCCCGGGCCGGAGCAGGGGGCGGTGAAGCTTCGCCGCGATAAGGTCGAACACCGGCCCGCCTGCACCATGCGATAGCCCAGTTCGCTGGCGCAGCTCGCTGTCGCCCAATGCCCGGTGGCCTCCCCTGGAATTGCGTGCCGTTCCAGGATCGGCCGCACTTTGAATTAGGTCAAGGGCGACAAAGTGAACAAAGGCCGCGTCCTGCCCAAAACGCGGCGAGACGGCGCCAAGCTGGACGGCGGCTGGGAAATGCCGCCACGTTTCCGTCGATCGGGCAACCTAGGCGGGCTTGTTGGCTGGCTGGGCTGGAGCTCACGCATATTACCCGTGCAGGGTGATGCCGCTGATCCGCCCCTGGGCGATGCTGGGCCTGCGTTGGGCGCAGCACCCGTTAGCCGGCCGTTGCCGGCAACCTCACCGGCACATTAGGAGACGCCATGCCGAGCCGCAGCGTGCGCAACAGCAGCCACAGCAATGCGATACCGGCGTCACCGCCGACTAAGCCGATCACGACGCTGACCGCGTATCGCGCGAGCTTGCTACCCAGGTGGCCGTGGGTGCATGACGTCGTGGAACACCAGGATGCCGCCGACCGGGTCGATCAGTGACCCCTCCTGACCTGGACTCGCTGCAGCCGTCCGGCCGAGCGGACAAAACCCAGCAACAGACCTGCCACCGTCGGCCCGGAGACGACGAGGATTACTCCGATCATCACCGCTGCGCCTGGTGACATGCCTGGCAGTAGCGCTGCCGCCGCCGCGGCCAGCGGCCAGGTGATCAGCACCCCGATGATGGTCAGCCTGACTACGATGGGCAGCTGAGGAGACGGCATGCTGGGCAGGTGTACATGATCCTCACGGCGGGTGCTGCCGGGACGTCGGCTGAGACGTTCACTGAGCTGATGGATCACGTTGCCCAGGGTTTCGAGGTGCTGGGAGCCGCGATCCTGGTCGTCGGCGTGGTCTGGTCGTTTGTGCTCGCCGTGGTAGCCGTGCGGCGATCCGGCTGGTCGGCGAGAGCCTACCTGGTCCTGCGCCAGGCATTCGGCGGGACCCTGCTGCTCGGACTGGAAATACTCGTCGCCGCCGATCTGATTCGCACTATCGCGGTCGCGCCCACCCTCAACAATGTCCTCCAGCTCGGGCTGATCGTGCTGATCAGGACGTTCCTCAGCTTCTCGCTAGAAACAGAGATCGAGGGCGTTCCGCCGTGGCGGCGGGCCTTGATGGGCGGCGCGGGGACGATCCGCCGGGTCTCGGCCAGCGCGCTGGAGTCCGAGACGCCGCCCAGGCAGCCGTGACGATAACGAGGCGTAGCAGCACCACCTCGCAGATCTGCACTAGCCGAGAATTGTCGGCGCCGCTGCACCGATGCGGGGCGCCTTGCGGTGTGCGCTAGGTCCACAGGCCTGCTGGCCCGGTCCTGGTACTCCTCACGGGGCCGCCGGGCCGTCCAGGTCGCTCGTGTCCTGTCGTTGCTGGCCGCGGCGCACGGCCCCCAGCAGGACCCGCACGCCGGCGCCCAGCAGCGCAATGTCGCCGAGCATCTGGACGATCAGCAGCACCCGGGCGGCCTCGGACTTGGGAGTGATGTCCCCGAATCCCACAGTGGAGAAGACTGTCACGGCGAAGTACAGGGCGTCGGTGCGGGTCAGCGGCTGGGTGAAATTAGCCGCGGACGCTCGCTGCATCACGAAATACGTCGAGGCGAACACCAATAGGTAGAAGGGAAGGATCAAGCCCAGCGCCTCGAACGCTCTGATACGCGGATAACGCGAGCCGATGATGGACCTGACCTGCCACACCGCGATGCCCGCGAAGACCAGCAGGCCGATCAGGATGCGCACCGCGGTGTCGCCGTTCCACGGCTGGTCCAGCGGGAGTACGTAGTACAGGACGACCAGCGCGGCCGCGGTCAGGACACCTCGCAGCACCGCTCGGAGGACCAGTCGCCTCCGCTGGGCCGACGGCAGCTGGTAGTGCGGCTGATCGGTCATCGCAGTTGCCTCCGGCCTGGAGTCAGCACCGCCTCTTCCTCCACGGGACTTCCATCCCCCATTGATCGCCCATGCCGGACGTACTCAAGACGGGTACCGCTGCGCGCCATCGCTGGCCCGGCTCTTGCGCCGGGCTCAGCCTCGGGAGCCCCGCCCGCCGCACGCCGGGCCACAACCCGCGCAGCACGCCGACGAAGCTGGCTCAGGCGGCTCGCTGCCCGTGGTCAGCGAGCCGCCTGCGCTCCCGATTGTCCGGCTCGCGGCCACTCGGTCCATGGCAAGCTATCCGCTGATGCCGTGGGCCACGTGCCCATGGTGCGCCGATTGGTGCAGCGCCTGCTCGTCTTCTGAGGTCAGGTGCGGCTTGATGTCGAAGGTGACCTTCTTAATGGTTCCGGTGAACGTGAACGGTGCCCGGTTCGCGTAGTTGCGGTCGACGACGCCGCCGTTGTCGCGGCCGATGTCCATGCCCGCGTAGCCGGAGAACCGGAGCGGGACGGTGAAGTCCATCCGGCCCTTGCCGATCTCCTTTGCGTTGGCGAACAGGCGGACGTCACCGCCAGTGGCGGGCTTGGGCGCGTCGGCGTGGAACTCCAGGCGGACGGTGACCTCGCCGGCGGGCAGCGTGGTGTCGGATTCTTGCCGGTACATCAACACGCCCATCATCGAGTAGGTGTGCCTGAGCTTGCCGCCTTCGACGAACAGCGAGAAGCCGCCCAGGTGGTCGGCCTCGGCCACGATCACGCCCTCGGCGCCGCCCTCAGGTATCACCAGGTCGGCGGAGATGGCGTAGGAGTGGTTGTAGATCCGGGGGATCATGCCGGACGCGACGTTCTGCACGTCACCGTAGTAGGTGTAAGTGGTCTGGGCGGGGAGCGGCGGCAGCAGGCCGAAGTAGAAGCTCAGGCCGCCGAGCAGCGGGAGAACCTTGTACTTCTCCGCCTCGGCCCAGAACAGGTCCCGCAGCTCCCTGACCTTCTCCGGATGCTGGTCGGCCAGGTTGTCGGCCTGGCTGAAGTCGTCGGGCAGGTAGTACAGCTCCACCGGATCATCGTCGGGTTGCCACACCCCGGGCGCGAACCTCGCCATCGTCTCCGGAGTCAGGTCCCAGGGGATCCGCGGGATCGACTGGGCGAGCCACCAGCCGTCTTTGTACATGGCCCGGTAGCCGGCGATCTCGAAATACTGCTGGGTGTGGCGCTCCTCGGCGTCCGGGCCGGCGAAGGTGTGCAGGAAGCTGGTGCCGTGCATCGGCGTCTGGGCGATCCCGTCGACGTGCGTCGGCTCCGGCAGGCCGGCCAGTTCCAGGATGGTCGGGCCGATGTCGATGCAGTGGGTGAACTGGCCGCGCAGCCCTCCGGCGTCGGTGATCAGCCGGGGATAGCGGATCACCATGCCCTGCCGGGTGCCGCCCAGGTGGGAGGCGACCTGCTTGCCCCACTGGAACGGGCAGTTCCCGGCCCAGGCCCAGGCCGCCGCGTAATGCGGGGCGACCAGATCGGTGCCCCATACATCCAGCCCGCCGTACTGCTGGATCAGCGCGAGCTGCTGCTCGGGGGTCAGCGGGATGCCGTTCTGCATCGTGAGCTCGTTGAACGAGCCGGTGATCGCGCCTTCCATGCTGGCGCCGTTGTCGCCGAAGATGTAGATCACCAGCGTGTTGTCCAGCTCGCCCATCTCCGCGACCGCGTCGATCACCCGGCCGACATTCCAGTCGGCGTTCTCGCAGTACCCCGCGTACACCTCCATCTGCCGCGCGTACAGGGCCCTCTGGTCACCGGGGAGGGAATCCCAGGCCGGGAACGCCTCGTTGCGGGGGGTCAGCTTCGCATCCGCCGGGATGACGCCCAGCCTCTTCTGCCGCTCGAACGTCTGTTCCCGGTAGGCGTCCCAGCCGCTGTCGAACTTCCCCTTGTACCTGGCCGCCCACTCCTGCGGCACATGGTGCGGGGCGTGCGCGCAGCCGGTGGAGAAGTACACGAACCACGGCTTGCCCGCATCCTGGGCGCGCACATCGTGCAGCCACCCGATCGTCTTGTCGGCCATGTCATCGGGGAAGTAGTACTTCTTGCCGTCCTGGACCTGGGGCACCCCGATCGTCTTGTTGTTCTCGGTGATGACCGGATCCCACTGCCCGGACTCACCGCTCAGGAACCCCCAGAAGTAGTCAAAGCCCCATCCGTTCGGCCACCGGCCGAACGGGCCCGCCGCGCCCTGCTGGCCATCGGGTGTCAGGTGCCACTTGCCGAACGCGGCCGTGCTGTACCCGTTCATCTGCAGCACCTTCGGGAACGGCGCGCTGTCCTCCGGGACGAACGCCGTGTACCCGGGAAAGCCGGAGGACAGCTCGCCGATCGACCCGAAACCGACAGCATGATGATTACGGCCGGTCAGCAAGGCGGCCCGGGTCGGCGAGCACAGCGCCGTCACGTGGAACCGGTTATACCGGACGCCTTCCTCAGCGATGCGGGTCATGGCGGGTGCGGCGATCGGGCCGCCGAACGTACTCGGCTGACCGAACCCCGCATCATCGACCAGCACCAGCAGTACGTTGGGCGCCCCCTCAGGCGGCGTGACGTGCCCGATAAGGCCCCAGTCAGGGGCCGAGCCCGCCAGCGTCCGGTTCGCCGTCCCCTTAAACGCCGGATCCGGCATGGGCAGCCTGGTCCGGTCGATCGGTGCATCCGCCATGGACATGTCCTTTCCTGAGTTATCTTCCCGAGCCCGGGACACAGACTCCACCTACAGCCCACCGCACCGGCATCCAACATCGCATCACCCATCAGGAGTAATCCCTTGGCCTATCGCTTGTTCTCTGTTACTTGTGTACTCATAATCCGGCGGTCACCCGAGCGAGCCGCCAGCTACACGCCTTCTCCCAAGCTGGCGATGAATTTGATGGCCGTTATGCTCGGCAGAAACACGTACGCAGCGGCCTTGGTCGTAACGAAGCTCGAGAGACCCGTAACCTCTACCGGCGGGCCTCCATCTGCCTGCGGTATGACGAAAATGCTCTCCGCTGGATTCTGGGTGCCAATCAGCGGGTCTTTCGACTTCGGGTGAAGCCTGACGGCCCCGGCGAATTCACTGTCATTGACCCACTGCCGCAGCACGAACTCGTACTGGTTTTCGATATTCGAGCCGATGAAATGAAAAAGCATCCCGCGCTCGATGCCATCGTGGGGTTCTCCTGGATCATAGGCCGGCCCGTACGGCAGGCCGCGACGGATCAGCCGGTGGGAATTGTTGCTGCCGCCGGGCAGCCCCTGCCCCTGGATTGGCTGGCCTCGCGGATTGACGCGGCGTATGTGCGCGCCGACGGGACAGCAGATCCCCTTCGGATCTCCGGTCCCGTCGGCCTCTACATACTCGAAATTGTTCAGCTGCTCGGGCGATATCCCTCCCGCGGGGCTATCGGTGTCCGGTGACAAGGCGAGAGGAACGCCGTTGCGCCATCGCCCGCACATCTTCGCGGCCAGCAGCTCGGGATCGATCTTGTCCTTGTTCGACTGCAAGAAGTCCTCAAAGCCCACGACGTCAGTCTCAACCTTCTTGAAAACCGCGAAACTGCCGTTTAGGCCAAGTCGCCGCGGCTCGGGTACGTCGTAGTTCTCCGCTTCTTCCCGCAACACGAACAGCCACGGCTCGCAGGGCTGCTGGTGATCGGGCCGGTACTCTTCCGGGCCGCCGCGAATGGCGGGGTAAGTGATTCCGTCGGTATATCCGAAGTGAATTTTGGACGTGGGCACGGGTTTGCCGTCTTGCATCTCCATGAGCGCCATCCCGTCTTGGCGCCAGATTTCCCGGAAGGCATCTCCTTCGGCCAACCAGGCGCGCACCCTGTCGCTGTAGCCCTCCATCGCTTCCGGGCTGATGGCGTGCAGCGTCACCAGGACGTGATCGTGCCCCGTCCCGAAACCGGGAATCCAGTTCCCGGGCGAGCTCGGCCCGGTGTCCCCGACCGACTCCGCTCGCGGCGCGGCTCCCTCGAGGAACGCGCCGAATGACCTGAACGACAGCGCCGGGACGCGTTCCCCCATCTCCAGCGCCACCAGCCCAGGCCACGTGATGCCGATGTTGAGGCAATAGTCTGGCGTGCGACGCGGCGCGGCCGCGGGATCGTCTCCCGGCCCGGGCGCGAACCCCACGTGCCAGTCCCCGGCCGTGGTGATCTGCGGGACGTCGGATTCGTCGCCGCTCACCAGCCGCCCGAGTTGCCTGCGCGCTTGCGCCGGAGTACCCACCGTCAGCAAGAAATGCCGCACCATCGGCATTCTGTAACCGCGCAGAATGAACCCCTGGATGTCAGCCAGGTCCAACGCCGGACCTCCCGCGGCCGCCGGACCGCCACCGGTCCCCGAAGGCTCATGCCGCCTCCGGCCCAGCAGCCGGCGAAGAACCCCCGGGCCCTTCAACGCCGGTACTCCTTGTATGTAGTGCTCTCTGGCCAGCGCCGGACTCGGGGTTGACTACGGTTCGTGACCATGTGGCTCCTAGCCCTACCCGGCGGTGGCCGGCGGTGACGTGCGATCGGCCAGCAGGGCCTTGATGTCCTGCACCGACAGGCCCGGATAGGCGCTGTAGAACCCGATCGCCGGATAGTTGTTGTCCAGTCCCCACTGATAGAACGCCTGGGCGTTCTTTTCCACCGGGGTCGGCGCCCCGCCAACGACACGCGGGAAGAGCGCATTGAAGGTGAAGGAGGTCTTGTCCGCAAAGTCCTGGAAGTACTTCTCCATATCACCGTCGAAGATCGTGAAGAAGCCTAGGTGGTTGTGCTCAAAGGGCACCCAGTGGGCGACATGCAGCGTCCCGATGGAATCCGCCGCCTTGTGCCCCTTGTCCCCTACCAGGGCCCCGGCGAGGTGCTTCACGGCAAAGCCTTGCGCACGTGACTTGAAGGCCATGTATGTCAGCAAGGTGCCCTGCGAGGTATTGCCCGTGAAGCCCGCCGCACGCGCGCATGCCTTGATGTCCTGAACCGAAGCGTCCTCATAGGCGAAGTACGTGTCGAAAGGCTCGCGGACATGCCGCTTCAGCCATTTGACGACCCCCTCAGGGTTATCAGCCACCGGCACGGGCGGAGGGTCGTCCACGTACGTGAAGATGGCGTCGAACACCGGCCCGGCACTCTCCACGAGCCGCTCGATGTGCTCGTCGGTCTCGCCGTCGATGTCCGAAAGGAAGAGAAGCTTCTCGTCTCCCTCCACCATGAACCGGGAGAAATGCACGGTACCGAGGTCGTCCTGCGCTGCCGCGAGATCGGGCATCAACGGGGGCAGTTCCTGGGGTAGTGCCTTGGCGATGGCCGGGCCCTTGACCGGGAAGTCGATGACGAGATGACTCTGGCTCATAGCGTTCTCCTTAGCTGTCAGAATGGCCGTGGATGTCCTGCTCGACCCGGTGGCCGGCGAACTCGCCGATGACCCCGCTCGCGATAGCCCGACGGCGAGCGACGCCAGCAGCGGCGGCGCGAAGAGGCTAACCGCGAGCCCTACCCCGCCGCGCCTCAGCCGCATGGTTGCCGTCGACGTCTGATGTCACGACACCATCATCGGAGCGCGTGCGCAGGATCTCCTCACCCGCCGCGGGTAAGGCGGCAACGAATCCTGGTTAAACGTCGCCCGTTCTTGGTCCCGCGGTGCAGCACGAGCGTCTCGTCGGTGAGTTGGCGCACGACGGCCAGATCGTGGCTGATCGGGATGTAAGAGAGGTAGGTCTCCTCGCGGATGTCGGCCAGCAGGTTCAGGACCTGGGCCTGGATTGACATATCCAGCGGAGACCGACTCATAGAGGATCAGGACGGCGGGCTGCGCCGCGAGGGCGCGGGCGATCGCGACCCGCTGTCGCTGGCCGCCCGACAGCGACCGGGGCAGCGCCCGTGATTGCCGTTCGCATCATTCAGCCGGTCCCGCCCAGCTGGTCGACCCATGGGAGAAATTCATGCTAATGGGAGTTTAATGCCGATGGCGTGATGTCTAGCCGGGCCGGCTTGCGTTGGCTTGTGGATGAGGGCGAGACGTCCTGACGACCGGCGTGGCGGTATCGCGACGTGTGGTCTCCGGTGGCGAGCGGTCATCAGGCCGCCGGCGGGAAGGAGGAAGATCCGATGGTGGCCGATGTTGCCGGGCAGGTGGCGGCTCCCGCCAGACGGCCGGCAGTTTCCGCTGGTATTCCGATCCTGGCAGCCAGGATCACCGTGCCAGGTGTGCCGGACTGGGCGGTGCCGCGTCCGCGGATCACCAAGCTGATCGCCGAGGGCGCGCGGCGATGCCGGCTGACCGTCGTCACTGGCCCGCCCGGCGCGGGCAAAACGATGGCCCTGGCGCTGTGGGCAGCGGCCGAACCCGGTACTGTTGCCTGGCTTTCCCTGGACGACTTCGACAACCAGGCCGGCGCCTTCTGGTCCTATGCCGTCGCGGCCCTGGGCTGGTCCGGAGTTGCCTTTCCTAAGGTGTTGTCGGCTGCTTCGCGCCGGCGGGCGGCAGACCACACATTCCTGGTGCGGCTTACGTCGGCGCTGGCTGCCCAGAACCCGCCGGTGACACTGGTCGTCGACGACCTCCATGTCCTGACCAGGCCGACGGTACTGACCGAGCTTGACTTCGTCCTGCGGAACGCGCAGCCGGGCCTGCGCATGGTGGTCTCCTCCCGCGGGGATCCGCTGCTGTCCCTGCACCGCTACCGGCTGGCCCGTGAGCTGACCGAGATCCGGGCCAGCGACCTGGCTTTCAGCGCCGCCGAGGCCCGCCTGCTGCTGGCCCAGCATGGCAGCACGCTATCGGCAGACTCCCTCGAACGCCTCATGCGGCGGACCGAGGGCTGGGCGGCCGGCCTTCGCCTAGCCGCGATCTCCATGGACGGCCATCCCGACCCGGACCAGTTCGTCAAGGAGCTGCTCACCGAGGACAACGCCCTGACTGGCTACCTGGTGGAAGAGGTTCTCAAGGGCGCTCCGCCGGAAGTCCGAGACATGCTGCTGAGCACGTCCATCCTGGAGCATGTCAATGCCGAAGCGGCCAGCGAACTGACCGGCAACGAGCAAGCCGGTGCGATTCTGCCGGCAGTGGCGCGCGCGAACGCGTTTGTCCAGCCGACCGGGTGCGGGTGGTATCGCTACCACACGTTGCTCACAGAGGTGCTGCGGCTGAAGCTGAGGCGCGAGTGCCCAGACCGGGTGGCTGCTTTGCACCGGCGGGCTGCCCGGTGGTGTGAGCGGAACGGTAAGCTCACCGCTGCGGTGCAGCACGCCAAGCGAGCCGGCGACTGGCAGCTTGCCGCCAGCATGGTCGTCGATGCTCTGGCGATCAGCGAGATCATCGAGCCGCGGGGCATTCCGTCCCTGGCCGGGGAGTTCCAGCGCATGCCGCCCGGCGAGGCCTGGACAGGACCGCAGCCGTACCTCGTCGCCGCCGCGGTCGAGCTGGCCGCCGGCCGGCGTGATTCCTCCGCCGCCGCGCTGGATGCCGGCGAAGGCATGCTGGCGCTCTTTCCCGCCGATGAGGACGCCGCGTGCCGGCTTGCCGCCGCGGTAATCCACGCTACTGCCTCCCGCCGCACCGGGAACCTCGTGGCGGCGGCGGCGGCCGTCGCGGATGCCGAGGCGCTGGTCAGCCGGATGCCAGAGAACAAGCTCGCCCAGCACCCGGAAGTCAGGGCGCGGGTACTGGCCGACCGCGGGGCCGTCGAGCTCTGGCTGGGCCATCTCAACGAGGCGGTCCGCTTCCTCGATGCCGGTGTGGCCGCCGCGGCCGGTCCGGGCGCAGAGCACGAACGGGCCGCCTGTCTCGGGCATCTTGCGCTGGTGGAGGCCTTGCGCAGCCAGTTGTGCCGTGCTGCACGGCTGGCCGACCAGGCCGCAGCGGCCTTGGCCGCCGTCGAGCAGCGGCCGCCTCAGCATCCGGGCCCCGCGGCGCTCGCCGCGCTCGCCTGGGTGCACCTGGAACGGGATGAGCTGCCGACGGCCGGGCGACTGCTCAAGCAGCTGAACGCCGCGCTTAGTGTCAGTCCGGACAAGCTGCTTGGGGCGCTGGCCTGCCTGATGGCGGCGTGTGGTGGGCTGGCTGAGGGGCACGGCGAAGCGACCGCGCAGGTGGTAGCCAGGGCACGGTCTGGGTGGTCTGTCCCGGCATGGCTCGACCAGCGGCTGAGCCTGGTCGAGTCGCGGGCATACGTGGCGGCTGGCGATATCTCGGCCGCCGCCGCCGCGGCCGAGCGGGCTGGCGGCAGTAGCTCGCCGGAGGCGGCGGCCGCGCTCGCGCACGCATGGCTGGCCGCCGGGGACGGCAAGAACGCAAGGCTGGTGCTCGCATCCGCGCGGCCGGCCCGGAGTGGGGAGCCCGAACGGGTACGCGTGGAAGCGTGTCTGGCCGACGCCCGGCTTAGCTACCACAGCGGCGACCGCGCGCTAGGCCGCCGGTCGCTCGTGCACGCGCTGCGGCTGGCCGAACGTGAGCAGCTGAGGCTGCCGTTCGCGTTGGAGCAGGGCTGGCTCCGGCCAGTATTGCGATGTGATCCTGAACTGTCCGGCATCCACCGGCGCCTGTTGGCATCGGCCCCCCGCCATGATCGGCCTCCGGCCCCGTCAGGCTTGTCCTCGGAAGCCACGGTTCTGGTGGTCGAGCCGCTCACCGAACGCGAGCGCGAGGTGCTGCGGCACGTAGCAGGCCTGCTGAATACCGCCGAGATTGCCAGCGAGATGTACATCTCCATCAACACGGTCAAGGCACATCTCAAGAGCAGCTACCGCAAGCTAGCAGCCACCCACCGCGGCGAGGCGGTCCGCCGGGCCCGGCAGCTTGAGCTGATCTGATCTCACCCCACCCGCGATGGCTGTGCGCCGCCTCAACGCTTCCTGTTTGCTGATAGACGTTGCAGTCTTCCGGTGGGCGACCCAGGTCAGCGATGGAGGTGGTGAACAGGAACTCGTTGTGGGCGATGATGCCTTGGGTGAAGCGGGCTGGCCGGCGGCCTCGAACTCGAACCGCAGCCGGTGCCTGCCCTCGGGCATTGCGTCCGCCGCGCGCACCCTGTCATCGTCAGGCCGCCAGGACCTTGGCCTTCTGGCGCTCGAACTCCCCGGCGGAGATGACTCCCCGGTCGCGGAGGTCGGCCAGCTTGGTCAGCTGGTCCGCGAGGCGAGCGGCCTGGGGTCTCCTTTTGGCGGTGAGGTTGCCGGCAGCGCCGGCTAACGGACCTGCGCGCAGCGCAGGCTCAGCATCCGCGTAGGGGCGGATCAGCGACATCACCCAGTACGGGTAAGCACATGACCTTCAGCCCCGCTCGCCAGCAAGGCGGCTCTTACCGCCTCGGTCGCGAACGACGCATCCGGGCTGGCCTGATTCACGGGAGGAACGGCGAGCCCACGTAGCCGGGCATCCGACGTGCAGCCACGACCAGCCCTCGCTGCGATCGGGCCGGGTCAGTCGCCGGGGCAGAACCGCAGCCAGATCGTCTTGAGGATGCTGGTGTGGTCGAACAGCTTCATTGACTGTTGTGCTCAGGAGGGCACCCCGCGGAGCCTGGATGAGAGCGTCAAGGCTGGCTTACCCGTCTGGGGTGAGGCCAGCACGTGCGGGTGGTGCTGGGCTGGTACCAGCGTCACGGGAACGAGCTGTGGTGCGTACCGGCGAGCGGTATCGCGCCGCCGCGGCGCGGGAGGTGGGCCATGACTGCGAAGACGGACGGTGCCGCAGCCCGCAGGTCTGGTGCGCGGGCATCGGGCCGGGGTGCGGCGCGGGCCGCGGCGGTGGAACAGCCGAGCCGGGCGGACCGGGTGGCGCGGGGCAAGGATGCCCGGGCGGTGGCCCCCCTGGATTCGCATGCGGAGTTCCGGGCGGGCCGGTCACGCGACCCGGTCGGGCTGCTGCTGGGCCAGGCGCAGTCGCGGGTGCCGGAGCTGGTGCCGGTGCGGCACGGGCGGATGCTGGTGTCGGCGTTCACGTTCTACCGGGGGGCGGCGCTGCCGATGGCGGCGGACCTGGCCGGCACGCCCATGTCGGGACTGCGGGTGCAGCTGTGCGGGGATGCGCACCTGTCCAACTTCGGCGCGTTCGCCTCGCCGGAACGGCGCCTGGTCTTCGACGTCAACGACTTCGACGAGACCCTGCCCGGCCCGTTCGAGTGGGATGTCAAGCGGCTGGCCGCGAGCTTTGCGGTGGCGGGGCGGGACAACGGGTTCGCCGCCAAGGCCCGCCGCAAGATCGTCCTGGCCGCGGCGGAGGGCTACCGGACGGCGATGCTGGCCTTCGCGGAGCAGCCCCTGCTGGACGTGTGGTATACCCACGTGGACATCGAGCAGGCCATCCGCGAGGTCCGGTCCCAGATCCAGGCGAAAAGGCTGAAGGCTGGCCAGAAGCTGCTGGCCAAAGCCCACACGAGCGACAGCACGAAGGTGCTGGGCAAGCTGACCACCATGGAGGGCGGCCGGCGGCGGATCATCAGCGACCCGCCGATGATCATGCCGATCGAGGAGGTCTTCTCCGATGTGCAGGCCAGCGCGATTTATGAGCAGATCCGGACCGTGCTGGGCACGTACCTGCGCACCCTGCAGCCTGACCGGCGGCACCTGCTGGAGCAGTTCACGCTGGTCCAGGTGGCCCGCAAGGTGGTCGGGGTGGGCAGCGTCGGCACCCGCGCCTGGATCGTGCTGATGGACGCGTGTGACGGCGACGAACCGCTGTTCCTGCAGGCCAAGGAGGCCCAGCCGTCGGTCCTGGCGGACTACTGCGGGGCCAGCCAGCACGCCAACCAGGGCGAGCGGGTGGTGGCCGGGCAGCACCTGATGCAGGCCGAAAGCGACATCTTCCTCGGCTGGACCACCGCCCCAGGCCCGGACCAGGTCGACCGGGATTTCTACGTCCGCCAGCTGAAGGACTGGAAATTCTCCTTCCCGATCGAGGCGATGATCCCCTCGGGCATGACCGTCTACGCCCGGCTGTGCGGATCGACGCTGGCCCGGGCGCACGCCCGCTCCGGTGACCGCGTCGCCCTGGCCGCCTACCTCGGCGGCTCCGGCAAGTTCGACCAGGCGATCGCCGACTTCGCCGAGGCCTACGCCGACCAGAACGAACGCGACTACGCCGCGCTCCAGGCCGCGGTGAAGGACGGCAAGGTTGAGTCCACGACGGAAATCTAAGATGGCCCCCGGCGCCGCGCACCCGGGCGGAGACGCGGTCATGTCCGAGGCGGCGCGATCCCAGCGGCCAGGCGCCGCAGCGCCCGGGCGCTGGCAGGGCGCATGCTCATGGGAAGCAGGTACCGCCGGTGAGTGAGGCGGCTGTTTCCCCGGCCGATCCGGGTGCGACGATGCGGAGCAAGCCCTACCGGGTCCTGCTCGTCCTGGCCGCGCTGCTCGGCGTGCTGGTCTCGTTCGCCTCGTGGTGCTTCCTGGAACTGGTCCACTGGATCCAGCAAGAGGTGTACCAGACCCTGCCCAGCGGGCTGGGGCTGCATCCGGTCCCGTGGTGGTGGCCGCTGCCGGTGCTGGCGGTGGCCGGGGTGCTGGCGGCCATCGCGATCATCCGCCTGCCCGGCCACGGCGGGCACATCCCGTATGAGGGGATCAAGGCCGGCGCCACCCAGCCGGCCGACCTGCCGGGCATCGTGCTGGCCGCGCTGGCCACCTTGGGGCTGGGCCTGGTGCTGGGACCAGAAGCCCCGCTCATCGCCGTGGGCTCCGGCCTGGCGGTCCTGGCCGTGCGGCGGGTCAGGAAAGACACCCCCGACCAGGTGATGGCGGTGCTGGCCGGCAGCGCGGCGTTCGCCGCGATCGCCACCGTCTTCGGCTCGCCGGTCATCGGCGCGATCATCCTGATCGAGGCCGCCGGGCTGGGCGGGCCGATGCTGCCGCTGATCTTGCTGCCGGGCCTGATGTCCGCCGGGATCGGCTCGGTCGTCTTCATCGGCATGGGCCACTGGACCGGGCTCAGCTCCGCCGCCTACGCGCTGAGCCCCATCTCCCTGCCCGCGTTCTCCACGCTCACCGCCGCCGAGTTCGGCTGGGCCATCCTGCTCGCCATGGCCGCCGCCCTGGCCGTCTTCGCCATCCGCGACCTGGCCCGCCGGTCGGCGCACGTGGTCGCCCGGCAGCCCTGGCTGCTGATCCCGGCGGCCGCCCTGGCCGTCGCCGGGCTGGCCATCGGGTTCGCCCAGATCACCGGCCAGCCCGCCGATACCGTGCTGTTCTCCGGCCAGGACGCCTTCGGTTCCCTGCTCAAGCAGGGCACCGCCGTGTCCCTGTCCACCCTGGCGTTCCTGCTCCTGTTCAAGGGCCTGGCCTGGAGCATCTCACTCGGCAACTTCCGCGGCGGCCCGACCTTCCCGGCCCTGTTCATCGGCGCGGCCGCCGGCCTGCTCGCCGCGCACCTGCCCGGGTTCTCCGAGACCCCCGCGGTGGCCGTGCTGATGGCCGCCGCGGCCGTGTCCATCCTGGAACTCCCGCTGTCCGCGACCATCATCACCTTGCTGCTGACCGCCAAAGCCGGAATCGCCACCGCCCCGCTGATCATCGTCGCCGTCGTGGTCGCCTACCTCACCATCAAGACGCTGACGCCGGCCCCCGGCCGCGCCGCGCCCACCCCGCCCGCCACTGAGCCCCAGCCCGGCGTCAGCTCCCAGCCAGGTCCGGCCAGCGAAGGACCAGGGTGACGCCGGATCCTGTGCAGCGGGCCCAGACGGCGACCGACAGCGCCGCTCAGCATCAGCGCTCCTCGTGCGCCATCTGGTCCAGGACGGCCGTGATGGCCAGCATCAGCGCGGGGTTCTGCCCCCGGGACCTCGACCCCGTAGGTGTCAGCGATCCGGAACCACTTCTTGGGACACCTTCCCGTCAGCTGGGCCTCGTGAGGGGTGACGGCCCATCTTTCTTACTCCGGCAGGGGGATGAGACCCGCCCCGGGTCCGAGGTGGGATGGCGCTCGACAGCGAGGGAGGCCTATGAGCCAGACGGCCAGATACCAGGAAACGCTGCGCAGGCTGGCGATGATCGACGAGGGCTTCGTCGAGGACGAGGCCGGGCTGGGGCTTGACCTGGCCAGGACATCGACCCTGGAACCCAGGATCGCGGCGTTGCTTCAGCTCGGGATATTGGTGGCCAGCGGGTCGCCCGCGGTCTGCCTGCAATGGAGCACCGCCCGGGCGCTCGCGGCAGGCGCGACGCAGGACGAGATCGCCGATGTGCTGCTGGCGATCGCCCCGGTGACCGGGCTCGGCCGGGTCGTCTGCGCCGCTCCCGACGTGGCGACCGCACTGGGCTATGACGTCGGAGCCGCGCTGGAGGAACTAGACGAT
>Ga0335081_10007097_pt1 | contig 17882 bp, 12 predicted proteins | sample Lox_Sample_35_FD_206713 | JGI IMG/M metagenome (GOLD analysis project Ga0335081, IMG submission 206713) | Soil microbial communities from Loxahatchee National Wildlife Refuge, Florida, United States - Lox_Sample_3.5 | ecosystem: Environmental > Terrestrial > Soil > Wetlands | place: USA... | reverse complement strand
CGATCCGCAGGTGCAGGCGATTATCCTGCTGGACGCGGTCAATGGCTCGGCTCAGAACATCATCTTCGAGGCGCAGCAAGTGCAAAAATTCCTGCGACAAAACAATGGGCAGCTGCCAATCCCGATGTCGCTGGTGATCTTTACTGATACCGCAACACAGGTTCAGCCTCAGCCGACGCGTGATGGCAATACTCTCGCCAACGACCTGGGTTCGAATCAACCGGGTCTTCGCTCGCTGAGACGATCCGCAGGATTTTGGGGCGCGTCCGAAAGACTGCAGCTTTCCCTTCAGGCAGTCGAACGAATTACTCACTATGAAGAGAAGCGCGAGGGAAGGAAATTACTGATCTGGATCAGTCCGGGATGGCCGTTGCTCTCCGGACCGGGCATCCAGCTTACGAACAGGGATGAAACGATGCTGTTTAATAGCGTCGTCTACTTTTCTCAGGGTTTACGGGAGGCTCGGATCACGATGTACAGCATTGATCCTTTGGGAACGAGCGATGCAGGCAGTTTCCGTGCGTTTTACTACGAAAGCTTCCTGAAAGGCGTGACGAGCGCACGGAAGGTCGACAGTGGAAATCTTGCCCTGCAGGTGCTTGCGGCTCAGAGCGGCGGCCTGGTGCTAAATTCGAGCAATGATTTGCAGAAATTGCTGGCTAAGCCTTTAACCGACGCGAAAGCGTTCTACACATTGTCGTTCGATGCGCCTCCGGCGGATCATCCGGATGAATATCATGCATTGCAGGTGAAGGTGGATAAGCCCGGGCTTGTGGCGCGAACCCGGACCGGCTATTACGCGGAGCCCTATTCAGGTGCCCACTAAAGGAGCAATTCAGAATTCGTCTCCGGCCTGATCGAGTTGTTCGACGCCGGCAATCTGTTTATAAAGGACGCTCTTCGGATCACCGCTCGGAGTCAGTCCGTAGTACATAATCCCGATATCTTTGGTGACGATCTTCCGCAGGCGCGCTCTTGATACATCTGCAGCGAACGCCTGGTCGTCGCTGGGCAGGTGCAACCGGGCGGTTGAGACGACTGCGGTTCGGGTGCGGGGATCTCTCCATCCGGGGGTGAACTGCCAGTTCTGCGATGTAGTGAACATGTCTTCCGAGGTGAATCCGATCAGGATAGCTTTAGGATCTTTCCCGATTTTGGGGAGTCCCGCTCGAACGCTCGAGATAAGTTTTTCGGCGACGACCTGCTGGCGAGCGGGGTCGCGCGCTGCGTCGTCGAGCCGGACGCTTCTTACGACAGTGACTTCCAGGCTGTATTTCTGACGGTAGTATTCGACCAGAGGATCTAATTCATCGGCGGGGAAGGACCCGATCGGGACGAAGAATATTCGGCTGCCATCGATTGCCGGCACTAGAGCGGCGGCCGCGTTGCTGGACTGCAGCGACGACTTAGAAAAACGCCACACCACCGCCAAGGCGAGGAGGCAGACGAGAAGTGCAACTCTGCGATTCACAAATACTCCTGCGAAACGGCCCGGTCGGGCTGGGACGAGGATTGAAGGTTGTTCCCGGAACCAGTCGATTACAGCACAGGAAACACAGAGGTCAGAAAAGGAATGGGGTCAAGCCGGTTACCAAAGTAAGACCCTAGGTACCAATCCGGGAATATTGCTTTTCGGCAATTAAAATGGGCCGGCAACCAAGAAGCGGTGACATTCCTTGGCTATCGGCCCATTCGATCCTGAATTGGATCGGAGGTGATATCTCTATGCTAGTCCTCTTTAAGTCGAAGTCAAGGGATATATGCAGAAAAATACAGGTGAGCGGATTGCCTTGTAAACCCAAAGCCGTGATCCTGTCCCGCTAACCCCTGTGTTTTGCGGTACATCACCCGATCCGTAGCCAATATGGGAAATGCCCAAATTTCGTGTCCGGCCAAACCGGTCTTGCGTTGACATTAAAGGAATCACGCAGTTAGACTTACACGTTTACATAGCCCTCATTTTCCGGTCTCTCAGCGCTACATGGATCAAACACTGCAGCAATTAGGCGAATTACTGCTCGGAGCCATCCCGACGGTGGTTCTGCTAACGATCTTGTACGCGCTTTATACGGTAATCGTGCACAAACCGCTGCGGGCTGTGCTGGACGAGAGACGCGCGAGGACCGAAGGGGCGATTGAGAAATCAAAAGCAGATGTGGCAGCGGCTGAGGCACGGACCGCCGAATACGAGCAGAAGCTACGAGAGGCTCGCGCCTCAGTATTCCGGGCGCAGGAAGCACGCCGGCAAGCGGCAGTACAGGCGCGCACCGATGCCGTGAACCAAACTCGTTCGCAGGCGCAGTCGCAGGTGCAATCGGCCAAGGCGGCGATTGAGAGCGACCGAACCACTGCAGAAAAGGGACTGCAGGGCGAGGCCGAGGAGTTGGCGCAAGAGATTATGCGCCGAGTGTTGCAACCGGCAGGGGCAGGGCGCTGATGATTTCCAGCAAATTATTGACCAGGATTGTTCGATATCTGCTTCTCGCGCTGCTGTTGTCGGGAGCGGGTACGGCTGTGTTTGTTCGTGCCCAGGAGCAGGCCCCCAGTCCTCAACAGAGCAGCGATGAAGTAAGGCAGCACGACGGTCCCGGACATCAACTGGCGCACGAAAGCCGCGAGGCTGCCGGCGAAGAAAAGGACTCGCTGGACGAGTTCAAGCACTCGGCATCCGTCGGACTGATCTCGCGCATTACCGGCCTGAGCCTGCAGAATTCCTATTGGCTCGGCATGATCATCAATTTCGCGGTGATCGTCGCGTTAGTGATCTGGGCCGGCCGCAAATATCTGCCTTCAATCTTCCGCAATCGCACCGAAGGGATTCAGCGGGCGATGCAAGAGGCACAAAAGGCCAGTGCCGAAGCGCGGCAGAAATTGGCGGAGATCGAAACCCGCCTGATGAAGTTGGACGTTGAAATCGGAAAGATGCGCGAAGCTGCAGAGAAGGAGGGAACGGCCGAAGTCGCGCGGATCAAGGCTGCGGCCGAGGAAGATGCACGCAAGATTATCGCGTCGGCGGAGCAGGAGATCTCCGCAGCCGGAAAAGCGGCTCGACGCCAGCTTACTGCTTATGCAGCCGATCTGGCCGTTACGATGGCCAAGAAGCAGATTCGTGTCGATCCTGCAACCGATCAGGCGCTGGTGCGGAATTTCGCCGGACAGCTAGGTTCCATCCCAGAGGCAGGAAAGGACGGGAACTAGCCTATGGCATCCGTCGCCGCAACCTACGCCCGGGCCTTCGCGGACGTGGTGTTTGATGAGCACCTCGATGCCGGGCGCAGCGTTTCGGGGTTACGCAGGATCGTTGCCCTGATGGCGGAGAGCGCGGAGTTGCGACGGGTTTGGGACAATCCCGCCGTTCCGGCAGATCAAAAGCGAAGGCTGCTCGACGCAATTGTGCAGCGTGAGGGAATCGATAAGCCGGTGCGCAATCTGATCGCGGTGCTGATCGATCATCACCGCCTGCATTTTCTGGAACGAATTGTGGAGCAACTCGAAAAGGAACTCGATGCTCGGCTTGGATTCGCCGAAGCGCAGATTTCCAGCGCGCGCCAATTAGGAGACGCAGAAAGGCGCACGCTCGAAGCGCAGATTGAAAAAACGACCGGCAAGAAAGTCCGGGCAACTTACGGGCTGGATGCTTCGCTTCTTGGCGGTGCGGTGGTCCGCGTCGGCAGCACGATTTACGACGGTTCGGTGAAGGGGCAGTTGGAAAGAATTAAAGAAGCTATTAGCTCTTAGCCTTTGGCTCTTAGCGGGGCGTCACAGCCCGCGAAAGATTTTGCAGCTAAGGCATGTTGTGCTTCAGCGTGGCGGCCTGGTGCGCCACGGCAGGCTAAGAGCTAACAGCTAGAAGCTAAGAACTGATTCTATGGCGCAAATCAAGGCAGACGAGATTACAAAGCTAATCCGCGAGCAGATCGAGAATTACGAATCGCAGATCTCGGTGGACGAGACGGGTACGGTCATCACGCTGGGCGACGGCATCGCGCGCGTATACGGCCTCGACAAAGTCATGGCCGGCGAACTGTTGTCGTTCCCGCACGGCGTGGCCGGAATTGCCATGAACCTGGAAGAAGACCAGGTCGGCGTGGTGCTGCTCGGGGAATACACCGAAATCAAAGAAGGCGACGAGGTTAAGCGCACAGGCCGCATCATGAGCGTGCCCGTCGGCGATGCCCTCATCGGCCGCGTCGTGAACTCGCTGGGCCAACCCATCGACGACAAGGGTCCGATCTCGAGCGATAAGTTCATCCCGCTGGAACGGTTGGCTCCGGGCGTGATCGATCGTCAACCGGTGCGTGAGCCGATGGCGACCGGACTGAAGGCCATCGACAGCATGATCCCGATCGGCCGCGGACAGCGCGAGTTGATCATCGGCGACCGTCAGACCGGCAAGACCGCTGTCGCGCTCGATACGATCATCAACAGCAAGGGCAACGATCTTATTTGTATTTACAACGCGATCGGACAGAAGCGGTCGTCGATCGCGCAAGTCGTCAAGATTCTCGAAGACTACGGTGCGATGGAGTACACGATCGTTGTCGCCGCCTCAGCGTCCGAGCCCGCGCCCATGCAGTACATCTCGCCCTACGCCGCGTGCGCGATGGGTGAATACTTCCGCGACACGAAGCGGCACGCGCTCGTAATCTACGACGATCTTTCGAAGCATGCTGCGTCATACCGCGAAATCTCGCTGCTGCTGCGGCGTCCGCCGGGACGCGAGGCGTATCCCGGGGACGTTTTTTATCTCCACTCGCGGCTGCTGGAGCGTGCGGCCAAGCTGAGCGACAAAAATGGTGGCGGATCACTGACGGCCCTGCCGATCATCGAGACCCAGGCTGGCGACGTTTCGGCATACATTCCGACGAACGTCATTTCGATTACTGACGGCCAGATCTATCTCGAAACCGACTTGTTCAACCAGGGCGTACGTCCGGCAGTGAACGTTGGTCTGTCGGTGAGCCGCGTCGGTGGCAGCGCGCAGATCAAGGCCATGCGGCAGGTGGCAGGAACCCTGAAGCTGGAACTCGCGCAGTACCGCGAACTGGCGGCCTTCGCGCAGTTCGGCAGTGATCTCGACAAGGCGACGCAGGCGCAGCTGAATCGCGGCCAGCGGCTCGTCGAGTTGCTCAAGCAGAATCAGTTTTCGCCGTTGCCATTCTCCAAGCAGATTCTGATCATCATGGCCGGCACCGGCGGATTTCTCGACGATATGCCGGTCGGCCAAGTGCGCGAGTTCGAGAAGGAGCTGTACAAATACGTGGACGCGACCAATCCGGGCATTCTGCGCACGATCATGGAGAAGAAGGTTCTCGATGATGCCCTGAAAGCGCAGATGCAGGATTTGATCAAGCAGGCGAAGCAGCAGTTCGTGAGCCAGAGGGAAGCGGTCGCGAAGTAGAGCGGTTGTGAGGTAGAGATCCTTCGACTGCGGTTTTGCTTCGCTTTCAGCGAAGCAAAATCCTTGCTCAGGATGACAATGGGTTTGGATTGACTAACGACTAGCGACTGACGACCAACGACTGATTCATGCCGAACATTCTCGACATCCGGCGCCGTATCCGCAGCGTGATTAACACGCGGCAGATCACCAAGGCCATGAAGGTGGTCTCGGCGGCTAAGTTGCGCCGCGCGCAGGAGCGCGCGCTGGCGGCGCGTCCGTATGCGCAGATGCTGACGAATGTCCTGAAGTCGCTGGTCGCTCGCGCCGAGATTTACGATCCTGAAACCGGAGAGCCGAAGCATCCCCTGCTGGCGCAACGGCCGGAAAAGAACATTCTGCTGATCGTGGTCACGGGCGATAAAGGATTGGCCGGCGCATTCAATACGAATATCACGAAGGCGGCGCTTCGGTTTCTCGACCAGAAAGCTGGAAAAAATATTGACATCGAGGCCGTCGGCCGGAAAGGGCGCGACTTCCTGCGACGCAGGTATCCGGCGGCGAAGATCCAAACCCGGAGTCTGGCCGAGCTTGAGGAGTCGGTCGACGCGGAGCCCGAGGCGGCAGAGCGCGCCGGGGCAATTCAGATTACCGGAGAGCACGTTGGCATTCTCGGCAAAGTAGAATTCGCGCAGGCTTCCGCACTAGCCGAGAACGTGATCGAACGCTACTGCCGTGAAGAAATTGATTCGGTCTATGTCGTCTTCAATGAGTTCAAGTCGGTCATTGCGCAGCGGCTGATTGTCGAACAGATTCTGCCCATTGAGGAGATCGGCGAGCAGGCGGTGCGCTTGGCCGAAGAACTCAGCGAGGAAGAAAAGAAGAAAGCGAAAGAAGCTGCGGTAACCGCCGGTGTCGGCATGCGTACTACGGAAGGCGCGACCGACGCGGGTTCGGAATTCGGTACCGCGCAAGTCGACTACATTTACGAACAGCCGCCCGATCAGCTGTTCCGGGATCTTTTGCCAAAGTACGTAAGCATACAGGTTTTCCGTGCGCTTCTGGAGTCAGTGGCGGCCGAGCACGCCGCCCGCATGACGGCGATGGATTCGGCCACCAGCAACGCGACGGACATGATCGATTCGCTGACGCTGGTCATGAATCGCGCCCGTCAGGCAAAGATCACGAAAGAGATCATCGAGATCGTCAGCGGCGCAGCGGCAATGTAAAGAAAGCATTTAGCAGTTAGCACTCAGCATTCAGCCGGTCGAAGATTATGCTTCAACAACGGATTGCCGATTGCTGGCTGAGTGCCACAACAAGCTAGGAGCTAGCAGCTAATAGCTAGAAGCTCAATCTATGGCTCAAAACGTAGGACATGTTATCCAAATCGCGGGACCAGCGGTAGACGTGCAGTTCGCCGAGGGCAGCCTGCCTCCGATCTATCAGGCCGTGAAGGTGGTCAGCGACGGCTTTGATGTTCCGATGCCGATCAACGTCATTCTCGAAGTGCAGCAGCATCTCGGCGAAGGGCGCGTCCGCTGCGTCGCCATGGAGCCCACAGACGGAATGGTGCGGGGAATGAAAGCCATTGATCAGGGCGGACCGATCTCCGTGCCGGTAGGCCGTGGCACGCTCGGCCGCGTAATGAACGTCATCGGCGAACCCGTCGATCAACTTGGCCCGATTGACTACAAAGAAAAGCTGCCGATCCACCGTCTCGCTCCTGCCTTCGACGAGCAGGCGACGACCGCCGAGATGTTCGAGACCGGCGTGAAGGTCATCGATCTCATCCAGCCATTCCTGAAGGGCGGCAAGATCGGGCTATTTGGCGGAGCCGGTGTCGGCAAGACCGTCGTCATCATGGAACTCATCAATAACGTCGCCAAAAATCACGGCGGATTCTCCGTGTTTGCCGGCGTTGGCGAGCGCACCCGTGAAGGCAACGATCTCTGGCTCGAAATGACGGAATCGGGCGTCATCAAGCCGGGCAAGCCCGCGGAATCGAAGGCCGCGCTGATCTACGGACAGATGACCGAGCCCCCCGGAGCGCGTCTCCGCGTCGCGCTGACCGGACTCACGGTCGCCGAATACTTCCGCGATGCCGAGGGAGCCGACACTCTGCTCTTCATCGACAACATCTTCCGCTTCACTCAGGCTGGTTCAGAAGTGTCCGCGCTGCTGGGTCGCATGCCGAGCGCCGTGGGATACCAGCCGAACCTTGCGACGGAAATGGGCGAACTGCAGGAGCGCATCACGTCGACGAAGAAGGGTTCCGTCACGTCGGTGCAGGCGATCTACGTCCCCGCCGACGACTTGACCGATCCGGCACCGGCCACGACCTTTGCTCACCTCGACGCGACCACGGTGCTTTCGCGTGCGTTGACGGAAATCGGAATCTATCCAGCGGTCGATCCTCTAGCTTCGACGTCGCGCATTCTTGATCCGCGTATCGTCGGCCAGGAGCACTACGACGTTGCGCAAATGGTGAAGAAGACTCTGCAGACTTATAAAGATCTGCAGGACGTCATTGCGATTCTGGGCATCGACGAATTGAGCGAAGACCAGAAGCTCACCGTCGCGCGCGCCCGCAAGATTCAACGGTTCCTCTCGCAGCCGTTCCACGTCGCCGAACAGTTCACCGGAGCGCAGGGACGCTACGTAAAGATCGCCGACACCGTAAAAGGCTTCAAAGCAATTGTCGAAGGCAAGTACGACGACATCCCCGAGCAGGCTTTTTATATGAAGGGCCCCATCGAGGAAGTGCTCCAGGCCGCGGAGAAGATGAAGGCAGCAGCCTAAGACCTGTCGTTGGCCGCTCGTCGTTCGTCGTTAGCAGACTTTTGCTGACCTCGGGCGAACTTGCCAACGACTAGGGGCTAACGACTAATGGCAGATGTTTTCAAACTCGAGATCGTGACGCCGGAAAAGAAGGTGGTTGAGACGGCGGCCGAGGAGATCCAGATTCCCGGCAAGAACGGCTATCTGGGGATTCTTCCCGGGCATTCCCCACTCATCACCGAGCTTTCCGTCGGCGAGATTACATACCGCGAGAACTCGACTGAACAGAAACTCGCGGTCGCCTGGGGTTTCGCCGAAGTCCTGCCCAATAAGGTGACGATCCTCGCCGAGACTGCGGAGCGTCCGAACGAGATCGACGTCGATCGTGCCCGCAAAGCGAAGCAGCGTGCTGAGCAACGCCTCACCAGCGGCGATACTGAAGTCGACGTAGATCGCGCCCTCAACGCGCTGCACCGTGCTGAAGCCCGCATCGACGTAGCGTCCGGCAAGTAACGCATTCCCAATCCTCTTTCGCAATACGTAGCTTGCTTCGTCTTAGCCTGCGGCATTACTACGCCCCGCCTTCTGTTGCGCCGCCAACAGAGACGTTGCTGGTAACGTTTCTACGAGATCAGCTACTAGCCTGTTCTTCCTTATACAATGGGCCAACTCATTTTGACTTTGGAGCCCATGGCCATGAAGCTTTACTCCTCCCTGATTGTTTCCGTCGTCCTCTCATCGTTCACCTTCGCGCAGAATGCGAAGCCCGCGACTCCGCGGCAAGCGCCGCTTCCGCGATTAATAACGCCCGAAGTTCACTCCGACAACAGCGTGACATTCCGCTTCCGCGCTCCCAACGCGCAAGAGGTCAAGCTGACGCGTGAGGGCATCCCCGATCCTTTCCCGATGCAAAAGGATGAAAACGGCGTCTGGACTGTGAACACGCCTCCTTGGCCTCCGGACTACTACGGATATTCGATCCTCGTGGACGGCGTGCGCAACATCGATCCCAACAATCATCTGCTCAAGCCGAATCTGCTGAACAACGAGAACGAGGTGCACATCCAGGGGCCGCCGTCGCTTCCATGGGAACTGAACGATGTGCCGCATGGCGAGATTCATCATCACTTCTATCATTCGACCGTCGCGAATGATGACCGTGATTACTACGTTTACACGCCGCCTAGCTACGATCCGAGTGCGAAAACGACGTATCCCGTTCTTTACCTGCTCCACGGATACAGCGACGATGCCAGTGGATGGACCGCTGTCGGACGCGAGAACGTCATCTTCGACAACCTGATCGCGCAGGGCAAAGCGAAGCCGATGATCGTCGTCATGCCGCTCGGTTACGGCACCATGCAGATGATCACGCTTGGTTGGGGTGTGTGGAACCGACAAGACATCCGCGACGAGAATATTACGAAATTCCGCGACGCTCTTCTGACCGAGGTCATGCCGAAGGTCGAAAGCGAATATCGCGTCAAAGATGACCGCGAATCCCGCGCGATTGCGGGCCTTTCGATGGGCGGCTCGGAATCGCTGCTAACAGGGCTGAATAATCTCGACAAATTCGCATGGGTCGGCTCTTTCAGCGCGGGGGGCATTCCGGACGATTTCGCAAAAGACTTCCCGAACCTCGACAGCAAGGCCAACCAGCGTCTGAAACTTCTATGGATCGCCTGCGGCACGGAGGATCGTCTTATTACTCCCAACCGCAATTTGCGCGAGTGGCTCAAGCAGAAAGGAATCGAGCACACGAATATCGAGACGCCCGGCATGCATACCTGGATGGTCTGGCGCAGAAATCTGGCGGCGTTTGCTCCGTTGCTTTTCCGCTAGGGACAGCTGCCCATGCAAACATCGATTGCTCAGATTGCCGCGCTGACGATCTATGGGAATGCGTTTCTGCTTCGGCCAAACGCGGTGGTCGATTTTTTCCCGGGAAATAGCACGTTTCAATACTGCGAGTACGTCCATTTCGTCGATCTTCGCAATGATGGCGGCAAGTGGATTGAGGAGCCCTTTGCTGCTGATCCGCTTGCCTGGTTCGAAGGTCTGCGCAAGCAGGGGATCGACACGCTGCGAATGCAGCACGGCGCGTCCACTCAGACGCAGACTCCTGATCGCATGCTGGTCGGATTAGTTGGCGGCGGAGGGAGATGGTTGATCGAAGCGCAACACTCCGGCACGTCCGATTTTTGGGAGGGTCGCTGGCAGGTCGGCGATCGAGCGCGCGCGGACCGAAAGATATGGCGCGTGACTTACGCCCGAGTCGCGAAAGATCAGCTTCCGATCCAACCGCAGGGACTCGAAAACCTGGACAAACTCTCGCAGGACTTCGACCAAAATCTGGTCGAAATCGAAGAATTCGCGCGCTCGCAGAAAATCGACAATTTCGCCGATCTCTTCAAGTCAGCCCGGGCGCGGCTGCACTCTGATCCCCCTTATTCCGATCAGTATCACTGCGATTTGTGCCGCCCCGAGATCCTGCCTGTTGCCGCCTGCAGACTACTCGCAGCCTGTCAGGATGCGTGGGTCTTTGGTGGCATGGGGTCGTGGAATGACCAAACCTTCGATGCCGCGACGCAGCCCCGCTACGAGGCTCTATCAGAAAAGCTATATCAGTTGCTGAATTGCACTGTCGTTATTGCAGCAAATGCCAGTGCCTACGGCACGTTAACGTGATCGCGATCGGGCGTCTCTGCAGGTACGTACTTGACCGCGGCCGTTCGCTCCAGTTTGTCCCAGGCAAACTTGCGGCCTTCGAGCGCGCGCTTCAGCGTCTTGAATAGAACCACCGAGAACAACTGGCGGTAGGCAAAGCGCTGCAGCCAGACCTGGCTCAGCAGCCATGCGTCTTCCTTGTCGTCTGGACGACGACGCTCCAGTGCAAAGGCAATCGTCGACGCTAAGAAGTCGATAACGAGAAAAGCAAAGAAGAACAGAACAAGTTTGTGAAAACTTGCCGGATCGGTTGAGTCCGGATGGAAATGTTTCTGCACGTAATACCAGATTGTGCCCAGCGCGAACATGATGTCGATCAGCGGCGACACCAGCGGCAAAAGAATCTGGAAGATCACGATGTTGGGCAGGGCGATCCATCCCAACACGCCCTTCCGCGCGACCACGTCGCGATGCTTGTAAACCGCCTGCAGAATGCCAAAGGACCAGCGGAATCGCTGGCGCATCAGGCCATTCGCGTTCGTCGGCGCTTCGGTGTAGGCCAGCGCCATATCTTCATATTCGACGCGATAGCCCATGCGCAACAGCGCCATCGTCAAGTCTGCGTCTTCGGCCACGGTGTCGAGGTGATATCCGCCAGCCTCGCGCACGGCGGAGACGCGCCACGCCCCGATCGCGCCCGGCACCACGCTGACGGCGCCGAGCACATCGAGCGCGCGTCGTTCGAAATTCTGGCTCGTGATGTACTCGAGAGCCTGCCATCGCGTCCAGAGGTTGACGCGGTTGCCGACCTTGGCATTGCCGGCGATCGCGCCGACCTTGGGATTGATGAAATGGGGCACGAGGCGCGAAATCGCATCAGGCGCGATAATCGTATCGGCGTCGATGCCGACGAACAGTTCCGCGTCGCCAATGTGCTCGATGCCATAGTTGAGGGCTTCGGCCTTGCCCGCGTTCTTCTTCGTCAGAATCAGAACTCTGCCCGCGGCTGATTCGGCCTTGAATGCACTTCGAGCAACTTCGAGTGTCCGGTCTTTCGAGCCGTCATCGATCACGATCACACGCAGGTTCGGATAATTCGAATTCAAAGCCGCTCTTACGGTCCGTTCGATAACCTTCTCCTCGTTGTAAGCGGGGATGAGAACCGCGACCTTCGGCTTGTACGAAGCCACTTCGGCAGGCTTACCGAAAATCTTTTCGTGCAGGCGATCGTAAATCGCGGCTGCGCCGATAAACAGCAGCCGTCCGGTCATCAGCAGGTCGCCGATGATGAAAATCCACGTGATCCCGACGATTCCCGCATCGAAGAACCAGAACCCGAGCCGATCCAGCCGGGCAGCCCAGCGCTCACCGCGAGTCAGTGGAGGCATCACGTCGGCTCGTTCCATGCCGAGCAATCCATAGACGGGCACGATGTCATATCCACGGGCGCGAATGCCGTCGATGATCATCGGCAATGCGCGCACAGTTTCTGCCCGGTTTCCACCGCCGTCATGAAGCAGAATGATGTTCCCGCAGCGCAGATCCTCTACTTTGCATGGCGGCAGATGGGCCAGCACGTACGATGAGATCTGCTCAGCCGAGTGCCGCGGATTCTCGCTCCAGTCGTTCGGGTCAATCCGATTTCCGACAGTGATGTACCCCATCTCCTGCGGAATCTCGAGCGGCCGCACTTCATCGGCTGTGTCCGGTTCCTCGTCAATCGCGTACGGAGGCCGCATCAGCGTGGCTCGAATTCCCATCAAGCTGCCGAAAAGCCGCTCAGTGAGATTCAGTTCCACTTTCATGTACGAGGTGGAAATGCCGCTCACATCGGGATGCGTGAACGTGTGATTGCCGATCGTGTTGCCTTCGCGATAAATCCGTTGCGCGATGCTCGAAAACTTGTCTGTCTGAATTCCGATCAGAAAAAATGTGGCGGTCGCGTGTTTCGACGTCAGCACGTCGAGAATCTTTGGAGTCCAGTCCGGATCGGGCCCGTCGTCGAATGTGATCGCAACTTTGTTGCGGGCGTATCCATAGCGCCCGACGCGGTACGGTTCCGGAAGGTTCTGGAAGACCTCGTCCGTGATCATCTTGCTGTTCGCATCGAAGCTGATGTCGCGGGCACCGTGGGCGGGCCTGTCCTCGATCCGTAGAATCTCGCCCTGACCTTCCATGTCGACGTCGGCGCCGGGGGGCACATCTTTCAATTTTTCCACGGCGCCCGGATCCCCGGGTACATCCCACACTTTCCATAACGAGCGATCTTCGCTCCCAAGCCGCCAGAGAGCGAATGTCTGAATCCCCAGATTCTGCGCCGACCGCATGGCATTCAGCGCCGTCACCCCGTCGAGGAACCATATATCGTGCTGATGATTATGCTCATCGAGGTAGCTGAAATGCGGATTCATCGCATCGTCATCGAAGTTGACGTCTTCGTCAGAATCGCGCGCCGAGAGCCATGCCTCCTGAACACTCACGGTGTGGTCGTGATCTTCCGGAGGCAGAGTGCCGTTTTTCGGCTTTAGAACCCAGTCATAGCCGTAGTTGGCAATCGCGCAGATGATCTTCTGCTTGGGGATGACGGTCTCGGCATACTTCAGGTTCTCGACGAACCAGTCCTGCGAGGCCACAGGGCCCGACGCCGCTCCGGGATAGTGCTCGTCGTAGTTCATCAGCACGACGCCATCGGCGGCGGCCGCGAGGGCGGGATAGTTGTATTCGCCGTTGTGCGGAGGCACGGCGACGTACATCTTCATACCCCGCGAGTGGAGATCGTTCGACAGCTCTTGCAGCAGCGCCAGATATCCAGGTTGCCCCTCGGGAGCGAAGGTTTCGAAATCGATGATCAAGCCGTGATACCGTCCCGAGGCGAGAAACAGAGCGATTTGCCGTCGAAACTCCGCGCGTGCATCGGGATTGTTCAAGAAACCGCTGATGTCTATCCAGTCCACTCCATCGGAGTTATTCACCATCGGGAAAACTTCCATGCTGGGATCGTCGGTTTTCAGAAACGGCATGACGCGGTCATCCACTGGCAGGACCGAGTTTCCCTGGATCACCTCGAAATACTTGTTCGTCTGGTCGTCGACGCCTTGGATATGGCCATCGGGCGTGAGAACGTGCAGCCAGTCGGGGAAAAGAATGTCGATCTGATGAGAGTAATCACGCAGCGAAGAGAAGCTGGCGGCATCCCACGGCACATAAAAGGCCGCTCGTATCCCTTCTTCCTGGTTCAGCGTGACCTGCGAGGCAGCGAGTTTCGACCGCCGGTGCGATCGAGCTATAGCCTTCTTGAAGCGTTCGCGGTTTTTTTGCTTTTCGCTCTCTTTTAGTGCCTTGAAGTTCCGGCGCTGGGGATAAAACAGCAATTCTGGCAAATGCTCGTCGCGGATGGCGGTGTAAACAAAGAAGACGATGAGCGCGGAGAGCAACACCCCGGCCACATCGATGGTGCGCCGCAACCGTTTCCAGCGGGCGCGTCGAGGATCATAAAAGACTGGTTCAGCCATGAAAGGACGAATGTTCATCGTATGCCGCGCGCGGCACACGGTCAATTGTCCGAAGATGCAAGGTGAGTAGCTGCTCTGGAATCTTAAGATGCAGGTTCCAAGCTCCGGGATTGCCCCGAAAAGCGGTATCATTCGCTCCGTGGAGGATTTCTCTCGCGCAGGCAGTGAACGGGTCGGATTGCGGTTCTATCTGGGCGCGAGCCTGGCGGCTTTGGCCCTGCGGCTTTTCCTGGTTTTTCGCTTTCCGGCGGTCGTAGACGATTCCCGCCTTTACGCCGACATTTCGAAAAATTGGCTGCAGCATGGCATCTACGCCATCACGAACTCCGGCCGGATCATGCCGACGCTCTCCCGATTGCCGGGATATCCGGCGTTTCTGACGGCGATCTTCACGATTTTCGGTTTCGATAATTTCCGGGCTGTCCTGTTGGTTCAGGTAGCTTTCGATCTGGCGACCTGCTTCCTCATTGCGGACATGGCTCGACGCCTGTTTTCCGAAAGGGCCGCGCGGATGGCGTTCCTTCTGGCCGCTCTTTGCCCTTTTCTCGCCAACTATGCTGCAACGGCGCTTACTGAGACGCTCGAAATATTCTTTACCGGCCTTGCCCTGGATCTGGTTTTTCGCGGGTTGGCTATCGGCAGCGCGCCGCGTCGTCCGTGGCTGCCGTGGATCGGTTGTGGTCTCGCGATTTCCGGTGCGATTTTACTGCGGCCTGATGGCGGAATCCTCCTCGCTGTGATCGGAGCCTATCTGCTCTGGCTGCTCCTGCGAAGCCGGACTGCCCACGACTGGAACATCGCTCCGGCTCTGATGCCGGGCAGAATCATCCTCGCCGGTATTCTCGTCGGAACCGGGGCGCTCGCCCCACTGATTCCCTGGACGCTGCGCAACCTGCATACCTTCCATCGTTTTCAGCCGCTTGCCCCGCGATACGCGAACGATTCTGAAGATCCCGTGATGGTCGGCTTTAATCGCTGGGTCAAGACCTGGACGGCCGAATACGTTTCGGTGGAAGAAATTTATTGGAACGTTCCCGGCGACGACATCGACGTGAACCGTTTGCCGCGAAGGGCGTTCGATTCGGCGCAGCAGCGCGAACTCACCGCCGAGCTTTTTGACGAATACAACCGGAATCACGACATGACGCCGGAAATCGATGCACGCTTCGGGGAATTGGCCGCGCAGCGAATTCATGCGGCGCCCTTTCGCTATTACGTCTGGCTTCCGCTGGTACGGATTACCGACATGTGGCTGCGGCCCCGCACCGAATTGTTCCCCTCCGACCCGCGCTGGTGGGAGTTTAACGACGATCCTCGATGGCTTACTCTCAGCATCGCATTCGGAGTGATCAATCTCATCTACCTGCTCATGGCTGCGGCTGGAGTCGTTCGCGCCCGCGAATTTTTTGGCATTGGCCTATTCGTTTTATTTCTGCTCGTGCGCTCGTTGTTTCTGGGAAGCCTCGAAAATACAGAGCCCCGATACACTCTCGAAATGTATCCGGCGGTCATAGTGCTGGCATCGGCTCTCTTTCATCGCCGCGCATAAATATCCATAGCAACCGGACGCAGATTCGACTTGAACATCGCGACGTCAAAGTTGCACAATAACGGCCCATCGGGGTCCCCCAGGGTCGCAGTGGTGTCCTAACTCCTGGGCAAAACGTAAACGGAATACGACGCCCGCAAACGGGCGAAGGGAGCTTTCCATGCGTTCGCGCTCATGGCATTTGGCAGTTCTGCTTAGCAGTTTCCTCTCGCTTACCGGTTTAGGTCTGGCTCAATCGGCAACGACCTCGGTGCGCGGCACGATTTCCGATGCCAAGGGTGCAGTCGTCGCAGGCGCCACGGTCACCATCCAGAACAGCGCAACTGGATATTCCAGAACCGCCAAAACGGATGACCAGGGGGCATATCAGATGCTTGAAGTGCCACCGTCGACCTATACGATGACGGTGACTGCCGAAGGATTTGCTACCACGCGCCGCGAGAATCTAGTCCTCCAAGTCAGCAACCCCGCCACCGTGAACATGACGCTTGAGGTGAAGGGCACTTCGGTAATTGTTGACGTCAGCGGCGAGGCGCCGGTAGTAAATACTACGGACGCAACACTCGGCAACAATTTCAATGCACGCCAACTGATTGATTTACCTTCGGAAGGCCGTGACCCAGTCTCGATTCTGAGCCTGCAGCCCGGTGTTGTTTATATCGGGAAAACGGTCGATCAGAACAATGACAGCCGCGGAGGTGCCGTGAACGGCGCCCGCAGCGACCAGACCAACGTTACCCTTGATGGTCTTGACGACAACGACCAACTCAATGGATATGCGTTCACGGGTGCCATGCGCGCAACGCTGGACTCACTGCAGGAATTCCGCGTTACGACCAGCAACTATGACGCATCCTCAGGGCGTTCTTCCGGGGCGCAAGTGAATCTCGTGACCAAGAGCGGCACCAACAGTTTCCACGGGTCGCTCTATGAATACCATCGGCCTTCCTTCACGGTTGCCAACGACTGGTTCAACAAACAGGCTGAACTTCAGGCAGGGTTGCCGAATGTCCCCGGTCATATTCTGCGCAATACCTTCGGCGGCACGATCGGCGGCCCGGTCGTGACCGACCGTCTGTTCTTCTTCGCGGCCTACGAAGGCCAGCGCACCGCGGACCAACTGCAAACCACCCGCATCGTTCCTACTCAAAGCATGGCGACCGGATCGCTCCAATATCTTTGTGATCCGGATCCAACGGTAGATGCCAACTGCTATGAGGGGAATCCGAACGTCCAGAGCGTCGTTTCAGGAGGAGCGACGTTTCCCGGATTCGATGTCGTAACCCTTAACCCAGCCAATATTACTTCGCTGGATCAAGGTTGCGCTGGTAACAGCGCCTGCCCTCCGACGCCGGGTAACTCTCTCGGCCCCGGTCCGAACGGCAATATCGCAAATCTTGGAGGAGCCAACCCGGCCGCTCTGTTCATGGGCTATCCCGCGCCGAATTCCACGGCAGGCGGCGGCGATGGCTTAAATTCAGCCGCTTATACTTTCCCCGGAAACAACCCTACCAGCCTGAACACGTATATCTTCAAACTGGACTATAAGATCTCCGCCGACGGCAATCACTCGCTCTTCATCCGCGGGAACCTGCAGAACGACAATACTAAAAACCCACCTCAGTTTCCCGGTCTCCCCCCCAACGACGTCGTCACCAACAACAGCAAGGGCATCGCAGGGGGCTACACTTGGATCGTTCGTAACAATCTCATCAATAATTTCCGCTATGCGTTTATTCGCCAAGGCCTGGGGGATACGGGGTTGAATACTCAACCCTTCAACCGTCTCCGAGGCTTGGATGACGCGGTCGGATTGACGCCTACGATTCTCACCAACGTCCCAGTCCAGAACTTTATTGACGACGTTTCCTGGACCAGGGGACAACACACGATTCAGTTCGGTACAAACTGGCGGCTCATCCATAACAATCGGCAATCAAACGCTCAGAATCTTTCCGAAGGTTACGCCAATCTTTACTGGATGAATCCTTCA
>Ga0335081_10007096_pt1 | contig 17885 bp, 15 predicted proteins | sample Lox_Sample_35_FD_206713 | JGI IMG/M metagenome (GOLD analysis project Ga0335081, IMG submission 206713) | Soil microbial communities from Loxahatchee National Wildlife Refuge, Florida, United States - Lox_Sample_3.5 | ecosystem: Environmental > Terrestrial > Soil > Wetlands | place: USA... | reverse complement strand
CCTGCGCATTCTGGACCCCGACCTGCACATCAAGCACGAGCAGATGCGCGCCGCCCCTTTTCCTTTCTTCCGCGCAACCTATTACCGCTGGGCGCAGACGTGGGCGGAAGTTTGCGGGAGCGCCGTCCGTGCGCCCCGCGCGCTGGCGGTGGGCGATCTGCACGTGGAAAATTTCGGAACCTGGCGCGACGTGGAGGGCCGGCTGGTCTGGGGCATCAACGATTTCGACGAGGCCTGGCGACTGCCTTACACCAACGACCTGATCCGCCTGGCCACCAGCGCGCTGCTGGCCGATATGGTGTGTGACGCCAAGGCTGCCGTGGACGCTATCCTCAAGGGCTACCAGGACGCGCTCACAGCCGGCGGCCGGCCCTTTGTGCTGGCCGAGCATCACCCCGTTTTAAGGCAGATGGCCACCGCCCGCCTGCACGAGCCGGAAGCCTACTGGCTCAAGCTGCACTCGCTCACCGAAGCTGCTGAAAAACTGCCGGCCGGCGTGGAGAAGGCGATCGACCGCATGATGCCCGAGCGCGGCATGCAATGGAAAACGTCGCACCGCATCGCCGGTCTGGGCAGCCTCGGCCGCGAGCGCTGGGTATCGATCGCCGATTATCACGGCGGATCGGTGGCGCGCGAAGCCAAAGCGCTGGCCCCCTCCGCCTGTTTCTGGGCGGATCGCGGCAAAGGAACAGCGCCCATCCATTACCAGGAAATTCTCGACCGTTCGGTGCGCTGCCTGGATCCGTTCGTCCGCCTGCAGAAGCGCTGGATTGTCCGCCGCCTGGCGCCCGATTGCTCGCGTATCGAGCTTTCCGCGCTGCCCAAGGAGCGCGACGAGACCCGCCTGCTGCACGCCATGGGCTGGGAAACCGCCAATGTCCACCTCGGCACGCAAAAGGCGCGCGTCCTCCAAGCCGATTTGAAGAAACGGCCGCGCGGCTGGCTCCTCCAGAGCGCTCGCAAAATGCAAAAAGCGGTGCTGGCCGATTTCGAAGACTACCGCCGCGGGTGAGGTCCGGGTGACATTACCTCCTACAATGAAAAAATGCGGCTTCTCCTCCCGATCGTGCTCGCCGCGGCGGCACTCGCCCAGCCCGTCCATCCGCTGGCGCCGCTGAGCGCCGAGGAAATCCGACTGGCGGCGCAAATCTTCCGCGACTCCGGACGCATGCCCGCCGACGCCCGCTTCGCCGAATTGAAGCTCGAAGAGCCGCCCAAGGATGCCGTTCTGCGCGGCGGCGCCGTGCCGCGACAGGCTTTCGCCGTGATCTACGATTACCGCGCCAACCGGACTTTCGAGGGCATCGCCGCGCTGGCCAGCCGCCAAGTGGCCGCTTGGCGGGAAATTCCTGGAGCCGAGCCGGCCGTCACCGGGGAAGATTCCGCCCGCGCCGAGCAAGTGATGCGTGCCGATCCGCGCTTTCGCCGGGCCATGGACGCCCGCGGCATCCACGATTTAGACAATGTCTATACGGTCGCATGGTCGGCCGGTTACTTCGCTCTCCCGGATACCGACCAGGACCGTATCGTGCGCGCCGTCTGTTACTACGCCGGCGCCGGCCGGAATTTTTACACGCACCCCATCGAGGGCGTTTCGGCGCACATCGATGTCACGCGGCGGCGTGTCCTCGACTTCACCGATATCGACCGCAATGCCCCGGTCTCGCGCGAAAATTTCGAGCTTTCCCTGCCCGCCGGCGAACTGCGACCCGCGCCCGCGCCGCTGCGCATTACACAGCCTGCCGGCCCCGGCTTCCGTATAGAGAACGGGGAGGTGCACTGGCAGAAATGGCGCTTCCGCTACGCGCTCGATCCCCGTGAAGGCCTGGTTCTCTATACCGTCGGGTTCGAGGACGATGGCCGCGTGCGCTCCATTCTCTACCGCGCGTCGCTTTCCGAGATGGTGGTGCCCTATGGAGACCCGACCGCCGCGTGGTTTTTCCGCAACAGCTTCGATGCCGGCGAATTGGGCCTGGGAGCGAACGCCAGCCCGCTACGGCCGGGCGCCGATTGCCCGGAGAACTGCACCGTGCTCGATGCCGTGGTGGCCGGCGAAAATGGCGCGCCCCTGACCATCCGCGGCGCCGTGGCGCTTTATGAGCGCGATAGCGGCATCGCCTGGAAGCACGGCGACAACACCCGCCGCGCGCGCGAGCTGGCGATCGGCTACCTCACCCAGGTGGGCAATTACGAATACGGCTTCGACTGGATCTTCCATCAGGATGGGACGCTGGAATGCCGCGTGGCGCTCACCGGCATCATGGCCGTCAAAGGTGTAGCCCCGGGCGCGCACGATCCCTACGGCCATCCGGTGGCGAAGAACATCGTGGCGCCGCATCACCAGCACTTCTTCACTTTCCGGCTCGATTTCGACGTGGATGGCGTCCCCAACCGGGTACTCGAAGTCAACAGCCAATCCGTGCCGCCCGGCCCGCAGAACCCTCACGGCAACGCGTTCACCATGCGCGAAACGCCGCTGGTGAACGAGCGCGACGCCCGGCGGAATATGAATCTCGAAACCAGCCGCCGCTGGCTGGTGGTGAATCCGTCGGCCACCAACGCGCTCGGTGAACCCACCGGCTACGCGCTTGTCCCCGGCGAGAACGCCGTCCCGTTTGCACAGCCCGAAGCATGGATTCGCAAACGTGCCGCGTTTCTCACTTACCACCTCTGGGTGACGCCGTATAATGCATCGGAGCGTTACGCAGGCGGCGACTATCCCAACCAGAGCCACGGCGGCGATGGCCTACCGAAATGGACGGCGGCCAACCGCCCGCTCGACAACCAGGACGTGGTGCTCTGGTACACCGCCGGGATCACTCACAATCCGCGGCCCGAGGATTGGCCGGTGATGCCTGTGCAGACCGTCGGTTTTCAGTTGATGCCCTGGGGATTCTTCGCCAGGAATCCGGTGCTCGATTTGCCCTCGCCGCGCTGACTGTCAATCTGTTCGCGTTGTCACCACCACCCTAATCTATACAGATTTAGACTGAAATCAGGAGGGGTTTAAAGATGTTATACGAGTCAACGGGAACCGCTCCGGCGCGCATCTATCTGCAACCGGTAGCGGCTCCTTCCATTCTTGGTCTGTACGGATTTGCAGGAGCCACGTTCATGGTGGCGGCCCACATGGCGGGCTGGTACGGTGGCGCGAATACCATTCTGTACTTGATTCCCTTTGTAGTCATGTTCGGTGGTTTGGCGCAGTTTCTGGCCGGTATGTGGGCCTTCCGGGCGCGCGACGGCCTGGCTACCGCCATGCATGGTATGTGGGGAGCCTTCTGGATCGCGTTCGGCTTCCTCGGACTGATGTTCAGGGATACCGCGGGCGGTTTTCCCGCCGGACTGTTCCCCGCCCTGGGCTTCTGGTTTATCGTGTTGGCAGCAGTAACCTGGGTGGGAGCGTGGGGAGCCCTGGCGGAGAATGTCTCGCTCTTTCTGGTGCTGGCGTTTCTCGCTCTGGGATCTACATTGGAAGCTATCTTCCGTCTGGCGGGCGGGGGAGGCATTCATATAGTCGCCGGTTATTGTTTGATCATTTCCGCATTAGTGGCCTTTTACACCGCCAGCGCGCTTATGCTGGCGGAATGTTACGGTCACGCGGTGCTGGGTGTGGGTAAGATCCATAAACTTGCCCAGGAGCCGGCGATCTCTGCCGGTTGCGGCGAACCGGGCGTGGTTCGCGGACAGAGCCTGAACCTGGAACCGCACGAGGCTATGTCGCGGTAAGTTGTGGCGCGTGCCTTTAGCGCACCACATGTTACAGTCGAGTAGTGTTCCAGCGGATCGTCTGGATCGTGCTCGACAGCGTGGGTATCGGCGCCATGCCCGACGCGGATGGCTTTGGCGACCCGCGCGGCGCCGACACTCTCGGCAACATCGCCCGCTTGCGCGGAGTGAAGCTGCCCAACATGCAACGGTGGGGCCTCGGCAATATCAAGCCGCTGACGGGAATCGCTCCGGCTGAGAAACCCGTTGCGGCTTATGGCCGTTGCCGGTTGGCTTCTCCGGGCAAGGACACCACTACAGGCCACTGGGAAATGGTGGGCATTCATCTCGCCCAGCCGTTTCCCTTATACCCCAACGGGTTTCCGCCCGAAATCATGGATGAGTTCGAGCGCCGCATCGGGCGCCGTTCGCTGGGAAACAAAGCCGCGTCCGGAACGGAAATCATCCGCGAGCTGGGCGAAGAGCACATGCGCACCGGCTCGCCTATCGTTTACACGTCCGCCGACAGCGTTTTCCAGGTGGCTGCGCACGAAGAAGTGATTCCGCTGTGGGAGCTATACAAAATCTGCGAAACCGCGCGCGAAATTCTGCGCGGGCCCAATGAAGTGGGCCGGGTGATCGCGCGCCCGTTCATCGGCTTGCCGGGCAGCTTCACCCGTACGGCCAACCGCCATGATTACGCCGTGCCGCCTCCCAAGGGCATGCTGCTCGACCTGCTGGCGGAGCGCGGAGTGGCCGTGCACGGCGTGGGAAAGATCTTCGACGTATTTCTCGGCCGCGGCATTCAGAATTCCGAAAAGACAAAGAATAACGACGATGGCATGGCCAAGACGCTCGACGCCCTCGAAGCCACCCCGCGCGGCCTGATCTTCGTCAACCTGGTGGATTTCGATCAGCAGTACGGCCACCGCAACGACATCGAAGGGTACGCCGCCGCGCTCGAGCAATTCGACCAATGGCTGCCGAGCCTGGAAAGCGCGCTAGGCGAAAACGACCTGGCGATTCTCACGGCCGATCACGGTTGCGATCCCACTGTGCCCGGCACCGACCATACGCGCGAGTTCGTTCCCTTGCTGGCCGCCGGGCCGCGCGCCCGTGCCGCGGACCTGGGCATACGCGCCACCCTTTCCGACATCGGCCAGACCGTAGCCGCCAACTTCGGCGCCTCGCTCGGGCACGGTACCAGTTTTTTGACACAAATCTTATGAGAAAACCTGTTATGGCGGGCAATTGGAAAATGTACAAGACGCCCGCCGAAACCACCGCATTCTTCGAGAAGTTCCGGCCGCTGGTCGAGAATTCCTCACATTGCGAGATCGTGATCTGTCCCCCTTTCACGAGTCTGGCGGCGGCCGTGGATGCCGCGCGCAACACCTCTATCCGCATCGGCGCGCAAAACGTCGCCTGGGCCAAAGAAGGCGCATTCACCGGCGAAATCTCCGGCCCCATGATTGCGGCCGTGGGAGCTACCCATGCCATTGTGGGCCACAGCGAACGCCGCCAATATTTCAACGAGACGGATGAGACCGTGCTGAAACGCACGCAAGCCGCGCTGGATTTCGGTTTGACGCCCATCGTCTGCGTGGGCGAGCGCCTGGAAGAGCGCGAGAGCGGCCGCACGGAAGCCGTGCTGGTGGCGCAATTTCAGAAAGGCATCGCCGGCCTCACCGCGCAGCAGTTCGCCAAAATCGTGATCGCGTACGAGCCTGTCTGGGCTATCGGCACCGGCAAGACCGCCACGCCCGAAATCGCCGCCGACGCCCATCGTGCCATCCGCGGCCAAGTGCGCGCAAAATACGGCAAGGAAGCAGCCGATGCCGTGCGCATTCTTTACGGCGGCAGCGTTAAGCCCGACAACGCCAAGACGCTGATGGCGCAGCCGGAAATCGACGGTGTACTGGTGGGCGGCGCCAGCCTCGACCCGGTGGGCTTCGCGTCGATCGTGAACTTCTAAAACGAGCCGTCAGCAATCAGCTATCAGCCAGAATCCGGCGGGCGCGATACCCGAAGCTGATAGCTGAAGGCTGATAGCTGAAAGCTCGCTCAGTGCCCTACCGCCTTCACCCCGTGCAGCGACTCCGCCTTGCTGAACCGCGGCCACTGGAATCCGTAAAACGCCACGAACGCGAAGCAGAACATAGGGACGATAAATCCGCGCGACATGTCGAACTTGTCCGCCACGTAGCCCATCACTTTGGGCAAAATTGCACCGCCCATGATGGCCATCACGATGAACGCCGACGCCTTCTTGGCCCGCGCGCCCAGCCCGAAAATGCCTAGCGCGAAAATCGTCGGGAACATGATCGACATGAAGAAATAGCTCAGAAACACGCACGCCACCGAAAGCCATCCCAGTTTGAGAAATACCAGCAGCATCATGGCGACGTTCACCGTGCCATAAATCCCTACGACTTTGTGCGCCGAATACCGCTTCAAAATTCCCGCGCCGGTAAAGCGTCCCACCAGGAAGCAAAACAGGCCCAGCGAAGCCAGGTTGGATGCGCCTTTGCTGCTCAGCGCCAGGGCGCCTGCTTTATCCGCCTCGAACCAGCCGCCCATCCAGTCCCGCAGGAAGCCCGCGTGGCCCGCCGCGTTCGCGAGGCTCACGCTCCACGATGCAGGAATCGGCGGCAACTCCGAAGTCATGTAATTAATGAAAAAGCTGAAAATGCCCGCTTGCGCCGCCACGTAGAAAAACTGCGCCGCCACCGCCAGCACGAAATGCGGATGCTTCCAGATGGAATGCGAGGCGCCGGGTTTATCCGCCTCCGCATCGTCCAGGTGATAGTCGTCTTCGGTTTTGATATCGGGCACGCTAGCGAAAAAGAAAACGGCGGCCAGCACGATCACCACGAACGCCACCGCCATGTACGGAATGTAAAGCGTCTGGCTGCCCGTGCTGTTTCCCGCTGCATCTTTCGAATAAAAGAAGATACTGCCGATAATCGGCCCGCCAATCCATCCGATTCCGTTGCACGACTGCGCCAGGTTGATGCGCGTGGCCGCATAGCGCTGCCCGCCCAGCACGGTGGTATAGGGGTTGCACACCGTTTCCAGAAACGTAAGGCCGGAAGCGATGATGCACACGCCCAGCAGGAAGGCCCAAAACGCCGCGATATGCGTGGCCGGCACGAACCAGAACCCGCCCGCCGCCACAATCAACAGGCCGGCGATGATGCCGCCCTTGTATCCCAGTTTGATAGCCAGCCATCCCGCCGGCAGCGACATCAGAAAATACCCCAGGTAGTGCGCGAACTGCACCCACGCCGACTGCGATTTGCTCAGGTGCAGCACCTCCTGGAAATGCTTGTCCATCACATCGATCATCCCGTTGCACACACCCCAGAGGAGGAACAACGAGCTGACCAGGATAAACGTGAACGCCAGGTTGCGCCCGTCCCTGACGAACAACGCGTCTACTTTACCGTTAGAGTTCATGACCTAAGCCAACGATTCTATCAGGCCGCGTAGGGCTCGTCCCTCGCCGACGGCGGCCATAGTACCGCCCGCTTCGCCCGCATCGTTCTGCGCGGCACGCAAGTGATCTGGGTGCAGTAACGATGGGTGAAAGCACCGGTGACGCCGGCCGCCAAAAGTGCTACACAGGGATTATGGAGCGCTATTGTGGAATGCTCGCCATCTCCGCGCTGGCGGCCGCCGGTGTTTGCGCCCAGCAGACCGACCCGGCTTTCGACAAAGCCAGCCTCGATTGCCGATTGGCGGATATGACGGACCAGGCCAACGCCGTCATGTTGGCAGGGGTTCCGCAGTTACAGGCCGCCGCCGACAAGCTGCAACCGGTGCTGGCCGCTTGTGACGCGTTCAGGGCCTCGGCCGATGCGCAGAGCGCCGCGCAAGTGATCGCCGCCATGGGCGCCTATAATCCGCAACTCCTGCCGGCGCAGCAGCGTCTCGCCAAGTTCGAAGCTCAAGCCGCCGGCGCCACCGGCCTGCAGCTCTTCTATCAGCTTCCCAATCTGGCCAAAGCCGCCTTCGATGCCGGCGATCCGGTAAAAGCGCGCTCTTACGCCGATCAGCTACTGGCCATGGCCCCGCAGTATCCCAAAGACTGGAACTACGGCAATGCCATTTACTTCGGCCACATGGTTCTGGGACGCGTGGAATTGGTGCAGGGCAATATGGTGCTGGCCGAGAACCATCTGTTGCAATCGGCCCAAACTCCGGGCTCGCCGCAATTGAACAGCTTTGGCCCGAACACCTCTTTAGCGAAGGATCTGCTCGAAAGGAACGACACCGCGGTGGTGCTTCAATACTTCGCCCTGCTGCCGAAATTCTGGAAGCACGATTACGGCAAAGTTGCCGATTGGACCACCACCGTGCAAGGCGGTCGCATCCCTAACTTCGGCGCCAACCTGGTTTATTGAACCCGCGCCTCACATTTTCAGGAACTCCCGCTCCAGCTCAAGTATCACCTCTGCCGGCATAGGCGAAAGCTCCCCCACCGCGCGCGAATTGATTAGCGCCTCGGCGGTCGATTCCAGCACTTCCAGGCGGTCGAACGCTTCCAGCACATCCTTGCCGGTTACCAGCACCCCATCGTTTTCCAGAATCAGCGCCGGCCGGTTCTCCGAAAGCATGCGGGCAATCGCCTCCGGATCCTCGAACTGCAGCCCATACGGCGCCACGCCCGGATGCCGCACCACGATATAGCTCTCGGGAATCGTCCGCGTATCGATCTCTCCACCTGTCACGCTGAAAGCCGTGGCGTTCACCGGATACGCGTTGATCACCGCGCCCACCTGTGGATGAGCGCGGTAGATGGCATCGTGTATGTTGGCCGCGCGGCTCGGATTAGCGCCCGCTTCCGCTTTCCCGTCCTCCACCAGCACCAGGTCCTCGCTGTCAATCGCACCGCGGTCCACGCGGTAAGGTGTAATCAGAAACGACCGCTCGCCCAGCCGCGCCGAAAAACTGCCCTGCGTACTGATGAACAGCCGCTGCCGGTAGGCGCGCCGCACAAACTCGCCCAGGCGCCGCCGCAATTCCTTTTCCTCGCTCGCGGGCGCATCGCGATGGAAGCCCGCCATACCGCCCACGCGCCCGCGCGCCAACTCCATCTGCCCGTCGGTCAGGTACCGCACCTGCCGTCCAGAGAGCCGCGCTTTGATAATTGTTTTTCCAGTGAACTCGAATGTCTCGAAACGCCGGAAGGCTTCCTGCAAATCGGCGCCCGCCGTCACCACCCCGTGATTCTCCAGAATCACGCAGTCGTAGCCCTGCTGAAACGTCGCCGCCACCGTGCGGCCCAGCGCCTCGCTGCCCGGCAGTTCGTAGGCCGCGAAACCGCCTTCCCCGCACACCTGCCGTGCCTGATGAAACAGCCGCGTGTCGGGCACGGCGCGCGCCAGGCTGAACGCCACCAGCGCCACGGGATGCGCATGCACAATGCCGCGCACGTCCGGCCGCGCCCGATAAATCGCCTGGTGCAGCGGCAGCTCCGAAGATGGCGTCCGCGCGCCCTCCACCGTTCCATCGGCCCGCACGCACACGATATCTTCTCTGCGCAGCCCGCCCTTGTCCACCCGCGCCGGCGTGATCCATACATCCCCATTCGGCTCGCGAATGGATAAGTTCCCGCCCGACGTAGTCGTCATCCGATAGCGATAGATCCGCTCCATCGCCTCCAAAATCTCGTCGCGGGGATGGAGAAAAGACCGTTCCATAAAGTCCTAACGCCAATTAATGCCTTTGCATGTAAACCACGTGCGTCTGCGTGAACTCATACAGCCCATGTTTTCCGTCCGCGCCGCCGATGCCGCTTTTTCTCCATCCGGCGTGAAAGCCCTGCATGGCCTCGAAATTCTCGCGGTTGATATAGGTTTCGCCGAAGCGGATCTCCTGGCACGCACGCAGCGCCACGTTGAGGTCGCGCGTATAAATGGAGCTGGTCAACCCGTAATCGGAATCGTTGGCGAAGGCAATCGCCTGGTCCAGGTCCTCGAACTCCACCACCGGCACCACCGGCCCGAAAACCTCGCGCCGCACAATGTCCATCTCCTGCGTGCAGCCGGTCACCACCGTGGGCTCGTAGTAGTAGCCGCCCTCGCTCGCGCCGCGTTGCCCGCCGGTTGCCACGGTCGCGCCCGCCGCCATCGCCGACCGAACCAGCGCATCCACTTTCTTATATCCCGCTTCATTGATGAGTGGCCCGTACTCCACCGTGCTGTCGGCCAGCGGATTGCCGAAGCGCGTCCCCTTCATAGCCGCGGCAAGCTTGTCCACAAATTGCCCCGCCACGCGCTTTTCCACGTACACGCGCTCCGCGCAATTACACACCTGTCCGCTATTGATCACCCGCGATGCTTTCACCGCCCGCACCGCCATGTCGATATCCGCGTCGCCCATCACGATCGCCGGCGCTTTGCCGCCCAACTCCAGGTTCACCTTGGTGATGTTCGGGGCGGCCGACGCCATAATGGCCGAGCCCGTCTCCACGCTGCCCGTGAAGCTGATCATGCCGATGCGCGCATGCGATGCCAGCGCGTTGCCCGCCGTCGCGCCGCGCCCGTGCACCACGTTGATCAAGCCCGCCGGCAGATCCGTCTGCGCCATCAGTTCGCAGAATTTCACTGCGTTGTGCGGCGTTTCCTCGCTCGGCTTGATCACGATGCTGTTGCCCGTCACCAGCGCCGGCGCGGCTTTGCGCGCGATCAGGAAAAACGGAAAGTTCCACGGCAGAATGCCGCCGATCACGCCGATTGGCTGCCGGAACAGCAGAATGGTTTCGCCCGGCCGGTCGCTTTCCACGATCTCGCCCTCGATGCGCCGCGCCCACTCCGCCATGTAATCGAAATAATCGGCCGTGAAGGCCACTTCCACCCGCGCCAGGTCGAGCACCTTGCCCTGCTCTTCGGTGATGAGCCGCGCCAGCGGCTCAACCTGCTCGCGAATCTTCGCCGCCAGGGCGCGCAACGCTTTCGCCCGCTCGATGGCCGGCCGCTTCGCCCAATCCTTCTGCGCCGCTTCCGCCGCTTCCACCGCCTCGTTGACATCGGCCACCGAAGAGTCCGGCACCGTGCAAATGGGCTCTCCCGTGGAGGGATTGAAAACGGTGATGCGGTCTTGGCCGCTCGATGGTTTGAATTTGCCGTCGATGAAGTTATCGTAGTTTTGCATAGTGCCGGTCCGCGGCAATCACACGTGGAATCTTGCGGCTCGTGTCGATCCCCTGTCCTTCGTCGCGCAGCCGCTCCGCCTGGGCTTCCAGGCCTCCCGGAAACTTCGGATTGAGCGAGCCGTCATCCTTAACCACGCGCCAGTACGGCGTAATCTTGTTCTTCCCGGCGCGCGCGTCTTCCTCCGCCGCCTCCGCCGTCAGGCGGATAAAAATCCCGGTAGTCAGGGGGCAGGTCGATTCGGTTTGAAACTTGCCGGCCAGGTATTTGCGGATCTGGCCCACGGTAATCACGCGGCCGCGCCGCACGTTGCGGATCACGGCCTCTACATCACGCGGATGCGGCACCAGCACGGTGCCTCCGCCGAAGCGCTTCTGCGCGCTCCCGGAGACTGTCACCACCTTGGGCAGTGTGGGGTTCTCCATTTTTTCGCGCCAGGTTTTGCGCGTATACATGCCTCCAGTATTGCGCGAAAATCGAGTTTATGTACCGCGCACCGCAGCGGTTCGCACCCGCCCTCCTGGCCGCCGCCCTGCTCACGGCCGCGGCGCCCGCGCAAACGCCCGCGCCCCTGAAAGCCACCTTCGAGGGAGTCCACTCCGAGCGGAAGTGGCTCCTCGGCGAGCTCAATCCCGCGCTGCCCGCCGATTGGTCCGCCTACCAGTTCCTCGCCTTGGAAGTGCGCACCTCCAGCCCGCAGCGCTTCAGCCTCTGGGTCTACGACAAAGCCGGCCGCCGCCGCATTATGCTGCAACCGTTCGGACAGAACGTCTGGCTGCGCATGGCCATTCCACTGCGTTTTCTCCAAACCCTCGACCGCGCCGGCTACGATCTTGCCTCAGTCAATAACCGTCCCGCGCATTCCTTCTGGATGTCCGTCTGGGGTCCTTATGGTACGCTCAAGGCCGTCGAGTCCCTCGGCTTCGCCATGGACTATCCGCTGGGCAAGCCCACGCTCGAAATCCGCTCCGTCCAGCTCGCCAAGGAAGATCCCGGCTCGGAATTTTTGGAGAAGCTCCCGGTCGTCGATGAATTCGGCCAGTGGGCGCACGCCGATTGGCCGCGCAAGATTCACAGTCTCGATCAATTGCAAAAGGAGTGGGCCGCCGAAGAGAAGTCGTTCACGCCCGGCGAATTCGGCTACTGCGATTATTACGGCTATCGCGGCACCAAGGCCAAAGCCACCGGATTTTTCCGCGTCGAGCGCATCGATGGCAGGTGGTGGTTTGTCGATCCCGACGGCCACCTGTTCCTCTCCATGGCGGTTCCCAACCTGGGCGCGGGCGGCGCTGAAACGCCTTTCGAGGGCCGCCGCCAGTATTATGCCGCGCTGCCTCCCGCCGGTCTGCCCGGCTTCCGCGCGTGGAACCTGTTCCGCCGCTACGGCGACGACTGGCGCAACCAGGCCGCCGCCATGGAAGCCCGCCGCGTCGTCGGCTGGGGTCTCACCACCGGCCCCGCGCCCACTGGCAGCAACACTCCGCGGCAGCCCTATTACGCCCGCATCGTGACGCTTCCCCGCGGCGGCAACATTGCGAGCTTCCTGGGTATGCCCGACATCTATTCCGCGGAATTCGCCCACCTGCTCGACCAGAACGCCTCCGCCCAGTGCGGCCCGCGCAAGGACGACCCCTATTTGATCGGCTACTTCATCGGCAACGAGCCGCCCTGGCCCAGGCGCGAATCCGAGCTGGTGGACATGTTCCTCACCGGACCGCCCACCGCTACAAAACGCGAGATCGAGACTTATCTCGAAGTCAGCGACACGCCCGAACGCCGCCGCGCATTTGTCGAGCACATGTTCGAAGACTATCTGGCGATGGTGCGCGCCGCCATGAAGAAGTACGACCCCAACCATCTCAATCTGGGAATCCGCTTCGGAGGCACGCCGCCCGAATATTTAGCCCGCATGGCGTCGGCCTTCGACGTCTACAGCATGAACACCTACGAGTACGAGCCGGTGGCTCAACTCGACCGTGCAGCCGCGCTTTCCGGACGCCCCGTTCTGATCGGCGAATTCCACTTCGGCGTTCCCGCCGACGGCCTTGGCGCCGGTCTGGTGCAGGTGCGCGACCAGGCGGAGCGAGGCGTGGCCTATCGCTATTACGTCGAACAAGCCGCCGCCCAGCCGGCATTCGTCGGCGCCGGTTGGTTTATCGGCGTGGATGAATCGGTCACCGGACGCTTCGACGGCGAAAACTATAACATCGGTTTCGTCGACGTCACCGACCGTCCCTACCTCGACCTTGTCGGAGCCGCCAGGCAAACCTTGAAGCGGCTCCAATCCGTGCACGCCGGTGAGGAGCCGCCTTTCCGACAGCACCCGCAAGCTTCCGAAGCCGGCGCGCCGAAAAGCCCGTGGGAATAGAGAGTGGAGGTTAGCTGCGCGCGGGGGCCTTTTTCCTCAGGCGCAACGAGCCGACCAGCAACGCTGCGCAGCCAATCATGATGTAAGGAGCGGGTTCCGGTGTGGGATTGGCAAGCAGTCCGATGGTGGCGCCGTTGGCGTTAACATAGAATCCCACGAGTTGGCCGGCATCGTCGATACCGTTGATGGTGGTGCCGTTGCCGGGGCCGGTAACCGCAAACGGGTCGTCCTCAGTTTGCCAGGTGCCGTTCGAAGCGTTATACAGCAGGCCGTGGTTGTTGCCCATCGAATCCTGGTAGACGCCGACGACTAATCCCGTATTGTTCAACCCCAGGAATTGAGTAAATGTGGAGCCTGGAAAAAGGAGCTCCTGGAACACGCCGCCGCTGTCCAGAAAACCGTAGGTGTCCCCGTTGATGGAACTCGTCTCGAATCCCGACACCTCGCCGGAATTATTGACGTCGGTAGCCGCGCCGCTGGTTGAATTCGGCGGCGTGAGGAACGTGAACATGCCACCGCTGAATGTAAAGGCCTGATTGTTGCCGTCGGCCTCGGTGTCAAAGCCGGCGACCTCAAGGAGATTGTTCACACCGAGAAATTGTGTGAAGGTTGGGACGGCCGGGTTGGCCGATGGGGCATCGTAAGAGATGAAAGTGTTGCCGAAATCCGTGAAGCCATGGTTTGCATCGGTAGTATCGACCCAGAAACCGACTGTGTCGCCGGTGTTATTGATACCCGTCACCTGGGTTTGCACCTCGCCCCCGCTGGGGAAGTTCTCGGCGGTGAAATTGGCCAGTCCATAGGGTGGAACCACGGTGTAGCCGTTATTGGGAATGATGGTTCCATCTCCGAAATAGCCGGCGATCTCGCCGGCGCTGTTGATAGCGAGTTCCTGGTTGAACGCGGTATCTCCGTTGTTGACGATGTTCTGAAAAATGTAGCTTGCCCGGGCATAGCCGGGGAACAGCAGCGTGCATCCCGCGAGCATAAGCGCGGCAGGGCACATAGATCGGGCGCGGAGTAAGTTGGCCATAGCAGGATAGTAAAATAGCCTGGGTTAAATTAATTTCGCTATTCTGTTACAAATCGAGAAATCAGAAAGCGGCAAGTATGGCAGGCGACAAAGGTCGCGGTTTTTGGTATATTTCCTCGCGCTGCACTTACATGTGATAAAGCATAACGTAGACGACTACACCGGTTATGCTCACATATAGCCAGATAGGGAAGGTCCAGCGGGCGATGGCGCGGTGGCGATCGAAACGCGCGGCCAGGCCGCGACGCAGCGTGATGATGGCTAGCACGGGCACCGTCGCCGCCAACACCGTATGGGTGCCCAGAATACTTAAGTAAATGGTTCGCACAATCCCCGTTCCGGGAAAATGTACGGAACCTACCTGATAGTGATAGATCAAATAGCAGACCAGGAACAAGCAAGAAACCACAAACGCCGTGGTCATCACTTTACGATGCGTCTGGATGCGTTTACGGCGGATCAGGGTATAACCCCACACCAGCAGCACGGCCGCGGTTGCGTTGAGAGTAGCGTTGATGGTGGGCAGGACCGGAGTCATCATGGTTCGCGCTCCAGTTGGCGAATATCGTGGAGAAGCTGCGGCATAAAATCGTCCTCCGCGGTGGAGTAATAACCGCGAATGCGCATCCGGCGGTCCACCAGTGCGAAGCGGGTGCTGTGGCTGGTGGAACCATCCACGGAATTCAGGTGAAAACTGTGCAGGCCGATGTCGTTGAGCCGCGCCGCGTCGCCGGTCAGAAACGACCAGCGGGCCGGATCGGCCAAGAAGTGCTTTGAGTAGGCCGCCAGCACGGGAGGGAGATCGTGGGCCGGGTCCACCGTGAAGGAGACCAGCTTCACATCCGGCGTCTCCTCGGTGCGGGTTTGCACTTGGTGCAAGTGCGAGCTCATCATGGGACACGGGCCGGGGCAGGTGGTGTAGATGAAATCCGCCACCCAGACGTGGCCGGCGAGCGATTGGCTGTCGAACGGCCGGCCGGCCTGATCGGTCAACTGAAACGGCGCCACCTGGCCCAGGATGGGCAGCGGCTTCGGCTGTACGCAGGCGGCGAGGAGAACTAGACAAGCAAGGGCTGCCGGATACCGCTCCCTCACGGTCGCGGCTCTGATTCGGAGCCGCGCGCGTAAGCAAGCGGTCAGGATCTTTCGAGCAATCCAGAACGGTTTCATGCGGCGCTTCTCGTGCTTTTCTGGGCGGCCATCACGCCGCAGGCCAGCAGCAGCAACAGTCCGAACGCAGCCGTCACCGTCAGGCTTTCGATCGCCCCGGGAGCCGCATTCGGCAATTCCAGGACGTGATTGAGCAGCGCAATCGAGTAAGTCAACGGGTTCACCCACATAATGGCGCGCACCCAGCCGTGGGCGGTTGCCATGGGAAAGAGCGAACCGGAAACCATCCACATGGGCACCAGCAGCAGATTCATAATGGCGTGGAAACCCGCTGTGGATTCCATCTTCCAGGCGATCACGAAGCCCAGGCCGGTGAGGGTAAACGAGATGAGGAAAATCACCGCTGCAATGGGAATGAGTTCGATGATTCCCACGGAAACCCCGGCTAGCGGTGCGAAGGCCAGAAAGATGAGGCCCTGAATCCATGCCAGCGTGGCCGATCCGAGAATTTTGCCCAAAACCATGCTGGTGCGCGGCGCGGGCGAGACCAGCATGGAAAGCAGAAAGCCTTCGCGGCGGTCCTCGATGATCGAGATGGTGGAAAAGATGGCGGAAAACATCACTGTGAGGACCAGCGCGCCGGAATAAAATCGCGCCAGGTCATTGGAACCGTAACCGATCAGCAGCCAGAACACCAAAGGCGAAGCGACCACGCCCAGCACGCGGCTCTTCTGGCGCCAGAAGCGCACCAGTTCGCGCTGCCAGAGAGTGGCGGCGGGTAAGAGAAAGCTATTCAATGCCTGCTCCTGTTTCGCGCACAAAAACGTCTTCCAAAGTTGGTTTATGCAGCCCCACCGAGTCCACCGTACCGGGGAAAGCCTCCACCACCTCGGCGATGAAGCGGTGGCCATTTTCGATTTCGACGCGCACCTGCCCATCCGTAACGGCGGGGCGGAGGCCGAAACGCCGTTCTATGCCCGCGGCGAGCGCGGCAGTGTCGCTGCTATCGAGCACCACCACGTCGCCGCCGATGCGCGAACGCAGCGCGCCCGGCGTGCCGGCGGCGACGATCTTTCCCTGGTGCAGCAATACCAGGCGATCGCAGCGTTCGGCCTCTTCCAGAATATGAGTGGTGAGCAGAATAGTGACGCCTTCCTCCTCTCGCAGCCGTTCCACGTGGCGTGAGAGATCGCGGCGCGCCGCCGGGTCGAGGCCGGTGGAAGCTTCGTCCATAAGGAGCACCTGCGGCCGGTGCAGAAGCGCCTTGGCTATCTCCACGCGCCGCCGCAGGCCTCCGGAAAGCGTCTCCACCAGGTCTTTGCGGCGGTCCGCCAAGCCAAGCTGTTCCATGGCGCGCTCCATGCGCTGGCGCAATTCCGCCCCGCTCAATCCGTGCAGGTGGCCCTGGGCGCGCATGTTCTCTTCCACCGTAAGCGCTTTATCCAGGCTCTGCGTCTGGAAGACCACCCCCACGTGGCGGCGCACCGCGGCCGGGTCGCGCGTGACGTCGTGGCCGGCGATCGATGCGGAGCCTTCGGTCGGAACCATCATGGTGGAGAGGATGCGAAACAGCGTGGATTTGCCGCCGCCGTTCGGCCCCAGCAGTCCGAATATCTCGCCCTTTTCGACGGTGAACGTCACATGGGCCAGCGCGATGCGCTCGCCGTAGCGGTGGGTGAGATTGTGAACCTGGATCACGAGAAGAGCTTTTAGCGATTAGTTGTCAGCTACTAGCTTACCCAACCCGCGGCTTTGCGTGAAAGTGTGCCCGGTGCCGCTAACCATTTGGGCGTTTCGTGAGTCTTTCTCTTTCGGAGGGCAGCCATTCCATGTCAATTTTCGGATTCCTGGAGCAAACGTCGCAGGACATTCGCTATGCGCTGCGGGCAATGGCGAAGAACCCGCTGTTTGCGGCCACGGCGGCCCTGTCGCTCGCGCTGGGAATCGGCGCCAATACGGCGATTTACAGCTTCATGGATGCGATCATGATGCGATCGCTGCCGGCGGCGCATCCGGAGCAGTTGGCGATTCTGGAGTGGCACTCAGCACGGCGCTCGGCCGTGGTGAGGGGCATTAACGGATCGGCGCGCCGGTACGGCAAGACGGGCACTACGAGTCCGAACTTTCCCTATTCCGCATATCAGATTCTGCGGGCGAACCGGCAAATGTTTTCCACCCTGTTCGCTTATACCTATGCCCAGAATTTCAACGTGATTGCACGGGGCGAAGCCGAATCGACCCCCGGCGGATTCGTATCGGGCAATTACTTCAGTGGCCTGGGCGTGCCGCCTGCCGCCGGGAGGCTAATCGGCGAGGAGGACGACCGCAGCGGCGCGCCTTCCACGGTGGCGCTTGCCTATGCCTATTGGCAGCGGCGCTTTAGCGGGGATGCGGGAATCGTGGGAAAGTCCATCCTGATCAATAATCTGCCATTCACCGTGAGTGGCGTTTGCGCTTCCGGGTTTTTCGGCGTCGATCCGCAAACCAACCCTGCCTTCTATCTGCCGAT
>Ga0335081_10007095_pt1 | contig 17885 bp, 18 predicted proteins | sample Lox_Sample_35_FD_206713 | JGI IMG/M metagenome (GOLD analysis project Ga0335081, IMG submission 206713) | Soil microbial communities from Loxahatchee National Wildlife Refuge, Florida, United States - Lox_Sample_3.5 | ecosystem: Environmental > Terrestrial > Soil > Wetlands | place: USA... | reverse complement strand
GGTCCGCCAGCGTTCGCGGGGTTCATTCCGGCGAGCTACATGGTCGGCGACTATCGGGATGTGCGCGGTCCGTCCGCGTTCAACCAGCCCAATCGCGGCACCGCGGTGTGGACGTGGCGGCCGGTGTTTTCCGTGGGCGATTCGGTGTTCACACGCTACTTCGTGAATGGATGGCAGCTTTCCGGCGCGGCGACGTTCGCCACGGGGCTCAAGGAGACGCCGCAGGTGGTGGTCAACGCCCAGCAATTTACGGGCGTGACGATGGCGTATCCGACGTCGCTCAACGGATCAGGCGGATGGTCGCTCGCGCCGTTTGAAGGCATCAACAACCTATCCCTGGGGCCGCAATACGACGTGGACGCGCGGCTTTCACGCGATATCCCCATCACCGAGCGCATCCGGGCGACGCTGATGTTTGAAGCTTTCAACGCGTTCAACACGCAATTCAACACCAGCGTCAACACGCTTTCCTACCTCGCGACCAGCGGGATTCTGCACCCGGTTCCGGGGGCGGGGCTGGGCAACAGCGCCGCGGGCTATCCCTGGGGCGACAACGCGCGGCACATGCAAGTAGCGCTGAGGGTAGTTTTTTAACAGTCCTACGGCGGAGAGTACACTGAAAAGTTGACTCCCATGCTCACCGAGGCCGTTACGGCCACGTTCGATGAACTGCAGCTCGATTGCGGGATCACGCTTTCCTCTGTCGATGTCGCTTATGAGACCTACGGCGAGCTGAACGCCGGCCGGTCCAATGCGATCCTCGCGCTGCACGCGTTTTCCGGTGACGCGCACGCGGCGGGCGAGGGCGGATGGTGGTCGAACATGGTCGGGCCGGGGAAGGCTTTCGATACCGACCGCTATTTCGTGATCTGTTCCAACGTGCTCGGAGGCTGTAAGGGCACCACCGGGCCGGGATCGGTCAACCCGGACACAGGATGTCCGTGGGCTATGCGGTTCCCGTCCGTTTCGATCGCCGACATGGTGCGGCTCCAGAAGATGCTCGTCGATCACCTGGGCATCCCGAGGCTGCTGGCGGTCACCGGAGGGTCGATGGGGGGGATGCAGGCGCTCGAATGGGCGGTGACGTATCCGGACAGCGTCGCGGCGGCGATTCCCATCGCGACCACGGCTCGGCACAGCGCGCAGCAGATCGCCTTCAACGAGGTCGGGCGCCAGGCGATCATGGCCGATCCGGACTGGAACGAAGGAAATTATTACGGCGGGCGCGGGCCGGCGCGCGGGCTGGCCGTGGCGCGAATGATCGGGCACATCACCTACATGAGCGATGAAAGCATGCGCCGCAAATTCGGACGGCGTCTGCGCGCGCCCGACCAGTTCGAGGTCGAAAGCTATCTGCAATATCGCGGCACCCAGTTCGTGGATCGCTTCGACGCCAATTCCTACATTTACATCACGCGCGCCATGGACTCCTTCGACCTGACCGAGCGCGGGTCGCTGGTGAGCCTGTTTGAGGGTGCGAAAACGCGCTTCCTGGTGATGAGCTTCAGTTCCGACTGGCTGTATCCCAGCTATCAGTCGCAGGAAATCGTCAGCGCACTGCGCCGGCGCAATTGCGACGTCGCCTACTGCGAGCTCACTTCGCACTACGGGCACGACGCGTTCCTGGTGGAGGTGAACGAGCAGACCGAAGTGGTGCGGGGGTTCCTGAACAGCACGCATGCATGAGATCTACGGGCGCTCGGACTACGCGATGATCGGGGAGCTGGTGGAGCCGCGCGCGCGCGTGCTCGATCTGGGCTGCGGAGAAGGCGAACTGCTCGCCTGGCTCCGGGAGAACAAGAACGTGGACGCGCGCGGCGTGGAAGTGAGCGGGGCGCGGGCGCAGAAAGCGATCGCGCGCGGGGTCTCGGTGTATCAGGGCGATCTCGAATCGGCGCTGGACGATTATCCCGAGGCCGCGTTCGACTACGTGATTCTCAGCCAGACTTTGCAGGAGACGCGCGATCCGATGCGCGTGCTGCGTGGAATGCTTCGCGTGGGCCGGAAGGGGATCGTCGCGTTTCCCAATTTCGGCCACTGGCGCGTGCGCGCGTCGCACCTATGGAGCGGGCGTGCGCCGAAAACAGAACTGTTCCCCTACGACTGGTACGATTCGCCCAATATTCATTTCCTGACGGTGCTGGATTTCGAAGCGCTGGCGGAAAAACATCGCTGGGACGTTCAGCGGCGGATTTTTTTGTCGGGAAATCGCGCGGTCCGGACCATGCCGAATCTGCGCGCCGAAGTTGCGGTGTTTCTGGTCAGCGCCGCGAATGGAAATTCCGGCGCGCATCGGCCCTGAGGGCCCAGGCGAATTCAGAATGGCTGCTGTAATCGGTGCAGGTGAATGTTGCCGTCCGCGGTGGTCAGCCGCAAAGTGCGATGCGCGTGACCGATGCGGCCGGAGGCAGACACTCCGTGATTGGGATCTTCCTTGATGATCAGCGGGAACTCGGAATTCACCTCGCCCATGGCGGTTTCGGCGCGGACGTCGGCGCCGGAAGGGTTCATGTCGACGCTCAGATCGCCGTGGATCGAATGCGCTTCCATGTCCTCGTCGGGAAGCTGAGCGGAAACTTCGCCATCGACGGTGCGCGCGATCAGGCGCAGGCGCTTGGGGACGCGGACCAGGAAATCGACGCTCACATTATTCAACAGGACATCGCCGCCGCCGCCGTTATCCCAGCGGATCCGGGCCTCGGAATCGGTGGTCGCGGCCACACGAAAACCGCCGCCATGGCTCGGCCGGCACTCAAACGGGTGCTCGGGATTGGCATTGGGATAGACCGCGCAGATGGTGACTCCGCCCTTGTGCTCGACTACTTCGATCGAAACCTGCTTGGGATCGTCGCTGCCGCGTTTACGGGCGATGACCTCGACCTCATCGCCGGACGATTCCTCGGCACGAATGTCGCCGAGTACATTATTAATCTCAATCACCTGGCCGCCCGGAATCCAGCCATGCCAGTGCATCTCCTCCTGGATGGGACCTTGATGCGCGAGTTCGATGGGGCTCGCGGGCAGAACCGCGCCCGCGGCCGCGATCAACAGCAGCAGCTTCATGCGCTCTCCCTCGGTAACGCCATGTAAAGCACGCGATTGCCCGTCTCGTCGGCGCTGAATCTAAAGATGCTTCGAGGCGCCCCGGAGTGCAGAATGTGTGCGGGTTTGGGACAGCGTGCATGAAACCGAACAGATTAAGATTGAACCTTGAACAATTTCAACACTGTGAAGGTCAGCGGGAAAGGCGCCGCGCGCGTGGCGGGCGGACATCCCTGGATTTTTTCGAGCGATGTCATGGATCGCGGCGAGGCCGCCCCAGGCGACACCGTGCGCGTGGTTGACCCGCGCGGGAAACCGATTGGAGTGGCGCATTACAGCTCGACTTCGCAGATCAGCCTGCGAATGCTGTCGAGAACGGTTGAGCCTGCCGACAAGCCATTTTTCCTGCGCCGGTTGACCGCGGCGATCGCGCATCGGGAACGCGTGGTGGAAAATTCTACCGCCTGCCGGATGGTGTACTCTGAGGGCGATCTGCTCCCCGGGCTGATCGCCGACCGCTACGGCGCGTACCTGGTGATGCAAACGCTCGATCAGGGGATGGACCGTTCGCGGGATCTGATCGCGCATTGCCTGCTCGAGCTGCTCGCGCCCAAGGGAATTCTGGCGCGCAACGACGCCGGCGTACGGAAGCTGGAAGCGCTTCCTCTTGAAACGGCCGTGCTGGCGGGTGAGGTTCCGGAGCGAGTCGCGATCGAGATGAACGGGCTGACGCTCGAAGCCGATCTCTTTCGCGGGCAGAAGACCGGAGTGTATCTCGACCAGCGCGAAAACTACCTGGCGGCGCGGAGATTTGCGCGCGGACGCGTGCTCGATTGTTTCACTTCGACCGGAGGATTTGCGCTGCACGGGGCGGGGCGCGCCGAATCGGTCGAGGCGATCGATTCCTCAGCGCCGGCTCTGGCGATTGGCGAAGCGAACGCCCGCGCCAATGGAATTTCGAACATAACCTTCCGGCAGGCGGATGTTTTTGAGTTTCTGGCCGGAATCGAACGGCGATATTCGATGGTGGTGCTCGACCCGCCGGCGTTCGCAAAATCGCGAAAGATGATCGACGATGCACTGCGGGGCTATAAGGAGATCAATCTGCGCGCGCTGAAGCGGCTCGATTCCGGAGGCGTGCTGGTGACGTGCTCCTGCTCGCATCACGTGAGCGAGGCGGAACTGCTGGGCGTGATCGCCGAGGCTGCGCTCGATGCAGGGAAGGTCCTGAGAGTGCTCGAGCGCCGGACCCAGGCCGCGGATCATCCGATCCTGTTGACGGTTCCCGAGACGATGTATTTGAAATGCCTGATCCTGGAAGTGGTGTAGACTTGCCTCGGATGGACGTTCTCGAAAAACTGGAGATCACGGGCTGGCGCGGGCCGTTTTCCGCGGACGTCACGGCAAAGACAGCGGAGGGGTTGGAGAAGGGGAAAATTTTGTTCGCGCCGCTGCTGCATTTTGAGTTGTCGGAGACGGAAAAACGTTTCCTGTCGCCGATTTACCTGGATCCGAAATCGAAAAATATCAGTTTCCGGCCGAGCAACGGCGCGCTCGGAGGGTCGAGCGCGGAGGGTCGCGATCGCGAGGATTTGACGGCGCTCCTCGGTCGCTATTATGAATCGGCGACGGCGCTGATTACGGGCCTGTGCCCGCCGTATCGCGAGCGGATCACGCCGGGATTCACCAGTTTCCGTCCGGCTCGCGTGGAAGGTCGAGCGACTTCGTGGCGCAAGGACGATTCGCGGTTACACGTGGACGCGTTTCCGTCGCGTCCGTTGCAGGGGCTGCGGATTTTGCGCGTGTTTACGAACGTGAATCCGTCGGCGCCGCGCGACTGGAGAGTCGGCGAGCCGTTTGAGGATGTCGCGAAAAGATTTTTGCCGGAAATCAGGAGGCAGGTTCCAGGATCCGGTTGGATGCTGCATAAGCTGGGCGTGGTGAAGAGTGTTCGGACCGAATACGACCATCTGATGTTGGGGATTCACGACCGGATGAAAGCGGATGATGGATATCAGAGCGGGTCGGAACAGGTCGCGCTGGCGATTCCGGCGGGTGCGACTTGGGCATGTTACACCGATTTAGTTCCGCACGCGGCGATGGCGGGTCAATTCGCCTTCGAGCAGACGTTCTACGTGCCGGTGGAGGCGATGGAGGACGAGTCACGGTCACCGCTGCGGGTTTTGGAGAGACTTACGAATCGTAAATTAGCTTGAGCGCCGAAGAAACTTGAGATCGCGGTCGACTTCCTTGAACCCCCAACGATCGTAAAACGGGATCAGCTCCGGGCGGCAGTACAGTTCGAGGTGCTGCACGCCTTCGAGCGCCGGATGCGATGCGATGGCGTCCATCAATTCTTTGCCGAGACCGGTCTTGCGCGCGGATTGGGCGACGATTACATCCAGAATCAGCGCCTTGTACACGCCATCCGTGATCGCGCGGGCGAAAGCGATCAGCGCGCCGGTTTTGGGGTCGATGAATCCGACGGTCACAGGCGTGTTGTCGAGCATGCGGCGCACGTTTTCAAGAGTGCGGCCTTTGGTCCACCATTCGTTCTGAAAGAGGCGATGCAGATCCTCGATTTGCGATTCGCTCAGCGTTTCGACGCGGCGATGCGGCGGGGTGGGTCCGGCGAGCTTGGATTCAAGATTCGCCTTGACGCGCGGCCATTCTGAATCGGTGATGCTGAACCAGATGGTGTGGCGTATGCGGCCGGTCCAGGTGATGACGTGGTTGCGAAAAATTCCTTCCTGGCGCGCGCCGATGCGCTGGATCGCGTTGCGCGACCGGCGATTCAGAGTGTCGGTCTTCAACTCGACGCGCATGCAGCCGAGATTTTCGAAGGCGTGGCGCAGCATGAGAAACTTCGCTTCAGTGTTGACCCGAGTTCGCTGGAAAGCTGGGGCGATCCAGGTCCAGCCGATTTCGACGTGGCGATTCACCGCGTCAATGTTTGCAAAGCGCGTGCTGCCAACGACCTGGTGGGACGCGCGATCGATGGTCGCAAACGGCAGCGCGGTTTTCGCCGCCTGCGCTTCGAGCGCGGAACGGATATACGCCGCCATGTCTTCGCGCGAGGTGATGCGGGTCGGATTCAGCCGCCAGATCTCCGGATCGAGACCCACTTCGGTCAACGCGTCGAGATGCGACATCGCCAGCGGCTCCAGCCGCACATGCTCGCCTTCGAGCGTGACCGGCGCGAGATTCATCTGACCGCAAGTCCTGCGCGGAAGCGTCCGCTGGTGGTCAGGACCTGCTGCGTCCGAGTGTATTCGCTGCGCGCCAGCGCAAGCTGCGCGTCCTTGATCTGCCGCAGTCCCTGCTGCACTAACAGGAACAACACGTACCACGCGATGAATCCGAGCAGCACCAGAAGCGCGTTGCGAAGCACGGCCTCCCGGCCTTGAATCAGGTCCGTGTCCCATAGCATGTGCAGAACGACAGGAATCGAAAATGTTCGCAGGAAGGATGGCTCGATCAGCATCTTCATGCGAAACGGATTGGCGCCTTTGACGCGCCACAAGGCGCCGGCGGCGATCGCGGTCCAGGCGACGTGATTGAACGGTGCGAGATAAGAGCGCGATTCGATGAGCGAAAAAGTGCGCGCATACGCGCCGCGGCTGAGGTCGGCGATGACGCTCATCAGGTCGTCGATATTCTTAGTCCTGCTCAGCACGTCGGTGTGTTGCAACAAGCTTCCCATGAAGCCGACCATGTAGCCGTTGTAGAAAGAATATCCGGCGGTTTCAAAGACGGCGAATCCGCAGCCGATGGCTGCGCCGAAAACGATTCCGTTCAACATGAACTTGTGTTTGATGTTGCGCGCGACCACGATCACAGCGAGGAGCTTCATAGTTTCCTCTTCGATTCCCGCCGCGGGGTCGCCGAGCCAGCCGAACGCAGAAAAACTGTTCGCGATCAGCGTGAAAAAAAGGCTGATCACGCCACCCAGGCACACCAGCATCAGCACCTGCACGAAGCTGACGTTCCTCGGCGTATTCAATTCCCACAGGAGCACGCAGGTCGCCAGCGGGACCGCGAGCGATCCCATCACCATCAGTCCCGGAATCAGCCGCGGATTGCCGAAAATCTCGATGGTTTTCGAAAAGATCAGATAAACGGCGACCAGGAACAGAAGCACGCGCATGAAGAACCACGGCTTGGGCCAGCCGGTCTGGACTTCTTCGAGCGGCGGAGTGGTTTTAGTGGTGCCGACGACGAAATAATCCTCGATTTCGCCCGGCTTGCGCGTCTTGAAAACCTCCGAGAACATTTGTGTGAGGCTGAAACCCTCGAGTTTTTCCGTGCTGGTGAGCTTATTCAGGCGCGAAGCGATGGAGCCGAGCAGGTTGGTCAGCTCGATCGGCGCGTTTCCTACCTGCCAGGTGGATGCGCCGAGCTGGAATTGCTGTCCGTTCGACAGCGCGCCCTCTGTGACCTCGGTTCCCGCAACGCGCAGGCGCGATCCGGGAAAGGTCCGGAACTGGAGAATGTTGTGGTTCCAGGAAAGGACGACATGGTTTTCGGCGACCTGCGGATCGTTCTGGCCCATTCCTGAGACGCGGCCCAGGGAAACTTCGGCCGCGCCGATCATGTAGGCTTTGCCGGCGTCGGGTCCGGAAACGCACTGGACCTTAATGGCGTACACAGGGGTTTCCAGCGCGGGCGCAGCGGCGGATTCCATCGGTTCGAGTATGTGCGCCAGAGCGATGGAGGCCGGACTCCATTGCGGCCATCCGGCCTGTGCCACTTGCGCCGAAGCGTGCAACGCTCCGGAGTGCACCATCCGCGCGATCTGGGTCGAGCTGACCGGACCGCGTGTTTGTGATCCTTCCAGATAAAACCACTGATCTGAAGGGTTCATGGGTTTCCAGTCTATCGCATGCCGCAAAATGATACTCATGTCGAACTCAATCCCCAAAGAGCCGCGCTGGCCGGCGGTAATGGCGCTGGTGGCGATCGGCGCTGTGGATTCCACCCTACCTCCGGAGATGACGCTGGGTCCGCGCTGGCTGGTGCTGGCGCTGGTGGCGATCCTTACGTTGCCCGCGCTGATCTCCTTTCGCGCCGGGTACTGGAGGGTGAGCCGGACGCTGGGGTACGTGGTGACCGCGGTGGTCACCTTCTGGCTGATCGCGTCGCTGGCGCTGCTGGTCACGCTTCTGCCTTCGCACAAGGAGGCGCCGCAGCAGTTGCTGGCCTCGGCGGCCGCGCTGTGGGTGGCGAATCTGCTGGTGTTCGCGTCGTGGTACTGGCGTCTTGACGCGGGCGGTCCGTATCAACGCGATTTGCGCGTTTCGCACACCGACGGAGCGTTCCTGTTTCCGCAAATGATGCTCGATGGGGAACTGCGCCGCGAGATGGGCGAGGAACACTGGCGTCCCGGATTCGTCGACTATTTATTCCTGGCGTTCAACACCAGCACCGCGTTCTCGCCCACTGATGTTCCCGTGCTTTCGCGATGGGCCAAGGGCCTGATGATGATTCAAGCCACAATTTCGCTGGCGACGGTCGCGCTGCTGGCCGCGCGGGCTGTGAATATTTTGTAGGATGTAGAATTCCATGGCGAAGAAGAAGGGCGCTCGCGCGCCGGTCGCGCAAGCGGTGCCGGTTAAAGATGCGTGGCCCAAGCGCGCGGAGATTTTCGCTCGAAAGCACGCCTTTTCGCTTGCCGTCGTGCTGATTTCAGTCGGAAGCGCGCGGATCGCGTCCACCTATACTGTCTTCAACCACACCATCGACGAGCCGGCGCACATCGCCTGCGGGATGGAGTGGCTGAGCGATCACACCTATCATTACGAGACGGAGCATCCGCCGCTTGCTCGTGTTCTGACTGCCGCTCTCTTGTACCTGGCGGGTGAGCGAAGCTGGAACCGGCCGCTGATGTACAACGAGGGCGCCGCGATTCTGTACACCAGCAACCACTACGACCGTAACCTGGCGCTCGCGCGTCTGGGATCCTGCCGTTTTTCTGGCTGGGATCGCTGGTCGTCTTCTGGTGGACGCGGCGGAGCTTCGGCGACGTCGCCGCTGTGATCGCGACGTTCCTGTTCACGTTCACGCCTTCGGTGCTGGCGCACGGCGGTCTTGCCACCACGGATATGGCGCTGACCGCGACGTTCGGCGCGGCGTTCCTGGCAATGCTGATCTGGATCGAGACGCCGTCGTGGAAATGGACCGCGATTTTTGGAATCGCGCTCGCCGCGACGGTGCTCTCGAAATTTTCGGTGCTGGCGTTTTTTCCAGCGTCAGCCGCCGTCGCCGGCGCAGCGTATTGGTATTACGCGCGTCCGGCATGGCGCGAGGTCGCTTCGATGGCCTGGGCGCGAGCGCCGAAGCTCGCGTGCGCGGTTCTGATCGGATGTTTCCTGATCTGGGCGGGCTATCGATTTTCCTTCCACAAATACCCCGCACCCGAGCTGTTTCACGGAATCGAGGTTGTGCGGGAGCACAACCTCCAGGGACATCCCTCGTACCTTTTGGGCGAATACAGCGATTCGGGTTTTTGGTTCTACTATCCGATCGTGCTGGCGGCGAAGACGCCGCTTGCGTTACTGGGGCTGCTCGCTGTGGGCCTGACGGCGTGCTGGAAGCGCCGCTTGACGGTTCCTTATTTGGTTCCCATCGCGTTCGCGATGGGCATTCTGGTGGTGGTTTCGTGGAGCGGAATCAATATTGGCGTGCGGCACGTGCTTCCGCTGTACATCGCGTTCGCGATGATCGGCGCGGTCGGCGCGGTCAAGCTGTGGGAATCGGGCAAGTGGCCGCGATGGGTGCTTTGCGCGCTGCTGGCGTGGATGGGCTTGTCGTCGCTGCTAAGTCATCCGGATTATTTGGCGTACTTCAACGCGCTGGCCGGCGACGAACCGGAAAAAATCCTGGTCGATTCGGATCTCGACTGGGGTCAGGATATGAAACGCCTCTCCGCGCGCCTGCGCGAAGTGGGCGCGACCCAGGTCGCTTTCGATCCGTTCATCGTCGCGCACCTGGAGGCGGTGCACGGATTTCCGCACATCGTGCCGCTCGATCCGAACGGGCCGCTGCCCGGATGGAACGCGGTCAGCCTGACCATGCTCAAGCTGTTCCGCATGGGACTCAAACAAACCCATCCGGAATTCCAGCTCTGGACCGATCGCATCAAGCCCACCGAGCGCGTCGGCAAGAGCGTGGTGCTGTATTACATTCCTCCGTCCCGATGAACGCTGAGATGGAAAGTCCCAAGCTGGGACCGGTCGCGCGTGCGTTTTTGCGCATCGGCAACACCACTTTCGGCGGCGGTGACACGACCCAGGCCGCGCTCCAGCGCGAATTTGTCGACCGGCAGCACTGGATCACGCAGGAGGATTACGCCATCGCGTTTTCGCTCGCGCGGATCACGCCGGGAACCAACGTGGTCGCGTTCTGCGCGGCCATCGGCGCCCGCGTTGCCGGATGGCGCGGCGCAATCACAGGGGTGCTGGCGGAAACCGCGCCCTCGGCCGCGATCGCCGTGCTGATCACCTGGGGCTACGAGGCCTGGCGCGGCAATTCGTGGGCGCACGCGGCGATTGTGGGCGCGTCGGCCGCGGTCGCGGGGATGATGTTTGCGAGCGTGTGGCTGCTGATGCGCCCCCATTTGAAATCGGCCCGGCGCGCGCCGCGGGCCGTGGTGTTTTTCGCCGCCGCGTTTATCGCTGCGTGGGTTTTTCGCGTGACTCCGCTGCCGATCATCGGCGCAGCCGCGCTTGCCGGTTTTCTGTGGAAGGACCAGTGAACGCGTTTCTGATCTACGCGCTGCTGTTGAAGGCCACCTGCACTTCGTTCAGCGGCCTCGCGTCTCTGCCGGTGATCCGCCAGGATTTCGTGGTCAAGCGCCACGTGCTCACCGACGCGCAGTTGAACACCGCCGTTTTCGCCGGCCGCGCGGGACCCGGACCGAACGGGATTTACGTGGTCAGCGTGGGGTATTTCGCGGGCGGATTGCCGGGTGCGGCAGCCGGGCTGCTGGCCGTCATCAGTCCCGCATTTCTGATCCTGCCCATGGTCCGCTGGATGCGCGCCCGCGCCGGGACTCCGCGCGTTGCGAGCGCGATCCGTGCCGTGATCGTCGCGACGGCGGGACTGCTGCTCGCCGCGTCGCTGCCGCTGGCGCGTGAAGCCGTGCACGGAAGTCTGACGCTGGGAATCGTGATGGCGACGTTTCTTCTTCTGAGCTTCACCAGGATCGATTCGGCGTGGGTGATGTTCGCCGCGGCCATCCTGGGTTTGCTGGCGAAAGGCCTGATCTGAATCGGTTAGATTTTCCAAGAGAAAACTACCGCGCTTCCCGCACTAAATTGGTGCCTGAATGCGCGGGCTTCTCCTTATTTTCGCTGCGATCGCGATGGGTCAGACCGCAGGCCCAGAGTACGCCACGCTCGAAAAGGCGTACACGGCGCTGCGCGCGAAGGATTACGACAGCGCCATCGCGCTTTTTCGTGAAGCCGTTGCGATCTCGCCGGATCGCGCCTCGATTCGCACCGATCTCGCATACACGCTGCTGAAGACGGGCGACACGGAGGAGGCTCGCGACCAGTTCGCCGAAGCGATGAAGCTCGAGCCAGGCAACGATCATGTCGCGCTCGAATATGCGTTTCTGTGCTACGAAACGAAGCAGACGGCAATCGCGCGCAGAATCTTCGACCGCATCCGGAAAACAGGGAACGCGACGGCGGCGCAGGCTTTCGAAAACATCGACCGGCCGTTGCGCGAAGGAATCGAGCGCTGGACCAAGGCTGTCGAGCTCGAGCCGCAAAATTTCAGCGCGCATGAAGAGCTGGCGAAACTCGCCGATCAGCGCGACGATCTCGCGCTCGCCGCCGAACATTACGAAAAGGCGTGGCGCCTGCGTCCGGCGCGGCGCGATCTGCTGCTCGATCTGGGCCGCGTGTGGCGGGCTCAGGGCCGCAAGGACGACGCGATGAGCGCACTGCTGGCCGCCTCGCGCGGAGGCGAGCCGCGGGTCGCCGAACAAGCCCGCGAGCTGCTTCCCGCGCGTTACCCCTACGTGTACGAATTCGAGAACGCACTGAAGCTCGATCCATCAAATGTCGAGTTGCGGCGCGAGCTCGCCTTTCTGCACCTGGAGATGAAGAATGGGGAGAAAGCGGAAACGCAGTTCGAGACCATTGTCGCGGCGCATCCGGACGATCTGCTTTCAACCGCGCAGTTGGGGTTGCTCCGATTGAGCCGCGGCGACGGCGAGGGCGCGCGCCCGCTGCTCGAAAGAGTGCTCGCCGGAAAAGATGACGAACTGGCCGATCGCGTGCGCGCGGCGCTGCGCATGCCGCAGGTTCTGCACCCCCGTCCGGAAGAACCGCGCGCGGCGGTGGCGGAGCAGGCCAAAGACCTCGCCAACAAGAGCCTGCAAAAAGGATATTTAAAGGACGCGATCCGGTACCTCGAAGCCGCGCACGAAAACGATCCACTGGATTTCGACGTGATCCTGAAGCTTGGGCGGACCTACAACATATTGAAAGATGACCAGGACGCGGTGCGGTGGTTCGACCTGGCGCGGCGCAGTCCGGACCCGCAGACCGCGGCGGAGGCTACGCGCGCCTACAACAACCTGCATCCGCAATTCGATTTACTGCGCACCACGTTCTGGATTTCGCCTACGTTTTCCACGCGCTGGCACGACCTGTTCGCCTACGCGCAGGCCAAAACCGAGCTGCGTCTGCCGCACTGGTGGCTGCATCCGTACGCCTCGGTGCGCTTCATCGGCGACACACAGGGCGTGGTCAACGTCGCGGATTTCGGGCCGCAGGCGCTCTCCGAGCAAAGCGCGATTCTCGGGTTGGGTGTGTCCACGGATGCGTGGCACGGAGCCACCGGCTGGTTCGAAGCCGGCGAGTCGCTGCGCTACGCTCCCACTCAGACCGATCCCGGGCGCGTCGTGCCGGATTATCGCGGCGGAGTTTCCTATGGAAAAGGATGGGGGAACATGCTCGCCGCCGGACGCCACGGACTGTTCGCCGAAACCAACGACGACGGCATCTATGTCAGCCGCTTCGATCACGACACGCTGCTGTATTCGCAGAATCGCACCGGGTACACCTTTCGCGGACTCGAAGCGGGCGGCTTGCATGCGCAGATTTACTGGAACTGGAACGTGACCGCGGACGCCCTCCGCCAGTATTGGGCGAATTACGCAGAGACCGGGCCGGGAATCAAGTTTCGCTTCGAATCCCTGCGCGCGCCGGTGACCTTTTCGGTGAACGCCGTGCGCGGAGCGTACCTGGTGAACCAGGGGAATCCGCGTGGCCCCAACTTCAACGACGTGCGCGTGGGGATCTGGTATGCGTTCACGAAGTAGCTTTCTGCTGGTGCTCACTGCGTGGCCGGCGTTGGCCGGCGCCATCTTCTCCTTTCACATCATGGGCGACGAGCCGGGCGCTTGGCCCGACGTGTTGAGCTCCATCGGCCTGGTGCAGGACGCGACCTCGGGTGCGGGCATCGTCGTCGCGCCGCCAAGAACCCGCGCGCCTTTCGATGAGTGGAACGCGCGGGTCGACCGCGGCGCGATTCTGGTGCTCGAAGGCGAATCGCCGCTGGCAAGCGCGTTCGGGTTCCAACCGTCGGCGCGGGCGCGCTTCGTCGCGCGCAGCGTGGAGGATGTGCATGCGCCCAAGCTGCGCATCATCTGGGAAAAACCGGTGGAGATGATTCCCTTCGACGTGCCGCGCGAAGCTCGCGTGTTCGCGACCGAGCGCTGGACGCACCAGCCGCTGATCGGTGGCTTCCGCCGTGGGGAAGGCGCGGTTCTGTGGGTCGCCGCGCCGCCGGGACCGCGGGGCTACGATCGTTTTCCGTTCCTCCCCCAGGCTCTGACCGATCTCGGCTTCGATCCACCGTTCCGCTCGCGAAGACTGTGGGCCTTTTTCGATTCCGCCTATCGCGCGCGCATCGATCCGGATTATTTTGCGCCGCGCTGGCGCGCAGCCGGCATCAGCGCGCTGCACATCGCTGCGTGGCACTACTGGGAATCCGATCCGCAAGCGGACGAATATCTCCGGCGCCTGATCGACGCGTGCCACCGGCAGGCGATCGCCGTGTACGCGTGGCTCGAGTTGCCGCATGTGAGCGAAAAATTCTGGGCGGACCATCCGGAGTGGCGGGAAAAGACGGCGCTGCTCCAGGATGCGCAGCTCGACTGGCGGAAGCTGATGAATCTTTCCAATCGCGACGCGTCCCAAGCCGTTTCGCGGGGCCTGCGCGGACTGCTCCGGCGTTTCGACTGGGATGGCGTGAACCTGGCCGAGCTGTATTTCGAATCGCTCGAAGGCTACGACAATCCCGCGCGCTTCACGCCCATGAACAACGATGTGCGCGCCGCGTTCCGCTCAGCGGCCGGCTTCGATCCGGCCGAGTTGTTCGACGCGAATTCGACGCACGCTTTCTCCCGGGACGCCTCAGGGATGGCGAAATTCCTGGAATTCCGCGCGGACCTCGCGCGCCGCCAGCAGGCGGAGTGGATCGCGCAGATCGAGGCGATGCGCAAAACGTCGCCCCAGCTTGACCTGGTGCTGACGCACGTCGACGACCGCTTCGACACCAGCATGCGCGACAAAATCGGAGCAGACGCCTCGCGCCTGCTGCCGATGCTTGCCGATCACGATTTCACTTTCCTGATCGAGGACCCCGCCACCATCTGGAACCTGGGTCCGCAGCGCTATCCACAGATCGCGTCCCGCTACGGTGCGCTCACGCCCGCGCGCGACAAACTGGCGATCGACATCAATATCGTCGAGCGCTATCAGGACGTGTATCCCACCAAGCAGCAGACCGGAACGGAGCTGTTCGAGTTGGTTCACACCGCCTCCGCCGCATTCCCGCGCGTGGCGCTGTATTTTGAAAACTCGATCGCACGCGTCGACTGGCCGCTGCTGGCCTCCGCGGCGTCCAATGTCACGCGCGCCGAGCGCGCTGGAGCGAAACTGGTGATCGATTCAGTCCACGGCGCGGGAGTTCCGTGGAGCGGGGCGGCAAGCGTAGACGGAAAGCTGTGGCCTGTCGCCGACAATGCGATCCTCTGGATTCCGCCCGGCGTTCACGCGATCGCACCCTCCGCCGCGGCTCCGCCGATCCGTCTGCTGGACTTCAACGGCGAACTGAAATCCGCCGGGGTTGTCCCCGGCGGCATCGAGTTCGCGTATCAAAGCAGCGGGCGCGCCATGGCGAAACTGGACTGCGATCCGGCGCGGGTCGAGATCGATGGCGTGGAAGCTCATCCGGAGATGCTCAGCCAGATTCTGGTGCTCCCGCGCGGACAGCACATCGTCACGCTATTCAGCTCAGCGGCGCATCTCTCCGCGCCGTCCCGCTGACTCAGATCGACCCTTCCAGCAGATCGCGCGTGCGGGTATCGGGCTCGCCGCGGAAGAACTTTTCCAAGGCCTCACTGAAAACACGATCCTCGGGCGCAATCAGGGCGAAAAGAGTCATCGAAGAATGGAATTTTAAATTGTCCGGATAGCCGAAGATGCGGTCGACCGAGATCCCCTCGACTGCATTCACCAGCCGCGCGCATTCCGCCAGGCGCGGCCCCAGAACGGCATGCTTCCAGTACGCCTCGGCTTCCGCGCGCGAAGAGATTCCGAAATAATCGGCGGTCGGGCTCGACCCGAGGCCTCGCATCTGCGGAAAGATGAACCACATCCAATGCGATTGCTTGCGTCCGGCGCGCAACTCGGTCGAGACCTGTTCGTACACCGGATTCTGAGCATCGAGAAAGCGCTGGAGGTGAAAAGGATCGTTCACGGCGTCAGGCCCAATCTAGCGCGCGCCGGCGTGGCTCGCAATCCGGGCGAGCAAGTTTGGCAACGCGGTTGCGCTTTGCTTGTGCTGGGAAGCGTTATGCGGATGCTGGCCGGCTCGACTCTTTACCAGCCCGTGCACGAGCTTAGAGCCATCCTGACGTGCACCTCGAACGGGATTTTCAGTGAAGATCTGCGGGGGATCGTACAGTCCTGGAATCCAGGCGCGGAAAAAATGTTCGGTTACACCGAGGCGGAAGCAGTTGGATGAAAGTCGCGCGAAGGTAAGCTGGGGCGTGCTGCCGCACGTGCGCGCGGATCGCAATTAGCTCGGCGTGGTGTTTCAGAATCTGATCAGCAATGCGCTCAAGTATCACGGAGGCCACGTGCCGGAAGTGAAGATCGCATCCGCCGACCTTGAGGAGGAGTGGCGCTTCTGCGTCTCCGACAACGGCATCGGGATCGCACCGCAACACCAGGTGCGCATCTTCGACATTTTCGAGCGCGTCCATCCGCACGATTATCCTGGAGCAGGCATCGGCCTGTCGATTTGCCGCCGGCTGATTGAGCGGCATGGCGGCCGCATCTGGGTGGAATCCGAAGAACGGCACGGCGCACGATTCTGTTTCACGTTGCCAAAGCCGTCGTGACCGGCGTTGAAGGGCGTCCTCGTTCAACCGAGTGGAAACTGCGTTCCTTCGCGAATCGCAGAAGGCCGGACCGCAGGCGTGCCGGCGCTGAAGTTTCTTCGATTTACAAATCGCGTTTCGCCTGCGCCAGGACCGGGAATTGGTGTTCGGTTTGCTAACAGTTTCCCGAGTCTGGGAGGCCGCTCAAAAAAGGGAACAAAACACTCTGACTGTCCCTTTTTTTGAGCGACCTCCTCAAAGATCCGACGTTACATGAAAGACAGAATTAGAAGCGTTGTAAAGAATCACGCCGGCCTGGGACTGAAGCTGGACGAGATCGGAGATTCGACGGACCTGTACCGCGCGGGAATGACATCGTATGGAAGCGTGGTGCTGATGATCGCGCTGGAGAACGAATTTGCGATGGAGTTTCCCGACGGACTTCTGAGCCGCGACGTGTTTGAAAATATCGATTCGATCGCAAACGCCATCGAAAGCGTGCTCCAGCTGCAAGCGTGAGGGAGAATTGATGATTCCTCAAACCGAGATTATCCCGGCGGAGTTGATCGCATCGGATGCTTTTCGGGAAGCGCTGGGAATCGCGGCTCATCACGCTCGCGACGTGGATCGCGAGGCCCGGTTTCCGACCCATGCCATGGAGGCCTTGCGCGCGGCAGGCGCGCTCGGATGGGGAGTGCCGCGGGAGTTCGGTGGCGCGGGCGCGCGGATCGAGGATCTGGCCGGCGCCACGCTGCAGCTTTCGCGGCGCTGCGCTTCGAGCGGGATGATCTTCGCCATGCACCAGATCCAGGTGGCGTGCATTACGCGCCACATGGCGGGCTCGCGCTGGTTCGCCGATTACCTGCGCCGCGTCGTGCATGAGCAGAGGCTCATCGCGTCGGCGACGTCGGAATCGGGGGTGGGCGGCGACGTGCGCCGGAGCAACGCCGCGCTTTGCCCGGTCTCGGATAACGGCGATGGGCTGGTCGGGTTCGAAAAAAAAGCATCCACCATTTCCTACGGCGCGCAGACCGACGATCTGCTGACCACGCTGCGCCGCGCTCCCGATGCCGAGCACAGCGACCAGGTCCTGGTCCTGACCATGGATCGCCAGATGCAGCTCACTCCGACGGGCGAATGGGACACGCTGGGGATGCGCGGCACGTGCAGTCCCGGATTCGCGGTGAAGGCGCGGTGTCACGCCGATCAGGTGCTTCCGGTCCCCTTCGCCAGCATCGCCGCCGAGACGATGGTGCCGTATTCGCACATCCTTTGGTCGCACGTGTGGCTCGGAATCGCCCTGGATGCCTTTGAGCGCGCGCAGAACTTCGTTCGCGAGCAGGCGCGCCGCACGCCCGGCGTCACTCCTCCCGCGGCGCTGCGGCTCTCCGAGCTTTCCGCGCGCATGGCGCAGTTCCGCGCGCTGGTGGAAGCATCGCTC
>Ga0335081_10007094_pt1 | contig 17892 bp, 15 predicted proteins | sample Lox_Sample_35_FD_206713 | JGI IMG/M metagenome (GOLD analysis project Ga0335081, IMG submission 206713) | Soil microbial communities from Loxahatchee National Wildlife Refuge, Florida, United States - Lox_Sample_3.5 | ecosystem: Environmental > Terrestrial > Soil > Wetlands | place: USA... | reverse complement strand
TGACGCGGAACACATTGATCAGGTGGTGCATGATCCGAAGGTGGCGTCGAAAGGTGATTACCTCTATGTGCCCGGCTCCGACAAAGCTGCTGTCAAATATTTTATGGCGCTGCAAAGTGCGGCGGCGAAGCAAAACCGATCGCCTGCATTGGAGGTGGTGGTGCTGCCGGCGCCGGACAAAATCACCGGCGCGTTCGTGCGCAACCTGGATGGCGCGCATGGCATCCTTTCGCTCGCGCTGGAAACGAACGCGGACGCGAAAATTGCCGGCGTGCCGTACGTCGTTCCCGGCGGCCGGTTCAACGAATTGTATTGCTGGGACAGTTATTTCATCACGCTCGGCTTGTTGCAGGATGGGCGGACTGACCTGGCGGGCGGCATGGCGGACAATCTGCTCTACGCAGTGGAGCATTACGGAAAGGTGCCCAACGCCAACCGCACCTATTATCTCACCCGCTCGCAACCGCCGTTCCTCACGTCCATCATCCGCGCGGTCTATGATTCGGGCGCGGTTGATAAGAAGTGGCTGGCGTCGGCACTGAAAGTCGCCATGACCGAATACGACAACGTGTGGCTCGGCAAAGATCGGCGGGTGAAAATCGGGCCGTATGAATTGAGCCGGTATTACGACAGCGGCAGCGGCCCGTGCCCGGAAGTGGAACCCGGCCATTACGACGGGCAAATCCAGCCGTGGCTCGAACAGGCGACCTGGGAGCGCCAGCATCTAGCTGGCGAGTTCCGCGATATGGAAGATCGCAATTCGCCGGCTGGAAGCCGGCGCTCCCGGGACGGCGAGCCTTTGACCCCATTCCGTTTTCTGAACGAATACCTGTACTGCGGCGACTATTCGAATTTAAAGGCCGACGGAATGACGCTTGACGAATTTTTCAAGAACGATCGCGCCGTCCGCGAATCCGGCCACGACACGACGCACCGTTTCGATGACCGCACGGCGGATTTTGTGTCCGTGGACTTGAACTCGCTGCTGTACAAATACGAAACGGATTTCGCCGATTTAATTCAAACCCAGTTTGGCGGCAGGCTGCCCGGCGTCAGCGGCGAACAAGGTGGCACGGCGTTTTGGCGGCAACGCGCCGCCGCCCGCAAACAGGCAGTGCTCGCGTTGATGTGGGATGGCTCGCGCGGTTATTTCTTCGATTACGATTTCGTAAACAAAAAACGTTCCACGTACATCAGCGCCACTGGTCTCTGGCCGCTTTGGGCGAAAATGTTTGACGCGAACGATCCGGGCGATATGGCACGCATCCGGAGTATCGCTGCTTACGCCTGCGCAAAGCTGGAGGAGCCGGCCGGGCTTGCGGCCACCGCGAAGGCATCCGTCGAATCCGCCCGTCGCCGTGATCCGCGGCAATGGGATTATCCCTACGGCTGGGCGCCGCACCAGATGCTGGCGTGGCAGGGGTTCAGGAATTACGGGGACAGTGCTGACGCCGGACGCCTGGCGTATCGCTGGCTCTACACGATTGCCAAAAACGCGCGCGATTACAACGGGACCATCCCCGAAAAGTACAATGTGGTCACCGGCTCGCACGACGTGTTCGTGGAATACGGCAATGTCGGAACGAAATTTGATTACATAGCTCCGGAGGGATTCGGCTGGATGAACGCGTCGTTCGAGGTGGGCCTGAAATTTCTTTCGCCCGCCCGGCTGGCTGACCTGCGGGAGTTAAAACCCCCGCAGGCGAAGTGAATTCGGATGATGGCTGTGCACGGATTCGCCGGCGCAACATTTCTAAATTTTCTCCGCCGAAAAAATTTTCGTTCCGACGGGAAAAATCGCGGCGTACTTTGTGAACATGAGTTATATTGTTTTAGCCGGGGTTTTGGAAAAGGCGGACTCCGGACTTGAAAACGTGTTAAAGAGAAAGGACAAGCCATGACAAATGAAGCTAACATGGAAAAACTGATGACAGACTTGAAGACCGTCACCCGTGACGCGGAGGCGATCCTTCAGGCCACCACTGGCCAGGCCGGTGAAAAGATGGTTGAACTGCGGGCGCGTTTGTCTTCGGCCCTCGATTCGGCCAAAGCCACCTGTGCGCGATTGCAGGAAAAGGCCGTTGCCGGAGCGAAAGTCGCAGACAAAACCATCCGCGAACATCCTTACGAATCCGTCGGCGTCGCTTTCGGCGTCGGATTGCTGATCGGCGTGCTGGTAGGCCGTCGCTAATCGCGTGAGCGACACTCAACAGACGGAAGGCGGCCTGCTGGGCTCCGTCAAGCAGATGCTGCAGACGGCGAGCCAATTGCTCGAAAGCCGCGTGGAACTCTTTCTGCTGGAATTGAAAGAGGAGCGCGTGCGGCTGGTGGCCGCGCTGTTGCTGGCGCTGGCGGTCGGGATATGCGCGCTGATGACGGTGGTGCTGGTCACGTTCACGATAGTCATCGTGTTCTGGGATACGTACCGGATACCCGTGCTCGTGGTGCTTACGATTGCGTACGCGGCCGGGGCCGCTGGTGCCTTCATCTCCTTGCGCCGCCGGTTGCGCCGGTGGCAGGCTTTTTCCGCCTCGCTCGAACAAATCAAAAAGGACCGCGCATGTTTGGGAACGAAGAACTAGAAAAGCTGCGTTTGCGGAAGGAGTTGCTGGTGCTGGAGTGCGACACCCGGCGTCTGCAGTTGATTTCGGAATGGCAGCGGTTGCGCTCGCCGGACTTTTGGCTCGACGAAGCCGGGCAGGCCGCGCGGCGGCATCCCTGGCTGACAACGGCATTGGGCGTGGGCGCAGGTGTGGTCGCCCTCCAGGCTTTGCGCCGGCCGGGCAAGGTGCTGGGCTGGCTGGGCCGGTTCGGCGGCGCGATTTCAACTGTGCGTGCGCTCCGGAAATTTTTCACCCGCGCCAGTTGATGGCTGCGCCGTGCTACGTCCCGAACCACCGCAGGGCCAGCGTTGCCAGACCGAGAAAGAAGAAGAAGCCGGCCACGTCCGTGACGGTGGTGACAAAGATGCTGGACGCCAGCGCAGGATCCACTTTGCAGAATTTCAGTCCGAAGGGAATCAATACGCCTGACAAGGCCGCCGCCAGCAGGTTCAACAACATGGCAACACCCACCACCACCCCGAGCAGCAGGTTTCCCTTCCAGAGGTAACCGGCAATTCCCACCACCAAGCCGATCGCCAGCCCGTTGAGCAGTCCCAGAATCATCTCCTTCAAAAACGCCTTCCGGCCCTCGCCGGGTGAGAGTTCTCCCAGCGCCATGTCGCGGATGATGACGGTGAGGGTTTGCATGCCGGCGTTGCCGCCTTGTCCCGCCACGATGGGCAGGAAAATGGCCAGCGCGGTCCATTTCGCGATGGTGCCTTCAAAGAGGCTGACGACCGCCCCCGCAAGGAAGGCCGTCGCCAGATTGATGTAGAGCCAGGGCAGTCTTCGTCCGATGGATTTCTGCCAGGGCGTCAGCGCGCGTTCCTCGCCGGACAAACCGACCATCAACTGCATGTCCTCGGTCGCCTCCCGGGCGACGATTTCCATGGCGTCGCTGGCCTTGACGACCCCAACGAGCCGGCCTTCCGGGTCAAGCACGGGCAGGCCGAGGTAGTGGTAGTGCTCGAACTGCTGGGCGACTTTCTCCTGGTCGTCGGTCACGCGGACGAACTTCACTTCGCGGTTCATGATTTCGCGCACGCGGCGTTCAGACCGGCGGAAGACGAGATCGCGCAGGCCGACGATGCCGACGAGACGTTGATCCGCATCGGTGACGTAAAGATAGGCGACATCTTCGATGCGTTCCTCCTGCGCGTGGACGTGGAGAAGTTCGCGCGCCTGTTCCACCGTCACGTCATCGCGCAGGCTGATGAACCGGTCGCTCATGATGCCGCCGGCGGTATCGGGAGCGTAACGCAACAGCGCTTGCACCCGTTGCCGTTGTTCCGCGGGCAGCGCCTCCAACGTGGTGCGGCGCACCGGCGGCGGCAGCGCCGGCACGAGGTCGGCCACGACATTCGGCGGCAGTTCGGCCAGGAGCGGCGTGAGTTTCTGGACCGGCAACGCCTTCAACAGTTCATGCTGGCGGTCGTGCTCCAATTCGGCCAGGGCACCGGCAGCCAAGGCAGGCGGGAGTTCGGGCAGGATGCGTTGGGCCTCCTCCAACGGCAGCCGTTGTAGCCGGTCGGCCAGATCAGCGGGGTGCAGGTCAAGAAACTCGCCGAGAAAAACAGGAATGGTGTCGGGCATGGTTTATTTCCTTTTGGTTTGCAGCGTTGAATGTTCCGGCTCGTCAGTCCGGTTGCAGACCCGCCTCGAACCGGCCGCCGCCCCTGGATTCGAGCGTGATTTTGCCGGAACGCAAATGCAGGTCGCGTTGCGGAAACGGAACTTCGATGTTGTTCTCTCGCAGTTTGCGTTCCATCGCGAAATACAATTCACTGCGGAAACGCGTCGGGCGGTGCGCCATGTCAATGGTCCAGACGGCCAGTTCAAAGTTCAGCGAACTGTCGCCGAATTCGAGGAAACGCACCATCGGGGCCGGCTCCTTCAGCACGGCCGGATTTTCCGCCGCAATCCCCAGCAACACCTCCCGCAACTTCTCGACGTCGCTGCCGTAAGCGACACCGACCGGCAGGCGCAACCGCACCTTGGGATCGCCGTAGCTCCAGTTGGTCACCGGGTTGGTGATGAAATTCGAGTTGGGGACGATGATAGTGATGTTGTCATTGGTCACGACGACGGTGCTGCGCAGGCTGATTTTGGTGACCTGACCGGCCACCCCGCCGACTTCAACGCGATGGCCGATGGCGATGGGCCGTTCCGCGAGGATGATCAGCCCGCTGACAAAATTGCTGACGATGTTTTGCAGGCCGAAGCCGATGCCGATGCCCAGGCCACCGACGATGACTGCCAGCGAACTCAAATCCAGATGAACCACCTTGAAGGCGAAGAAGAAACCGACGGCGATAAAGCAGTAACCTACGAAACGGCTGACGGCGTATTGGAGGTCGGGCTCCATGTGGGTACGTGCCAGAATCCGCCGTCGCAAGATTCTCCGCAAATACCGCTCCGACACCAATACCACCAGCATGACCAACAGCAGTTTGACGATGCTGTTCAACGTCAGGGGGCTTTCACCCAGTTCAATCAGCGGCTGGTTGAAAATGGATTGAATTTCCGCCCACCAGTGGTTTAATGTCTCGTTCATAATTGTCCTTTCGCATGCCGTGGCCGGTTGCGCCGGCGCGCGCTCATTGCTCTGCCCCCGGCATACCACGCCGTCGCCGGCAACGAAAGGCTGTTTTCAAAACCACGGAATCCAAAAGCGTTTTGGAGAAATTGAACAATTGCGCAGCGCCATCAACGGAGCTCAGTCTTCGCTCCCTTGTTGAAAGCCGTCCCGGCTTACCGGGCAATGACAGGTTTTGGTTAACGAACGCTTTGAGTTTTGGCCCGCCAGTCGTCCATCGCCTTCAGTTCAAGACAGTGCTTATGATTTCACTCTTCTTCGGCAGGCTGACCGTGAACTCGGAGCCTTTGCCTGTGGCGCTGACCACCGTGACCTGCCCTTGGTGCATCTCCACCACGGCCTTGACGAGGCTTAACCCCAGGCCCAGGCCGTGCTGGGATCGGCTCTTGTCACCGCGATAAAGCCGCGTCCAGATTTTTTCCTGCTCTTCCGGGGGAATGCCGGCGCCGTTGTCGCGGAACCGCACCACGGCCCGTGCCGGTTCATCGTGGACCGAAATGGTGACGCTTCCGTTTTCCGGAGTGTATTTGAGCGCGTTGTCCAGCAGGTTGGCGAACACCTGGCGCATCCGGTTGCGATCCACCGGCGCCTCGCAGACCGTCGGCAATTCCATCCTGACCGTCACCTTTCGTTCGTCTGCGACGTATTCATAAAGTTCGACGACCTCGCGGACCATCGCGCAAAGATCAACCGGCTTGCGCTGCAGTTTCATTACGCCGGCTTCGGCCTCGGTGATGTCCAACAGCGTGTTGAGCATGTTCAGCACGCGTTCGGATTCCTCGACGCAATCGGCCAACGCCTCGTGTGCGGCGTCGGGTGCGGCTTGAGGCTGGAGCGCCAGCTCCGCCGTGCCGCGCAGACGGGTCAATGGCGTGCGCAGGTCGTGCGCCACATTGTCGAGGGATTCCCGCATCGCACGGATCAGCGCCTCGTTTTTGTCGAGCAGGGTGTTGAAGAGACGAACCATTTCATCCAGTTCATCGTCCGACTTGCGCACCGGCACGCGCGCGTCAAGCCGGCCGGTTTGAATAATCGAGCGGGCGGTGGCTACGACCTGGCGGATGGGCCGCATGGCGCGATGGGCCAAAAACGCGCCGGCCAGAAAACCGAGCAGGATGGTCGCGCTGCCAAAAAAAATGAAATCCCGGCGCAGCGGCTCCAGCAATGCCGCGCGACTGTCGGTGCTTCGCCCGACCTGCAACAGCGAATTGTCCGGCAGGACCATCGACGCGATCAGAAAATCCTTCTCGGCGTTTTTGGGTATGCGGATGAAGCCGACCCGCTGGCGGTAACCGGCCATGCCGCTGGGAATGTCCTGGAAGGCGACCCAATCCGCCGGGACATTGAGGATGGAGGTTTCGTTCCAAGGATTGACGAGGCGGATGAAAAAGGCTTTGGGAGCGCCGGCTTCCTGCTGCATGGCGTCGCGCAACGCGGGCACCCCGCCGTTCCCGTAAACGGCCGCGTATTCCTGCAACTTCGCTTCCAGTACCTCCCGGTCCTTCCGGCCGACGTCAGCCGCCAGCAGGTAGTAGGCGACCATCAGTAACGCGACACTGTTGACCGCGAACACGAAGGCGTACCAAACGCCGAGCCGGACGCCAATGTTCCGGCGCGCGGTTTCAAGCAGGTCGAAGGACATAGCCTACTCCGCGGAGAGTCTGGATCATCTGTTTGTCGGGGTCGGCCTTGCTGCGCAGCCGGTGTACCAGCACGTCCACGACGTTGGTTTGCGGATCGAAACTGAAATCAAAAATGTGCTCCAGAATCATGGTTTTGGTCACAACGCGGCCGGGATGACGCATCAAATATTCCAACAACGCAAACTCGCGCGGCTGCAATTCGATCGGCTGGTCGCCGCGCCGCACTTCGCGCGTGAGCAGATCCAGCGTGAGGTCACCGGCCGTCAAGCGCGTCGGCTCGGCGGTTTGCGTCGCTCGCCGGATGAGCGCCTGAACCCGCGCCAGCAGTTCAGAGAAGGCAAACGGCTTGGTCAAATAATCATCGCCGCCGGCCTGCAAGCCCTTCACGCGATCATCCACGGAAACCTTCGCGCTGAGGATGAGCACCGGCGTACCGATGCCGCCGGCGCGGAGCCGTTCGATGAGTTTCAAACCGTCGAGTCCGGGCAACATGAGATCCACAACCGCCGCGTCGTAAGCAACAGTTTTTGCCAGGGCAAACGCCTGTTCACCGTCAGGGCTGTAATCCACGGCATAGCCGCTTTGTTTCAGGCCCTTCGTGATAAACGAGGCGATTTTCCCGTCATCTTCAACCACCAGTATGCGCACGTTTTCATTCATGATGAAGGGCCGGTTGAAAGGTTACAACGTTGAATCGGCGGCTGGTAGAACAGGGAAGCCGGACAAGTCCGAAAGGGACATGTATGCGGTGTTGTTACCGTTTGACGAACCAACCGCCTCCCGCGCCGGGCAGTTCCGGTGCGGGAGGCTTTGAATCCGTGGACGGAATCAGCCCACCGTGTTGTTCTCGTCCACCACCACGTAATGGCTGCCGCCATTGTCCCAAACCCGCACGAGCGTCTGTTTACTCTTAGCGTGTTCGGTCAACTGGACGGCCTCGTCCGCGTTCATCACCGGATGCCGGTCGATGGATTCGATTACATCGCCCGGCTGCAGACCAGCCTGCGCCGATGCCGAAGTGGGGTCAACCCGCGTTATCAGGGCGCCCTTCACACCGTTGGGGATGTTGTATTGCTCGCGGCCCTGTTGATTCAGGTCGCTGACCGTCACGCCATTGAGGGTGCCGGTATCATTCCCGTTTTGCGGGCCGGCCTCGGCCAGTTGTTCGGTGCCCGGCAGCAGTTTGATTGTAACTTCGAGTGTCTTTTCACTCCCGTCGCGCATGATTTCCACGGGCACTTTGGCGCCAGGTTTGGTCGCTGCGACTTCGAGTTGCAGATTGCGGCTGCCGGTGACCTTCTCGCCGTTGAACTTCACAATCACGTCACCGTCTTTGAACCCGGCCTGGTCCGCTGGCCCATTCGGGACCACCTCGCTGACCAGCGCGCCGGCGGGATTTTTGAGGTCAAATTCCGGCGCCAGAGCGGGCGTGACGTTTTGGATCATGATACCGAGATAACCGCGGGTCACGTGTCCATATTGAATCAGGCTTTCCATTACACTTCGAGCGAGGTCCGAAGGGATGGCAAAACCGACACCCTGGCTGCCGCCGGAACGGGTCAAGATGGCGGTGTTGATGCCGATCAACCGGCCGTCAATGTCCACCAACGCGCCGCCGGAGTTGCCGGGATTGATGGCCGCGTCAGTCTGGATGAAATCTTCGTAATGTTCGATGCCCACGTCGCTGCGGTCCTTGGCGCTGACGATGCCTTCAGTGACGGTCTGGCCGACGCCAAAGGGATTGCCGATGGCCAGCACGACGTCGCCGACCTTCACGTTGCTGCTGTCAGCCATCGGGACGACCGGCAGATTGTCCGCGTCAATTTTCACGACTGCGATATCGGTTTTCGGATCGCGCCCGACGACTTTGGCGGTGAAATCGCGCCCGTCCGGCAGCGTGACTTTCACCTCTTTGGCGCCGTCCACGACGTGATTGTTGGTCAGGATATAACCGTCCTTGGTGACGATGACGCCGGAGCCGAGGCCATGTTCAACTCCCGGGCCGGTGGCGTGGGGCGGAAATTCCCGGCCGAACCGGTTGCCGAAGAACTGCCGCCAGAACGGGTCATTGAAGCCCGGAAATTGCTCCATAGATGTTCCCTTGATGGTGCTGGTCGTTTCAATCTTGACTACGGCCGGCGCGACTTTCTCCACAATCGGCGCGTAGCTGCCCCGCGGCAGCCCATCGCGCGGTATGGCAGTCTCCTGCAAGGGCACCTTTAAGTCCGCCGGATTGACGGTCGTTTGCGAGGTTTGGGCCAGGGCAAAAGCGGCGCTGGCCACGACGGCGGCGCCAGCCAGGCCGAAAGCAGCCAGCCGCATGCGGAATGAATTCAAGATGGTTTTCATATTCATATTCGTTTGGTTCAGTTTTTGTCTTTTTAGATTTAGAGCGGTCCAGGATGACAGGAAGCTTTCTGCCGGATTACAATTTTGTAAGCTGGGGAATCTCAAACAAAATCGGTTTGTCTGGCTCCCGGCAGGCGCACCACCCGGCATTTGGCCGCCATTCACAACGGCAATGCGGTGGTTGCCCGGACTGCGGGCCGTGTTACCTTGGCGCCATGCGCTACGTGATCGTGGACCTGGAGGCCACCTGTTGGATGCGGCGCGTCGAACCGCAGCGCATGGAAATCATTGAAATCGGCGCCGTTTTGCTCGCTTCCAACACAAGCCCGATCCAAACGGAATTCGCTTCCTTCGTTCGACCGGTCCATGAACCCACCTTGAGCGCCTTTTGCATGGGCTTGACCGGAATCCGGCAACAGGAGATAGACAAGGCGGACGATTTTTCCGGAGTATTTCCGCGTTTTTTGAACTGGATTGGGCCAGACCAATATCGGCTCTGTTCCTGGGGTGCGTTCGATCTCAACCAGTTCAAAACCGATTGCGCCCGGCATGGACTCCCTTTTCCGCCGCAGTTTGTTAATCACATCAACCTCAAGTTGGAGTTTGCGCGACTTGGAGGGATCCATCCTTGCGGGATGAAGCGTGCGCTCGCGTTGTGCCAACTGCCCGTCGAAGGCAAGCCGCACCGCGCGCTGGACGACGCCCGCAACATCGCCAGGCTCGCCTTGAAGAAAATCCTTCCGCGGATTCGTGGTTGAAAGCCGTCGCGGCTGCCTGCGACTGACCCGGAGGCAGTTACCCTGTTTGAAGATCAGCCGGTTGTGAACAGCCGGTGAATAACTTTTTTTGACGGTCAAAAGATTTTGGCCTATAAGCTTTTGCAGTAAGGATGAGAAGGACCTCTACGACTTGAGAAGCAAGAAGCCGTGAGGACGGCTGCATGAGAAAGGCAGTTCAAGTTTGGGGCATAGACAGCCAACTCAAGCGTTCCAAGGGCGCGGGGGAGGGCAATTCACCACTGAAACGCCGGCTTTCTCCCACCTCGGTTCCCTCCTGTCTTTCTCGCACGCAAGCACCAAAATTCCCTTCGCTTGGCGGGCCTGGTTCATTTCGGCGGTGGACTGGTGGTGACACGGTCATTGCGCTCAGCCAATCGCGATCACTGGTCGGCAACGAGGGTAAGGTGAATAAAGTGTGTATGGACGGTGAACGATTCAGAGTTGCAGGAAGTTATGAGTGCCTGAATGTCCGCGATTGGAGGTCAAATTACGGGCGACAGGAATTCGGGCCTGGCGTGTTTTTGAGGAGCTTGTGAAAGCGGTAATTATCTACGACGACTTCGCCTGCGCGGCAAGAGCCAAGGCAAACCTGAAGCGCGTGGCGCAACTTGCGGGCGAGCCGACGCAGAACATTCTGGAGTTGTGCCTTCTGGAGCTATTGAACCAAACGGCATTCGCCACCCAAATGATGGGTGAAGCGGCCGACGCGCACCTCATTGTGATCACCCTCTCCCAACCTGAGTCGCTGCCCGCCCGGCTGCTGGACTGGCTGGAGGGCTGGGCCGTGTTCCGGCAGATTCAGGACGCTGCGCTGGCTGTGTTTGTCGGCGAGCGCAGCGATGCGCTTTCCATGCCGGTGTTGCACGAGTTGTCGCAGTTCACCGAACGCCACGGGTTGGACCTTATTTTTGACAGTCCGACGCCGATGTTGCCGGACTTCCCTGATGAGCGGACCCGTGAGTCGTATCGGCACTGGGGCATCAATGAATGAGGCGCGCCGCCAGGGGGCGACGCACTGGCCGGATTGAAAGGATTCCAAATGAACGAACGCGAATCGGATCGCAGCCAGGACGCCGAACAGCGGAAGGAAATCGTCCATGCGCTGGCGGAATCCGGCCTCTATCGCGACTACGCGAATGACTTCGGCCGGGCAACCGGCTTGCCGGTGTCGTTGACGGCAGTCGAGTCCTGGCAATTGGCGCATCGCGGCCTGCCGCGCGAGAGTCCCTTCTGCGCAATGCTGGCGCAGCATTGTCCCGCTTGCGCGGCCTGTCTGCGAACCCAGCACCGGCTGGCGCAAGCGGCGGCGCAGGCGGCCCACACGGTCGAATGTCTCCACGGTTTGTATGAAACCGCCGTGCCGGTGCGCGCGGGCAAACACTTGTTCGGTTTCGTCCGCACAGGCCAGGTGTTTCGGCGCCCGCCGACTCCCCGGGCGTTTGAACGTGTCCTGAAACGGCTGGCGCGCTGGGGTGTAATGCTCGACGCCGCCAGGCTGCGCAGGGCTTACTTCACGACGCGGGTGATTGAGGCGGCGCAATACCGTTCGGCCGTCGGCCTGCTCGGTTTTCTGGCGCAACACCTTTCCGTCTTGAGCAATCAAATCCTGCTCCAGCCGATCCAGACCGAGCTTCCCATGGTTAGCCGCGCAAAGAAATTCATTGAAGCCAACCACGGCGAGCGGCTCAGCCTCCGCCAGGTGGCCGGGGCGGCTGGCGCGAGTCCGTTTTATTTTTGCAAGCAATTCAAACGAGCCACCGGCATTAACTTCAGCAGTTATGTGGCGCGCTTGCGCGTGGAGAAAGCAAAGAACCTGCTGCTGAATCCGAATTATCACATCACCGAAATTGCTTATGCAGTCGGCTTTGGTTCGCTGAGTCATTTCAATCGCACGTTCCTGCAACTGGCGGGCTTTAGCCCGACGGCTTATCGCGCTCAACTCGGAGCGTGGCAGAGTGGCCGCGAGCGCACCGGGAACAATAAGCGTAATCGCCCTGGGCCACCAATCGGGTCAAAAGAAGATTTTCTGCGGAATAGCCGTGTGGGCCGGAGCGAAGAACCGAACGGCTGCACCCGCGAAGGAATGAGCGGGCAGAGTGTTTCTGCCCGGGCCAAAGCGCGGGTTTTGAGAGTTCCTTTGCCTGAAATCGAGAAGGCGAAGCCCGAGGCGGTTGAAATCAAAACACCGGAAACGGCGCGCTTGAACTTTGGCATTTGCCGGTTCTGTTTAACCGGAGGCATTGAGGGCAAGACGCCCTTGAAACGGTTGATCCGTAGCGCGGCAAGCCCGACTGCTCAAGGCGTAATCATCGAAACAAACAAAGGACCAACATGGCAAAGAAAATCAATACCAAATCCGAAAAGGGGAACGCCAGGATCCAGACGTTCTCCTTTACCGCACCCACGGCGGTGAGCGTGCAGTTGGTGGGCGACTTCACGCAGTGGCAGCAAGCACCTGTCAATATGCAAAGAGGCGCGGACGGCTTCTGGCACGCCACGGTGGAACTCGAACCCGGCCCGCATTACTACCGGTTCCTGGTGGACGGCCAGTGGCGGGACGATCCGGACTGCGCGTTGCACGTGCCGAATCCGTACGGTGGCCGGGATGCCGTTCGCCGGGTTGTTTAATCCGCTTTGCGCCGGTCGGGGGGAATGGTGCAGGTCTGTCCAGCTGTAAAAGGCCGGGCCGACGAGGGGTGGGGGGCTTGCGGGTGCGCTTCGGCTGGACGATGGGACAGCGGGGCCGGAGCCGACAAGCAATTATTCATGAGGATTGCACAATCTTCGGAGGAGATGCTTCAGTCCCATGCTGGGGGAGGGATTGCGGCTTGCGTGGTGGAAGTGGCGGCAGAGAGATCTCGTTGGTTGAATGGTTCGTGATAGTCTGCGGTCAGGTGAATGAACTGACTATGAAAAAGAGAATGCAAAACAGATCGCCATCCTTGGCCAGGGGGATGGAGCAGAAACGAGGAAATCCAAAACCAAAACCGGGGTTCCAGCGCATCCTGGTCCCGCTTGATTTCTCTGGAAAATCGCGGCAGGCGCTTGAATTGGCCGTGCCACTGGCCGAACAATACGGCGGCAAAATCAGTCTCCTGCACGTTGTCCAGCCGCCGATCATGTCCACCTGGCGCGTAATGCCCGGCGGCGGACATTACCTTGCGATGGACATGCATAATGTAATGGTCGCGGCCCGGAACGAGTTGGTCACGATGGCTGCCGCACTGATACCACCGGCGCTGCAAGGACAAACCGTCGTGCGTCAGGGAATTCCCTGCGAGGAAATCACCTCAGCCGCACGGAGGCTGGAAGTGGAATTGATCGTCATCAGCACGCACGGACGCACCGGGCTTTCACGCGCGCTGTTGGGCAGCACCGCCGAGCGTGTCGTGCGACATGCGCATTGTCCGGTGCTCGCCGTGCGACGACGGCCCGGCGCCACTCTTGTGGACGGACTGAAAGCCGCCGGTGGTCGTTTGCCGTGGCGGCGAATCCTGGTGCCGATTGACTTTTCGAAGACCTCGTTGGGCGCGTTTGATGTGGCCGTGCCGCTGGCCCGCGACCAAGGTGCACGGCTCTTTCTCCTCTCGGTAATTGAGCCGGCGGCGTATGCCACCGGTATGGAAGGCACGGTCATAGCTGTGCCGGATGCAAAGCTGGTCGAGGACGCCAAGGCCAGCCTGCCCGGGCTTGCCCGGCGGTTCGTTCCTTCGACCCTTCCCACAACGTCATTGGTAGGTCAGGGCAAGGCCTTCGATGTCATCACGCGGCTCGCCAAGGAGAAGGCCATTGACCTCATCGTGTTGACGAGCCATGGCCGGACGGGTCTCGGATGATTTCTATTGGGCAGCACAGCGGAACAGGTTGTGCGCCACGCTCATTGTCCCGTTTTCGTCGTGCGCGCGTTCCGCCGAACCCGTCAGCAACCGCAAAAGGACTGAATCATGGAAACCTGTTTCGGAGAAATTGAACAATCCCGCGGTTGCCTCACCCATGAACGAGGGTTGTTGGATTTCGACACCCTGGCCCACGATACGGAAGTGCTCATCGAGACAACCTGTTTGAAAATGGAGGAACAAATTGCTGACGCGGGCAGGGTCGCGGTCAAGCGCGCCGACACGGTGATCCGCGAGCATCCTCATCAATCCATTGGGGCGGCGTCTGGTGTGGGACTGTTGTTGCGGTGCTCGCCACGACGCGCAGCCCTCATGTGCGAGAGGCACAAACGGACGAGGATGAAGCCATGACGATGCGCAACTTACTGCCGGGTGCTCCTTATCCGCTGGGCGCGAACTGGGATGGTGAGGGCGTTAATTTCGCCCTGTTTTCCGAGCACGCGCAGAAAGTTGAACTCTGTTTGTTTGATTCACCCGACGGCGGCAGCGAATCCGAAACCGTCGCGTTGCCTGAAGGTACGCACCGGGTCTGGCACGGCTACGTTCCGGGGCTCAGCCCCGGACAACTTTACGGCTTTCGCGTCCACGGCCCCTATGAACCCGAGAAAGGGCACCGCTTCAACCCGCGCAAGGTTTTGCTCGACCCTTACGCCAAGGCCATTGGACGACCTCTGCGCTGGGCCGACGAACTGTTTGGCTACGGCATCGGCGACCCGGCCGAGGACCTTTCGTTCGATGACCGCGACAGCGCTGCCAGCGCACCGCTGGCCGCCGTGGTTGATTCCAAATTCGACTGGGGAAACGACCGGTCGCCTGGCCGCCGCTGGCGGGAGACCGTCATCTACGAAGCCCATGTCAAAGGCCTGACGCAATTGCATCCGAAGGTGCCGGAACACCTTCGCGGCACTTACGCCGGCCTGGCCTCCAAACCGGTTATCGAGCATTTGACCCGGCTCGGCGTCACGGCCATTGAACTGATGCCGGTCCATCACTTTGTCCAGGACCGCCATCTGCTGGAGCGCGGTTTGTCGAACTATTGGGGTTATAACACGCTCGGATTTTTCGCTCCCGAACCGCGCTACTCGCGCGCAACGTCACCACTGGACACCGTCCGCGAGTTCAAAGAAATGGTCAAAGCGCTTCACGCCGCGGGCATCGAGGTCATTCTGGATGTCGTCTATAACCACACGGCCGAAGGCAACCAGCTTGGCCCGACGCTTTCGTTTCGCGGGATTGACAACTGGGCCTATTACCGGCTGGTTGGCGACAATCCCCGTCACTACATAGATTACACCGGTTGCGGCAACACCCTGGACATGACCACGCCCAAAGTGCTGCAACTCATCATGGACAGCCTCCGCTATTGGGTCATCGAGATGCACGTGGACGGCTTCCGCTTCGATCTTGCCGCCGCCCTGGCCCGCGAATTCCATGAAGTGGATCGGCTCGGCGCCTTCTTCGACATCATCCACCAGGACCCGACCATCTCCCAGGTCAAACTCATCGCCGAGCCGTGGGACCTGGGCGAAGGCGGTTATCAGGTCGGCAACTTTCCCGTCGGCTGAACCGAATGGAACGGCAAATACCGCGACGCCGTCCGGCGCTTCTGGAAAGGCGATCAAGGCGTCATGTCTGAACTGGCCTCACGCCTTTGCGGCAGCAGCGACCTCTACGAGACCGGCGGGCGGCGGCCCTCGGCCAGCATCAACTTCATCACCTGCCACGATGGCTTTACGCTGCATGACCTCGTCAGCTACAACGAAAAACACAACGAGGCCAACGGCGAGGAGAACCACGATGGCCACAACAAAAATCTCTCCTGGAACTGCGGGGCCGAAGGGCCGACCGATGATCCCGCCATCCTCAAGTTGCGCGAGCAGCAGAAACGGAATTTTCTGGCCACGCTGTTCCTGTCCCAGGGCGTTCCCATGCTGTTGAGCGGCGATGAAATGGGGCGGACCCAGCAGGGAAACAACAATGCCTACTGCCAGGACGGCGAATTGGCGTGGTTGCATTGGAACCTCGATCACCGCCGGCGCGCCTTGCTTGAGTTCACCCGCCGGCTGATTCATTTCCGCCAGGCGCATCCCGATCTGCGCCGGCACAAATTCTTTCAGGGCCGCCCCATTCGCGGTTCCGCCGTCAAAGACATCGTCTGGGTGCGGGCCGACGGCGCCGAAATGACCGACGAAGAGTGGGGCGCAGGCTGGATGCGGACGCTGGGGGTGCGCCTGGACGGGGACGCGATGGACGTGGTGAACGAGAAAGGCCAGCACGTCACGGACGACACCCTGTTGATTCTGCTGAACGCCTATCACGAAGCCGTGCCGTTCGCGTTGCCGGCCTACGTGTCCGGCGTGCGTTGGGCCGTCGAGTTCGACACCGCCCGGCCCGCTTTGAAAGAGGGCGGGCAAGTTGTGCCCGGTGGGGAATCCGTTACGCTTGCCGGCCGCTCCCTGATGCTCCTGCGGCACGTGAAATGAAAGCGGCGGCCGTTTGCGGCGAAGTCGGCCTCAAGGGATTTGCCGGAAAATAGCCACGGAGTCAGGCGGGAGTTTGATCACGCGGCCGGCGACGGCGATGTTTGTCTCCGACGCCAGGAGCAATTGATGGCTGCCGGGGCGAAGGGGGACTTGCCGATATTCACCGCTCAAATTGGCGGCCACCGTGACCGGCCCGCGCTCCAGCGCGAACCAGCGGACGGATGCATCGAAACGCGTGTTCACGAGATCCAGACGGCCGTCGGCCAGCGCCGGTTCGTGGCGGCGCAATTGAATCAATTTCTTGTGCCAGTCCAGGAGCTCCGCGTGGGGCGCGCTGGAAATTTCCCGCCAATTGAGCTTCGAGCGCAGAAACGTTTCGCGCGCCTGCGGATCCGGAACTTCCTCCGGTTTCCAGCCGAACGCGGCGAACTCGCGGCACCGGCCTTCGCGCACCGCCTTCGCCAGCTCCGGTTCGCGGTGGTCGGTGAAGAAAAGGAACGGCGAGCTGGCAGCCCATTCTTCGCCTTGAAACAGCATCGGCACGAATGACGATGTCAACACAAGCGCCGCGCCGATTTTTAATTTCCCCAAATTCATCAACCGGCGGCTGCGCTCGCCTTGCGCGCGATTGCCGACCTGGTCGTGATTTTGCAGATAGCCGAGAAAACGGTCGCCGCTCAATCCCGCCGGCGAACGGCCGTGGCGGCGGCGGCGATGCGCGGAAAATCGCCCGTCATAAACAAACGCCTTCGCCAGCGCTTTCGCCAGGTCGGCGAGTGAACCGAAATCGGCGTAATAACCGTCCTTCTCGGCGGTCAGAACCGTGTGCAGCGCATGATGAAAGTCGTCGCTCCATTGTGCGTCCAATTGGTAACCGCCGCGTTCGCGCGGCCAAAGCAGGCGCGGGTCGTTCAAATCGCTTTCAGGAATCAAAACGAGCGGTCGGCCAAGTTGGTTGGAAAGCGCTTCCACTTCGATCTTCAGTTGCTCAAGGATATGCGTCGCCGAGGCGTCGAAAATCGCGTGCACGGCATCCAATCGCAGCCCGTCGAAATGATAATCGCGCAGCCACATCAGAGCGTTGTCGCAAAAGAAACGGCGCACCTCATCGCTCTCCGCGCCGTCGAAATTAATCGCCTCGCCCCACGTCGGCGCGTAACGCTTCGAAAAATATGGCGCGAATTTGCCCAGATAATTTCCCGACGGCCCAAGGTGGTTATAGACGACATCCAGAATGACGGCGAGGCCGCGCGTGTGGCAGGTGTTCACCAGTTCTTTCAAATCATCCGGCGCGCCGTAAGCGTGGTGCGGCGCAAACAAATCCACGCCGTCGTAGCCCCAGCCGTAATCGCCGGAGAACTCGGCCACGGGCATCAACTCAACGTGGGTGACACCGAGATGGACGAGATGATGGAGGTTTTCAATGGCCGACTTGAATGTGCCCGCCGGGGTGAACGTCCCGACGTGCAATTCATAAATCACCGCCTTCGACAGCGGCGGCGCGTTGAAGCCGGCATCGGTCCACTCGAACGCGGCCTGGTCC
>Ga0335081_10007093_pt1 | contig 17894 bp, 15 predicted proteins | sample Lox_Sample_35_FD_206713 | JGI IMG/M metagenome (GOLD analysis project Ga0335081, IMG submission 206713) | Soil microbial communities from Loxahatchee National Wildlife Refuge, Florida, United States - Lox_Sample_3.5 | ecosystem: Environmental > Terrestrial > Soil > Wetlands | place: USA... | reverse complement strand
GTGAGTGCGCAACATCCTTTCACAGGAATATTCGAAGACGATCTCGACCTGCTCGAACAGCCCGAACGGCGCGGCGAAATCCGCTCCAAGGGCTACGACCTGGTGCTCAACGGCTACGAACTCGGCTCCGGCAGCGTCCGCATCCACCGCCGGGACGTCCAGGCGCGCGTGTTCCGCGCACTCGGCCTTTCCGACGAGCAGGCCCGCCAGCGTTTCGGCTTCTTTCTCGATGCCCTGACGTACGGCACGCCGCCGCACGGCGGTATCGCGCTCGGCATCGACCGCATCGCCATGCTGCTGTCTGGCGAAAAATCGCTGCGCGAAGTCATCGCTTTTCCCAAGACCGCCAAGGCGCAGGATCTGATGGCCGATTCGCCTTCGCCGGTGGACCGAGCGCAGCTCGACGAATTGGGGATTAGAATCAAGGAAGAATGACTCGCATCCGCATCCTCTCCGAAGACGTGGCTAACCGGATTGCGGCCGGCGAAGTGGTGGAGCGGCCGGCCTCCGTGGTTAAAGAGCTGCTCGAAAATGCGCTCGATGCCGGTGCCTCCTCCGTCCGCGTGGAAGTGGAAGGCGGCGGCCGCCAACTCATCCGCGTGACGGACGACGGCTGCGGCATGTCTCACGACGACGCGCTGCTGGCCTTCGAGCGCCACGCCACGTCCAAGCTGCGCACTTCGGACGACCTGCTCGCGATCGCCACGCTCGGCTTCCGAGGCGAGGCGCTGCCCTCGATTGCTTCCGTCTCGCGCCTGCTTCTCGAAACCCGCAGTGCTGACGAAGACCAGGGAACTCGCGTAGAAATTGCCGGCGGCAAGCTGATCGGCGTGAAGCCCACGGCGCACCCCACGGGCACGACGGTCTCCATCGGCGATCTCTTCTACTGCGTTCCCGCCCGCCGCAAATTCCTCAAATCGGACACGACTGAGCTCGGCCACATCGCCTCCGTGGTCACGCATTACGCTCTGGCGCATCCCGCAAAGCGCATCGAACTGCGCACGCCCTCGCAGGAAATCATCCAGGCCTCGCCGGTGGAAACCCTGGCCGAGCGCGTGTATCAGGTGTTCGGCCGGCAGGCGCTTGACGAGCTGATTGACGTGCCCGCCACGAGCGGCCCGATCCGCGCCAATATCACCGAGGCGCAGCTCGAAGCGGGCGACGAACGGCTGACCATGACCGTCTCCGGCTACATTTCGAGGCCGGAGGTGCAGCGGCCCAATCGCAACGCTATCTACGTCTTTATCAATCGCCGCCTGGTGCGCGACCGCTTGCTGCTCCACGCGCTTACGGAGGCGTATCGCAACGTGCAGCCGCCCGGCGCGTTTCCCGCGGCGCTGCTGTTTCTTGACCTGCCGCCGGAAGAGGTGGATGTGAATGTGCACCCTTCGAAGATCGAGGTGCGTTTCCGCCACCAGCAGTTCGTGCACGATTTTACGCGCGACGCGCTCCGCCAGGCGCTTTCGCGCGCGCGTCCCATCGCGGCGTTTCCCGCGGCAGCCGCCGCGGCTGGCGCAGCGACGGGAGCCGCGCTCCAGGGGGTGCCGGAGGCAGCGGCGGGCACAGCGCCAGCGGGAGAATCGCGCGCCGCTCAGCCGGCCGGCCTGGGAATGGCGGTCGGCCCAGTGCCCGTCCCGCCTTCCGATGATTTTGCTCTGTCGAGCGCGCCGTGGCAGCCGGAAGCATTGCGGTTCGGGTTTTCACCGGGGGCGGCTCCGCCGGCCGCAGGCGACGAATTCGCCGCGCAATTCCGCGCTGCCGCGCACCAAGATGCGCTCGAAGCGCGTACCTCCGCCCCCAACGGCGACCAACTGTCCGACCTGAAGCCGCTGGGCCAGGTGAGCGCGAGCTACATCGTGGCGGTGAATTCCGCGGGACTGTGGCTTGTGGACCAGCACGTAGCGCACGAACGCGTCCTCTTCGAGCAGCATCTGCAAGCTCGCCGCGCCGGGACCGTTCCTGGCCAACGCCTGCTCGTCCCGCTGGTCGTGGAGCTTTCGCCGCGCCAGCTCGTCATCGCGGAGCAGGTTGCCGATGAGCTGGCCGCGAACGGCTTCGAGGTGACGTCCATGGGGCCGCGCTCGGTGGCCATCCAGGCCGCCCCCACGCCCGTCACTGCATCGGACGTGGAGCGGCTGCTGCGCGAAATCCTGGACGCAGTGGATCGCGAGAACCAGGCCATCTCTATCGAAACGCTTCAGGCTAAAATCGCTGCGTCTACCGCCTGCCACGCGGCCATCAAAGTGAACACTCCGCTCGATGTGAAGCGCATGGAATGGCTGCTCGCGGAACTGGCGAAAACGGAGTGCCCCATGAGCTGCCCGCACGGCCGACCCGTGGTGCTGCGTTATTCCGTCCGGGAGATCGAAAAGGCCTTCAAGAGAACGTGAGCAGCCGCCTCGCTTTTGACCTTCAACTTTCGAGGTTCGACCTGTAGCATCTTCGCAGAACCATCATGTCGGAACTCATCATCGCCATTGACGGACCGGTAGGCTCAGGAAAAAGTACAGTCGCACGCCGCGTGGCCGAGTTGCTCGGCTACCTGCATCTCGATTCGGGCGCCATGTACCGCGCTGTGGCACTACGTGCCGCGCGTGTCGGAGTCTCGCTCGACGATACGGCCGCCCTCGAGCGTGTCGCCCGCGAAGCACGCATCGAAATGCAAATGGACGGCGCCGAGCGCCGCGTCATTCTCGACGGCGAGGACGTCACCGACAGCCTCCGCGGCCCGGACATGTCCCAGCAGTCCTCGCGCGTCGCGTTGGTGCCCGGTGTGCGCCGCGTGCTGGTCACCCACCAGCAGCGTATGGGTGCCGCGGGCCGGATTGTTGTGGAGGGACGCGACATCGGCACGGTCGTGTTTCCGAAGGCGGGTTTGAAGGTTTTCCTCGACGCGGACGCGGAAGTACGTGCGCGCCGCCGTTGGCTCGAGTACGAACAAAAGGGTGTGCACGTCGAGCTTTCGCCCGTGGTCGAAGAGGTTCGCGAGCGCGACCGCCGCGACCGCGAGCGCGCGGCTTCCCCGCTGAGGCGTGCTCCGGATGCCGTCTACGTGGATTGCTCTGCGATGGAAGCGGAAGAAGTGGCCCGGCTCATCGCCCTCCTCGCACGCGATCGCGAGGCCGCGGAACATCCGCAGCGCGCACACTCCTGAACGCGGCGCAGGTGTCCCGTCCAGTCATCAGCCGGAACGTTCGCTTGGAATACGGTGCGGTCTTCAGCTCGGATTGGACATCGAGGCGAGAAATTCCGCATTCGACTTCGTCTTCCCCAGCCGGCCCAGCAGCAATTCCATCGCCTCCACCGGCGAGAGCGGGTTCAGCACCTTGCGCAGCACCCAGATGCGGTTCAGCTCATCCGGCGGAAGCAGCAGTTCTTCCTTTCGCGTGCCGCTGCGGTTGATGTCGATGGACGGGAAGATGCGCTTGTCCACCAGGCGCCGGTCCAGGTTGATTTCCATGTTGCCGGTGCCCTTGAATTCCTCAAAGATCACGTCGTCCATGCGGCTGCCGGTGTCGATCAGCGCCGTGGCAATGATCGTCAGCGACCCCCCTTCCTCCACGTTTCGCGCCGCCGCAAAAAACCTGCGCGGCCGCTGCAGTGCGTTGGCGTCGATACCGCCAGAGAGCACTTTCCCCGAAGGCGGTGTGACGGCGTTGTAAGCGCGCGCCAGGCGCGTGATCGAGTCGAGCAGGATTACCACGTCCCGCTTGTGCTCCACTAGCCGCTTGGCCTTTTCCAGCACCATTTCCGCCACCTGGATGTGCCGTTGCGGCGGCTCGTCGAACGTCGAGCTGATCACTTCGCCCTTCACCGTGCGCTGCATGTCCGTCACTTCTTCCGGCCGTTCGTCAATCAGGAGAACGATCAGGGCAACTTCCGGATGGTTGGTGGTGACGGAGTTGGCGATGGACTGCAGCATCATGGTCTTGCCGGTGCGCGGCGGCGCCACAATCAGCCCGCGCTGCCCCTTGCCGATGGGACACAGCATGTCCAGCACCCGTCCCATCAGGTTTTCCTTCGTCGTCTCCAGCCGGATGCGGCCGTGGGGATAAAGCGGCGTCAGGTTGTCGAAGAAAATCTTGTTCCGCGCCACTTCCGGGTCTTCAAAGTTGACGGCTTCCACTTTGATCAGCGCGAAGTAGCGTTCGCCGTCCTTGGGCGGGCGGACCTGGCCGGACACGGTGTCGCCGGTGCGGAGGTCGAACTTGCGGATCTGGGAGGGCGAGACGTAGATGTCGTCCGGCCCCGGCAGGTAGTTGTACTCCGGCGCGCGCAGGAAGCCGAACCCGTCCGGCAGGCACTCGAGCACGCCTTCGGAGAAGATCAATCCGTTCTTCTCCGTTTGCGCGCGCAGGATCTGGAAGATCAACTCCTGCTTGCGCATGCCGCTCGCGCCGGGGATGTTCAGCTCCTTGGCGATTTTTGCCAGGTCGGTGATGTTGCGTTCTTTCAGTTCAGCCAGGCTGATGCTCATTTCTGTTCCTTCCTCTTGCAGTTTCTTCTGGGTCATACTCGCTTTCTTTCTTCTGGATTTGCTTCTGCCGCCCTATGCGGTTGGCCGCAAAGACCCGGCGCCTCGCCGCCGCGTTTCCCGCGCTGTGCGCGGTCCCGCCGGCAGGGTTCATTTGCCTCTCGTGAACTCTTCCGGAAAGCCTGCAGTTCGGGTGAACCGCAAGAGCCGGAGGGTTGAGGATCGGACAATTCGCTTTGGCGCAGACCTGCCCGGATTAGCCTTCCGGGCCCGGCTGGGCCACTGGAGCCTCGCCTAGTTCGCGAGCTCCTTGTCGGAACCTACCGTGGAATCGAACGCCGGAGCGACCTCCGGCACCGTGGCGGCTGCGGCGGCCGGCTTGGGACGCTCCAGCGCCGTCGCCAGCACTTCGTCCATCGTCTCCACAAATTTGATGGTCATGGCCGACTGGATTTCCTGCGGCACGTCGGCCAGGTCCTTCTCATTGTCCCGCGGAAGGATCACCGTATAGATTCCTGTGCGATGGGCCGCCAGCAGCTTTTCCTTCACGCCGCCAATGGCCAGCACCTTGCCGCGCAGAGTAATCTCGCCAGTCATGGCCACGTCGCAGCGCACCGCGACGCGCGTCAGCGCGCTCGCGCTCGCGGTTCCAATGGTGATGCCCGCCGACGGACCATCCTTCGGAATCGCGCCCTCGGGCACATGTACGTGAATGTCCATGCGCCGGTAAAATTCCCGCGCCAGGCCGAATTGCGCCGCACGCGACCGCACATAGCTCATCGCCGCCTGCGCCGATTCCCGCATCACGTCGCCGAGCTGCCCGGTCAGCGTCAGCCGGCCTTTGCCTTCCATCAGGCTCACTTCCGTGGCCATCACCTGCCCGCCAACTTCCGTCCAGGCCAGTCCCATCGCCAGGCCCACTTCACTTTTCTTTTCAGCGCCCAGATCGCGGAACTTGATCACGCCCAGAAAATTGGTCACGTTCTCCGGCGTCACCGTTACGTTGGCCGGCGCAGCCTTGGCCCCGCTGGCCGCCTGCTCCACAACTTTCCGGGCCACCTTCCGGGAGATGTTGGCGATCTCACGCTCCAGGTTGCGCACCCCCGACTCACGGGTGTAATGCCGCACCATAGTACGCAGCGCCTCCCGTTCGATTTTGACGTCGTCTTCCGACACGCCGTTGCGTTCCCGCTGCTTTTTCACCAGGTAGCGCTCGGCGATTTCAATCTTTTCCTGTTCCGTGTAACCGGATAGCCGCAGCACTTCCATGCGGTCCTGGAGCGGCTGCGGCACGGTGTGAAGCACGTTCGCCGTGCAGATGAACATCACCTTGGAAAGGTCGTACTCCACGTCCAGGTAGTGATCGGAAAACGCGTGGTTCAGTTCCGGGTCCAGCACTTCCATCAGCGCCGCGCTCGGGTCCCCGCGGAAGTCCATGGACATCTTGTCCACTTCGTCCAGCAGGAACACCGGATTCGTCGTCCCCGCCTTCCGCATCATCTGGATGATTTGCCCCGGCAGCGCTCCGATGTACGTGCGCCGGTGCCCGCGGATCTCCGCTTCGTCCCGCACGCCGCCCAGGGACACACGCACAAATTTCCGCCCCGTGGCGCGCGCGATGGACATGCCCAGCGACGTTTTGCCCACTCCCGGCGGCCCCAGGAAGCACAGAATCGAGCCCTTGGGGTTCTTCACCAGTTGCCGCACCGCCAGGAATTCCAAGATGCGTTCCTTGACCTTGTCCAGCCCGTAGTGGTCTTCGTCCAAAATCTTGTGTGCGCGCGAGATGTCGCGAATTTCCTTGCTCTTTTTCTTCCACGGCACGGCCAGCAGCCATTCCAGGTAGTTGCGCGACACGGTGGATTCGGCCGACATGGGAGGCATCTGTTCCAGCCGCCGCAGTTCCTGGGTGGCCTTCTCGCGCGCGTCCCGGGTCATTCCCGCGGCGTCGATTTTCTTCTTCAGTTCCTCGAGCTCGTTTTTCTCGCCGCGCCCCAGCTCCTTCTGGATGGCTTTGATTTTCTCGTTCAGGTAATACTCGCGCTGCGCCCGCTCCATCTGCCGCTTCACGCGGTTGTTCACGCTGCGCTCGACGTTCAACTTGTCGATTTCGATTTCCAGGATGTCTGCCACCCGCCCCAGCCGTTCGAGGGGGTCGAACATCTCCAACAGCTCCTGCTTCTCCTCCACCGAGATCTGCAGGTTCTGCGCCACGGAATCTGATAGGCGCACGGCGTCGTCGGACCGCACCGCCGCCATGACTGTGTCGTAGTTCAGGCTCTGCGAGAGCTTTACGTACTGCTCGAAGAGCTGGGTCACCCGCGACACGGTCTGTTCCACTTGCGGCGAACTCTCCAGCCGCCCGGGCATCAAACGGATGTTGGCGCGGAAGAACCCGTCTTCCGTGGTGATCTGCAGTACCTTGGCCCGCTCCGTGCCTTCCACCAGCACGCGGATGTTCCCGTCCGGCAGCTTCACGCTTTGCACGATGCTGGCCAGCGTGCCCACCTGGTGGATGTCCTTCGTCTTCGGTTCGTCCACCGAGGCGTCGAGTTGAGTGGCCAGGAAAATTTTCTTGTCGCCCGCTAGGGCCTCTTCCAGCGCCCGCACGGACGATTCGCGGCCCACGATGAACGGGGTCATCATTTGCGGAAAAATCACCATCTCCCGCACCGGCATCATCGGGACGCGTTTCAGTTCGAGCTTGTCCTTGCTGAACATTCGGTTGGTGTCGGTTCCCACGCCGCGCCGCGTCTCAGCCCGCCTTTTCCAGCAGACTCCAGTTGATCTCCCGCGTCCGGATCATCTCCGCGGTCACGAAGAACTCCCGCGGCTTGCGTTGTCCCGGGGCGTGATACATCAGGTCCAGCATCAGGTCCTCCAGAATCATGCGCAGCCCGCGCGCGCCGACCTTCCGCTTCATTGCTTCTTCGGCCACCGTTTCCAGCGCGTCGTCGGTGAACCGCAGCCGGATATTCTCGAATTCAAAGAGCCGCTGGTATTGCTTCACCAGCGCGTTCTTCGGTTCCGTCAGGATGCGCACCAGCGCCCCCTTGTCCAGGTCGCCGAGCACGCCCACCACGGGCAGGCGCCCCACAAATTCCGGGATCATCCCGAACTTGATCAGATCCGTGGGCTGTACCTGCTCGAGCAGCGCAATGTTCCGCCGCCCGGGAGACGGAGCGGGAGCATCCGTGTGGAAGCCCAGCGATTTGCGCCCCGCGCGCCGCTCGATCACCTTTTCCAGCCCTACAAACGCCCCGCCGCAGATGAACAGGATGTTCGTTGTGTCCACCGGGGTGAATTCCTGGTGCGGGTGCTTGCGCCCCCCCTGAGGAGGCACATTGGCCACCGTTCCCTCCAGGATCTTCAGCAGCGCCTGCTGCACTCCCTCCCCGGAAACGTCGCGCGTGATCGACGGGTTGTCGTCTTTCTTCGCGATCTTGTCGATTTCGTCGATGTAGATGATTCCCTGCTGCGCCCGCGCCACGTCGCCGTCCGCGTTCTGAAGCAGTTTCAGGATGATGTTCTCCACGTCCTCGCCCACGTACCCCGCTTCGGTCAACGTGGTCGCGTCCACGATGGCGAACGGAACCTCCAGCATCCGCGAGAGAGTCTGTGCCAGCAGCGTCTTCCCCGTTCCGGTTGGCCCGATCAGCAGGATGTTTGACTTCGTCAGCTCCACGTCGCTCGGCTGCCGGTTCAGGAAAATCCGCTTGTAGTGGTTGTAGACCGCCACCGCCAGTTTCTTCTTGGTTTTGTCCTGTCCGATCACGTAGCTGTCCAGAAAGGTCTTGATCTCCGGCGGCCGCGGAGGACGCCGCGCTGGCGGCGTGGCCTGCTCCCGCTTTTCCTCCTCGAGGATCTGATCGCATACCCGCACGCACTCGTCGCAGATGTAGGCCCGCGGGTAGTCGGAGGGCGAGCTGATCAGCTTCTCGACCTGTTCCTGGGTCTTATGACAGAACGAGCAGCGCAAACCTTCTTCTGGTGTCAGTTTTTTCACCGGTTTGGAGGCCTCCGGCTCCCTACCCCTGGGGAACCAATCGGCACGATTCTACCCGTTCTCCACCGCCTCGAACCCTCCGAGGCGCTTTCCGGATACTAACCCTTTGGAACAGCCCTGTCCCCATCGCTTCCTAGCGGTGCTTCTCGATGATCTCGTCCACCATGCCGTAGGCCTTGGCCTCTTCCGCCGACATGATCAGGTCGCGCTCCACGTCTTTTTCGATTTTCTCCAGCGGCTGGCTCGTGTGCCTCTGGTACAGCTGGTTGATCACCGCGCGCATCCGCAGGATTTCCTTCGCGTGAATGTCGATGTCCGTGGCCTGCCCGGAGAGCCCGCTCATCCACGGCTGGTGGATCAGGATCCGCGAGTTCGGCAGCGTAAACCGCTTCTTCGGCGCTCCCGCGGCCAGCAGCAGCGAGGCAATCGAGGCCGCCTGGCCCACGCAGATGGTCACCACGTCCGGCCGCACGAATTGCATCGTGTCGTAGATGGCCATTCCCGCGGTGATCGAGCCCCCCGGCGAATTGATGTACAGCGAGATGTCCTTCTCCGGGTCTTCCGCTTCCAGGAAGAGAAGCTGGGCGGTGGCTAGATTGGCCACGTGGTCGTCGATCGGCGTGCCGATGAAGATGATGTTGTCCTTCAGCAGCCGCGAATAGATGTCGTACGCCCGTTCGCCGCGGTTGGTCTGCTCGACCACCATCGGCACCAGCGTAGTTGCGCGCGAAATATGCTCGTTACCGGAATTCATCAACGTTTGAAGTTTCAGGTCGTCCCTGTGAGGCCGGACCCGGTAGCCTACTCTTACTTGGCGGCGGTTTCAATCCGGGCGGTGCGGTGAAGCCACTCGAGAACTTTTTCACCCCGTAGCTTCGACCTCATCGTATCCAGCGTTCCTTCTTTTGTCAAGCGCGCCCGCAGCGCCTCCGCCGATTCGCCACTATGCTCTCCGGCGTGCGCCAGTTCGTGGTCCAGATCTTCCTCGCTCACCTCGATCTTTTCCGCGTCGGCAATGCGGTCCAGCAGGATTTCCCCCTTCACGTCGTCCACGGCCGGAGCGCGCTGCCGCGCCCGCAGCGCCGCCCAGTCCACGTTCACGCCCCGCGGGTCCGTCCCCTGCGCCACCAGCGCCCTTACCAAGTTGCGCATCCGCGTGTCCATCTGCTGCTCCACCAGCGCTTCCGGCACCGGAAAATCGTGCCGGCTCAGCAGTCCGCTCAGCACTTTTTCCTTCACCAGTTCCGTGCGCCGACGGTCCCGCGCCTTTTCCATCTGCTCCCGCAACTGCCCGCGCAGTTCCTCGAGCGATCCCGCCTTGCTCACGTCCTTCGCAAACGCGTCGTCCAGCGCCGGCAGCTTTTTCTCTTTCAGCTCCTGCACGTTCACGGTGTAGGAAATCGTTTTCCCCCTCAGCCGAGCATCCGGAAAATCCCCCGGGTAGGTCACGTCAAACCGCTTCTCGTCTCCCGGCTGCGCGCCCCGGAGGTTTTGCGTGAATCCTTCCATCGTTTCGTCGCCGCCGATGTGGCACAGGACGTTCTCCGACCGGATCGGCGAGCCTCCGTCCGCCGGAATCCCCATCACCTTCAGCACCGCGTAGTCGCCGTCCTTCGCGGCGCGCCCCTCGATCGGGGCGTACGTCGCCGCGCGTTCGCGCATCTGTTCCATCGCTTTTCCCACGTCCGCCTCGGCGACGTCCATCGCTGGCAACTCCACCGTCAAATCCTTATAATCGCCGAGCTGAAAGTCCGGAAGCACCTCGAACCAGGCGCGAAACTTCACCCCCCCGCCTTCCACCCAATCCACTTGGTCCACCTGTGGCCGCGTCACGATGGACAGCTTCTGCTCCGCCACTGCCTTCTCCAGGTACTCCGGCACCAGCTTTTCCAACACGTCGCCTTTAATTTCCTCCGCGAACCGCCTGCGGATCAACGACACCGGAGCCTTGCCCGGGCGGAACCCCGGCACGCGAGCGATGCGCGCCAGATCGCGCGCCACCTTCTCCGTCGTTTTTTCCACTTCCGGCCCGGGGATTTCCAGTTCGAGCTGACGCCGGCAGGTTGCTGTCGCTTCTGTCACGGTTGGTTCTGTTCCTTTTCGCGCCGTTTAGCGGCGCTTCGCCGCGGCCTGAGCGCGGCGGCACGCCGGCTCCCCCCTGGTTCCCATCCGCGGCGTGAGTATGGAGCGACCGATGGGAATTGAACCCACGCCTATACCTTGGCAAGGTATCGTTCTACCGTTAAACTACGGTCGCTGTGCGCTTCCCGAGGAAGGCTTTATTTTTATAGCACGCCTTTCGCCACACGTACAAGCCGGGCGCGCCCCTCACGATTTGCGCACCTTCAATTGATTTCCTGGATCCGGGCGCTTCGCACGACGGGAGACCTCTTCTGCCTCTCGGCGAATCCCGACGCCTTCCCACGGTCGATGTACACGCGGGCAAACCGCTCGCCGTCCTTGTAAAACACGGTCACCTGCCAGTGGTGATGTTTGCGCCGTTTGTCCTTGCCCAATCGGCTCTTGCCCCTTCTTCCTGTCACTCCCTTGGCCATGCGCGTTTCCCCCTTGAACGATCCCGCTTGGGCCGCCAGCTCCGCGTGGGTCTTGCCGTGGCGGCGCAACCGTGCGTGTCCGCTGGACTTCCATCCCGACTCCGTTCCACTTGAAGCAGGAATGCTGGGCGAACCTGCCGGGCACTGCTTGCCGGAACAGGATAGCAACTCTCATCTCGCCCGCCCACAAAAACTTCGGTCCTTATATGCTGAGGGACGTAGACGTTCCGTTAAGCCCGCCGCTATTTCCAGGGTCCGTGCCGCGCCGCGTGCTCTCCTGCCGGTCCGGAAGACTTGAAGTGACACCTTACCCGCTTCCCTGTCTGATGCCCTTTGTTGCCAGAGGGTTACACCCGGAGGAAACTTTCACCCTCGCTTTCCGAACTTTTTTCGCCGTTCGTGCGTCTATAGAGTGTGGGACATACGACGCACCAGGGAAGGATCAAAAGCATGGTCTGGAGGCATCTGGTCAGGAGAACGACGTGACGGCCACTAACCTCAAACTATACGGTACGTTCGCCGTGGAAGCCATGGCGCCTACTCCGCGTGCCGTTCTCGAACGGCTCCGCACTCTCCTTTCCGCGGGCGTGGAGGCTGCCGCCGACGAAAACCGGTCCAACTTCTACACCGTTCTCGACAATGGTTGCAGCATTTACTTCTACATTTCTCCGGTAAGCGCCAAGGTTTGGGTGCTCGAGAGCCGTTCGCTCAGGCCTGCCCCCGCGCTCCTGCACGCCGTCGCTCAATCGGCCTGAACACACGTTCTAGAATTCGTCCAGGGATTCGTTATTCGCGTGAAGGATTTGTCCGGCCCGGCTGGTCCGGGCCCCGCTTCTACCTTTTGCCTGCGGGAGGAGTCTCGGGGGGCACCGCCTCGTCCTTGGTAAAGTCCAGTTGCACTAGTGCGTAGGCATCCATCTTGAATACCGTGGCCGCGGAACTGGCGCGTGCGTACACGGACTCGCCATCCTTTGGACTCACCGTCACCGTAGTCACCGCTCCCTTCGTGCTGGTCAGTTTGATCTCCACGGCAGGTTTGGACAGCTTCGCCAATATGGCCGCGCTCGGGTGATCGATCACCTCGGTGGCCTTCGTGGTATTCAGCGGCTCGAACACGTGCCACGCGTTCATCGTCCGCCCCTTCAGGTTCGCCGGCTCCAGGACTTGCCAGTCCCCATCGGAGGTTCGCGCCGCAGTCAGGGTCAGCTTTTCGTTGTGGACGTATAGCTTTGAGAAATCATCCGCGTTCGCGCGCAGCACGTGTTTGTCCCGCAGGCTTTCGAAGCTGGCATCCAGGAATTTCTTTACCAGAGAATCCTCCACGCGGAACACCAGAGATCTGGACGCATCGCGGGCGTAATAGGTGTTCCCGTCCTTTTTCCCGACCAGCAGAGTCGCCTCGTTGCCCTGCTCGCTCCGCACGTGCACCGTAAGCTCCGGCGACGTGAGTCCGAACCCCGCCATCTGTTTCTGGTCCGGCGTCTCTTCATCCTCCACGGCCGTGAACCGCGCGGAAGAGAGGCTGCTTGAAAGGGTCGCCTCCTGGTCCGAATCCGCCGGCGCTTCCCGCGGTTCGGTCATATTCCATATTTCGCCCTTCTTTTCCAGCCGGAACTTCGATTTCGGAGTGTGGAAGTCCATCTCCGTGAGCTCCCAGGAAGGCAGATCGAGCACGGTGCGGTCGCGCAGATCGAGCACCGGCCGCGTGGCCTCGGTCAACACCGTATCCGGCAGCAGCACCAGGTCCTTCGCCCCTCCCTCGTGCGCATACACGTCCATCCCGGAAAAGTCTTTCGACCCCAGCTCGAGTTTGTGCGTTTGCCCGTTCTTCAATCGGAATTCCACCGTCGCCGCCGGCGGCTCCAGTCCGTATTCCTTCATCCGCTTCGGATCCTCGGGTAGCGTCCGTGTGGTTGCCGCTCGCGCCAGCGCGTCGGCCAGCGAGTCCGCATTCGGCTGGTCCGCGCGCGCCTTGACCGGCAAGGTCAGTGCCCAGCCCTGCTCGTTGCGTTCCAGGGTCACCGGCGTGTTTTCCCCCGCACGCGTCAGATGAATGGTGGTGATTTCGCCGCTTTGAAATTTGTAGAGAGGTTTCGGCGCGCCCTCGATGGGCTTCTCCGCCGGATGGCGGAACTCCGAGTAGTAGACGTAGCCCCCGAGCGCCGCAGCCAGCAGCAGGACGACGAGGGTGCTTTTCTTCATGATTCCGTCAGCGCCGCTTCCACCACAGCACCACGCCGGTCACCAGCACGACCCCCGGCACCAGCAGCAGCGAAAACCAGTAAAACAGCCGCTCCTGCGCCACCGTCATCGTGACCCGCCTGTTGGTGGGCGTCTTCGGCCGGATGGAGATCAGGTTTTCATCCTGGGCCAGCCAGTTCACCGTGTTGTCGAACAGGTCCACATTGCTCTGCAGCGTCAGGAACGCATTGGAGGCGAACGCCGAATTCCCGATCACCACCAGCCGCGCATCCTTCGGTCCTTCTTTGCGGTCCTCGGATACTCCCAGCGTCAGAGGGCCCGGCTGGTCCTTGCCCTGTTCGAACTTCAGTTCCTTCTGCTTCTCGTCCCAATTGTTCTTGGCAAAACTCCGGTTGGACGTCATCAGCAGGTCCGTCACCGGCTTCTGGTAGTCCTTCTTGTCCGCGGCCCCGACCGTGCGCGCCAGGGGAAAGAACGTCATGCGGCTTTCCAGCCCGTCCGTGATGGGGCTCGAGCCGTAATGCGTCACTACCGGCACTGCAGCGCCCAGCCCGAACAGCTGCCCCGCTCCGCTCACGTCCAGAGCCAGGTCCTTCCCCACCGTGATGTTCCACGGCGCAAACAGAGGATCCAGCTTCGGGTCCGTTCCCGGGTCCACCAAGGCCAGCACTTTCCCGCCGGCCTCCAGGTATTTCTCCAGCGCTTCCGCCTCCTCGGGAAAATATCCGGTCTTCGGCCCGGCCACCACCGCCACGTCACATTCCGCGGGCACCTGTTTCGCTTCCACCAGGTTGATCGGCTTCACCGTGTAGTTCTCGCGCTCCAGTTCCTTCTGTACGTCGCTGTAGCCCTGGCCGTCGCTGCTGGCCAGCGAGCGCTCCCCATGCCCGGTGACGAAGCAGACCGACTTCTGCCGCGTTTCCGTCACTTTCAGGATTCCGCTGGTGAGCGTTTGCTCGTCCGAATCCTTCAGGTGTTCGCTGCGCGTGCCGCTGGTGACCACGATTTCGCCCATGTGGCGCACGTCGTACTGCCGCGCGATGTCCGGCCGCTCCTGCGGATCCACCACCTGGTAGCTCACCAGCGGCGAGGCCGCGCGGTACTGCGCCATGGTCTCCGCCAGAGGGTCGCCTCCCGTTTTCTTGTCGAAGCGGAGGAAGTGCACTTCCTCTTTGAGGCTAGACAGGACCTTTTTCGTTTCGTCGGAAAGCGTGTACAGGTGATTCGGCGTCCAGTCCCAGCGTTTGGAGTGGCGGACTCCCAGGAAATTGATCAATCCCAGGATGGCCACAAACGCGGCGATCAGCGCCATCGCGTTCGTCCCCAGCCTCCCGCTCCGCGAGCCGAAGAATCCCGCCAGTTCCCGAAAGCTGCCCACCAGCCACACCAGCAGGAGCACTCCTCCGCCGATCAGCAGCCCCTCGTTCAACCGCGTCAGCTCGTTCGCCCTCATCGTGCGAACCAGCCCCGCGGCCAGCAGCGCCCCGCCGATCCACGCCGCGGACCGGTAGATCTCTTTCCGGCTGACGCTCATGCCCGCCTCCAGCGCATGGAGTCGAGCGATCGCATGGTCAGAAACAGGCCCAGCACAATCAGGCTCGCGTAGTAGATCAGGTTCGAGCTGTCCACCACTCCCCGTATGAAATCGTTCAGGTGCCGCAGGATCGACAGGTACTGACCCACCGCACCGGTCACGGATCCCGCGCCCCCCCGCAGCACAAAGTCGATCACCCACAGCATCAGAAACGTCGCGAACGTCAGGATCGACGCCACAATCTGGCTCTCCGTCAGCGACGACAGGAACTGTCCGACGGCCAGCAGCGATCCGCCCAGCAGTGTGATTCCCAGGTACCCGCACACCAGCAGCCGCCACGGCGGCACCGGGTCGCTAGATTCGAACAGAATCACCATCTGGATCATCGTCGGCAGCAGCATGATTAGAAACAGTGCCAGCCCCGCGAGGTATTTGCCCATCACGATGTCCAGGTCCGTGATCGGCGAGGTCATCAGTAGCTCCATCGTGCCCCGCCGGCGCTCTTCCGCGTATGTTCCCATCGTCAGCATGGGAATGATGAACAGCAGGATTGTCCCCGTCACCCCGAAAAATCCGCGCATCACCTCGCCCGGCACGTCGATCTGGAACGGCGTGCCGAATTGCGACGCCTGCATCGCTGCCCGAATCGAGTATTCCGTAGCCTCCGCCAGGATCCCCTGGAAGAACATGCCCGCCAGGAACAGGAACACGCCCGCGGCCACATAAGCGATGGGCGACACGAAATACTGGCTCATTTCCTTGCGGAATACCGCGTACGTGCCCTTCACGGCTGCGCCTCCGTGGTGGCTGGGGCTTCCGTCGCTGCCGCCCCCTGGGGCTCTTGCGCGGTCACCTGCAGGAAGATTTCCTCCAGCGATACGCGAGCGGCGCGCAACTCCAGCAGTTCATGGCCCTGCCCGACGAGTTCCCCCGCGACCCGGCTGCGCAGGTCGCGACCCGGCTCGCATTCCACTCGCGCCTGGATTCGCCCCGTCCCATCCGGACTTTCCAGTTTCACTCGCCGCACTCCCGTAATGCGTTCGAGCAGCGAACGCGCGGCCTGCGCTCCTCCCGCTCCCGGTTTCAGTTCCACCACCACCACCTGCCCGCCCTTCCCCTGCGCTCCCTCATCGACCGGCATGTTGGCCACAATCCGTCCCTGGTGGATGATCACCACCCGATCGCAGGTCATGCTCACTTCCGGCAGGATGTGCGTGGAAAGGATGATTGTGTGGTTTCCGGCCAGGCTCTTGATCAGGTTTCGCACCTCGATTATCTGCTTCGGATCCAGCCCCACCGTGGGTTCGTCCAGGATGATCACTTCCGGGTCATGTACCAGTGCCTGCGCCAGTCCCACGCGTTGCTTGTATCCCCGCGAAAGCCGTTTGATCAGTTCCTTCCGTTTTTCGGTGATGCGCGCCATCTCCATGGCGGAATCCACTCGCCCCTTCCGCCGTTCCGACGGCACCTGCTTCAGCCGCGCCACGGCGTCCAGGTAGGATTCCACGCTCATCTCCGGATAGATCGGCGGGTTTTCCGGCAGGTACCCGATGCGCTTCCTCACCTCCAGAGACTTCTCGAACACGTCGTAGCCCCCCACCCGCGCCGTTCCGCTCGTCGCCGGCAGGAAGCCCGTCAGGATTCGCATCGTGGTGGTCTTCCCGGCCCCGTTCGGCCCCAGGAAGCCCAGGATTTCGCCTTTGTCCACTCGGAAGGAAATCTGGTCCACGGCGCGGACAGCGCCATATTGTTTGGTTAAGCTATCGACCTCGATCAATTCCCCCTCCGGATTGTCCAGCTCGACACCGCCGGGGCCACAGGCAGAACCACTTCAATGGTTCGACGACCCCTCATTATACACAGGTTGCCCGTCTGCTTCCCGCTTGGAGCTACCGGCCCGGACTCATCGCGGGCTCCTCTTCGAGGCTTGTGCTGCCGGCTTGGGTTCCGCGGCGCTCCGCTTCAGGATGGTCATTGCCCGTTCATCGCTGGAAATTCGCCGGAAGAAATCCTTCAGCTTCCCTAGCTCGTCGACGGGAAAGTCCGCGGACTTTCGCTCGTACACGCGGCGGTAAATCAACAGATCGCCGTCCAGTTTCGGTTCGCTGTGATAGGAGAAGCCGGGAATCTGTACGTTCTGCGCCGCCGGCAGTTCATCCACCGTGTATCCCGCGGGCAGTTCGATTTCGTAATGGCCCCCTGCGTGGACGCGTATTCGAATTCCAGGGGATATTTCCGCTTCTCTCCCTCCAGCACATCTTCTCCCTTCACTCCCAGCACCCGGGCGCGCACCAGCATTGGGTTGCCCGCCGCGGGCGCAAATCGGTTCGCAGTGAGCGTATAGACCAGTGTTAGAGGATCCTCCGGCCCGTTCAGGTTTTGCACCCGGGCGTCATTCATCTCGAATCCTGCCAGCGATCCCCCCCAGGATATCTTCCAGGACCCTTGCCCGGTCCATTCCCTGAGCACTCGTCAGACTGGCTCTCATCTCCACCGCAGGTGCTCCCCACCGCAGTTCCGTCACCTGCCCGGAAAGCGTCCCGTCCGCGGAGAGTTTGAATTGTCCCATCCGCAGCAGCCGGTTTTGCGATGGAGGCTCGAGCGGAGTGGTAATCGCCGCGCCTCCTTCGTCGTACACCAGCAGGCCGGTGCTGGCCTGCTCTTCGGGTGGCAGCGAACCGAGCGGCGTGCGCGAATCGGTCGGATCGAAAAGCAGCAAATCGCCTAGCCGTTCGTTGTGGATCACCGCAGGCATCGCCGCCGCCTCTGCGCCTGCGGGGAGTGCGATCGCCGCAATCACGTGATCAAACGCTTGCACCGACGGAACTCCCGGCGCCACCACCCCGCGTTCCGAATTCATCAGAACGTAGTAGGACTTCACTCCGATCTCTCCCAGCAGCGCCTCCAGCAGGGTCACCTTGTCTTTGCAGTCTCCGTTTTATCCCTCAGGATTTCGTCGGCTCGGTGTGGCTGGTACCCCCCGATTCCCACTTCAATCGCCACGTAGCGGATCTGGCTCTGCACGTAACTCCCCACCGCTCTCACTTTCTCCATCCAGCTCTTCGACGCCGCTGTCAACTCCAGCGCTTGCTGACGCAGTGGCTCCGACCCCTGACGGCGATG
>Ga0335081_10007091_pt1 | contig 17896 bp, 16 predicted proteins | sample Lox_Sample_35_FD_206713 | JGI IMG/M metagenome (GOLD analysis project Ga0335081, IMG submission 206713) | Soil microbial communities from Loxahatchee National Wildlife Refuge, Florida, United States - Lox_Sample_3.5 | ecosystem: Environmental > Terrestrial > Soil > Wetlands | place: USA... | reverse complement strand
TGCCGGCGACGGCGCCGACGACAAGCACCAGGAGAAGAGCGGAGTTCTCGATCCAGGCGATCGCCGGAATGCCGAGCGCCATGATGAGGCCGAGCAGGCAGACCTGCCAGGACAGGACATGAACGCCGGCGGTAAAGGTGCCGAGCGCCAATAGCGTAAAGATCGCAAGCGCGGTCGCCGGCGAGTTGAACTCGCGCTGCACGCTCTCCAGCAGCATCATGTTCATCACGACGATGAAGGCGATCCAGTGCAGCACTTGCGTGCCGATCAGGCGGAGCCGCTTGGCATTGTCGTCGGCGCTCTCCCAGCCGGCGCCGACGCAAACCAGCGCGATCAACGGTGCGAGGAACTCCCAATAGCCGGTGATCGGCTTTTTGGAAAAGCTCATATAGGCCACCCCGACCGTGGTGAGAATCAAAACGAGCGCAAACGGCAATTCCCGCATCCAGAAATGCACGTGCAGCAAATGGCGGTACGGCGCCTGCGGCGTGACCGCGGGAACGGTTTGATGGGGTGTTTCGGTGCTCATCGCGTTGCTCCGCGCTGAAACGAACCGTGCAAGATTAGATCACAACGGGTGGTGGCGCCATGGCATCCTCACCGCCCGATCCGCCGCACGCTCGTGACGTCGCTGCCGGCGTCGCGAATGCGGGCGATGGCCTCGGCAATCGGCTCGATGGCGACCGCCATATGAAACGCGTTGGCATGCAGGAAATTCGATCGATCGCGGACAATGGCGACATGGCCTTTCCAGAATACCAGGTCGCCGCGCTGCAACGCGCCCGTATCGTGTCCCGCGGCCGCGAGCTGCCCTATGGCGCGCTCCTGCATGTCGCTGTCGCGCGGGCAGGAAACGCCGCAGGCCGTGAGCGCGATCTGGACGAGACCCGAGCAGTCGAGCCCGAGCGCGGTCTTGCCGCCCCACAAATAGGGCACGCCGAGGAAGCGCTCCGCCACCGCGACGAAATCGCTTTCGGGTTCGCCGACCGGCCGCAGATGAGGAAGCGGCACATAGGCGCCGGCCGCCGTGACCGCCATCCGCTCTTGCGTCCGCGCCATGGCGAGCTTGGCGCCGAACGGCAAGGCCTCGAGCGGCGGCAATTTGATCGAGGGTCCGGGAAAAGCGAAGCTGCGCAGCGCCGCGACCTTATGGGTCGGCGCCGCGCCGGGCGGCCCGAGCGCGCTTTGCGGCAGCCAGCCGACATAATCGTCCGAGGCAAGCTGGCCCCAGGCCCAGCCCTCCTCGTTCCAATCGTAGACGGTGAAGCGCTCGCCCTTGAGCGCTTCGGTGTCGAGCGGCGCATCGGGCTGCGGCGCGTGCCGCAGCGGCGCTTGCGGCGCGACGACCTCGTAAACGCGGCCTTCGACATATTTCGGCGCCGCCAGCTTGCCTTGAAGCGATTTCGCCGCCAGATCGGCGCGGGCGGGCGTCACGCGAGGATCGAAGCCGGACATTACCCTTCTCCGCTCATTCCCGCGAAAGCGGGAATCCAGACGATCATGGACCCTTCTCCGCTCATTCCCGCGAAAGCGGGAATCCAGACGATCATGGCGACGGCGCCGGGTCCCGCCTCCGCGGGGACGAGCGGTTCGTGAAAGCCGACATCGCCATCATCGATATTTGTTCAGCCATAGCGCGCGGCGAGCATGGCATAGAGCGCGCGCGCCGCCTGCAACTCGCCGCCTTCCGGCCGGCCGGGCCTGGCTGCCGCGGTCCAGGCGAACAGATCGAAATGCAGCCAGGATTTCGCCGTCACGAAGCGCCGCATGAACAACGCCGCGGTGATGGCGCCGCCTTGGCTGCCGCCGACATTGTTGAGATCGGCGACCTTGGATTCCAGCATCTTTTCATAGGGCCGCCATAACGGCAGCCGCCACAACGGATCGTTCTCGGCCGCGCCATGGCGCATCAGCTCGGCGGCGAGCGCCTCGTCGTCGGTGAAGAAGGCCGGCAGATCGGGCCCGAGCGCGACGCGCGCGGCGCCGGTCAGCGTGGCGAAGTCGGCCACCAGATCCGGCTTGTCCTCATCCGCCAAGGCCAAGGCGTCGGCCAGGATCAGCCGGCCCTCCGCGTCGGTATTGCCGATCTCCACCGTGATGCCCTTGCGCGAGCTGTAGATATCGCGCGGCCGGAAGCTCGATCCGGCGATCGAATTCTCTACCGCCGGCACAAGCACGCGCAGCCGAACTTTAAGACCGCGCGCCATGACCATGTCGGCCAGCGCCAAGGCCGTGGCGGCGCCGCCCATATCCTTTTTCATGTTCAGCATCGAGGCGTCGGGCTTGATATCGAGCCCGCCGGTGTCGAAACAGACGCCCTTGCCAACCAGCGTCACCTTCGGATGGGTCGCATCGCCCCACGACAGATCGATCAGCCGCGGCGCGCCGGCGGCGGCGCGGCCGACGGCATGAATGAGCGGAAAATTCTTGTCCAGGAGCTCGTCGCCGACGACAACGCCGATGGTTGCAGAGTGGCGCCCGGCAAGACGCCGCGCCGCTTGCTCCAACTGGGCCGGCCCCATGTCGTTCGCCGGCGTGTTGATGAGGTCGCGCGCCAGCGTCACCGCTTCGACGGTGCGATTGAGGTCGTCGCGGTCGAGGCTTTGCGGCAGATCGAGCTTGATCGTGCGCGCCTCGGCCTTGCGGTAACGGGTGAAGCGATAAAGGCCGAGCGCAATCGCGAGCGCGGCCAAGCGCGCATCATTCGGCTCGTTGGCGAAGCGAAAGACGCCGTCCGGCAAAGCTTGCGCCAGCCGGCCGGGCAAAAAACGATCCGGCGTCTCGTCGGCGCCTTCGAGACCGAACAGCACGCCGCCGAGCGCCGGCTTGCCGTCCGGCTTACCCGGCAATAGCAGGTGCCGGCCGGGTTTCGGTTCGAAGCCTGCAGCATCGGCGAAGGCACAAAGCTCCGCCCCCAGAACCTTCCGCACGTCCGGATAGGCCGCCGCGGTGACGAACCAGATCGGCACCGCCTCCGCCGCGCCTTGACCGACAAAAATGGGATCCATCGCCTCGCCTCTGTCCGCGTGTCGGGGGTGCTAGCACAGCGGCTATTCGCCCGGTAGGGCAGCGGCGCCTCCCGTCCCTTCCCCCCGCTTTCGCGCCGGGCGGATGATCGTTCCGGCTCGCAATGCCGACGCGTTCTGCTTCTCGCTTCCCCACGGAAAGGGGAAAGGCGAAGGACGCGCCCGGGCCTCATGCTTCGAGGCTTGCTGCGCTCGATCTCGCCGACTTCCCCCCGCGCGCGGAAAAGGAAAAAGCGCTCGCGCCGTGGGATGAGGAAGTTCAGCCACCTGCAATCCAAATCGCTCTAATCGGAAAAACTTGGTTAAGCCTCCATTAAAGCCCGCGGCGGTATGAAGGCCGCTAGGCGGTACTACGCATTGGACCGGCCGGAACGAGAGCGCAGCAGCCTATGCAGATCAAACCCTCGAAACCCGAGCTGCCGCTGTTTCTCTCCACCATCGCGCCCGAGCGCCGCGATCGCCGGCTGGCTTTAGTCGCCATCATCGCGTCGGTTGCGATCTTTGCCGCAATCGCACCCTTTGCGCGCCTGCCGTTGCCGCGGGTGTGGGGCTTCATCCCGGCCTACGAATCGGCGCTGATCGTCAGCGATCTGATCACCGCGGTATTTCTGTTCGCACAGCTTTCGATTCTGCCGGTCCGCGGCATGCTGGTGCTGGCGTCGGGATATCTGTTCACCGCGCTGATCGCCGCCGCGCATATGCTGACCTTTCCGGAGCTATTTGCCGAAACCGGCCTGCTCGGCGCCGGTCCGCAGAGCACGGCCTGGCTCTACATGTTCTGGCACGGCACGTTTCCGCTCGCCGTCATCATCTACGCGCTGACCAAGGACAACGGCTTGTCGCCGCAACTCTCCACCCCCGATATGCGCTTCATCGTGCCGTTGAGCATTGTCGGAGCGACGATCTGGGTCGTGGCGCTTACGCTGGTGGCGACCGTCGGCCAATCGCTTTTGCCGGACATCATGCGCGGCGACACCTATACGCCGGCGATGATCTTCGTCGTTGCGACAGTGTGGGCGTTGAGCGCCGGTGCGCTGGTCGCCTTATGGCTGCGCCGGCCGCACAGCGTGCTCGATCTGTGGCTCATGGTCGTGATGTGCGCCTGGTTGTGCGACGTCGCGCTTAGCGCCGTATTCAACGGCGGACGCTTCGATCTCGGCTTCTATGCCGGCCGCGTCTACGGGCTGATGGCGGCGACATTCGTGCTGCTGGTGATGCTGGTCGAGACCGGCGTGCTGTATGCGCAGCTCGCCCGCTGGTTTGCCGCCGAGCGGCAGGGCCATCTGCGCGAGATGGAAGAGCGCCGGCTCATCTTCGAGACCTCGGTCGACCTTATCCTGGTAACCGACCGCAAAGGCAATTTCGTGCGCGTCAGCCCGAGCTCGCTGGCCATCGTCGGCTATAAGCCCGAGGAGATGACCGGCAAGAGCGCGGTGGATTTCATTTATCCGGCAGACCTCGAACCGACGCGCAGCGAGATGCGGCTGGCGCGCCGCGGCAAGGAGCTGCGCAATTTCGAGACCCGTTACGTCCATAAGGACGGCCACGTCGTGCCGCTCGCCTGGTCCGGTGTGTGGTCGGAAGCGGCGCAGCGGTATTTCTTTATGGGCCGCGACATGACCGCACACAATCGGCTGGTCGAAACCGAGCGGCAGATGCGCGAAACGCTCGCCGCCGTCATCGACGCCTCGCCGGTGGCGATCTTCTGCCTCGCGCCCGATCGCACCGTAATGATGTGGAGCCGCGCGGCGGAGCACATCTTCGGCTATAGCGCGGAGGAGACCATCGGCAAGCCGTACAAGCTGGTGCCGGAGGGTCACGAGGCCGAGTACGAGCGCCTGTTCGAGCGGGCCATGGCGGGCGAGACCATCCGCGACGTTCGCGTGCAACGCCGGCGCAAGGACGGCACGCTTATCGAAGTAAGCTTTTCCGGCGCGGCAATGTACGGGCCCGACGGCATCAGAGGTATCGCCTACGCCTTCACGGACGTCACCGAGAGCACCAGGATCGAACAGCAGCTGCGACATTCGCAAAAGATGGACGCGATCGGCCAGCTCACTGGCGGCGTCGCCCATGACTTCAACAATCTCCTGACCGTCATTACCAGCACGATCGATATCCTGGCCGACGGCGTGGCCGACCGGCCAGAGCTCGTGGCGATCGCCAAATTGATCGGCGAAGCCGCCAGCCGCGGCGCCGAACTGACCAGTCAATTGCTGTCGTTCGCGCGCAAACAGCCGTTGCAGCCGCGCGAAGTCGACGTCAACGAGCTGGTGCTCGCGTCGGCCAAGCTGTTGCGGCCGACGCTCGGCGAAGATATCGAAATCGGGACCAAGCTCGATGCCGACGCCTGGCCGGCCATGATCGATCCCGGCCAGCTGACAACCGCTCTCCTCAATCTGGCGGTGAACGCGCGCGACGCGATGCCCGAGGGCGGCCAGCTTATGATCGAGACCGCCAATACCGTTCTCGACGAGGACTACGCCGCCGCCAATCGCGAAGTGAAGCCGGGACCCTATGTCGCGGTCCTGGTGAGCGACACCGGCTGCGGTATCCCGCCCGAAATTGCGGAAAAGGTGTTCGAGCCGTTTTTCTCCACAAAGGAAGTGGGAAAGGGCACCGGGCTTGGGCTGAGCATGGTGTACGGCTTCATCAAACAGTCCGGCGGCCACGTGAAGATCTATAGCGAGCAGGGCATCGGAACGACGATCAGGCTGTATCTGCCGCAGGCAGTTGGCGTCGCCGGCCGGCTGGCCGAGACCGCCTCTTTGCTTCCCGTCAGCGGCGGCGACGAGACCGTTCTCTTGGTCGAGGACGACCCGTTGGTGCGCACCTCGGTCACGACACAGCTCAAAAGTCTTGGATATGAGGTCATATCGGCCGCCAACGCCGCCGAGGCGCTCAAGCTGTCCGATCAAGGCATCCAGTTCGACTTGCTGTTCACCGACGTCATCATGCCGGGGGCCATGGACGGACCGCATTTGGCCAAGGAAATGGACCGCCGCAGGCCCGGAACAAGGGTGCTGTTTACGTCAGGGTACACCGAACGCGCCATGATTCATCATGGGCGTCTCGAGGCGGGCGTGCTTCTGCTGCAAAAGCCGTATCGCCGGGAGGAACTGGCGCGGGCGCTGCGTCACGCGCTCGGCAAGGAACGCGAGCCCCGGCAGCGGCTCCGCGCCGCCGCAAATTGATCCGCTCGATAAAAGCCTTAAGCGAATTTTTAGCGATAGCACTAAGTGAATCTTTACGCCCTACAAGTAGAAAAACCTACCATTCGCACAGCTGGCGGGGCGCCAAGGTGAGGGCGAATGCTTCGCATTCTCGTCATCGATGATCAAGTGCATGTCCGTACCGCGGTGAGCCTGGCGCTGCGGGCAAACGGCTTTGAGGCCGTCACGGCCGAAAACGGTCACGACGGGTTGCGGAAGTTCCGCGCGGCGCCCTTCGATCTGGCGGTGGTCGACATCTTCATGCCGGAAATGGATGGCGTGAAGCTGATCAAGGCGCTGCGCGAGCGCATCGCGGACTTTCCGGTGATCGCGGTGTCGGGAAGGCCGCTGGGCACCTCCGGCCGCACTGCGCTCGATCTTTTCCCGCTGGCGCCCGAGTTGGCCGACATCGTGTGTCTGCAAAAGCCGTTTCGACCGGCCGAACTGATGGATGCGATCGCGAAAGCGACCGCGCCGGCGGCAGCCGTAGAATACAGCAGTCAGGCCCAATAGGGGCCGGCGATTGGGAGCGCGCAGAAATGCCCCGAATTCTGATCATCGACGATGACGCGGCGGTGCGCGAGGCGACGCGGATCGCACTTCTTGCCAATGGCTATGACGTCCTGACCGCGGACAGCGGGCGCTCCGGACTCGAGGCGCTGCGACAAAACGCCGTGGAACTCGTCATTCTCGACGTGTTCATGCCCGGCATGGACGGCCTCACCGTCGCGCCGGCCATTCATCGCGAGCATCCCGGCCTGCCCATCATCGCCGTTTCCGGCTTCATGTTCGGCGGCCAGTGCCCGACGATGCCAGGCTTCGATGCGATGGCCGCGGAGGCCGGAGCGATCGCGACCCTCTACAAGCCGTTCAAGCCGCGGGAACTCGTCGGCGCCATCGAAAAAGCGCTGGCCGTTCGGCCCGCGGCGTAAGGCGCGCAGCTTGACGATCACAGCCCGAGATAGGCCTTGCGGATTTCCGGCTTGGCGGCGAGCTCCTTGGGCAGCCCTTCGGTGAAGATTTTGCCCTCGGCGACGACATAGGCGTAATCCGACAGCGCCAAAGCCAAATGCACGTTCTGCTCGACGAGCAGAATGGTGAGCCCCTGCTCTTTCAGCTGCTTGAGCGTCGCCAAGAGCTGATAGACCACGACCGGCGCTAGGCCGAGCGACAATTCGTCGATGATGAGAATGTCGGGGTCCGACATCAGGCCGCGCGCGATCGCCACCATCTGCTGTTCGCCGCCGGACAGCGTGCCGGCGAGCTGGCGCTGGCGCTCCTTGAGCCGCGGAAACAGCGCAAAGATCCGCTCGAGCCGCTCGGTGTAGCTCTTCGCGGCGCGCCTGGTGAAGGCGCCCAGCTCGAGATTCTCGGCGACGCTCATGGAAGAGAACAATTGCCGGCCCTCCGGGACCAGCGCGAAGCCGCGCTCGGCCTTCAGATGGGTCGGCAGATGGGTGACGTCCTCGTTCTCGAAGCGGACCCGGCCGCGCCACGGCGCAATCGTGCCGGCAATCGCGCGCAGCGTCGTCGTCTTGCCAGCGCCGTTGGCGCCGACGATGGCCGTGAGCTCGCCGCGCCGCGCTTTCAGCGACAGGCCCCACAGCACCTGCACCTCGCCGTAGCCGGCTTCCAGCGCGTCGATTTCGAGAACGGTCTCGGCCATCACGCCTGCCCTTCGAGTTCGGCGGCGAGCTTGGGATCGCCGAGATAGGCTTCGATGACCGCCGCATCGCGGGCGACCTCGGCCGGCAGCCCCTCGGCGAGCTTCTGGCCGTAATTAAGGACCACGATGCGGTCCGACAGGCTCATGATCGCCTGCATCAGATGCTCGATGATCAGGATGGTGACGCCACTGTCGCGGATTTTGCGGATTACGCCGATCATATGCTCGACCTCGGTCGGATTGAGGCCGGCCAGCACCTCGTCGAGCAGGAGGAGCTTGGGCTGGGCGGCGAGCGAGCGCGCAAGCTCGAGCCGCTTCTTGCCGGCGATGGTCAGATGCAGCGCCAGCGTGTCGCTGCGGTCGTCGAGACCGGTGAGCTGCACCGCCTCGCGCGCGATATCGCGGGCGCGATACAGCGGCAGATTCTCGCGGCCGAAGCAGGCGCCGACCGTGCAATTCTCCAAGACCGTCATATTGGTCAGCGGCTGGACGATTTGATGGGTGCGGGCGAGCCCGTGACGGGCGACCACGAACGGCCGTTCGCCGGTGATGTCGATGCCGTTAAAAACGATCTTTCCGGTGTTCGGCGCGAACACGCCGTTGATGAGATTGAACAGCGTCGATTTGCCGGCGCCGTTCGGCCCGATCAGTCCCAGGATCTCGCCCGGCTTCATCGTAAACGAGAGATTGTTCACGGCCTGAAGGCCGCCGAAGCGCTTGCTGACGCGGTCGAGCTCGAGAATGGCCGTTCCGTCCGTCGTCATTCCGGCACCTTCATTCAAGCACCCGTTTGGCGGCCGGGAAGCGGCTATAGATGAAGCCCATCAATCCCGACGGAAAGAACAGGACGATGACGAGCAGCAGCACGCCGGCGATGGTGAGCTGGAAATTGGCGAAGGTCGACGACGTCAACAGGTAGCCGCGCAGCTCCTCGTAGAGATAGGCGCCGAGCGCGACGCCGGTGACGGTGCCCTGCCCGCCGAGCATGCAGATGACGATCGCCTCGGTGGACAGCGTGAGATCGAAGGCGTCGGAGGGCTGAATGAAGGCGCCTTTGAAAAAATAAAGCCCGCCGGCAATGGCGGGCAAAAACGCCGAGGCGGAGTAGGCCAGCGCTTTGTAGCGCGGCGTCGGCACGCCGAGGATGGCGGCGGCATCCTCGTTCTGGCCGATGGCGAGCAGCCCCAGGCCGAACTTGGAAGTCTTGATCGCGTAAGACAGATAAAGCGAGGCGCCCATGGTCGCGACCAGCGCGAAATAGATGACCCACAGCGCGCGCCCCGGGCCGCCGAGCGGCTGGAACACCTGCGGCGAGATATAGATGCCGGACGAGCCGCCCCACGGCGTGAAGTTCTCGGCGAAGGCCTGCACGCCCTCGACGATGCCGATGGTGGAGAGCGCAAAGAACGCGCCGCGCAGCCGCAAGATGCCGAGACCGAAAATCAGCGCCAAGGCGGACACGCCGGCGCCGGCGACAAGCAGGCTCCAGGCGAGCGGCCAGTCGTGCGCGTAGACCAGCCAGACGCAGATATAGCCGCCCAGGCCGAAGAAGACGATGCTGCCGAAATTGATATAGCCGGCATAGCCCAGCATCAGATTGAGATTCGAGGCGAGCGTAATGTAGACGCAGGCCAGCACCAGGCTTTCGCGCAACTCGACATTGTTGCCGATCGAGGGCAGCACCACGAAAGCGGCGATGACGAGCGCGATGATCCAGAAGAACGGCCGCCGCAACATCTACAACGCTCCGCGACGCGACGCGAAAATGCCGCCGGGAAAGGCGATCAGCACCAGGACGAACAAGGCGAACTCGATCACCAGCGTCCAGCTCACCGGCACGAACGGCGTGACCGCACCCTCCAGCACCCCGAGCGCCACGCCGCCGAGGAGCGCGCCGACCGGATTGCCGAAGCCGCCGAGCACGGTGACGATGAAGCCCTTGAGCTGATAGCCGTCGCCCGAAAGAATGGTGAAGGGAAACAGCGTGCCGATCAGCATGCCGGCGACGCCGGCGAGCGCCACGCCGGTGCCGACCGCGATGGCGAGAAGCCGCGTGGTCGGAATGCCGACGAGCTCGGCGGCTTCGCGGTTATTGGCCACCGCGCGCAACGCCTTGCCGATCCGCGTATAGTGCAGAAAGACGTACAGCGCGGCGGCGATCACCGCCGCCAGCACGGCGGCGAGAATATGCGCGCCGGGAAACGTGTAGCGGCCGAGCGAAACTCCGGGCAGCGACACCTCGACGTTGAACAAGGCCGTGCCCCACACCGCGGTGCCGATGCCGATCAGGATGAGATTGACCGAAAAGGTCGACAGCAGACTCATCAGCGGCGGCCGCCCCACCATGCGGTGGATGGCGATCCAGTACAGCGCTACGCCGACAAAAAAGCCGGCGATCAACACCGGCGGCAAAGTGAGATAGGGCGAGACGCCGAGCGCGTTCGCCAACAGATAAAGCCCCATCATGCCGGCGACGACCATGGTGCCGTGGGTGAGATTGATGACGTCCATGACGCCCCAAATGAGCGTCAGTCCCATGGCGGCGAGGCCGTAGACCAGGCCCACCAGCACGCCGTCGATGATCGAAGCGAGGATGCCGAGCATAAGAGTAAGGAGGCGGGGCCGGCGGCCAATGCGCCGGCCCCTTTTGGATTATTGGCTGGCCGAGATCGGATAAATAAGATCCGCCGACTTCGCCGCGAGCGGCCAGACCACCTGGCGGCCGAGCTTGCCGCCCGTGCTCTGCCACTGCGCCAGCACCATTTCATGCGCCGCCTGCAGCCCGTGATGGCCCGGATCGGTCATGAACTTGATGTGGCCGAAGAAGGTCGTGATGTCGGTCGCGTTGAGCGCCGCCGCCACCTTTTCCGGATCGATCGAGTTGGCCTGCTCGATGGCATGCTGCAGCACCACGCCGCTCGTGTAGCCGGACGCCGCATGGTAATCGGCCTTGGCGTGGAATTTGTCCTGGAACGCCTTGGCGAATTGCTCCGTGGTCGGCCCGAATTGCGGCTTGTAATTGACCTGGAGCTCCCATTGCGACGGCACCGTCACGCCGAGCGCGGCGGGGCCGAGCTCGCCGAACTTGTCGTCGGCCGGCGCCACCAGGATGGAGATCCACTTCATGTTGGCCTTCTGGTCGTGCATCTGGCGCGCCAGCGTGGCGCCGTCGGAATAATGGCCGCCGCCCATGAACGCGTCGGCATTCGACGAGATGATCTTGTTGACGATCGGGCCGAAGTCGGTGGTCGAGGGCGCGTAGGATTCGTCCATCACCACCTGCAGGCCGGCCGCGGTGGCCTGCTGCTTGGCCGCGGTCAACACCGCCTTGGAGAACGGATCGTCGGAATAGACCATGGCGACCTTGGCGTGCGGGTCCTTGGCCTTGAGCGCCTCCACCGCGCCCGACAGGTAATGGGCGGCGGAGGTGATCACCATGAACAGATATTTGTTGCCGAGCTCGAACGGCTTCTCTTCGGCGCCGCCGCTATCGACCATGATCTTGCCGTACTGCTCGGAAATCACCGCCGCCGGCGCCACCAGCCCCGACGAATAGGGGCTGAACAAAAAGTCGGCTTTGTCCTGGTTGATGAGCCGGGTGTAGAGCTGCTGCACGCGGCCGCCGACCGACTGGTCGTCATAGGAGACGAATTTCACCTGGTAGGTCTTGCCGCCGGCCTTGATGCCGCCCGCGGCATTGACCTCGTCGCGCCAGAATTCGTAGCCGCGCTGCTGCCCCAAGGAATCGACGTTGAGCGGACCGGTCTGTGAATCGGTAAAGCCGACGGTGATGGTGTCCTCGGCGAAGGCCGGTGCGGCGAACAGCGTGGCCGCGGCGGCCAGCAGACATAGCCGTTTCATGACTTCCTCCCTGTGCGTTCCCTTGGAACGATATCTAAGCGATACCTAGCCGATTGGGCGGCCGCGCAAAAGATAATTTGGCAAGCAGCCCGAAAGCCCCCACTCTAGCAAGAACCATCGCATAATCCGGGGTGAAAGGCCATCCGCGACAAAATCTCGCGCGGCACGCCTCGCCGCCGCGGTTTCCTGTGCTAGGCTCAAACCCTGGGCACCGCTGGCGGGGCGTTCGGCGCTCCGATCGAGAAGAGGCCTTTTGGGGCAGGAGACCATCATGCGCATTGCGCGGTTTGCGTTCGCTTCGACGCTCGCTCTCACGTTAACCCTTTCGCTCGCCGTGTCGCTCGTCATGGCCGCGGCCGGCACGGCCGAGGCTCAGACCAAGGTGACGATCGGCAAGGTCGTCGGCGGCGATGGCTTCCATGTCCCGACTTACGTGGCGCTGGACGAAGGCTTCTTCAAAGCCGAAGGGCTGGACGCCACGCTGGTCGAACTGCAGCCCGCCGCCCAGGTCGCCGCCGTGCTGTCCGGCAATCTCGACTGCGCCCCGATCCCCTCGGGCGGCGCGCAGGCGGCGTTAAAGGGCGCCAAGATCACCTACATCGTCGGCGAATCGCTCAAGTCGCAGTGGACCATCACCACGCGCCAGGACGTCGCCAAGCCGGCGGACCTGGAAGGCAAGACGCTCGGCCTCGGGCGGCCGGGCGGCGCCGATTATGACGAGGCGCAGGCGGTGCTGCATCGCTTCTTTCACATGGACGCCGGCAAGGACTACAAAGTCATCTCCTTCCAGGGCGAGGCCGAGCGCATCGCCGCGATGTCCAACAACGACATTCAAGGCGCCTCGCTGTCGATTCCGCACGCCATCGTGGCGGAGAAGGCCGGGCTGAAGGTGCTGTTACGCACCGGCGATTACATTCCGCGCGCCGGCGGCACCATCTGGTGCATGCAAAGCTTCGTCGAGCAGCATCCCGATACGACCAAGAAGATCATCCGCGCCATCGCCAAGGCGGTCATGTATTTCCGTACCAACAAGGCCGGCTCCATCAAGGTGATGGAACACCACATCGGCAGCATCAAGTCCGACGACGAAGCGGCAGCGATCTGGGATCAGCTGCACGATTCCTACGGCGCCGAGGTGCCGAAGGATTTGTTCGCCGACATTCTGGAGTCGCGCCGGCAGACCATGATCGCGGCGCGGCAATGGCCGGCCGACAAGCCGTTGCCCGATCCGGAGCAGTTCCTCGCCCGCAACCTCTTGGACTCGACGCTCAAGGAGATGGATTACGTGCCGGCGAAACTCACCGCGCCGACCAAGGGGGATTGAGCGCGCCGTTCCGCAACGCGGGCGAAACACGCGTCCCCGCGAGCCGCAAATTACGGTCAGCGAACAGGGGTTCCGGACTGGCGCTTGGCGCCGATCCGGAATGACCGCTAATCGGCGTTGACCTGCCCCGGGCGCCAGCGGCTGACGTGCTGCTCCAGAAGCTTCACCAGCCCGGTCATGACGAGCGAGAGACCGGCGAAAACGATCAGGCCGGCGAACACCACGTCGACCTTGAACTCGCTGGCCGCGCGCACCATCACGACGCCGAGCCCGTCCTGCGCGCCGAAGAATTCCGCCACCACGACGCCGAGCACGGCGCGCCCGATGGCGAGCCGCAGGCCGACGATGATGAAAGGCAGCGCGTTGGGCACGACGACGAGCCGCGCGATGTCCCATTCATTGGCGCCGAACGAACGCACCACATTGACCAGAACTTTGTCGGCGTTGCGCACGCCTTCATAGGTATTGATGAGCAGCGGGAACAGCGCGCCGAGGAAGACGATGGCGACTTTCGACCACAGCCCGAGCCCGAACCACAACAGCAATAGCGGCAAGAAGACCAGCCGCGGCGTGGCGTTGAACGCGGTGACGAACGGGTCGCACATCGCCGCGAGCACGCTTGAGCGGCCGAGCAGAATGCCGAACGGCAGGCCGACCAGGATGGCGAGCATGAGCCCGACGGTGAAGGCTTCCGCGCTCACGCCGAGCGGTTGCCAGATCGCGCCGGTCGCGAAAAACCGCCAGAGCGTGCCGACGATCTGACTGGGAACGGCGACGAACAGCTTGGTTCCCGCCTTCATCGGGACAAGGCTCGGCAAGAACTGCCAGACCAGCAGCAGGATCACGATGCTGGCCGTCCCAAGCGCGAACGGCTCGATACTGCGCCACAGGTCACGGACCGGGGCTTCGGCAGCCGCCGCGCCGGCCGCAACAGTTTGGTCGATCGCCTGGAGGTCGGCCATGGCCTATTGTCCCCTGCGCCAGGGAAATGCCGCGCGCTCCGCGAAGCGAATGCCTTCGGTCAGGATCACGGCAATGACCATGACGGTGAGGATGCAGCCGAACATCTTGTCGATGGCGAACAGGTCGCCGTAACGGGAAATGGCAAAGCCGATGCCCTCGGACGCGGCAAAGAACTCGCCGATCAGGATGGCAATCATCGCCCTGCCGACGGCGATCCGCGCACCGGCGACGATGAAAGGGAGCACGCCCGGCAGCAGTATTTTGAGGTAGATGTCGCGCTCGCCGCCGCCGAGCGAGCGCACCACGTCGATCAGCCGGCGGTCGACCACGCGCACGCCGGCGCAGGCGTTGAAGATGAACGGAAACACGGCAAGGAAGAAGACGATGACCGCCTTGCCGGAAACGCCGACGCCAAAGAAAATCACGAACAGCGGCGCCAGCGCCGCCAGCGGGCTGGCATAGAAGATCGTCATCAACGGATCGAGCGCATAGCCGACCCGCGGCCGCCAGCCCATGACGATGCCGAGCGGCACGCCGACGGCGACGGCGGCGCCAAGCCCCAGAAAGAACGGGACGGCACTCACCGCGAGATCATGGACCAGATCGCCGCTTTCGATCATGTCGAGGTAGCCCTCGGCGATCAGGCGCGGCGTCGACATGAACAACGGATCGAGCGGCACGAACAGAAAAATCGCCTGCCAGGCGGCGAAGAACGCCACCACCGCGAGCGCGCCGAGCAGGAAATTGCGATAGCGCCAAAAGGGACTGGGGCTCCCAGGCAATCCTTGCGCGCTCTGTTCCGCCACGCGGTCCGCCATCGCTTCTACCCTGCCACGCTACACCGCGATCTCGTCTTTGAGCGTGTTCCAGATTTCGAGCTTGAGATCGTTGAACTGCGGCGTCACCCGCATCTCGTATTCGCGCGGCCGCGACAGCCCGATGACGAAGGTCTTCTTGGCATGGCCCGGACGCTTGCTCATCACCATGACGCGGTCGGACAGATAGATCGCCTCGTCGATCTGATGGGTGACGAACAGCACCGTCTTTCTCGCCTCCCGCCAGATGCGCAGCAGCTCCACCTGCATCAGATCGCGGGTCTGCGCATCGAGCGCGGCGAACGGCTCGTCCATCAGCAGCACGTCGGGATCGGTGGCGAGCGCGCGCGCCAATCCCACGCGCTGCTTCATGCCGCCCGACAGCTCATGCGGATAATGACTCTCGAAGCCGCCAAGGCCGACCAGCGCAACGAGCCGCTCGGCGACGGCATGGCGCTTGGCCGCGGGCACTTTTTTCAGTTCGAGCCCGAGCTCGATATTGTGGCGCACCGTGCGCCAGGGCAAAAGGCCGAATTCCTGAAACACCATGGCGCGATCGATGCCGGGGCCGGCGATCTTTTTGCCCTTCATGGTGAGCTCGCCGGAATCCGGCTTGATCAGGCCGAGCAGGATATTGAGGAAGGTGCTTTTGCCGCAGCCGGACGGGCCGACGATGGAGAGGAACTCGCCCTCCTCCACGTCGATATCGAAGCCGCCGAGCGCGCGCAGCGGCGCCCGATTGGCCGGCCGAAAGGTCAGATTGACGTTGCGTGCGTGAATATAGGCCATTGCTTCCGAAGGCCGGCTCCCGGTCCGCCTCCTCACCCTTTGACATCACTCAAGCACACCGCGGGCGAATGTCCAGACCGGCGAAGCGCCGCGCGCACGCTGCGGCTGCAGCGGCTTTGAATTGGCGCTTGAAAATTTTGCGAGATGGAATGGTCGGAGTGGCAGGATTTGAACCTGCGACCCCCTCGTCCCGAACGAGGTGCTCTACCAGGCTGAGCCACACTCCGACAGGCGCCACCGCGGGCACCGGCGCGGCTTATACCGGGGGCCTTGCGGCCCCGCAAGCCACGGGCAAAGGCGGTTGCGCCAGCGATATTTAGGCACCAAGCTCCGGCGATGACAGGGGCCGTTCCGACCGCCTTTTCGACCGACTTGCCGACCCGCATCGTCGCCGCCGGCGACACCGCGATTGCGGAGGCCGCGCGCTTGCTGGCGGCAGGCCTGCTCGTCGCCTTTCCGACCGAGACGGTCTATGGGCTCGGCGCCGACGCGACCAATGGCGAGGCGGTCGCCCGGCTCTACGCCGCCAAGGGACGGCCGCGCTTTAATCCGCTGATCGCGCATGTCGTGGGCCTCGAAGCGGCGCGGCAGCTCGCGAAGTTTGGTCCCGATGCGTTGCGGCTCGCGCAAACGTTCTGGCCCGGCCCGCTGACGCTCGTGATGCCCAAAGCGCCCGGCTGCCGCGTCGCCGAGCTCGCCACCGCCGGCCTCGACAGCATCGCGGTGCGCGTGCCCGACCATCCGGTGGCGCAAAAAATCCTCGCCGCGCTGGGCCGGCCGGTGGTGGCGCCGTCGGCGAACCGTTCCGGCCACGTCTCGCCGACCACCGCCGCGCATGTCCTCGCCGATTTGACCGGCCGCATCGACCTGATCGTCGACGGCGGCGCCACCGCGGTCGGCGTCGAATCCACCATCGTCGCCTGCTTGCGCGAACCGACGCTGCTGCGGCCGGGCGGCTTGCCGCGCCAGGCGATCGAGCAAGCGCTCGGCCGGCCGCTCGCCGACGCCATAGCCGGCGGCACCGAGGCCGGCGAAGCGCCGCTCGCGCCCGGCATGCTGGCGTCGCATTATGCGCCGCACACGCGGCTGCGGCTTGGCGCCGCCCGCGTCGACGCCGGCGAAGCGCTGCTGGCGTTCGGGCCGAAACTTGCCGATGACGCGGCCAAAGCCGTGCTGATTTTGAACCTTTCCGCGCGCGGCGATACTATAGAAGCGGCGGCCAATCTGTTCTCGCATCTGCGCGCGCTCGACGCCGCCGGCGCGACGGCCATCGCGGTCATGCCGGTGCCGCACGACGGACTTGGCGAGGCGATCAACGATCGGCTCAACCGCGCCGCGGCGCCGCGTTGAACCGAGATCGAGGCGAGCGACATGACAGTTTTTCGGCTGCTGCAAACCGTTTTCGGGGCCGCCCTCATCGTCGGCGGCATTGCGCGCGCCGAGGTGCAGAAATTTCTAAATCCGTGCCCCGGCCAGCAGCTCTGCCCATCGTTTCGGCTGGTGATGACGCCGCCCGACGGCTGGTTGCTCGACGTGCAGGCGACCAAGGAAAACGACGTCCAGATCATGGTGCCGAAGGGCAGGACGTTCGCCAATGCCGAGCCGCTGATATACGTGCAGGTGTTCTATCATCGCGACAAGCAGCAGACGCTCGAGGATTTCGCGCGCGTGTCCAATGAGCGCTGGCTCGCCGCCTCCGCCAAGGCCAAGATCACCGCACTTCCCGCGACCGCGCGCGATAACGGCAAGCCGGGCTTCCTGCGCTTTTCCTACGAAAATCCGGGCAAGCCGCAGCAGGCCTACGAAATGGGCGCCTTCGGCATCGACGGCGACAAGGACGGCAACGAATTCGTGCTCGACGTGGTGATGACCGCCAACAGCAAGAAGGCGCTCGACCGCGCGGAGAAGGATTACGCCGGCTTCCTCAAGGCAAATTGAGCGAGACGCAGAGCGCGCTTGCGCTGCGATAATCCGGCTGCCATCTTTCTCATTCGAAGACAGCAATTGCCGGAAATTCCCAGATGCTCGATAAGCCGGTTAACCGACCGTCTGCCAAGACCGACGCCAAGATCGACACTAAGACCGATCCCGCGCTGCTGGCGCGCTTTGCCGCGATCGTCGGCGACAAATACGCCATCACCGATCCGGCGCTGCAGGCGCCCTATCTCGTCGAGATGCGGCACCTGTTCGAGGCCCACACGCCGATGGTGCTGCGGCCCGGCTCGGTCGCCGAAGTGGCG
>Ga0335081_10007089_pt1 | contig 17896 bp, 15 predicted proteins | sample Lox_Sample_35_FD_206713 | JGI IMG/M metagenome (GOLD analysis project Ga0335081, IMG submission 206713) | Soil microbial communities from Loxahatchee National Wildlife Refuge, Florida, United States - Lox_Sample_3.5 | ecosystem: Environmental > Terrestrial > Soil > Wetlands | place: USA... | reverse complement strand
GCGAGATACACCAGTCGTGCATGTCGTCGACCCAGGCGAACCAGCGCGGTTCCAGGCTGGCGGGGTGAATCACGGTGTCCCCGTTGCGCACCGCGTCGCCGGCCGCTTTGGCCAGCGACTCCACCCGTACCCACCACTGCATCGACAACCGCGGCTCGATGACTTCGCCGCTGCGCTCGGAATGTCCGACGCTGTGCAGGTAGGGACGTTTTTCCTCGACGATGCGGCCCTGCGCCGCAAGTGCCTCCCGTACCGCGACGCGGGCTTCGAAGCGGTCCATGCCGTCGAATTGCGTTCCGGTGCCGGCGATCCGGCCCTTGGTGTCCAGGATCGAGATCATCGGTAACTTGTGACGCAGCCCGATCTCGAAGTCGTTCGGGTCATGAGCGGGCGTAACTTTGACGGCGCCGGTGCCGAATTCAGGGTCCACATGCTCGTCGGCGACCACGACGAGCTGCCGGTCCACCAAAGGGTGCGCCAGGCTGGTACCGACCAGGTGGCGGTAGCGCTCGTCGTCGGGATGCACCGCGATCGCGGTATCGCCCAACATCGTCTCGATCCGGGTGGTGGCGACCACGATGTGGGGTTGCGAGTCGTCCAGCGACCCGTACCGAAACGACACCAGTTCGCCTTCGACGTCTTCGTAGCTGACCTCGAGATCCGAAATCGCCGTCTGAAGCACCGGCGACCAGTTGACCAGCCGCTCGGCTTGATAGATCAGCCCGGCGCCATAGAGCCGCTTGAACATGGTCCGCACCGCTCGCGACAAGCCCTCGTCCAGGGTGAACCGGTCGCGGCTCCAGTCCACCCCGTCACCGAGCCGGTGCATCTGGCCAGCGATGGCACCACCAGACTCACGCTTCCAATCCCAGACCTGCTCGATGAACAGCGCCCGGCCGAAGTCCTCCTTCGTCTTGCCGTCGAGCGCCAGCTGCTTTTCCACCACGCTCTGAGTCGCGATACCCGCGTGGTCCATGCCCGGCTGCCACAGCGCCTCGTAACCCTGCATGCGCTTGCGGCGGGTCAAGGCGTCCATCATCGTGTGTTCCAGCGCGTGGCCCATGTGCAGGCTGCCGGTCACGTTCGGTGGCGGCAGCACGATCGAATACCCGGGTTTGGTGCTGGCCGGGTCCGCCGTGAAGTAGCCCGCATCCAGCCACTTCTGGTAGATCGCGCTCTCCATCGCAGCGGGATCCCACGACTTGGGCAGGTCGGCGGCAGAGCTGCGGCTGGCGTTCACCGGTCAATTCTAAAAAGCGCGCTCAGCGGCCGCGAAATCCCCTGGATCCGGGCACCCAATCCGCCTCCGGCGGCTCGATTTCTTCGTAATTCTCGGCTCCAGGCGCAACCGTGGGGTTGAGAATTGCCGAGTCCGGCGAGCCGGTCGCCGTAGAACAACAGGTACGACCCGAATTGGCGTGCCACACTGCACGTTTAAACGTTCAGCTAGCAGACAACGGAGCGCATCGAATCCTCGGGTCGTTTCGATTTCGGCTAGCCCAACCCTTCCCGGGCAAACCGAACTTGACTAGGCTCACGCTCGTAGTGCATAAACATCGACGCCGGTCGAAACCCGGCCGGGGGCTGACGAGGAGGGTACTGAAGTGGCAGACACACTTACGGCAGGACAAAAACTTGTGAAAGGGGAATTCCTCACCTCGAACAACGGGGCCTACACCCTGACCCTGCAGGACGACGGCGACCTTGTGTTAGCAGTACGCGGCAAAGCCATCTGGGCAACCGGGACCAACGGCCAGGATGTGGTGCGCGCGGAGGTACAGCCCGACGGCAACTTCGTCCTCTACACCGGTGATAAACCCGTGTGGCACAGCGACACCAAGGGCAAGAAGGACGTCAGGCTCGTTCTGCAGGATGACCGCAATCTGGTGCTCTACGCCGCTGACGGACCGGCATGGTCGACGAAAACCGAGACCGACGCCCCGCCGCCGGCGCCCGAGGAGGCACCAGCTGCCGAAGAACCGACTCCGGTACCCGAGCCACCCGCGGTACAGACCTACACCGTCGTCTCCGGCGACACGCTATGGGCCGTCGCGGAACGCTTCTACGGCGACGGCAGCAAATACCAGCGGATCGCCGACGCCAGTGGCATCGCGAATCCCGACCTGATCCAACCCGGCCAGGTGCTGACGATTCCCTGATCCCACTTCGCTAACAGCCGCCGCGGCCGCGGCCCACGAGAACCGGGGCCGCTGCGCAATCACTACTTCTTGCCGCCGAGTAGCCTACCGAGAACGTCGCCGAGTGCGCCGCCGGCCTTGCTACCGAGCGCATTACCCAAGATACTGCCCAACGATTTGTCGCCACCGCCGGAGCCCGCACCAAGGATGCTGCCCAGCACGTCGTTGAGTGCACCTCCGGACGCCTTCTCCTCGGCTGGCGCGCCCTTCTGGGTTAGTTGCTTGCCGATATATGCCAGCACAATCGGTGCCAAGATCGGCAACAGCTTCTGGAACAGGTCCCTATTGCCGGAGCTGGCGCCCGACAGCGCCGCAGCGACCTGGCTGGTGTCGTTGCCGCCGAAGATCTTCGCGATTGCGGTCTGGCCGTCGGCTTGTTGGGCTTGGTCCAGGCTGACGCCGGTATCCAGCAAGCCTCGGGCGGCGTGATCACTGACCACCGATTCGATTGCCGACGCGTGGTCAGGATCCTGAACGTTCTGATGCAGGCCGCCGACCAGCACCGGCACCAGCGTTTGAATCGCGCTGTTCACCTCGCCTTCGTCGACGCCGAGCTTGCTTGCGATGTCCTGTGTGGGAATCTGCGCGAAGAGATCATCAAGACCAGCCATGGGTGCGTCTACCTTTGGTGTTTGTTGGTGAGTCGTGATCACTCGTTGACGACACTAGCCCAAGCGATCCCGGGCTGAAAGCCGCTCGGTCCGCAGTGACACACCGGCGGCTGGGAATCGCGCCAGCAACGCGTCACCCATCGCGGCCGCGGGTGTGAGCACGCCACGCAGGTCGGAGAGCTTGTCGCGGTCGAGTGCCAGCGCAAGACCGCACTCCCCCAGCAAGACCGAGGTCGCCTGATAGCCCGGGTCCCCCTGCTGCCCCATCCTTGCCACATACCGGGCGCCGGTGGTTGTGGTGGTGTAAGTCTCGATCCGGTAGTAGCCACGCTGGCGCGCGGCCGGACCGGGGCCGGTGCCGGGTTTGGGGGCAATGCGCTCCAGCAGCCGGCGCGGCAGCAGCCGGAAGTAGCGGCTGCCCAATCCAGACGTTGCGTTGCCGACCCCGGTGACGATGGCGGACGCCAGCGGCGCGAGCGACGACGACCCCATGCTCATGTTTTCGCTGTAGCGGAACCGACGGCCATATGCCCAGTCCAGTAATGCGTTGCTGCGCCGCACGATTCGGGTGTTGTAGGGCGCCATTAGGAATCCGGCCGTCCAGAGACCGGTTAGTTCCGGCGCGATCTGTCGACCACGACGCCAAGGCAAGTCGGGCTGTGAGCCGAGTTCAGGTTCGGCGCTGCGGTCAGTGCTCAGCGTGTACGGGTCGGCGAGCTGGCGGCGTGCGTCGGGATCGCTGGAGGCGGCGTTCAGCACTTCCATCATCGACGCGATGGTGCCGCCGGATACCCCGCCGGAGAGGGACCGCACGACGAGGTCGGTGCCGACGAGCTCGCCGACACTGTCGTCTCGTGCCGCCCGGTACAGTGCATACACACTCAGATCCGAAGCGACGGAATCGAATCCGCAGGCATGCACGATGCGGGCGCCGGTGTCGGCGGCCTGCTTGTGGTACAGGTCGATGCTGGCGCGGACGAACATCGCCTCACCGGTCAGGTCGGCGTAATCAGTGCCCGCCGCGGCGCACGCAGCCACCAGCGGCAACCCGTAGCGGGTGTACGGCCCGACCGTGGTGACGACGACTTGCGTCCGAGCAGCCATCTCATTCAGCGTCGACGTCGACGCAGCATCGGCGGCCAGAACTGGCCAGGACTGCGCGGATTCCCCCAGGGTGTCGCGAATAGCTCGCAACCGTTCGGTTGACCTGCCGGCCAGCCCGATCCGCGCGTCGGCCCCGGACCGTGCCAGGTACTCGGCGGTCAGCTTCCCAACGAAGCCGGTCGCCCCGTACAACACGATGTCGAATTCGCGCGGCGTCGCGGTCACGGGCTCGACGCTACCCGATGGCTATCACGCGCTTTCGTGGCTGCAAGCACCCGCGATAAGGAATGCCGGGCCGCGCGGCCCGGCATTCCCGCTACGTGCGACGGCGAGGCCGTCAGTTGCGGCCGTGTCAGCCGCGCCGGCCGCAGACCGGCCAAGCGCCGATGCCCTGCGAGTGCAGCACGTTCTCGGCCACCCGAATCTGCTCCTCGCGGCTCGCGGCGCGCGGCGATCCCGAGCCACCGCTGGCGTGCCAGGTGCTCGCCGTGAACTGCAGGCCGCCGGGGTAACCGTTACCGGTGTTGATCGCCCAGTTTCCACCCGACTCGGACTGGGCGATGGCATCCCAGTTCACGCTGTACGCCTTGTGAGCCGGGGCGGAGGCGGAGGGGGCGCGGTCCGGGGCGAGCCCGGCGGCTATAGCCGCCGGCTGCGCGGCGGCTACCACCTCCGCAGCCCCGCTCACACGCGGGTCCGTGTATTCAATTTTCCGTTACTGTTCCGTTACCCGTTTCGGGCTAAGAAGGCGGTTACCCTCAGGCTCCGGGCTGCACTTGCGCGCGCAGCTCAGCGTCCGTGTTGACGTTGGTCAGCGGGCGGGAATCGGAGGTCACGATCCGCTGAGTGTCCGAAACGTCAACCAGGGCACGCATCTTGCGCTCGCCGGCGGCTACCAGCGCGTCAGCGCGGTCGGCCAGATCGGTTCGGTATACCGCGGCCAGGAAGTGGTCCTGGCCGTCCCACGGCAACACCACTTCGGCGCCGGTCTCAATGGCCCTGCGGGTGAGATCGTCGATGAGTTCGACGGCCAGAAACGGCATGTCCACGGCGCAGATGAAGGCGAGCTGGGCACCCGCCTCCGCGGCCGCTCGCAATGCCCGCCCGGTCGCCGGCAGCGGCCCCAGCCCCCGCAGTTCATCCCGGATGATGTGAGCCTGCAATGCGGGCAGCGGCTGCCCTTGGGCGGCCATCACGAAAACCGGATCGCAGCGCTGCCTGAGAACACCGACCACGTGCTCGACCATTGTGGTGGCGGTGGGTCCAGCAGAAGACCCGGAAATCGGCAGGCAGGCCTTGTCACGGCCCATGCGCCGCGAAGCACCTCCGGCGAGTACTACCCCGGCCAGCGACACCGCGTCGGGCTTATGCTCAGCCACCTCAGTCGACCGTCCAGGTGTCACGCCCGCGCAACAGCGACTGCAGCGCGGCGGAATCAAACGGGGTCGACGACTGGGCAGCGCGGACCTGGGAGCGGGCCGCGTCGTCATAAGTTGGCCGGCTGATGTTGCGGAAGATTCCCAGCACCGTGTGCTCGAGGTTCTGATCGGAGAGCCGGGACAACGCGAAGGCATAAGCCGAGTCGTCGGCGTGCGCATCGTGCACGACGTTCTCCTCGAGAGCCACATCGGCGGTCTTGGCCACTTCGAGGCTGAAGCCGGACTTCACAACGCAGTATTCGCCGTTGGTGCCGAAGACAATTGGCTCACCATGGCGGACATTGATCACCCGCTCTTCGGAGCCCTCCTTGCGCAGCATGTCGAACGAGCCGTCGTTGAAGATCGGGCAGTCCTGCAGGATTTCGACGACGGCAGCGCCGCGATGCCCGGCGGCGGCGCGCAGCACCTCAGATAGCCCATTGCGGTCGGAGTCCAGCGCGCGGCCGACAAAGGTCGCCTCGGCGCCCAATGCCAACGACACTGGGTTAAACGGGTGATCCAGCGATCCCGTCGGCGTCGACTTGGTGACTTTGCCGACCTCCGACGTCGGCGAATACTGACCCTTGGTCAGCCCGTAGATCCGGTTGTTGAACAGCAGAATCGTGATGTTGACGTTGCGACGCAGCGCGTGGATCAGATGGTTGCCACCGATCGACAAGGCGTCGCCATCGCCAGTGACCACCCACACCGACAGATCTTCGCGGGCCAGCGCCAGGCCGGTCGCGACGGCCGGCGCACGACCATGGATCGAGTGGAACCCGTAGGTCTCCAGGTAATACGGAAATCGGCTGGAGCAGCCGATACCGCTGATGAACACAATGTTCTCGCGACGCAGCCCCAGTTCGGGCAGAAAGTTGCGGATGGTGTTGAGAATGACGTAGTCACCGCAGCCCGGGCACCAACGAACCTCCTGGTCACTGGTGAAGTCCTTGGCTTTCTGCGGCTGGTCCGTGGTGGGCACGCAAGCGTTTTTGGTTGACTTCGGGGTCAACCCGAGGTCTGCGCCCGCCAGATTGCCGATCACGCCCGTCATGAGCGCCGCTCCTCTCCCCCGCAAGGGGGCGGTGCCCCCACATCGCTTCGTCCCCCGCAAGCGGGCGGTGCCCCCACTGCGTCGTCGCCAGCGCGGGTCATTCGTTAGCTCCCGCCCCAACCGTTGCCGCCGCCATTCTGGCGACCATCGTCTTGTCTTGCTCAATTTCGGCTAGTGTCCCGCCCATCGCGGCGCGGATAACGCGCCCCACCTCGTCGGCCAGGAACGAGACGCCCTGGACTTTGGTGACCGATTGCACGTCGACCAGATACTTGCCGCGCAGCACTAGCGCTAGCTGACCCAGGTTCATCTCCGGTGCCACCACCTCCGGGTAACGCCGTAGCACTTCGCCCAGGTTCGCCGGGAAGGGGTTGAGGTAACGCAAGTGGGCATGCGCGACCTTGATGCCCTTGCGCCGTGCACGCCGGCAGGCTTCACCGATCGGGCCGTACGAGCTGCCCCACCCGATCAGCAGCAGTTCGGCGTCTCCGGTCGGATCGTCGACTTCCAGATCGGGAACGGAGATGCCATCGATCTTGGCCTTACGCAACCGGACCATGAGGTCGTGATTGACCGGCTCGTAGGAGATGTTGCCCGAGCCGTTCGCCGCTTCCAGGCCACCGATGCGATGTTCCAGGCCGGGAGTGCCCGGCACGGCGAATTGCCGAGCGAGCGTTTCCGGATCGCGAGCGTAAGGCTCGAAAGGTTCGTCGGGTTTGGCGAAGGTGTGCTTGATCGGCTTCAGCGCGCCGACGTCGGGGATTCGCCACGGCTCCGAGCCATTCGCGATTGCGCCGTCGGACAACAAGATCACCGGGGTGTGATACGACACCGCGATACGCACCGCCTCGAGGGCGGTCTCGAAGCAGTCAGACGGCGACCGCGGCGCCAGCACCGCCAGCGGCGACTCCCCGTTGCGGCCGTACAGCGCCTGCAACAGATCAGCCTGCTCCGTCTTGGTGGGTAGGCCGGTCGAGGGCCCGCCCCGCTGCACGTCGATGACTAGTAACGGCAGCTCAGTCATCACGCCGAGGCCCAGCGCTTCGGACTTCAGCGAAATACCCGGTCCGGATGTGCTGGTGACTCCGAGAGCACCCCCGTAGGCGGCACCCAGTGCCGCGCAGATGCCGCCGATTTCGTCTTCGGCCTGAAAGGTGATCACGTTGAAGTTCTTGTGCTTGGACAGTTCGTGCAGGATGTCCGACGCCGGTGTAATCGGATAGCTGCCGAGCACGACCGGAATGCCGGCGAGCTGGCCGGCCGCGACAATGCCATAAGCCAACGCGGTGTTGCCCGAGATCTGGCGGTATTCGCCAGCCGGCAAGTGCGCCCGCGAGACCTCGCAAGTGGTACCGAAAGCCTCGGTCGTTTCACCGTAGTTCCAGCCCGCCTTGAGGGCGAGCACGTTGGCCTCCGCGACGTCGGGCTTGCGGGCGAACTTCTCCCTGATGAAGTTCTCGCTGGTTTGGATCGGCCGCCCGTACATCCATGACAAAAGGCCAAGCGCGAACATGTTTTTAGCGCGTTGGCCGTCTTTCTTTGACGCGCCGATCGCCTCGACGGCCCCGAGAGTCAGCGTGGTCATCGCGACGGAGCGCACGACGTAGTCGGACAACTCGTCGGACTCCAGCGGGTTCGTTACGTAACCGACTTTCGTCAGGTTGCGCTTGGTGAACTCGTCGGAATTCGCGATCACCATTCCGCCACGCGGCAAGTCGCCGATATTGGCCTTCAGCGCTGCGGGATTCATGGCGACGAGCACATCGGGCCGGTCGCCGGCGGTCAAGATGTCGTAATCGGCGATTTGAATCTGAAAGGACGACACTCCAGGCAACGTCCCAGCCGGGGCCCGGATCTCGGCAGGGTAGTTCGGTTGGGTCGCCAGGTCGTTACCGAAAAGCGCTGCCTCCGACGTGAACCGGTCGCCGGTCAGCTGCATACCGTCGCCGGAGTCCCCGGCGAATCGGATGACAACTTGCTCCAGGCGCTGCCGGTCGGACGACAACCTGTTATGAGAAGACCCGTTCTGAGAGGGCCCATTCTGAGAATCTGACCCGGCTCCGCGGCCGTTCGGATCCACGTCTCCGCCTTCCATTTGCTACCCGGACAGGCAATCCGCTGGAACTTCAGGGTACGCGCCATTGGGGTGACTCCCGCGCCGTCGCGCTTGCGTGTCACTGGCAGTACCAATTTTGGCACTGCTTTTGGCAGCGCATAGGCGTCTCGGACCCCTTACATGCTGCGGATTTGTAGCTAAAAGCCCAAGTCAACGAAAAGACGGCGGTGCAGACGACAAAACTGTGGTGTTGGTCACTTCGCAGCGCTAGGCGCTCTTGTCGCGGCGCTCACTGCGCGACGGCTTGCGCGGCACGATCGTCGGCAAGACGTTGTCCTGCACGGTCTCCTTGGTCACCACCACCTTGGCGACGTCGTCGCGGCTGGGGATGTCGTACATGACCGGCAGCAGCACTTCTTCCATGATTGCGCGCAGCCCACGCGCACCGGTGCCGCGGTGGATCGCCTGATCGGCAATGGCTTCCAGCGCGTCCTGGGTGAACTCCAGCTCGACGCCGTCCATCTCGAAGAGCCGGGTGTACTGCTTGACCAAGGCGTTCTTCGGCTCGGACAGAATCTTGACCAGTGAATCCATGTCCAGGTTGGTGACCGAGGCGACCACCGGCAGCCGGCCGATGAACTCGGGGATCAAGCCAAATTTGATCAGATCTTCAGGCATCACTTCGGCGAAGTGGTCGGTGGTGTCGATCTCGGCCTTGGAGCGCACCTCGGCACCGAAGCCCAAACCACGCTTGCCGACGCGTTCGTAGATGATTTTTTCCAACCCGGCGAAAGCACCCGCGACGATGAACAGCACGTTGGTGGTGTCGATCTGGATGAACTCCTGGTGCGGGTGCTTGCGGCCGCCCTGTGGCGGAACCGATGCCTGGGTGCCTTCCAGAATTTTCAGCAGCGCCTGCTGAACGCCCTCACCGGAGACGTCGCGAGTGATCGACGGGTTCTCACTCTTACGGGCGATCTTGTCGACCTCGTCGATGTAGATGATGCCGGTCTCGGCGCGCTTGACGTCGTAGTCCGCGGCCTGGATGAGTTTGAGCAAGATGTTCTCGACGTCCTCGCCGACGTATCCGGCTTCGGTCAGCGCGGTGGCGTCGGCGATGGCGAACGGCACGTTGAGCATTTTGGCCAGCGTCTGGGCCAGGTAGGTCTTCCCACAGCCGGTGGGCCCGAGCATCAAGATGTTGGACTTGGTCAGCTCAACCGGTTCCGCCGAGCGCGAGCCTTTGTCGCCCGCCTGGATCCGTTTGTAGTGGTTGTAGACGGCAACGGCCAAGGTGCGCTTGGCGGTGTCCTGCCCGATGACGTATCCCTCGAGGAAATCCCGGATCTCAGCGGGCTTGGGCAGTTCGTCGAGCTTGACGTCGTCGCCGTCGGCGAGTTCCTCTTCGATGATCTCGTTACACAGATCTATGCACTCATCGCATATGTACACACCGGGGCCAGCAATGAGTTTTTTGACCTGTTTCTGGCTCTTCCCGCAGAACGAGCACTTAAGCAGGTCACCGCCGTCTCCAATGCGCGCCATGGTGCTGAGGGCCTACTTCCTGTTCGCCGTTCGTCTTGCTGTGCCGCATGTATTCCCGACGCTACCCGCTTGCTCGGGCCCGACGCGACCATTAGCGCAGAATCGCGTTCGTGGTATTTATACCTGTCCGTCTGGATGAAACATATAGCCAGACGGCGCCCGTCACTCGCGAAAGACGCGCATTGCGTGTCTTGGCGTGTCGCGGTCGTTACCCGACCGAGGCCCGTGCGCCGCCGATGCGCCGCCGAACCCTGGTGCAGGTGAAGGTGCGGCCCAAAGCTAGCTATCACGCGAGGTTTGGGCAGACCCCAAGCAACCACCTTACAGTGGCCGTGTGGGATTGGCTCTGCCCAGCGGATCCGTGCTACTCGATGGCGGCCTGGCCACCGAACTGGAAGCGCGCGGTCATGACCTTTCCGACCCGTTGTGGTCGGCGAAGCTGCTGGCGGACGCCCCGCAGGAAATCGTCGCGGTGCACGCCGCGTACTTTCGCGCCGGTGCCAAGATCGCGACGACCGCCAGCTACCAGGCATCGTTCGAGGGCTTCGCGGCCCACGGAATCGACCGAGACGAAGCCATCGGGCTGCTGCGCCGTAGCGTCGAACTCGCCAAGGCCGCGCGTGACGAGGCCGGCGGAGGCGACGGCTACGTCGCTGCCTCGGTCGGACCGTACGGCGCGGCGCTGGCCGACGGGTCCGAATATCGCGGACGCTACGGCCTGTCCGTCGCTGCTTTGACGCGGTGGCATCGACCCCGGCTGGAGATCCTGGCCGCCGCCGGCGCGGACATGCTCGCCCTGGAAACCGTGCCCGATGTCGACGAGGCCGAAGCGCTGGTCAATCTGGTTCACTCGGTCGGCGTGCCGGCCTGGCTCAGCTACACCATCGACCGGACCCGCACCCGTGCCGGACAACCGCTCGCCGAGGCGTTCGCGGTGGCCGCCGGCGTGCGCGAGATTGTCGCGATCGGCGTCAATTGCTGCGCACCCGACGACGTGCTCCCCGCAATCCGCATCGCAAATATCGGCAAGCCGGTAATCGTCTACCCGAACAGCGGTGAGCGTTGGGATCCCCGGCGCCGCGTCTGGACCGGTACATCGCGATTCTCCCGGCAGCTTGCACGCCAGTGGGTGGCGGCCGGGGCTCGCATCGTCGGCGGATGCTGCCGGGTGCGGCCTGCCGATATCGCGGCCATCGCGGCCAACCCATCGCGTCGTGCGTGAAACCAGCGCGAAAAAACGGCGATTCTTCGCCGTGATTTCACGCTCGGCGTAAGCTCAGGCGGTCTGCGCGGAGAGCTTCCGGTACTCCAGAACGGTGTCGATGATCCCGTAGTCCTTGGCCTCTTCAGCGGTCAAAATCTTGTCCCGGTCCGTGTCCTTGCGGATCACCGCGGCATCTTTGCCCGTGTGGTGGGCCAGTGTGGTCTCCATCAGCGTGCGCATCCGCTCGATCTCGGCGGCCTGGATCTCCAAATCGGAAAACTGGCCCTGTATCACGCCCGACAGCGAAGGCTGGTGGATCAGCACACGCGCGTTGGGCAGCGCCATCCGCTTACCCGGCGTTCCGGCGGCCAGCAGCACCGCGGCCGCCGAGGCGGCCTGGCCCAGACACACCGTCTGAATGTCGGCGCGCACGTACTGCATGGTGTCGTAAATCGCCATCAGCGAGGTGAATCCGCCACCCGGCGAGTTGATGTACATGGTGATATCGCGGTCGGGATCCAACGACTCCAACACCAGCAGCTGCGCCATGATGTCGTTCGCCGACGCGTCGTCGACCTGGACGCCGAGGAAGATGATGCGTTCCTCGAACAGCTTGTTGTAGGGGTTGGACTCCTTGATGCCGAAGCTGGAGTGCTCGATGAACGACGGCAGGATGTACCGCGCCTGAGGTTGGATCTGACGATTCATTGCGCTTCTCCATTGACGTGGGCGCGGGTGATGATGTGGTCGACGAAACCGTATTCCAGGGCTTCCTGGGCGGTGAACCAGCGGTCGCGATCGGAATCCGCCTCGATGCGTTCGATCGGCTGTCCGGTGAACTCGGCGTTCAGCCGGAACATCTCCTTCTTGATGACGGCGAACTGCTCGGCCTGGATGGCGATATCGGCAGCGCTGCCGGTCACCCCGCCCAGCGGCTGGTGCATCAGGACGCGAGCGTGCGGCAGCGCGTAGCGCTTGCCCTTGGTGCCCGCCGCCAGCAGGAACTCGCCCATCGAGGCGGCCATGCCCATCGCGTATGTGGCGATGTCACAGGGCGCCAGGACCATGGTGTCGTAGATCGCCATCCCGGCGCTGATCGATCCGCCCGGGGAATTGATGTACAGCGAAATGTCCTTGGTGGCGTCTTCGGCGGCGAGCAGCAGAATCTGCGCGCACAGCCGATTGGCGATTTCGTCGTTCACCTCCGAACCCAGGAAGATGATGCGCTCGGAGAGCAAGCGCTCATAGACCGAGTCCGTGAGGTTGAGACCCTGCGAGTTCGAACGCATGTCAGTCACGACTGGGTTACCTGCTTTCTCGAGTTCTGTATGCACCGACACTAACCAACCAAGCCCGCTGTTCGGCGATCACGCACCCCCGAAATGGGCGCGTTCGCTCACAGCGTCATGACCGGAGTCATTTCGCTGCGTCGTCGGAGGCGTCTGACGCTTCGACCTCACTGCGCTCACCGGCCTTGTCGGACTCTTCGGCGCCGTCGGATTCCTCGTCTGCCTGGTCCCCCGCCTGATCAACGGCCTTGCCAGCCTCGTCAGCCAGACCAGTCGATTTGTCGGCCTCCTCAGCCTCGCCAGCCGGCTCGGCCTCGTCGGCCTTCGGGCGCTTGCCAAAGAAACCGCTGGTGTCGATGGTGTTCCCGTCGGTATCGGTGACCGTCGCCGCTTCGACCGCCGCGGCGATAGCCAGCCCGCGCCGCACATCGGCGAACATGGCCGGCAGCTGGTTGTTCTCCTGAAGGTAGGTAAACAGCTGCTGCGGCTCGATGCCGTATTGCCGAGACGTCGCCACCAGTCGTTCAGTGAGATCTTCCTGGCCGACCTGGATCTGCAACTCATCGGCCAGCGCATCCAGCAACAGCTGACTTTTGACGTCCGTCTCTGCAGCGGTGCGCGCCTCAGTCTCGAACTGCTCGCGCGACTTGCCTTGCTCGGCGAGCACCTCTGCGAACTTGGCTTCGTCATGGTTGAGGCCGCTGAGCGCGCCGTGCATGGCGCTATCGAACCGGGCCTGGACGATCGCCTCCGGCAGCGGCACGTCGACCCGCTCGAGCAGAGCGTCAATGGTGGCGTTGCGAATCTGCTCTGCTTGCTGGGCGCGCTTGACCTGACGCACCTGGTCGCGGAGGTTGGACCGCAGCTCGTCAATGGTGTCGAACTCGCTGGCCAATTGGGCGAATTCGTCGTCGAGCTCCGGCAGTTCGCGAACCTTGATCGACCTGACGGAGACGGTGACCTGCGCGTCTTGCCCGGCGTGTTCGCCGGTCGCCAACTTCGCGGTGAATTCCCGGGACTCATCAGCGGACAAACCGACCAGCGCATCGTCGAGGCCGGCGATGAGCCGGCCGGAGCCGACCTCATGGGACAGTCCTTCTGCGGCGGCGTTCGGCACGCCCTCGCCGTCGACCGTGGCCGACAAGTCGATCGAGACGAAGTCACCGAGGGCCACCGGCCGGTCCACCCCAGTCAGGGTGCCGAACCGGGCACGCAACGATTGCAGTTCGGCGTCGACGTCGTCGTCGCTGACCTCGATGGGATCCACCGTGACCGTCAGCGCGCTCAGGTCAGGAAGGGTGATCTTGGGGCGGACGTCGACTTCGGCCGTGAACGCCAGCTCTTGGCCGTACTCCTTTTTGGTGACCTCGATGTTCGGCTGGCCGAGCGGTTGGACTTCCGACTCCGCGACCGCCTGTCCATACCGGGCGGGCAGCGCCTCACTGACCACCTGGTCCAACATCGCCTCCCGGCCGAAACGGGCCTCCAGCAACTTCGCCGGCGCCTTGCCGGGCCGGAAGCCGGGCAGCCGCACCTGTTTGGCCAGCTCTTTGTAGGCCCGCTGGAAATCTGGCTCGAGTTCTGTGAAAGGCACCTCCACGTTGATGCGCACCCGAGTGGGGCTCAACTGCTCGACGCTGCTCTTCACGGGTGTGCTCCTCGGTGGTCGTTCCTGGCGGTCGGTGGGCCCTGAGTGCCGCCCGGTTGTGGCACGGGGCTTGCCGTCCTGGTCGGGGTGACAGGATTTGAACCTGCGGCCTTCCGCTCCCAAAGCGGATGCGCTACCAAGCTGCGCTACACCCCGCGCCGACCTCGCGATCCTACGGCCCGAAAGCACCGGCTTCGCAGCGACCTCGCAGACCTCACGGCGATCACAAAACCGCTTCGATTAGATTTGATCTTCGCCGCCAGATACAGTCTCGCTCGACTAATACATGCGGGCGTAGCTCAATGGTAGAGCCCTAGTCTTCCAAACTAGCGACGCGGGTTCGATTCCCGTCGCCCGCTCGGGCCAAGTGTCTGCTCGACAGAAAGGTGCCATGAGCGACGTCGACATCCATGGCTCATGTGCGTCGGACTTCGTCGGAGTACGCGACGCGTTCGAGCGCAACTTTGCGCTGCGCAACGAGGTTGGCGCGGCCGTCGCAGTGTGGGCAGACGGGGCTCTTGTCGTCAACCTGTGGGGCGGCCGGGCTGATGCAGCCGGTACCCGTCCCTGGCGGCAAGACACCCTGACCACCGTGTTGTCCGGCACCAAGGGCTTGACAGCCACGTGTGTCCACCAACTGGCCGATCGTGGCGAGCTGGACCTGCGGGCGCCGGTAGCCCGCTATTGGCCCGAGTTCGGGCAGGCGGGCAAGGAAGCCGTCACGCTGGCCATGGTGATGAGCCACCGATCCGGTGTCATTGGGCCGCGCACCCGGATGAGCTGGGAAAAAGTCGCCGACTGGGACTTTGTCTGTGAGCAGCTCGCCGCCGCGGAACCCTGGTGGGAGCCGGGCACCGCCCAGGGCTACCACATGACCACCTTCGGTTTCATCCTCGGCGAGGTGTTCCGCCGTGTCACGGGTCGCACGGTCGGTCAGTACCTGCGCACCGAGATCGCCGAACCGCTCGGCGCCGACGTCCACATCGGCTTGTCCCCGGCCGAACAACGCCGCTGCGCCGATCGGGTGAACAAGCGGCACGTCCGAGACCTGCTGGCCGACGCGCAAGCCCCCGGCTACCCCACCAGCCTGGCCGAACACCCAAAGGCGGGATTGTCGGTCTCGATGGGATTCGCCCCCGACGACGAACTCGGCTCCAACGATCTGCAGCTGTGGCGCCAGCTCGAGTTTCCCGGCACCAACGGGCAGGTGTCGGCACTGGGATTGGCGACCTTCTACAACGCGCTCGCTCAGGAGAAGCTGCTCAGCCGCGAGCACATGGACCTGGTCCGGGTGTCGCAGGGCGGATTCGACACCGATCTGGTGCTGGGCCCGCGCGCCGCCGACCACGGGTGGGGTCTGGGCTACATGCTCAACCAGCGCGGTATCAATGGACCCAACCGGCGGATCTTCGGCCACGGCGGCCTGGGCGGTTCGTTCGGGTTCGTCGATTTGGAACACCGAATCGGCTACGCGTATGTGATGAATCGCTTCGACGCGACCAAGGCCAATGCAGACCCCCGCAGCGTCGCACTCAGCAACGAGGTCTACGCCGCGCTGGGAGTTACCCAGCCGAGTCATACATAACCGTGCCCTGCCGAACCGTCGTCGGCAGGGCACGGTTATTCAGATAGCGCCTAACGGGGTCAGCGATGGTCCCATCCAGGACCGCCAGGTCCGCGGAAGTCGGGATGAGGGTCAGGTCCGCGGTCGCGCCAATTGTCATGGCAATGCCAGGCATCCCAGTTATCGCCCCAGCCGGGGTCCCAAAAATCTCCTGGGCACCATTGCGGAAAGGGCCCGGGCTGCGCTTGAGCCTCGGTGGCGACGCCCAGTCCTGCCAGCCCCAAACCGACGATCATCGCGAAAATCGTTGCAGCTAAACGTGGAGTAATTTTCATAGTGCTCAGCCTCTCCTGAGGAAGCTGTTCAAACGACCGGCGCCCGCGTTTCTTCCTGGCAGTTTTCTGGCAATTTGAGCATTCTCCCCACGGCCTGCAAGATTTGGAGTATGGGGGTGCGCTTGGTCAGGTTTGACAGGTCGGGCACCAGAACACATTTCGGCCTTCCAGCACTGCCGCGCGGATCGGTCCCCCGCACACCCGGCACGGCTCGCCGGCGCGACGGTACACATATGTTCGGGGCCGCCCGGGGCGGTACGACGGCGGACCGTGGTCGTGTTCGGGCCGCACCACGATGATCTTGCCGCCGCGCAAGCCGACCTTCATCAGCGCCACCAGATCGTTCCACGCCGCGTCGAACTCTGCCTCGCTGATCCTCCGGCCGGGCCGGAACGGGTCGATGCGGTGACGGAACAGCAACTCGCTCCGGTAGACGTTGCCCACGCCGGCGATGAAGGTCTGGTCCATCAACAGCGCGCCAATAGGCCTGCGGGACTTGGTGATCCGGGTCCACGCCCACGACGGGTCAGCGTCGCCGCGCAAGGGGTCGGGACCGAGCCTGGCCACTACGTCGCCGACCTGGCCTTCGTCGATTAGTTCGCATACCGTCGGGCCGCGCAAGTCGGTGCCGTAGGCGGCGCCGACCATCCGCATCCGCACCTGGCCGACCGGTTCGGGAAGCGGTGCACCGCCGGGGCGTTGCCATTCGGTGAAGGTGCCGTAGAGGCCGAGATGCACATGCACGATCGGACCGTCGTCGTAGTGATGGAACAGGTGCTTGCCCCAGGCGCAGGCGCGCCGCAACACTTGGCCGTCCACCGCGGAAGCCGAACTGGCGAATCGGCCCTGCGGGCTGGACACCGCGACCGGCGCACCGGCGAATCGGCGCTGGTGCAGCCGGGCCAGCCGGTGCAGGGTATGCCCTTCGGGCACGCGTGTCTCTCAAGCCTGAACGCCGGGTACCGGCGGCGCGAGGTGCGTGCGTTCGTACTCGGTGAGAATGTCGATACGCCGTTGGTGGCGTTGCGCTTTCGACCATGGCGTGGTCAGGAAGGCGTCCACGATGGTCAGCGCCTCGGCGATGGTGTGCATGCGGCCGCCGATACCGATCAACTGCGCGTTGTTGTGTTCGCGGGCCAGCGTCGCGGTCTCGACGCTCCACGCCAGCGCGCAGCGGGCTCCGGGGACCTTGTTGGCGGCGATCTGCTCACCGTTGCCCGATCCCCCCAGCACGATGCCCAAGCTGTCGGGGTCGGCCACCGTGCGCGTCGCGGCGGCGATGCAAAACGCTGGGTAGTCATCGTCGGCGTCATAAGTGAAGGCACCGCAATCGATCGGCTCGTGTCCGGATTTCGTGAGGTGCTCGATGATCTGCTGCTTGAGTTCGAAGCCGGCGTGGTCAGAGCCGAGGTAGACGCGCATGCCCGACATCCTTCCCTATTGTTCCTATTGATATAGCAGGAGCGGGTCCTGGTTATGCGGCGGCTCCGAACGGTCGTGGGTCGCCTGGTTGCCTACCGGTCACTGTCGAGGCCGTGCGGTCTTGGTGCCAGGTGGCTGCCGGTGACCTGTCGGGGTGGCGGGTTTCCTGGGTGCGGTTTTTCGGCGCCGGGGTGCTCCGGGGCCGCGTCTGGGTTGACCGGGCCGCCTCCGCTGGGGCGGTGTGGTTCCCTGTCACGCGACGCTTGGCCCGGTGCCCGAGTCCGCGCCGGCCGATCACCAGCGCCGCAGCGTGGTGTCCGGTGGTGGCCTGATGGTGGCGCTTGAGATGGGCCAGCCAGTGCTGGGCGCCCCATCGGGAGGTGCAGGCGGGATCGACGGCGATGACCGCGATCCCGGCGTTGGCGGCCATCTGGGTCAGCCGATCCCG